>Ga0213872_10000728_pt1 | contig 24568 bp, 20 predicted proteins | sample VelepicomBERX_R2_FD_160071 | JGI IMG/M metagenome (GOLD analysis project Ga0213872, IMG submission 160071) | Rhizosphere microbial communities from Vellozia epidendroides in rupestrian grasslands, the National Park of Serra do Cipo, Brazil - RX_R2 | ecosystem: Host-associated > Plants > Roots >...
TACGGCTTCGATATCGGCCTTCCGGCGACCACGGCGCAAGAAGCGGTGCAATGGGTGTATTTCGGCTATCTCGCCGCGGTGAAGGAACAAAACGGCGCCGCCATGTCGTTGGGCCGCGTATCGACCTTCCTCGACATCTACTTCACCCGCGACCTCGCCGCGGGACGGATCAGCGAGGAGCGCGCGCAGGAGCTGATCGACGACCTGGTGATCAAGCTGCGCATCGTGCGCTTCCTGCGCACACCGGAATACAACGAATTGTTCTCCGGCGACCCGACCTGGGTCACCGAAAGCATCGGCGGCATGGCCATCGACGGCCGCACGCTGGTGACAAAAAACAGCTTCCGCTTTCTCAACACCCTGCACAATCTGGGGCCGGCGCCGGAACCGAATTTGACCGTACTGTGGTCGGAGCAACTGCCGCAGGGGTTCAAAGACTTCTGCGCCAAAACCTCGATCGAAACCAGCGCGATCCAGTACGAGAGCGACGACGTCATGCGTCCGCATTGGGGTGACGACTACGGCATCGCCTGCTGTGTCTCCGCCATGCGCATCGGCAAGCAGATGCAGTTCTTCGGCGCCCGCGCCAACCTGGCCAAGGCGCTGTTGTACGCGATCAACGGCGGCGTGGACGAAAAGTCCGGTGCGCGCGTCGCGCGCGGCTTCTCCCCCATAGACAGCGAACTGCTCGATTTCAACGAGGTCATGATCAAGTACGATCTGCTGCTCGACTGGCTGGCGCGTACCTACGTCAAGGCGCTCAACTGCATCCATTACATGCACGACAAGTACGCCTACGAGCGCATCGAGATGGCGTTGCACGATCGCGACATCCTGCGCACCATGGCGTGCGGCATCGCCGGCCTGTCGGTGGCCGCCGACTCGCTGGCCGCCATCAAGTACGCCAAGGTGCACGTGATCCGCAACGAGCAGGGATTGGCGGTGGACTTCAAGATCGACGGCAGTTATCCGGCCTTCGGCAACAACGACGACCGCGTCGACCAGATTGCCGTGGATCTGGTGCGCCGCTTCATGGACAAGGTGCGCAGGCAGAAGACCTATCGCAACGCGATGCCGACGCAATCGGTGCTGACCATCACCTCCAACGTGGTCTACGGCAAGAAGACCGGCAACACGCCGGATGGCCGCCGCGCCGGCGAGCCGTTCGCCCCGGGCGCCAACCCGATGAACGGCCGCGATCATCTGGGCTTCGTCGCCGCGGGCGCCTCGGTGGCCAAGCTGCCGTACGACGATGCGCAAGACGGCATCAGCTGGACCGCCTCGGCCACACCGGATGCATTGGGGCATACGCTGTCGGAGCGCATCGCCAACCTGTCCAATTGCCTGGACGGCTATTGCTGCGCCGGCGGCTTCCACGTCAACGTCAACGTGTTCAACCGCGAAACGCTGGTCGATGCCATGGAACATCCGGAGCAGTATCCGCAGCTGACCATCCGCGTGTCGGGCTACGCGGTGAACTTCATCAAGCTGTCGCGCGAGCAGCAGCTCGACGTGATCAACCGAACCTTCCACGCCAGCATATAACATCGTGGCGCCGGCCCCCCCGGCGCCACGAAAAACGACGCTTGACTACGACAGGGACCCGTTCCGGGCTATACTGACGCCGGTTTCGGCATCTGCGGCCTAGGGTCGTCTGCAAATCCCAATGGCCCGTACCCTCGACAAATTCACAGGCGATCCGGAAAGCAAAAATGAACAAACCGGCAGGGATGGAAGCGGGCACCACCCAGCACGATGTGGAATGGATCCTTACTTTGTTCGGCACTGCCGTGGGCGCCGGCATTCTCTACCTGCCGATTCAGGCGGGGCTCGGCGGTATCTGGCCGGTCCTGATCCTGAGCTGCGTCAGTTTTCCCGTCGTCTGGCTGTCGCATCGCACACTGACGCACTTGGTGGTCACGCACAAGTCGCCGTGCGAATTGCCCCAGGTGGTGGAAGAGGATTTGGGCAACGCCGCCGGATTGGCGGTAAGCCTGTTGTACCTGATTTTTTACTTGGCGCTGGTGGTGGCCTTCGCGACCGGCATGATCAATATCGCCGCGACATTCATCGAGTTTCAGCTCGGGCTGGAAGCGATGCCGCGGCCCATCCTGTGCCTATTGATCGCGCTCGGTCTGTCGGCGGTGATGCTGACCGCCGGCGAAAACGCCATCTTACGCATCACATCCGGCGTGGCCTTCCCCCTCATCGCCGCGCTGCTGTTTCTGTCGGTCTATTTGATTCCCAGCTGGCATGCGGCGCCGTTTTGGCAACTGCCCGACAGCTGGTCTCTGGCCAAGAACCTGCTCCTGGTGGTGCCGATTCTCTTCTTCAGCATGGACTTCTCTGCCATCTGCGCCATGCTGGCCGCCTCCTATCGCCGCCATTACCCCGATGCGCGCGTGGCGATGCGCCGCAGCGATCGCGCCGTGTATTGGAGCAGCCTGATGCTGCTGGTTTTCGTGCTGTTTTTCGCTTTTTCCTGCGTGCTGGCGACACAACCGCATGATCTCAACTTCGCGCTGACGCACAATATCGACGTATTGACCCTGATGTCGCTGCACGTCAAACCGCATTTGCTCAACTATGCGTTGCCGATCCTGGCCTTCGCCACCATTTTGCACTCCTATTTCGCGGCCTTCCTCGGCGCCCGCAACGGCTTGATCGGTCTATTGGGTCAATGGCAGCGCCACCAGCACCAGCCGGAACGCCTGCACTCGCTGGAATGGATCACCACCCTGCTCATCGCCCTGCCGCTGTGGGGCCTTGCCCTGGCCAATCCCTCGATCCTGACATTGATCGGCATGGTTGCCGCGCCGATCATCGCGCTGGTCTGCTATGTCATGCCGGTGTATGTCTTCCGGCGCGTGCCTCGCCTGGCGATCTATCGCGAGCGCGCCAGCGTGCTGGTGCTGCTGGCGGGCGTGTTGATCATGGCGAGTTATTGGCTGGGTAGCCATCAGATGTAAGCAGATGCCGTGCGTTGCGGCGTGAACGCACGGCTGCGCGCAGGGGATTTACCCCGGTAAGCGATCGAGCAGCTTCTGGTGGATGCCGTTGAAGCCGCCATTGCTCATCACCAAAACATGGTCGCCGGGTTTTGCCGCGGCGACGATCGCGGCGAGCATCGCGTCGAAATCGTCGAAGGTATGCGCGCGCGCGCCCAGCGGCGCCAGCGCTTCGGCCGGATGCCACCCTAACCCCGCCGCCGAACAGAACACCAGATCGGCATCGACGAGCGCGCCTGGCAGCGCCTCTTTCATCGTGCCGAGTTTCATCGTGTTGGAGCGCGGCTCCAGCACCGCCAGAATGCGCGCCGCGCCGACCTTGCGCCGGAGCCCGGCCACCGTGGTGGCGATGGCCGTCGGGTGATGGGCGAAGTCGTCGTAGACCGTCACGCCACCCTTCTCGCCGCGCACTTCCATACGTCGCTTCACGTTGCGAAATTGCCCCAGCGCCTCGATTGCCGCCGCGGGCGCCACGCCGACATGGCGCGCAGCCGCGATGGCCGCCAGGGCGTTCATGCGGTTGTGCTCACCCAACAGATCCCAAGCGACACGCCCCTGGAGAACGCCATCGAACAGCACGTCGAAGTGGCCGTGGTCGTCGACCGGGCCGGCTTGCCAACCACCGTCGCCGCCGAAGGTCTCCACCGGCGTCCAAGCGCCGCGCGCCAGCACACGCGCAAGGCTCTCCTCCCTGCCGTTGGCGACGATGCGGCCGTTGGCGGGAATGGTGCGCACCAAGTGATGGAATTGCGTTTCGATGGCGGCAAGATCGGGAAAGATATCCGCGTGGTCGTATTCCAGATTATTGAGAATCGCCGTACGCGGCCGGTAGTGGACAAACTTGGAGCGCTTGTCGAAAAACGCCGTATCGTATTCGTCGGCCTCGATGACAAAGAACGGGCTCACGCTCGCCCCATCCTGCGCGGGGTGGCCGGGCATGCGCGCGGAAACGCCGAAGTTCTGCGGAATGCCGCCGATCAGGAAGCCCGGCGCCAGGCCGGCATGGTCGAGAATCCAGGCCAGCATCGAGCTGGTGGTGGTTTTGCCGTGAGTGCCGGCGACCGCCAATACCCAATGATCGCGCAACACATTCTCCGCCAGCCACTGCGGCCCGGAACAATACGGCAGCCCGCGGTTCAGGATTTCCTCCATCAACGGCTTGCCGCGCGTGACCACGTTGCCCACCACGAACATGTCGGCGCCGATATCCGCCTGTTCGGCGCCAAAGCCTTGAATCAGCTCGATACCCATCGCCTCAAGCTGGGTGCTCATCGGCGGATAAACGTTGGCGTCGCAACCGGTGACGCGATGGCCGGACTCGCGCGCCAGCGCGGCCACGCCCCCCATGAACGTGCCACAGATGCCGAGGATGTGGATATGCATAGAAATAAAGCCAGCGTAGAGAATAAAGCCGGTAGCTTACGCGGGATTGCCCCCCCTCTCAACCGCCACCCCGAGCCGGCTTAGAAAAACACCAACGTCAACAGCACAAACAGCGGCAACAGAAACAGGCCCGACCAGGCGAGATAACCGAAAAAACCCGGCATGCGCACGCGGTGATGGCTGGCGATGCTCTTGATCATGAAGTTGGGTGCATTGCCGATGTAGGTCATCGCCCCCATGAACACCGCCCCCATGGAAATCGCCCGCAAGGTCGAGGATAGCTCCCCCATCAGCCGGTGCGCATCGCCCGCCGCCATATTGAAGAACACCAGGTAAGTGGGCGCATTGTCGAGGAAGCTCGACAACAATCCGGTTATCCAGAAGTAGGCTGGGTCGACCGGCTGTCCGCTGGCGTGGGTGACGACGCGCGACAGGCCGTCAAGCGGCCCCGACGCCCCGGCGCGCAGCATGGCGATCACCGGCGCGATGGTGATGAAGATGCCGACGAACAGTTTGGCCACCTCGGCAATCGGATGCCAATTAAACTCGTTGCTGCCGCGCACCCAGCGCGGCGTCAGCCAAAGCGACAGGCCGGTCAGCACAAGCAGCGTCACGTCGCGCGCCAGGTCCTGCAGCGGCAGCGATACGCCCAGCAGCGATAGCGCCAGACGCGGTTTCCACACCCCGGACAGCAGCACGGCGCCGATAGCCACCATCAGCAGCACCAGATTCACGTGGCCGGACAGACGCAGGGGTTCGTCCGCGGCCTGTGCCGCCGGCAAGTGACGTTCCTTGCGGAAATAATGGCGATCAAGCAGAAAGAACGTCGCCAGCAGCAACGCCTCCGACAGCAGCACCGGCGCCAGCATGTGGATGAAGGTCCAGTTGAAGCTCACCCCATTCAGGAAACCGAGGAACAGCGGCGGATCGCCCAACGGCGTCAGACCGCCGCCGATATTGCCCACGAGAAAAATGAAAAACACCACCACATGCACTTTGTGATGCCGGCCCTTGTTGGCGCGCAGCAACGGCCGGATCAACAACATGGCGGCGCCGGTGGTGCCCATAACCGGCGCGAGCAGCGCCCCCAAGGCCAGAATACGGGTATTGAGCCAGGGCGTGGCGTGCAGGCGCCCTGACAACAGAATGCCGCCGGACAGCGTATACAGCGTCAGCAGCAGAATCAAAAACGGCAGGTATTCAACCAGCAACGCGTGCGCCAACAAGCCGGCAGTGGCCGGCAGGCCGAACCAGGAGGCGAACGGCAGCAGAAACCCGAGCGTGATCGCGGCGACGATCTTGCCGAAGTGGCGGTGCCAGAAGGCCTCGGCAAACATCGGGAACAAGGCGATCGATAGCAGAATGGCGGCGAAAGGCAGCGCCCAGAACAAACTCAGGCGCGCGCCGTCGATGTCGGCGGCCTGCGCGGCCACCGGCACAAGGAACAGCAGACCCGCCAACCCCTTTTGTTGCATCGTTATTCCCTACACTTTTCTGAATGAAGCACAGCGGCAGGGAATACCGGAGCGCCGCCCCGGTCGCCGCCCTAGCGGCTGCGCTTCTGGATAAATTCGATCTTGTAGCCGTCCGGGTCTTCGACAAAAGCGATGACCGTCGTGCCGTGTTTCATCGGGCCTGCCTCGCGCGTCACTTTGCCGCCCTTGGCGCGTACCGCGTCACAGGCGGCGGCGGCGTCGTCGACTTCGAGCGCGATGTGGCCGAATCCGGTGCCCAGTTGGTACTCTGCCGTGTCCCAGTTATGGGTCAGTTCCAATACCGTGTGCTCGGACTCGTCGCCGTAGCCGACAAAAGCCAGCGTGAAGCGGCCTTCCGGAAAATCCTGACGACGCAACAGCCGCATTCCGAGCACCTGTTGATAGAAAGCCAAAGAACGCTCAAGGTTCCCCACGCGCAGCATGGTATGCAACATTCTCATCTGAAGAATCTCCTGTAAATACAGATTTCACCCGATTTCGCCGCCGATGGCAGAGAAATCAGCCGAAGTCGAACAACCGCTCGCCCTCGCGCCGCAACCAGGCGCGCGCGATGCGCCAATCCGGATACAGCCGCGCGGTTTCTTGCCAAAACGCCACGGAATGGTTCATATGCAGCAGGTGCGCCAGCTCATGGGCGATCACATAGTCCAGAATAGCCGGCGGCGCCTGGATCAGCCGCCAGTTCAGGCGGATGCGGCCATCGCGATGACAGCTGCCCCAGCGCGTGCGTGCCGAGGAGAGCAGCAATTGGCCGGGCTCGCGTGCCGCCAACGGCGCGAGACGGCGCCAATGGCGGGGAAATTGCTCGGCGGCCAGGCCAAAGAGGAAATGCGCCACGCGCGCGCGCAAATCATGCGCCGCGCCGCCGAGCACCAGTCCGCCGCCCGTCAGCACCGGGGTTAACAGCGCGGCGGGATCGTGACACAACGGCACTTCCCGGCCCTGCAACCACACGCTGCTAGGCGCATGCGCGCGCGCCTCGGCTTGTGCCGCGCAGCGTTGCCAGTGACGCCAGATCCAATCCGCTTTTTCGTCGAGCACGCGCTGCAGCGTGGTCAGCGGCACGCGGGCTGGCGCCACCAGCTCGACGTGGCTGTCCCGCACGCGAATACCGATGGACTTGCGCGCGCGGCGCACGACCACGATCTCCGGGCAAGTCCCGTCAGGCAGCGTCAGCCGTAGCACCGGGACGCGCCAGACCGGCGCACGGGCCGACGCCGCCAATTTCCTGCTGGCGGGCCTCGATCCAGTCGGCGGCCTCCGTCATCAGGTCGTCAGCGCTCTTGCCGGCCTCCGGCCAGATAGCGGGACCGATCACCACGGTAATCAGTCCCGGGTATTTGAGAAAGGAGTTGCGCGGCCAAAACTCGCCGGCGTTATGCGCGACCGGCACCAGCGGAATCTGCAGGTCGATCGCCATGCGCGCCGCGCCCAGTTTGTATTTGCCGCGCACGCCAGGCTTCACGCGCGTGCCCTCGGGAAACACTGTGATCCAGAAACCGTGCTTCAAGCGCTCGCGGCCCTGCTCGATGATCTGTAGATTGGCGCGGGAGCGGTTGGAACGATTGATCATGATGGCGTTCATCAACGCCAGGCCCCAACCGAAAATCGGAATCCACAGCAGCTCACGCTTGGCGACGTAGATCTGGTAGGGAAAGATGGTTTGCAGCGACAGCGTTTCCCAGCCGGATTGGTGCTTGGAGCAAATGATCGACGGCGTCTTTGGAATATGCTCGCTGCCGAGCACCCGGTATTTCAAACCGATCACATGTTCCAACATCCACATCAGCACCTTGGTCCAGGCCACGCCGAGGAAATGACGCCGACGCCGTGGCAGCGGCGCCAACAGCAACAGACAAAGGAAGAAGATGGTGGTGGAGATGCACAGCACCACCCAGTAGAGCAAATTTCGGATCCAGAGCAACATCGGGCCTCGGTGCGCTTAATTGTAGTCGGGGGACTGAATCAGATATTCGGCGGCATCGTAAAGATTGTCGAATACCCGGGTGCGTTCCGGCAGATCGCCGCCGGCGAGCGTTTTTTGGCCCTTGCCGGTCTTCACCAGAATCGGCAGGCCGCCGACGGCGTCGATGGCTTGCAGATCGCGCAGGCTGTCGCCGATCATCGGCAGCGTTTCCGGCCGGACGTGAAAACGTTCGGCAATCTCCAGCACCATGCCGGGTTCCGGCTTGCGGCAACGGCATTGATCGTTGCGCGTGTGCGGGCAGAACACCACCGCGTCGATGCGGCCGCCGGCCTGCCCGACCAGGCGATGCATCTTTTCGTGCATGCCGTTGAGCGCGTGCATGTCGAACAGGCCGCGGCCGATGCCGGATTGATTGGTGGCCACGACAACGCGCCAGCCATCTTGAGTCAGGTTGGCGATCGCCTCCAGACTATCGGGCAACGGCACCCATTCGGCCGGGCTTTTGACGAAATCATCGCGATCTTGGTTGATGACGCCGTCACGATCGAGAATCACCAGCTTCATGCGGACCTCCGGTCGGGAAACGCCGGCGCGCAAGGCGCCGGCGGGCACAGGCAAAGAACGGTTATTCGGCCAACAGCGAGATATCGGCCACGCGGTTGAACAACGCGGCCAAGCGCGCCAAGAGCGCCAGGCGGTTTTTGCGCACCGCCATATCCTCGTCCATGACCATCACGCCGTCGAAGAAGGCATCCACCGGCGCCTTGAGACTCGACAGCGCGGCGAGCGCGGCGGCGAAGTCGTGCGCGGCGAACTGCGCCTCGACGGTCGGCGCCAGCGCTTCCAGCGCGTCGAGCAGCGCCTTTTCGGCATCGTGCTGCAACAGCGCCTTATCGATCGCGCCGTCTTCACCGTTGGCTTTCTTCAGCAAATTCTTGACGCGCTTGTTGGCGGCGGCAAGCGTGGCGGCCTCCGGCAACCGCTTGAACGCGGCCACGGCGGCCAGCACCGCCGGCACCTCGTGCACGGCGGCCGGCGACAACGCCAACACGGCATCGATCTCGTCGACCTGATAATCACCCGCCAGATAGTTTTTCAACCGCTCCTGGCAGAAGCCGAACACCTCTTCCACCACGGCATCCGACAGCAACCCCGGCGGGAAGGCATCCGCGGCCAGGCGCAGCAAATCGCGCAAGTCCAGCGGCGCGGCCAGCAGCATGCGCAGCACGCCCAGCGCGGCGCGGCGCAACGCGAACGGGTCCTTGTCGCCCGACGGCACGAGGCCAATGCCCCAAATGCCGATCAGCGTCTCCAGCTTGTCCGCCAGCGCCACGCTCGTGGCCACCGCGCCTTGCGGCAACGTATCGGCGGCATTGCGCGGATGATAATGCCCCTCGATCGCCGCCGCGACTTCCGGCTGTTCGCCATCGATCTGGGCGTAATACATGCCCATGATGCCTTGCAGCTCGGGAAATTCACCTACCATGTCCGACACCAGGTCAGCCTTGGCGAGCCGGGCAGCGCGCTCGGCTTGGGCCGCGTCCGCGCCCAGGCGTCCGGCGATGGCGCCGGCGATCACTTGCAACCGCTCCACGCGCTGCCATTGACTGCCGATCTTATTGTGGTAAACCACATCGGCCAGACGCGACAGGCGCGACTCAAGCCGCACCTTCTGATCCTGCTCGAAGAAGAACTTGGCATCGGACAGGCGCGCGCGCAGCACGCGCTCATTACCGCCGACGATGGCGGACGGATCGCTCGTCTCCAGGTTGGAGACCAACAGGAAACGGTTTTTCAGCTTGCCGGCGCCGTCGAGCAGCGGGAAATACTTTTGATTCTGCTGCATGGTCAGAATCAGACATTCTTGCGGCACCTTGAGGAAGTCGGTGTCAAAGCCCGCCTCCAGCACCACCGGCCATTCCACAAGCCCGGTCACCTCGTCGAACAACGCCTCGTCGGCGGCGATGGTGGCGCCTTGACGCGCGGCGGCATCGACCAGGCGATGGTGGATCAGTTCGCGGCGCGCGGCGAAGCTCGCCACGACGCGGCCACGCTCGAACATGACGCGGGCGTAGGAGTCGGCATCCGGCAGCGACACCGGCGCCGGGCACAGGAAGCGATGGCCGAGCGTCTCGCGACCGCTCGCGAGTCCCAGCACCTCGCCCGCAACCACCTGGTCGCCGTGCAGCATCACCAAGCCATGGACTGGGCGGACGAACTGATGCTCGGAATCGCCCCAGCGCATCAGCTTGGGCGCCGGCAACTTCTTCAGCGCGCCGACAACGATGGCGGACAATACCTCGGCGAGCGACTGGCCGGCCTTGACGGTGCTCCATGCGTAGACGTCCTGCTTGCCGTCGTGCATCGTCGTCAGCGCGGACACCTCGACGCCGCAGGAACGGGCAAAGCCCAAGAGCGCCGGCGTCGGCTCGCCGCCCTTCATCCCGGCCGCCACGGCCGGCCCCTTGCGCACGATATGCTGCTCGGGCTGCACCGACAGCACTTGCGGCAGCGACACGGCCAAGCGGCGCGGGCTCGCGAATACGGTCGGCGTCGCGTCGGCGGCGACGAATTGCATTTTCTTCAGCTCTTCGTCGATGGTTTCGGCGAAGCTGGCCGCGAGCCTGGGCAAGGCCTTGGGCGGCAGTTCCTCGGTGAGGAGTTCGATCAACAGAGTAGCGTTCATGGCTTATTCGGGTTTCTTGCGCGAGGCAGGGTTGCTGCACACCAGGTCGATCATCGCGCCGGCGAGCGTGTCCTGGTACACCGGCTGCCATTTCCAGGCATAGCGCGGCACCGGATACATCGTCGACCAGACGTGCCTGTTGGTGTCGGTGTAGAAATCGGTGCTCACCAGCACGTACTGATACTTCTTGCAGTCAGCGTAACCGGTGGTGCGGCGAATCCAGTAATTGATCTGGTAGTGCTTGTCATACTGGCGTTGAGTAAAGCGCTCCTGATTGACGAAGTGCGCCAGGCCATCGGGGGTCTGCCAAAGGGCGTTGCGGTCGATCGACAACTCCAGCGCCGCCCCTTGCTGATACACCTGCCAATCAGCCAGACGCTCGGCCGCCGCCGGCATGGCGCAGGCGGCGAGGCAGATTGTCGTCAGCAGCGCGCGCTTCATCCGGCGTTCTTCTGGCACATCGGGAAGCCCAGCGCTTCGCGCGAGTCGTAATAGGCTTGCGCCACTTGGCGCGCCAGGGTGCGAATGCGGCCAATGTAGGCGGCGCGCTCGGTCACCGAAATGGCGCCGCGCGCGTCGAGCAGGTTGAAGGCATGCGCGGCCTTGAGGATCATCTCATAGCCCGGCAGCGCCAAACCGGCGTCCAGCAGGCGCTTGGCCTCGCCTTCGAAGTGATTGAACTGCTCGAACAGGAACGGCACGTTCGAGTGCTCGAAATTGTAACGCGACTGCTCGACCTCGTTTTGGTGGAAAACGTCGCCATAGCTGACCTTCTGGCCGTTCGGGTACACGGTCCAGGTCAAGTCGTAGACGTTTTCCACGCCTTGCAGGTACATGGCCAGCCGTTCCAGGCCATAGGTGATTTCGCCCAGCACCGGCCGGCAGTCCAAGCCGCCGACTTGCTGGAAGTAGGTGAACTGGGTCACTTCCATGCCGTTGAGCCAGACTTCCCAACCCAGGCCCCAGGCACCGAGCGTCGGATTTTCCCAGTCGTCCTCGACAAAGCGGATGTCGTGCACGGTCGGATCGATACCGAGCTCCTTCAGCGAGCCCAGATACAAATCCTGAATATTCGACGGCGACGGCTTGAGCACCACCTGGAATTGGTAATAGTGCTGCAATCGGTTGGGGTTTTCGCCATAACGGCCGTCCTTCGGACGGCGCGACGGCTGCACGTAGGCCGCGTTCCACGGCTCCGGCCCGATGGCGCGCAGGAAGGTCGCGGTGTGCGAAGTCCCCGCGCCCATTTCCATATCGTAAGGCTGCAGCAGGGCGCAACCCTGGCGGTTCCAATAGTTCTGCAGCGTAAGGATAATTTCCTGGAAAGTAAGCATGACGCCGTTCAGCAATAAAGAAAATTAAACGAGGATTCTACCGTTTCGCGGGCGCGTAGGAAAGCAAAGCCCGCTGCAAAGCCCTTGATTCGCCATGCGTTCGCCTTTTTCTTCGCACAACGGCGCCGGCGTGGGCTGCGCCGGCCGATCAAGTCCGGCCATAAATCGACTGGCCTTATGGCCAGCCTCCCTTGTCACCGCCCCCTCGCCGGCATGTATCATTCACATTTCATAAATAATTAAAAATATTTAGTCAAAATAACGAAAAAGGAAAAATTACATGCCCTCCGCTCGCCCCTGGCGAAGGCTGTTGCAAGCCATCGCGCTCGTTGCCCTATTCGGGCACGCCCCGGCACAGGCCGTGCCGGCCTTCGCCCGCCAAACCGGCCTGGATTGCGCCGCCTGTCACGTCGGCGCCCCGGAGCTCACACCATTGGGCAGAGCATTCAAACTGTCGGGCTATACGCTAGGCAGCACCTCGCTGTTCCCCGTGTCGGCCACGCTGACCGCCTCTCGCACCGGCGTGGCCAACAACGTGCAGGGCTACCCCAAAAACAATCAAGGCGTCATCGAGGGCGGCAGCCTGTTTCTCGCCGGCAAGCTGGACGAGCACTTGGGCATCTTATCGAAATGGACGTACGACAACCTGTCGTCCAACACCGATAACAACGGCAATACGCAGTTCGACGCCGGGTTGACCAGCGACAACACCGACCTGCGTCTCGTCGACCATATCGCTCGCCAAGATCTGGATCTGGTCTATGGGCTGTCGCTCAACAATAGCCCCACCGTGCAGGACGTCTGGAACAGCACGCCCGTGTTCGGCTTTCCGTATCAAGTGTCCAATTTGGCGTACAACACCTGGCTCGACTCGCCACCCGCGCCGCTGATCGCCCAAGGACTGGCGCAGCAAGCCATCGGCTTGTCCGCTTACGTATGGCTCAATCAGCGCTGGTATGCCGAGCTCGGCGACTATCAGGCCGCCGACGGCAAGTTCAGTCTGTTTAGCCAAGGCATGACCTTCTACAACCGGCTGGAAGGCAACAACCCCTACTGGCGCCTAGCCTGGAACCAGGACTGGGGGCCGCATTCGCTCGAAATCGGCACGTTCGGGCTCGATGCCCGCGTCAGCACCGTCCCCGGCAACAACGGCGCGCCCGCGAATCATTTGCGCGACATGGGGCTGGATGCGCAATACCAGTACTTGGCCGCTCCCCACAGCATCACCCTGCAAGCCTCGTATATCGATGAGCAGGCCAATTGGAACCAGGCCGGTCTCGGCGTCAACCAAAGCAACGCCAAAGACACGCTGCACAGCGCGCAGGCAAAAATCTCCTACTGGTATCAGCGCCGCTGGGGGCTGACGCTCGGTCTCTTCAACGTCAACGGCAGCCAAGACGCCTTACTCTATCCAGCCTCCGCCAACGGCAGCCCCAACACCCGCGGCCAAATCGTCGAACTCGACTATATGCCGCGCCCATGGTGGCGTCTGGGCTTACAGTACACGGCGTACAACGCCTTCCTGGGCGCGGCGACCAATTACGACGGCAACGGCACCAACGCCCACGACAACAACACCCTTTACCTCTATTCCTGGATGGCCTTCTAGGGCCGTAAAAACACAAAACCCCGCGGGGCACCCGCGGGGTTCAGAATGAGAACGTCGAGGGACTTACGCCCAGTCGAGAATCACCTTGCCCGACTGACCGGACAGCATGGCGTCGAAGCCTTGCTGGAAATCGTCGATCTTGTAGTGGTGGGTGATGATCGGCGAGATGTCGAGGCCGGACTGCAGCAGCGCCACCATCTTGTACCAGGTCTCGAACATTTCGCGGCCATAGATACCCTTGATTTCCAAGCCCTTGAAGATCACCTGGTTCCAGTCGATCGCGGTGTTGGCCGGCGGAATGCCAAGGAGCGCGACCTTGCCGCCGTGGTTCATGGTTTCGAGCATCTGGCGGAACGCCTGCGGGTTGCCGGACATCTCCAGTCCCACGTCGAAGCCCTCGCACATATGCAATTCGCCCATCACCTGGCGCAGATCCTCGCGCGCCACGTTGACCGCGCGGCTCGCGCCCATCTTGCGCGCCAGTTCCAGCCGGTAGTCGTTGACGTCGGTGATCACCACGTGGCGCGCGCCGACGTGGCGGGCGATAGCCACGGCCATGATGCCGATCGGGCCCGCGCCGGTGATCAGCACATCCTCGCCCACCAGATTGAACGACAGCGCGGTGTGCACGGCATTGCCGAACGGATCGAAGATCGACGCCAGATCATCGGAGATGTCCGTCGGAATCTTGAAGGCATTGAACGCCGGGATCACCAGGTATTCGGCGAACGCGCCCTCGCGGTTGACGCCGACACCGACGGTGTTGCGGCACAAGTGGCGACGGCCGGCACGGCAATTGCGGCAATGGCCACAGGTGATGTGGCCTTCGCCGGAAACGCGATCGCCGATCTCGAAGCCGGTGACCTCCGAGCCCATGCCCGCCACCACGCCGACATATTCATGACCGACGTGCATCGGCACCGGAATGGTCTTCTGCGCCCATTCGTCCCAGTTGTAGATATGGATGTCGGTACCGCAGATGGCGGTTTTACGGATCTGGATCAACAGATCGTTGTGACCGATTTCGGGTTTGGCCACATCGGTCAGCCACAACCCGCGTTCAGACTTGAGTTTTGCCAGCGCTTTCATTGTTCTGTCTCCCTGGCGCGGCATCCGCCGCGCCGGTTATGTCTCATCAAAGACCTCAGGCGATCACGCCTAGCTCACGGCCGACGCGAATGAACGCGCTCACCGCCAGTTCGACTTGCTCCGCGGTGTGCGCCGCCGACATCTGCGTGCGGATGCGCGCTTTACCCTTGGGCACCACGGGGAAGGAGAAGCCGATGACGTACACGCCCTCTGACAGCAGCGCGGCCGCCATTTCCGCCGCCAGGCGCGCGTCGCCCAGCATCACCGGAATGATCGGGTGCTGGCCCGGCACCAGGGTAAAGCCGGCCGCGCTCATCTTCTGGCGGAACAGCTCGGCATTGCGCTTGAGGTTGGCGCGCATGCGCGCGCCGTCCTCGGCGAGGATCTCGAACACCTTGAGGCTCGCCGCGGCAATCGCCGGCGCAAGGCTATTGGAGAACAGGTAGGGACGCGAGCGCTGACGCAGCAGCTCGACGATCGCCTTGCGCCCCGACACATAACCGCCGGAGGCGCCACCGAGCGCCTTGCCCAGCGTGCCGGTGTAGATGTCGACCCGGTCGGCCACGCCGCACAGCTCGGGCGTGCCGGCGCCGTGCTCGCCGATGAAGCCGACCGCGTGCGAATCGTCGACCATCACCAGCGCGCCGTAGCGGTCGGCCACTTCGCACAGCGACTTCAGATCGGCGATGATGCCGTCCATCGAGAACACGCCGTCGGTAACGACCAGCTTGAAACGCGCGCCGGCGGCGTCGGCCGCCTTGAGCTGCGCTTCCAGATCGGCCATGTCGTTGTTCTTGTAGCGGTAGCGCTGCGCCTTGCACAAACGCACGCCATCGATGATCGAGGCATGGTTGAGTTCGTCCGAGATCACCGCGTCCTCGTCGGACAGCAGGGTTTCGAAGACCCCGCCATTAGCGTCGAAGCAGCTGGAATACAGGATGGTGTCGTCGGTGTCGAGAAAGCGCGAAATGGCCGCTTCCAGATCTTTGTGCACCTGCTGGGTGCCGCAGATGAAGCGTACCGAGGCGCAGCCGTAGCCGTATTGATCGAGGCCGGCTTTGGCCGCCTCGACCAGCCGCGGATCGTCGGCCAGGCCAAGATAGTTGTTGGCGCAGAAGTTGAGGACATGCTTGCCGTTGCCGAGCGCGACATCCGCCCCTTGCGGGGTGGCGATCACCCGTTCCGGTTTTTCAAATCCGTCGGCGCGGATCTGGGCCAGGGTGGCGTCCAAATGAGCGAGATAGGTGTGGTTCATGGCGTTGACTCATCGATTTGAGGGAAGAAAGGCACGCGGCCGCTCCTGCGCGCTGTTACCACGCGCTGATTTCGACCGTCACCGGCCCCAAAAGGCTGCCGCTGTGCCATAAGATGCCCGGTTTCACTTGCCGCGCTTGATCAGGCGCGCCGCGTCCAGAGCGAAATAGGTCAAGATGCCGTCGGCGCCGGCGCGCTTGAAGGCCAGCAGGCTTTCCATCATGCAAGCCTCTTCATTGAGCCAGCCATTGACGAACGCCGCCTTGAGCATCGCGTATTCGCCCGACACCTGGTACGCGTAGGTCGGCACGCCAAAGGTGTCCTTGACGCGGCGGATCACGTCCAGATACGGCAGGCCCGGCTTGATCATCACCATGTCGGCGCCCTCCTGCAGGTCCATCGCCACCTCCTGCAGCGCCTCGTCGCTATTGGCCGGATCCATCTGGTAGGTGTACTTGTTGCCCTTGCCCAGATTGCCGCTGGAACCCAGCGCGTCGCGGAACGGGCCATAGAAGCTGGACGCGTATTTGGCCGAATAGGCCAGGATCTTGGTATGGATGAAGCCCTGCCCTTCCAGTTCCTCGCGCAGGTAGCCGATGCGGCCGTCCATCATGTCGGAGGGCCCGAGCACGTCGACGCCCGCGGCGGCGTGACACAACCCCTGCTTGATCAGAATCTCGACCGTTTCGTCGTTGAGCACGTAGCCGTTGTCGTCGATCACGCCGTCCTGGCCGTGGATGGTGTACGGATCGAGCGCCAAATCGGTCATCACCCCGAGTTCCGGGAAGCGCGACTTGAGCGCGCGCACCACGGTGGGGACCAGCCCCTTCTCGTTATAGGCTTCCTCGGCGGTATTGCTCTTGCCGCCCTCGATCACCGGAAAGAGCGAAATCATCGGGATGCCGAGTTCCAGCATCTCTTCCGCCGTCTTCAGTAGCAGATCCAGGCTGACCCGGTCCTGTCCCGGCATCGACGCCACCGGCTCGCGGCGATTGTCGCCCTCTTGCACGAATACCGGATAGATCAGGTCGTCGGCGGTCAGCACGTTTTCACGCATCAGACGACGGGAAAAATCGTCACGGCGCATGCGACGCATGCGCGAGAAAGGGAAATCTCGATTGGCAAAAATCATTTCTGGTCTTTTTCTAGTGATAGAGGGGAAGGCGAAAGGGCTTCATCGGCGCCGTCCGCAACGGAATCGCCCGCCTGGCGGGGCAGCATCGGAGGAGGCTCCAGGCGCGACAGCCGCGCCAGGATGGCGACAACCGTTGCGATGGGGCCGGCGATCACCAGCGCCCAAAACCAGGTGGCATGCAGCAGGTTCATTATTCCACAGGTTAAATAATGACAAGGCTATTGTACGCCGATTGGCTTGGCATGCATCAGTTTTTGCCGATATAGCCAAACAATGTGGCACAAACAATATGAAAATTACTGAATCAAAGCATTAAAAAACCCGCAAATCCATGATATGCGGGTTTTTTTGTGCCTAAAGTGTGGCGTGCGAGCCAATCAGGAGAAGAAGTCCTTCAGCTTGTCCATGAACGACTTGGCGCGCGGGTTGTGCGCCGAGACGTCCTGTTGGCTGATTTCCTCGAACTCGCGCAGCAATTCCTTTTGCCGCTCGGTCAGATTGACCGGCGTTTCCACCACCACGTGGCACATCAGATCGCCATAGGTATTGCCGCGCACAGCCTTGATGCCCTTGCCGCGCAAACGGTAGACGCGGCCGCTTTGGGTCTCGCCGCTGATCTTGACCTTGGCCATGCCGTCGAGCGTGGGGATTTCCACCTCGCCACCCAGCGCCGCGGTGGTGAAGCTGATCGGCATTTCGCAGTGCAGGTCCATCGCCTCGCGCTGGAACACCGCGTGCGGCTTGATGTGCGTCACCACGTACAAATCGCCGTTGGGGCCGCCGTTCTCTCCCGGCTCGCCTTCGCCCGCCAGGCGAATGCGATCGCCCTCATCGACCCCGGCCGGGATTTTGACGTTGAGCGTCTTGGTGGTCTTGATCTGACCGGCGCCGTGGCACTTCGGGCACGGATCGGTAATCTGCTTGCCGGTGCCATGGCAGGTCGGGCAGGTTTGCTGCACCGAGAAGAAGCCCTGACTCATGCGCACTTGACCATGGCCGCCGCAGGTGGCGCAGGTCTTGGGCTGCGTGCCTGGCTTGGCGCCGGTGCCGTGGCAGGTGTCGCAGTGCTCGTGCGCCGGAATGCGGATCTGGCGCTCGCAACCGCGCGCCGCCTCTTCCAGCGAGATTTCCATGTTGTAGCGCAGGTCGGCGCCGCGGAACACCTGAGCGCGGCCGCCGCGGCTGCCGCCGAAAATGTCGCCGAAAATATCGGAGAACGCGTCGGAGAAATCACCAAAGCCCTGGCCGCCGCGGAAGCCGCCGGCACCGGCGTTCTGGTCGACCCCGGCATGGCCGAACTGGTCGTAGGCCGCGCGCTTTTGCCCATCGGACAGAATCTCGTAGGCTTCCTTCACCTGCTTGAACTTGTCCTCGGCTTCCTTGCTATCCGGATTGCGATCCGGATGGTATTTCATCGCCAGCTTGCGGTAGGCCTTTTTGATGTCTTCCTCGGCGGCGTCGCGGTTGACCCCCAGTACTTCGTAGTAATCTCGTTTTGACATGTGCTTGACCAGTAACAAAGCACAGAGCCCCCTTGCAGGCGCCCTGTGCTCTCAGTGGAACGAAGGATTACTTTTTGTCCTTAACTTCTTCGAACTCGGCGTCGACCACGTTACCGTCGTCGTGCTTGTCGGCGCCGGCCGCCGCCTGCTGTTCGCCCTCGGGGTTCTGCGCGGCGTACATCTGCTCGGCCAGCTTGTGCGACACCTTCATCAACGCTTCCACCTTGGCGTCGATGGCTTCCTTGTCCTCGCCCTTGAGCACGTCCTCGACTTCCTTGATGGCGGCCTCGATCGCGCTCTTCTCTTCCGCCGACACCTTATCGCCGAAGTCGGTCAGCGATTTCTTGACCGAATGCACCAGCGACTCGCCCTGGTTGCGCGCGGTCACCAGTTCATGCAGTTTGCGGTCTTCCTCGGCGTTGGCCTCGGCGTCCTTGATCATGTTCTGGATTTCCTGCTCGGACAAGCCGCTGGACGCCTGGATGGTGATGTTGGCTTGCTTGCCGGTCGCCTTGTCCTTGGCGCTCACATGCAGGATACCGTTGGCGTCGATATCGAAGGTGACTTCGATCTGCGGCATGCCGCGCGGCGCCGGCGGGATATCCGCCAAGTTGAACTGGCCCAGGCTCTTGTTGGCCGCGGCGCGCTCGCGCTCGCCTTGCAGCACGTGAATGGTCACCGCGGTCTGATTGTCTTCGGCGGTCGAGAAGGTCTGGGTCGCCTTGGTCGGGATCGTGGTGTTCTTCTGGATCAGCTTGGTCATCACGCCACCCATGGTCTCGATGCCCAGCGACAGCGGGGTCACGTCCAGCAGCAGCACGTCCTTGCGTTCGCCCGACAATACCGAGCCTTGGATCGCGGCGCCGACGGCCACGGCTTCGTCCGGGTTGACGTCGCGGCGCGGTTCCTTGCCGAAGAATTCCTTCACCTTATCGATCACCTTGGGCATGCGGGTTTGGCCGCCGACCAGGATCACGTCTTGAATGTCGCCGATCGACAGGCCGGCGTCCTTCAGGGCCACGCGGCACGGCTCGATCGAGCGTTCGATCAGGTCTTCCACCAGCGATTCGAACTTGGCGCGGGTAATCTTCATCGCCAAGTGTTTCGGGCCGGTGGCGTCCATGGTGATGTACGGCAGGTTGACTTCGGTCTGCTGGCTGGAGGACAGCTCGATCTTGGCCTTTTCTGCCGCTTCCTTCAGACGTTGCAGCGCCATCACGTCCTGCTTCAGATCCACGCCCTGGTCGCGCTTGAACTCGGCGATGATGTAGTCGATCACGCGCTGGTCGAAGTCTTCGCCGCCGAGGAAGGTGTCGCCGTTGGTCGACAACACCTCGAACTGGTGTTCGCCGTCGACGTCGGCGATTTCGATGATCGAAATGTCGAACGTGCCGCCGCCCAGGTCATAAACCGCGATCTTGCGGTCGCCTTCCTGCTTGGCCAGGCCGAAAGCCAGCGCCGCGGCGGTCGGCTCGTTGATGATGCGCTTGACTTCCAGGCCGGCGATGCGGCCGGCGTCCTTGGTCGCCTGACGCTGGCTGTCGTTGAAGTAGGCCGGCACGGTGATCACCGCTTCGGTCACTTCCTCGCCCAGATAGTCTTCAGCGGCCTTTTTCATCTTACGCAGCACTTCGGCCGAGATCTGCGGCGGCGCTTGTTCGCCGTCGCGCACCTTGACCCAGGCGTCGCCGTTCTTGGCCTTCATGATCTCGAACGGCATCAGGTCGATGTCCTTCTGCACTTCCTTGTCCTCGAAGCGGCGGCCGATCAGGCGCTTGATCGCGTACAGGGTGTTCTTCGGGTTCGTCACCGCCTGGCGCTTGGCCGGGGCGCCCACCAGGATCTCGCCGTCTTCCATGTAGGCGATGATCGACGGGGTGGTGCGGTTGCCTTCGGCGTTCTCGATGACTTTCGGGTTGCCGTTTTCTACCACGGCAACGCAGGAGTTGGTGGTGCCGAGGTCAATGCCAATGATTTTGCCCATAGTGTTTCCCTTTTAATTCGGTGGAAAACCGCGCTGATCGTGCGGCCTTCTTGATTCATGTTCTGCAAGTCGTGGCGAAATGCACTTTTTCAAGAGTCTTGCCAGTACTTTCCGACAGTTATTTCGCCACCACCACCATCGCCGGGCGCAGCAGGCGGTCGGCGATGCAATAGCCCTTCTGCATCACGCGCACGACGGTATTGGCCTCGGCCTCGGCAGCCTCGCTGCTGATCGCCTGGTGCTTGTGCGGATCGAGCGGTTGCCCCAGCGGATTGATCTCTTCGATCTGAACCTTTTCGAACGCGCTGACGAGCTGCTTGAGCGTCAGATCCACGCCGAACTTGAGGTTGTCGAACTGGCCGCTTTGGTCGGACAGCGCCATCTCCAGGCTATCCTTGACGCTCAACAGCTCCATGGCGAATTTGTTGATCGCGTACTTCTGCGTGCTCGCCAGTTCTTCCTGATAACGGCGGCGCGCATTCTCCATGTCCGCTTTGCTTCTCAGGTACTGATCCTTGACTTGGGCCAGCTCGGCCTCCAATACGCCGATGCGCTCTTCGGCGCTGGCTTCGCTGATGATCTCGGTATGCGATTCCGTCGTCTCGACGGCCTCTACCGCTTCCGTGGCGGCGCTTTCCGGTTTTTCCTGCATGGCGGGTCCTCGATGGATCGGCTACTAAACGTTAACTTTTTGCAAAGTAAGGTCTTTGGCGCCGAATTCAAGAGGTTCATCGCGCGCGACATAAAATCTTCATATCGAATCAATAGCATCATTGCCGCATCCATGCGCGCTTTCGCCCACCTCTATTCGGAAATGCAAAATAAATAACCCGATTTCTGTTCGTTTTCGCTCAAAATTGTTAGCAATTGAAAATAAAGGATTTTTCTGTGCTGCGCTGCACACAAGCACAATTATTTATGCTTAAATAAGTCCACAACATAAACGTCATATGACGTCTTATAGCGGCCGCGCCACCCCAACGACGGCCGTCGCAAAGAGAGAAAACGGCCCCGGAAATCCCGGAACTGCTTCGCCACCGGACACTTACCCCCTGCCGGTGGCGGCCACGAGGAAGTCGCTTGCCGGCGACTTGGAAGAAACACATCGATGAAGGGTAACGTATGACTACTCGCGAACAACGCATTGCCGCCATCCAACAAGACTGGGACCAAAACCCGCGCTGGAAAGGCATCACCCGCGGTTACACGGCCGCTGACGTCGAACGTCTGCGCGGCACCGTGCTCATCGAGCACACCCTGGCCCGCCGCGGCGCCGAGAAACTGTGGAAACTGATCAACGAAGAACCGTTCGTCAACGCGCTCGGCGCACTGACCGGCAATCAGGCCATGCAGCAAGTGAAAGCCGGCCTGAAAGCGATCTACCTGTCCGGCTGGCAAGTCGCCGCCGACGCCAACCTCGGCAGCGAGATGTACCCTGACCAGTCGCTCTATCCGGCCAACTCCGTGCCGGCGGTGGTCAAGCGCATTAACAACACCTTCCAGCGCGCCGACCAACTGCACCATGCCGAAGGCAACGACGACACCGATTTCTTCGCGCCGATCGTGGCCGACGCCGAAGCCGGTTTCGGCGGCGTGCTCAACGCGCATGAGCTGATGAAGAGCATGATCGAAGCCGGCGCCGCCGGCGTGCACTTCGAAGACCAGCTCGCCTCGGTGAAGAAGTGTGGCCACATGGGCGGCAAGGTGCTGGTGCCGAGCCGCGAAGCGGTGGAAAAGCTGGTCGCCGCCCGCCTGGCGGCCGACATCTACGGCGTGCCGACCATCCTGGTGGCGCGCACGGACGCCGAAGCCGCCGACCTGCTGACCTCCGACATCGACGAGCGCGACCGTCCGTTCTGCACCGGCGAGCGCACGGTGGAAGGCTTCTACCGCACCAAGCCCGGTCTGGAACAGGCGATCTCGCGCGGTCTGGCCTATGCGCCCTATGCCGACCTGATCTGGTGCGAAACCGGCAAGCCGGATCTGGAATACGCGCGCAAGTTCGCCGAGGCGATCCACGCCAAGTTCCCGGGCAAGCTGTTGGCCTACAACTGCTCGCCGTCGTTCAACTGGAAGAAGAACCTGGACGATGCCACCATCGCCCGCTTCCAGAAGGAACTGGGCGCGATGGGCTACAAGTTCCAGTTCATCACGCTTGCCGGCTTCCACAGCCTGAACTACTCGATGTTCAACCTGGCCCACGGCTACGCCCGTCAACAGATGACCGCCTTCGTCGAGCTGCAGCAGAACGAATTCGCGGCCGCGGAGAAGGGCTTCACCGCCGTCAAGCACCAGCGCGAAGTCGGCACCGGCTACTTCGACGCCGTGACCCAAACCATCCAGGGCGGGCAGTCGTCGACCACCGCGCTGACCGGTTCGACCGAGGAAGAGCAGTTCCACTAAGTCGGTCGCCGCTCGGCCACCAAAAAGCCGCCTCCAACGAGGCGGCTTTTTCATTTGGTTCATGGCCCATCCGCCATCAAGATCGCGGCAATGCGTTATGCGAACATATTGAAATACCCCGACCGCGCAGGTTAGACGTTGGTGGCAATGGTGCTTAGGCTGATCGAGTCTAAAATCTAGTTCCAATGCCCCGTCGGCCGAGTCCTCGCTCGGCCGAAAAGCCGTATCCGCCGGGGGCTGCGAGGAGTCCGTAAGGCCCTCGGCGCTTTTGGAACTAGAGCGTTAGACCAGCCTCCACCCAAACCTCTGGGTGGGCATCTCAATCTCGTGATGGAGGATTCCCACGATGGTCGCTACGCTCAATGTTTTCCCGCTCGTTTCCCTGCATGCCCGCTTGCACCGCCTGCATTGGCGCCAACCCGAACTGCTGCTTGCCGTCGGTTTGGACGATCTGCTGCCACTGATCGATCAGTTGGTCGAGGCGCTACCGCGGCACGCCATGTCGCTGCAAGTGCAAAACGCCCCTGAAGCGGCACAGGTCGCGGCCTCAGGCTATTGATAAATTAGATGGCCTTACCTGTCCCACGCATCGAGGCAGGCGTCCGTAGCGGGAGAAGGCCGGTGACCAATTTGACGAACCGCTGAGACCGCATCGGACCGACTTTCAACTAGGGCGGTTTGGGGGCGTCTGGCCGACGCCTTGCGGCAGCTTGAAGGAGGCAGACGCCCCCAAACCGTCCGCCTCTTCATTATTTCTTCAAACCAGCGTCCCGGCCAAGAGCGGCTGCTCACCCTCATCCCCCAGCTGTGCGAACCGCGCCAGAAGTGCCCTAACACGGGCGTCTGCCGTCTGATCGTCGATCAGTAGGCTCGCGGGGGTTGCTTAGGGACCCTCTGAACAAGTTATTTGCCACTGCGTTTGGCCAACAAGCGGCCGAATGCAAGGCGCGTGACGCCGGTCGCAGTTATTCTGCGATGCCAAGGGGCGCAACGCCGTCAGGCGGCCGCCGCAGTGGCAAATAACTTGTTCAGAGGGTCCTTAGCTCGTTCATCCTCCAAGTTTGGGGCTGACTCAAGTAGAACAGATGCTACTGTTTTCCCTCAGTTGGGCGGATGCGGATCGATTTGACGATGGTCTCGTACAGCGTTTGCACTTCTTTGAGCGAGAGGGATGACGGCACGGTCTGGCCGCTAATCACGCCATCGCCGGTGGTGATGACCAGATTGATGCCGGGCCGTAAGGGATTTGCGGCCTGCCCCAAGGTTTCCCACTCAAAACTTTGCGCCGTTCCCGTGCCGTCGTCAGAGGGGTAATAGACCAGTGCTTCTTGGCCCGCCATGTCATTGACGACGCGGTCTTTTTCACTCACGACATGAAGCTTGCCGGTGAGGCGCTGTTTGATGCCGCTCTCCTCGATACGTTGTAATAACGGCTTGCCTGGGGTAAAGGCGACAGAACTCTCTATGTTGATCCATACATCTGGGTGTTGCTTCAAATTAAACGATAACGACGCCCGCTCGGCTTGCGACGTTTTACCGTCATTGGCGATGAACCCATTTTCGATACAGAATCCCGGTTCTGTTGGAATGTCGCGAGGGGCGCGGTAGCGGAGGCTTCTCAAATAGCTGCTGTAACGCCCCACCGTCGCGTCGATGGTTTTGTCGTCGTATGCCCCTTGGGAGGTGATGAACGCGATACCCCGCTCCCATTTGAACGAATCGATGCTGTACATCGGCGTATTGAAGGGATCGTCATAA
>Ga0213872_10000729_pt1 | contig 24559 bp, 19 predicted proteins | sample VelepicomBERX_R2_FD_160071 | JGI IMG/M metagenome (GOLD analysis project Ga0213872, IMG submission 160071) | Rhizosphere microbial communities from Vellozia epidendroides in rupestrian grasslands, the National Park of Serra do Cipo, Brazil - RX_R2 | ecosystem: Host-associated > Plants > Roots >...
TCCCTTTTGGATGAACAGGCGCCATTTGGTAGCGTCGGACAATAAATGACGCATCATCCACATTGCAAACTTGCCTGGCGCTTTGGCTGCACAACCCGCGGGGGTGCCAGTGGCAATGAGGTCGCCGGGATGCAGGTCATGCATAGCGGAAAGCTCCGTGAGCGTTTGGTGCGGATGAAACAACATGTCGCCGCAATAGGAGTCCTGGCGCTGTTGTCTGTTGACTTCCAAACGCATACGCAGTTCAGACCAGCGCGGCCATTCTGCCGGTGAAAGCAAAAGGAGGAATGGGCCTGTGGGGCCGAAGGTCCGGTAGCTCTTACCCTTGTAGAACTGCGTCTGCGGTAATTGCACATCGCGCGCCGTGATGTCGTTGACAATGGTTACTCCAGCCAGCCATTCGTGAAGCGAGTCTGGCGTTACAGTGACTGGGCCGGTCAGAGGACGGCGCATAACCAAGCCAAGCTCGACTTCATAATCGAGCAAGCGCACGTGGTTTGGCCGCACAATGTCCGCGTGGGCAGATGTCAGACTCGACGGCGCTTTGGTAAAAATAGTGTTGAACCCGATTTTGGATGGGTCCATACCCGATTCGCGAACATGGCTTGCGTAGTTAATGCCTTGGCAGATAAATTGACGGTCGCTCGTGATTGGCGACAGTAATGTGACTGCATCAAGCGCCAAATTAGCCTGGGCTGGTTTGCTTGACCAAGCCTCATCGTAGCCGTTCAACATGAAATCGGCAGTGCTGGGATAGTGGCCGGAAAGGGGGGCGATGCGAATGCCGTGAACTACACCCCAGGCTGCGTTTCCGTCATGCGTGTAATGAACAACTTGAACCGCCATGTGTGCTCCTTGGTTATTATTTAATGAAAGAAAATCCTGTCTTAAAGCCAGGGACGTGGTCTGCCCATGGCACTACTTAAAAGTTTTAGTCGGTCTAACTTGATACGGCCTTGCCAAAGTAGGCGCAGTATCTTGAAAACAGTCCCGAAGTCGCGCTTGACACCCATTGATTTCGGAACGTCGTCGCCCCATGCCCAAATGCCTGAAAGCTCCAGCGGGACGTAGTGCGTCTCATGGCTCGCGGTAAAGACGTCTCCGTCCGTGTAATGCTCGAACTCCATCCCGTCCGGGTCGTACCAGTAGTCGAAAAGCTGGCTTCCCAGAATGTGGCGGCCGATACCCCACATGTGACGATGGCCGTTAGCACGAAGTACGTTATGGCCGTGACCAAGTGCATCCAGGTCCACCACCTCGTAGGCGCTGTGTTCATACTTCTCCTCAATTCCACCGGCAAGGACGAAGCTATGGTGGTCAGCGGGTGTGTCGCCAAGGTCCAAGCGGAAGAATGCCAAGTTGGGTGAACCGTCCGCCAAGTACTGGACGTCGGTGGGTATCAGGCCCAAATGGCGCATATACCATTCAGCCATGCCGGGAAAGTCCACCGTTTGCAAGACCACATGACCCAGTTTTGCAACTGCGGCAGGTTCCAACGGCGGCCGGATCGTGTCGTTTATTCGGCGCACATTGCCATAACTGTTGGCCTGCGGATGCAACGGCGCGCGCAGGGGCAGGGGCTCACAGGTCTTTTGGTCAGTTATCAACCAAACTAAATTGCCGGCTGGGTCTACCAATTCAACCCCCTTGCCGCCGCCCGGTACTCTTCCAGCAGTCAACCTGCGTGCCCCGGCCTTCTTTTCCAGGCACTTCAAATCCGCTTCAGAAGATACGGTAAATGCTGCCCCAAGATAGCGCGACCGTTGGCCACGCTTCGCTGCGTAAATGCAGGGAGATTCGTTGTGTCCCCGCATAAGCAAGCATTCGTCGTTGTGCAGGACCGTATGCATGCCGAAGTCGGTCAGGAATCGCTCACATGCACCCAGGTCGGGCTTTTCGAACACGAGGAAGGCTAGAGATGTGGCCTTGACCAAGGGTGTTGGCCGTTGCAGCTTGTGGATTTCCGTCGGCAGGGCGCTTTCTGGGTATGCCTTTGGTGCGCGCAGTTTGGGCTCGACTAACTGATTCATGTGTTCTCCAATATTTGCCCGGAGACCCAGAAATTAGTCCCGGTGCGTTTATTTATAATGACATTATCGTCAAAATGACTCGCGTGTCAATAAGAGATTTGATACAATGAAATGGAAATGGACGAATATGAACATCGAAGACACACAAAACCATCGCACTAGAGTAGCCGCGCAACGGCGTGAAAAGACTCGTGCCAAGTTACTGGAAAGCGCCCTATTGGTTTTTGCCAAGAAGGGACTCCATGCGGTAATCGACGATGTTATTGCCCAAGCGGGCGTGGCGCGTGGTTCGTTTTACAACTACTTCCGTACGAACGAAGAGCTAATGGAGGCAGTAGCTGGCGAACTCAACAACGAGTTGTTGCTTGCAATTGACAATGTTGTACGGTCTTATGAAGACCCCGCAGAACGCATTGCGTGCGGGACGCGTTTGCTATTGCATGCCGTTATGCGCTTTCCGCTGTACGGAACGTTTATGGCACGGTTGCCCTACCCAGCAGCAAATACAGGCTTCTTGGGTTCCCTCTACTTGCAGCGAGATGTTGCATTGGGAGTGGAAGCGCACCGTTTTAAAAATATTGACCAGAAGGTTGGTACTGACCTCTTGGCAGGTGTAGTGCTCAGTGCAGCCTATGCCGGTACCCGCGAGGCGCTTAATCCGGAATATCCCGGCGCCAGCGCGCAGGCTATGTTGAGGGCGTTGGGCCTGGAAAACCAGGAAGCGGAGCGTCTTAGCTCGCTGCCTTTGCCTTCATTTGAATTGCCTGCTGATTCACTATTACGGCGCACGAATCTGCTTGATTGTTAGCAAAAAATCATAATGATTCTGGTATCATCATGACGTCCCTGGCTAAAAATTTGACTATGCCCGCCGTCAATGACCACCGTCCTCGCGTCGCTGCCGAAAGGCGTGAACGCATGCGCAGGCGCCTTCTCGAGAGCGCCATGATTGTATTTGCCGACAAGGGTGTAGGTGCGAGTGTGATTCCCGAGGTGGTTGCGGCGGCCGAGGTGTCGCAAGGGTCCTTCTACAATTACTTCCGAACTAACGAAGAATTGTTGGCCGCAGTCGGGGACGAGCTGAGTGGTGAAATGGTCGCGTTAATTGAAGCGGCTGTGGGTGACATCGAGGACCCGGCACTTCGCGTTGCCACTGGTATGCGATGCTACCTCCATCTGGCACGCTCGAATCGGTTGCTCGCTCGATTTCTGGCGGGCGCTGGATTGCATTTGCTCGACCAGCAAAATGCAGCCTTCCGCTATCTTCCGGCAGACCTGGCTGAAGGTCAGAATCGTGGTGATTTTGCCGACGTGCCGCTTGAAATTATTCTGGACATCGTCGCGGGCTCGGGACTCGTTGTAATTGACCGCATAGCTCGTGGCAGGACACCGAAGGACTATCCGGATAAAGTAGTTGCGGCGCTTTTGCGCACACTCGGCATGAAGGTTGCCGATGCTGAACGACTCACGTCCCAAGCGCTTCCCAAGTTGAAGCCGACAGCCGACTCGCTGCTGGCCCGCGCGCAGGCTCGCGCAACAGTGCAATCGTCTGCGGATACGTGAAGGGAAGATTTGGGACGGTGGATGCGTCGCGGACAGGAATCGAACCTGTAAGCTCCCAGTAAAAGGCTGGTGCTAGGGGTGGCCTGCCCAAGAGGATTCGAACCTCTGACCCTCGGCTTAGAAGGCCGATGCTCTATCCAACTGAGCTATGGGCAGCCGACATGGCGCCATTAGTCTACTGCGCCCGCCGATCTCGCACCTGCGCTACTCGCCGTACTTCAGTACGGCTGCGTTGCTCGGTGCGACCTCGGCGCGCTCGCTACGACTACTGGCACCATGCGCAAGTAAATGGTGCATCTATTCCGCTGCTCGATGCAATCTCGGTCCGCTCGCTGCGATTTCTGCCACCATATACAGTTATCGAGCGCAGCGATGCCACCTGATCGGCAAGCCGAATCATACGCTGAACGTGCCTCGTTTTCAAATGAAGTGACCTTGAGCGTTGTTCTCCAGGCTCTCGCGGAATCGCTTGTTTGGCAGTTCGCGGGCCAACCTGCGGTAAGATAGCGGCACTTTTTACCGTTGGAGTTTCCCATGGCTTTCTTGCAAGGCAAAAAAATCCTGATCACGGGCGTCTTGTCCAACCGTTCCATCGCTTACGGCATTGCCCAGGCTTGCCATCGCGAAGGCGCCGAGCTGGCGTTTACTTATGTGGGCGAGCGTTTCAAGGAGCGCATCACCGAATTTGCGGCCGAGTTCAACAGCTCGCTGATATTCGACTGCGACGTCGGCAGCGACGAGCAGATTGCCGCCTTGTTTGCCGACCTCGGCAAGTCGTGGAGCAGCTTCGACGGTTTCGTGCACGCGATCGGTTTTGCGCCGCGCGAGGCGATCGCCGGCGATTTCCTCGACGGCCTGACGCGCGAGAATTACCGCATTGCGCATGATATTTCCGCCTACAGCTTCCCGGCAATGGCCAAGGCTGCGCTGCCGATGCTGAATCCGAATTCTTCGCTACTGACGTTGAGCTACCTCGGCGCCGTGCGCTCGCTGCCCAACTACAACACCATGGGCCTGGCCAAGGCTTCGCTCGAAGCGAGCGTGCGCTACCTGGCCGAATCGCTGGGCCAGAAGGGTATACGCGTCAACGGCATTTCGGCCGGTCCGATCAAGACTCTCGCCGCAAGCGGCATCAAGGACTTCAGCAAGATGCTGAATTTCGTGAAGACGCACGCGCCGCTGCGCCGCAACGTCACTATCGAAGACGTCGGCAACACCGCCGCCTTCCTGCTGTCCGACCTGTCGGGCGGCATCACGGCCGAGATCACTTATGTGGATGGCGGTTTCTCGAACGTGGTTGGTGGCATTGCCGAATAACTAAGTTTCGAGGGAAAAAACTTGGCAAATCTGAAAGCAGTTTCAGATTTGCCAACTGAATTCGGTCATTTGTCCGAAAAAGTACTATGCTTTGCGGCAGAATATCTGTAGAATCCTGTTTGTGCGTTGCAACAGGCAATGCACATGGCAGCATCGCAAACTTATAGCGCCATTTCAAGCGCTTGTAACGATTTTAAAGCCCTCCCGCCTCCTGGTGCCGACATTTGAGCACCGTCCCGGCGCAAAGCTTTCTGTGCCGAAATCTCTTTAGTCTGTCTGAGTTTTCTTAGCTGTTTCGTTGTTGGTTAGCGTTGCAATTTTGATTGCGCTTTCGCACGCATCCTGATCGGTGCTTGCGGCGCGGGTGTTTTGCTGCATCTATCAGACGCGGCATGCACCGAATTTGACGAAAGAAAAGAATGACTTTTGAAGCTCTTGGCCTGCACACGTCCATCCTCAAGGCACTGACCGAAGCCGGCTATACCGCCCCCACCCCGGTGCAGCAGCAAGCCGTTCCGGCCGCCATCAGCGGCCGTGACCTGATGGTTTCCTCGCAGACCGGTTCCGGCAAGACCGCAGCCTTCATGCTGCCCTCTTTGCACAAATTCGCCGTTGCTGCCGAACAGCAGCAACCGGTTTCCAATGGTTCTGGCGGCCGCACGCCCAACCAGGAAGCCCAATCGGCGCGTTCGCGCGGCGAACGCCCGCGCTTCCGCCCTGCGCAACCGAAAATGCTGGTGCTGACGCCGACGCGCGAGCTGGCATTGCAGGTTACTACCGCAACCGACAAGTACGGCGTCTTCATGCGCCGCGTCAAGGCCGTCTCCATCCTCGGCGGCATGCCTTACCCGAAGCAGATGCAACTGTTGTCGCGCAATCCGGAAATTCTGGTGGCGACGCCCGGCCGTTTGATCGATCACATGGAATCGGGCAAGATCGACTTCTCGCAGCTGCAAGTGCTGGTGCTGGACGAAGCCGACCGCATGCTGGACATGGGTTTCATCGACGATATCGAACGCATCGTCGCCGCTACGCCGGAAACACGCCAGACCATGCTGTTCTCGGCGACGCTCGACGGCGTGGTCGGCAGCATGGCCAAGCGCATCACGCGCGACCCGCTGGTGATCCAGATTGCCAGCGCCGCCACCAAGCATGAAAACATCCAGCAGCGCGTGCACTTCGTCGACGACCTGTCGCACAAGAACCGCCTGCTCGACCATCTGCTGCGCGACGTCTCGATGGACCAGGCCGTGGTGTTCACAGCCACCAAGCGCGACGCCGACAACATCGCCGACCGCCTCAACATCGCCGGTTTCGCCGCCGCTGCTTTGCATGGCGACATGCATCAGGGCGCGCGTAACCGCACGCTCGACGGTATGCGCCGCGGCCAGGTGCGTGTGCTGGTGGCTACCGACGTCGCCGCCCGCGGCATCGACGTGCCGGGCATCACCCACGTGTTCAACTACGACTTGCCGAAATTCCCGGAAGACTACGTGCACCGCATCGGCCGTACCGGCCGTGCCGGCCGCAAGGGTACTGCCGTGTCGCTGGTAAACCATTCGGAAGGCATGAACGTCAAGCGCATCGAGCGTTTCACCAAGCAAACCATTCCGGTCGACGTGATCGAAGGCTACGAACCGAAGAAGACCGCCTCGGCGCCGCGCAAGTCCAGCGGCTGGCGTCCGGGCGACAACCGTCGCAACAACACGGCCAAGCCGGGTCAGCGCACCTTCGCCAAGCCGGGTAACGGCACCGGAACGGGCGCAGGTCCGCGCCGCGAGGGCAGTGGTGGCGGTTACAACAAGGGACCGCATCGCGAAGGTGGTAACGGCGGTGGTTACAACAAGGGTTCGCGTTTTGGCGACTCGAATGGTGGTGGTAATCGCCGCAGCTACGGTGATCGCTAAATCGCTGAAGGCTGAGTCCAAGTAAAATATGGCGGCTGGGAAACCAGCCGCCATTTTTGTTTGTTCTGGCTTTTGGTGGATAAATTTCGACGTAGTCGTAGCTTCAGACTTCGTCCAATGAATTCTCCGTCATTCCCGCGCACGCTGGAATCCATAAGCCAGTCGATATATCGGACTCACTATGGGTTCCCGCGGGGCGGCCTCCCGCTTTCGCGGGAATGACGGTGTTGGTTGTTGAGCTGGTTGTTGAAAAGTATCTTCAGTTGTTTGTGACACAGAATCTGCAAAGCTTTTTCCCTCAAAATCCATGAATGCCATCCAAGAAATCAAACTCACCTCCTTCTCCCATGGCGGCGGCTGCGGCTGCAAGATCGCGCCCGGCGTGCTGGCCGAGATCCTGAAAAACTCCAAGGGCTTCCCGGTGCCCAAAGAATTGATGGTCGGCATCGAGACCTCTGACGACGCCGCCGTCTACAAGCTCAACGACGAGCAGGCGCTGATCGCCACCACCGATTTCTTCATGCCCATCGTCGACGACCCGTTCGACTTCGGCCGCATCGCCGCCACCAACGCCATCTCCGACGTCTACGCCATGGGCGGTACGCCCATCATGGCGCTGGCCTTGCTCGGCATGCCGATCGACAAGCTGCCGTTGGACGTGATCGGCAAGATCCTGCAGGGCGGCGAAACCATTTGCGCTGAAGCTGGCATCCCCATTGCCGGCGGTCACACCATTGATTCGGTCGAACCCATCTATGGCCTGGTGGTGATGGGCCTGGTGCATCCGTCCAGGGTCAAGCGCAATGCCGACGCCAAGGCCGGCGACAAGCTTATTTTCGGCAAGGCGCTCGGGGTCGGCGTGCTGTCGGCGGCGCTCAAGAAAAACGCGCTGAGTGCCGACGGTTACGCCTCCATGATCGCCAACACCACCAAGCTCAACAAGCCGGGCAAGGCGCTGGCCGATCTGCCGGGCGTGCATGCCTTGACCGACGTCACCGGTTTCGGCCTGCTGGGACACCTGCTGGAACTGGCGCGCGGCGCCGGCTTGACCGCCACGCTGGATTTGCCGCGCATCCCGCTGCTGCCGGGTGTGGCGCAATTGGCCGAACAAGGTTACGTGACCGGCGCTTCCGGCCGCAACTGGGCGGCCTATGGGCGTGACGTGACGCTGGCGGAAAGCGTAACGCCGGTGCAGCGCGCACTGTTGACCGATCCGCAGACTTCGGGTGGCTTGCTGGTGTCATGCGATGCGGCAGCGGTCGAGGAAGTGCTGGCCTTGTTCCGGCGCGAAGGGTTTGGCGAGGCGGCGGTGATCGGGGAGATGCAGGCCGGTCCCGCGCACGTGAACGTCAAGCTTTAGGAAGCACGGAAGCGCGACGACACCGTTCTCAATAATTCCCCCTCTCCCGCATGCGGGAGAGGGGTAGGGGAGAGGGTGAACGTCAAGACATACGGCTCGCTTCCCTCTGCTTACCCTCTCCCCCGGCCTCTCTCCCACCTTGTGGGCGAGGGGAGTGAATGGAGCTGGCGCAGCCTAAGTTGATTTTGCCAACCTGACCCCACTGAATTGCCAACGCGCCGTCGCCGGAAAGAAATTCCGGTAACTGGCGCGCGCATGGTCAACCGGCGTCGAACAAGACGAGCCGCGCAGCACATACTGGTTGCTCATGAATTTGCCGTTGTATTCGCCGATGGCCCCGGCGGCCGGCGCATAGCCGGGGTAGGGCGCGTAGCTGCTGGAAGTCCATTGCCAAGCCGCGCCAAACAGTTGCGACAAACCCGCTTGTCGTGTTGTCTGCGGATGCAGGCCGGAGTTTGCGCCGGGACTTGATTTTGCGGCAGCCAACTCCCATTCGAACTCGGTAGGCAGGCGCGCGCCGGCCCAGCGCGCATAGGCATCGGCTTCGAAGTAAGACAGATGCACGGCCGGCGCGTGCGGCTCGAGCTTTTGCAAACCGTATAGCGTGAACTCGGACCACCCCACAGCATCGCTCTGCCAGTACAGGGGCAGCTGCAGGCCGTTGTTGCGCACCCAGTCCCAGCCTTCCGAGAGCCACAAGGCCGGATCGCGGTAGCCTCCGGCATCGACAAAGGCCGCATATTCCGCATTGGTGACCAGACGCGACGCCAGCGAGAACCGTTCGACGAACTGGCGGTGTCGCGGCTGTTCGTTGTCGAAGCAAAAGCCATCGCCCGCATGGCCAATTTCCACCACGCCGGCATCGAAGGGCAACCAGGTCAGCGCGGCGGCAGGGGCACTGTGGCCGCCACTGTTGCTATTGCGGGCATAGGCCGGAAACAGCGGGTTCATCGCCAGCAAATGCTTGATGTCGGTCAGGATCAATTCCTGGTGCTGCTGCTCGTGCTGCAGGCCCAGTTCCACCAGTGCGGCCAGTTCCGGTACATCGCTCTGCAGGTGTTCCAACAGGACGCCCATGCGCGCATCGACGTTGTGGCGGTACGCCAGCACTTCATCGGTCGACGGGCGTGTCAGCAAGCCGCGCTGCGCGCGCGGATGCTTGTCGCCGACGCCGTTGTAATAGGAATTGAACAGGACCCGAAACGCACCATTGTGCGGACGGAAGTCTCGCTCGAAACGTTCCAGGATGAAGGTTTCGAAGAACCAGGTGGTATGCGCCATATGCCACTTGACCGGGCTGGCGTCGGGCATCGATTGCGCGCAGCAATCTTCCTCGGACAAGGGCTTGGCCAGTTCTACCGTGCGCTTGCGTACCCCATAAAAGCGCGACAGCAGCGCGTTCGATGCGGCCGCGAGCGACGGTGCCGCCTGCACGTCCATCATTCCGCCGCCGCGTGACACAGCAGGAACCAGCCGCTGGCGTCGCTCCAGGTGCGCACCTTGCCGAATCCGGCTTCCGCCAGCAGGTTCAGGAAGCCTTCCCTGGTGTACTTGTAGCTGTTCTCGGTGTGGATGCTTTCGCCGGGCGCGAACAGGCGCTGGCCGCCGCGCCAATTCACCGCCACCGCATGGCGCGCCACAAGATGCATTTCGATGCGGCTTTGCGTGACGTCGAAAAAGCTGCGGTGCAGCCACTCGCGCACGTCGAAATCGGCGTCGAGCAGACGGTTCACATGCTGCAAGAGATTGAGGTTGAAGGCGGCAGTGACGCCGATGGCGTCGTTATAGGCCGCATCGAGTAGGCGCGTGTTCTTGACCAGGTCGACGCCGATCAGCAGGCCGCCGTTTGCATGGGTCTGGCATTCATGCCGCAGGCGGCGCAGGAATTGCAGCGCCTGGGTGGGCGTGAAATTGCCGATCGAAGAGCCGGGGTAGAAGAACAGGCGCCGCTCGCGCCGCACGCTCAGAGGCAGGTTGAGCGAACCGGAAAAATCAAGCTGCAACTCCAGCATGTCGATCTGCGGGAAACGCAGCCGCAACTGGCTGACCGCGTCGTGCAGAAATTCGCCGGAAATATCAATCGCCACGTATTGCCCGGGGCGCAGCACCGGGAACAGGCGTGCCGCTTTCGCGCAATTGCCGGCGCCGAGATCGATCAGCGTGCTGCCGCGTCCCACGGTGCGCGCGATCTCGTCCAGATGCTCCTCGAAGATCGCGGCTTCCGTGCGCGTCGGATAATATTCCGGCAGGCAGCAGATCGCTTCGAACAGCTTTGAACCCAGCGCGTCGTACAGGTACTTGGCCGAGACGCGCGCCGGCTGCGCCAGCAAACCCGCACTCAAATGACGCATCTCGATAGGCTCGTCATCGTGCCTCGGGTGATTCAGTATCTTTGCGGTTTGTGCCAGCATCTGCGCACCTGAAGTTCATGCTTCACGTTCGTAAAAAAAGCGGAAGCGCTGTCGAAGGGGGAGCGGCTATCATAGACAAAAAAATCGCGCGCTGCCGAGATACTTTTGTAAATTGTCGGTGCGCAATAAATATCATTAAAATGTCACATAAGTGTCACGTACTTGGCACGCTAAAATACGAAAATTCGGTCAAATAATTTCTCAAAAAAAAGGTTGCACATGTCCATTTCTTCGACTTTGTCAAAATTGATTGTTGCCGTTGCGCTCTTGTCTGCCTCGGCAGTCGGCTTCGCGCAACAAGTGCTGCGGGTCTCCGCCATCCCCGACGAATCGCCGACCGAATTGCAGCGCAAATTCAAGCCTCTGGGCGATTACCTGGAACAGAAAACCGGCATGAAGGTCAGCTTCGTACCCGTGACAGACTACGCCGCCACGGTCGAAGGTCTGGCCACCAACAAGCTCGACATGGTATGGCTGGGCGGCTTCACCTTCGTGCAGGCCAAGGTGCGCAGCAAGGGGCAGGTGATTCCGCTCGTCCAGCGCGAGGAAGACGCGAACTTCCATTCAGTGTTCGTCACTGCCGACAAGGATATCCACACGCTGGCTGACCTCAAGGGCAAGACCTTTTCCTTCGGCGCGGAGTCTTCGACCTCGGGTCACCTGATGCCGCGCTACTATCTGATGGCAGCCCACATCAATCCGGACAGCGACCTGCGCCGCATTGCCTATTCGGGCGCGCACGACGCCACCGCGGCGGCCGTGGCCGGCGGCAAGGTCGATGCCGGCGCGCTCAACATCTCGGTGTGGGAAAAGCTGGTGGCCGAAGGCAAGATCAATCCCAATGAAGTGCACGTGTTCTACACCACGCCCGGCTACTTCGATTACAACTGGAGCGTGCGTGCCGACATGAATCCGGCTCTGCGCCAGAAGCTGACCGACGCCTTTCTCGCGCTCGATAAGAGTACCCCGCAGGGCAAGGAAATCCTGGAATTGCAGCGCGCTACGCGTTTCATTCCCACCAAGGCGGAAAACTATGCGGCTATCGAGGCGGCGGCGCATAGCGCTGGGCTGCTGAAGTAGGAACTATTTCGGTAAATGATAAACATAAAGTCGATGCAAGAAATCAAGAGTAAGATCCATTGCGGGCGGGTACGTTTATAGTCACTATCACTTACCCCGTCGTTCCCGCGTAGGCGGGAACCCATAAGCCGTGTGCACGTCCATACTCAGTATGGGTTCCCGCTTTCGCGGGAACGACAGGGAGTTTATTGTGCGCTGGGTTTTTTCAATAGCTTGCGCTGCAACGTTCGCCTATGCATGTTCAGCGCGCGCGCAGTAGATGAGATATTCCCGCGGTGCTCGGCCAGCACGCGCTGTATGTGTTCCCATTCCAGTCTATCCACCGACATCAGCGTGGTATCGGGCGCCGCCGTTGCCGAACTGACGGCAGCATCGCCGGTTTGCAGGGCAGACAGTATCGACTCTATCGTCGCCGGCTTGGCCAGGTAATCGTCGGCGCCCAGCTTCACCGCCTGCACCGTGGTGGCGATGCTGGCGTAGCCGGTCAGCACCAGCATGCGCGCCTGCGGCAAGGCTTGGCGCAGCGGCGCAATCCATTGCAGGCCCGAATCCTGTTCCAGGTGCAAATCGATCGTCACGTAATCGAAGGGGCCGGCCTGTGCCAACGCCAGCGCAGCGGCGCCGGTGTGGGCGACCGTGGCCTCGAAGCCGCGCCGCGTGAGCGAGCGCGCCAGCGTGGCGGCAAAGATGTCGTTGTCGTCGAGGACAAGAAAGCGTTTCATGTTGCCACTACCGGCAAGGTGAGCTTGGCCGTGGTGCCGCCAGGTTGCGATTGCAAGGCGATCTCGGCGCCGATGCGGCGCGCCGTGGCGTAGGCGAGCAGCAAGCCTATGCCTTGGCCGTTCGAACTGCTTTCCACTTGCTCATAGCCGAGGCGCGGCAAAAGAGCGGCGGCAATGCCGGGGCCCTGATCGATCACTTGAATCTGCGTGCGGCCGTTGAGATACGACGCGGTCACGCGCACGGCGTTCGCAGCACCTGCCTGGGCGGCGTTGTCAAGCAGGGTGGTCAGAATCTGCGCGACCGACAGACTGTGTTCGATGTGCGTCCGGTCGACGTCGAGCGCGGTTTCGATGCGTGTGGCCGGATGGCGCAAACGCCAGTCGGCAATGCACTGCTTCAACCAGGCATCCATGGCTACGGAAGTTGTCGCGACGGCGGCGCCGCTGTTCGCGCTCATGCGTCTCAGCGCTTCCTGGCAAAGCGTAATCTGCGCGGCGATGATCGCAAAATCCTCGTGAAACGGCGCCAGTGCGGCATTATTTTTTGCGGCCTCCGCCAAGTCACCGGCAATCAGCGCCACCGTACCCAGCGGCGTGCCCATTTCGTGGGCGGCGTTGGCGGCTTGCATGCCGAGCGCGCTCAGGCGTTCCTGCTCCAGGTGGCGCTCGCGCGCGGCGGCCAATTGCGCATCGCGCTCGCGCAAGGCGCGCGACAGCCGGGCCACAAACCAGGTGATCAGGGCGGCCGATACCGCGAAATTGGCCCACATGCCAGCCAGATGGTAAGCGATGGCGCGCTCCGGGTCGTTCATGTGCAGCGGAACAAAATGACGCACCATCGGATTGCCCATCATGCCCCCCATCAGCGAATAGGCGGCAACCGCCAGCGCCGTCAGGCAAAGCGCGTAACGCCAAGGCAGCAGTGCTGCGCCCACGGCCAGCGCCGGCAGGTAGAAAGACGCAAATGGATTGGTGGCGCCGCCCGAAAAATACAGCAGGACCGACAACGCGGCAACGTCGGCCAGCAACTGCAAAAACAATTCGGGATTGCCGGCCGGCTGCCGCTTGCGCATGCGCAGCCAGCTCCACAGGTTGAGCGCCGTCATCGCGGTCAATACCACGAGCAACGGCGGCAGCTGCAATTCGATGCCAAGCCAGAACTGCGCGGCCGCCAGCCCCGCAGCCTGGCACAGCAGCGCCAGCGTGCGCAGCAGCACGATGGCGCGCAGGGCTTCGTGCTGCGGCAGCAGTTGCGGAAACATTAGAGCAATAACTCCCAATTGCCGACGTCTATCCAGCGGTCGAACTTGCGGCCCACCTCGCGGAAATGCGCGACCTTCTGATAACCCAGGCGTTCATGCAGCGCCACGCTGGCTTCGTTCGGCAAGGCGATGCCGGCAATCACCGCATGCACGTCGCGCAAGCGCAGTTCATCGAGCAGGGCACGCGACAAAACAGAACCGATGCCGCGCCGCGGCCGGTCCTGCGCCACGTAAACCGAGCTCTCCACCGTGTAGCGGTAGGCGGCGCGCACGCGCCACTTGGTTGCGTAGGCGTAACCGACGACCGTACCGTTTTCTTCTTCGTAGACCAGCCACGGCAGCATCGCCATTACGCCTTGCATGCGCTGAGCCATCTCGTCTGCGCCAACCGGCGCTTCTTCGAAAGAAATGGTAGTGGCCGCGATGTAGTGGTTGTAGATCGCGCAAATGGCGGGAGCGTCGGCAAGGACAGCGGGACGAATCATGGGGCAGCGGGCGAAATTGGACACAAAGGCGGACGGAGGCACGGGGCAAGCGCACAGTGTAGCAGAGCAATATCCCGGGTCGAACCACGTCTTGCCAAAGCGGGGTTTGTAAATGGATTTAAATGAATTTGTTAGGGGCTTGTAACAAAAGGCAAGCTGGAAGCGGGAAGGGGATTTTGGACGGTAAAATGTCCCCCAATCTCTTACACAAACCGTCACACTCCATCATCTATCAGGGATAGCATCCATGCAAACCAGTCATCTCCAGGGACCCAAGGCCGACGTCCAAAACATTCCAGCTTTACCGAACGGCGGCCTGCGCTTGGCCACCTGCGTATTTGCAAGTGGTGCTTCCATCGGTGTGGTGCTGGACGACGGCAAGGTGGTCGATCTGGCAGCCGAAGCGAGCCGCCAGAAGCGCAGCCTGTCCTTTGCGGCGGACGACATGCTAGCTTTGATCTCTGGCGGCGATGCTGCGTTGGTCGAAGTGAAGGCCGTAGTTGAACAGGCCTTGCGTGACCAAGTACTGCTTCATGGCGTGAACCAGTTACGCCTGTTGTCACCGATTCCCCAACCTTGGCGCAACATCTTCTGCGTGGGCTGGAACTACCTCGACCACTTCGAGGAAGGCAAGGAAATGCGCGCCGACAAGGGCGTGGACAAGATTCCCGAGAATCCTGTGTTCTTCACCAAGGCCACCAATGTCATGAACGGGCCGTTCGATGCGATTCCGCACGACGCCAGCAATTCCAACAGCACCGACTGGGAAGCCGAACTGGCCGTGGTGATAGGCAAGCGCGGCCGCAATATCAGCGAAGCGCAAGCCATGGAATACGTCTATGGCTATAGCGTGTTCAACGACACTTCGGTGCGCGAAGTCCAGCAGAAGCGCCACGGCGGCCAATGGTTCAAGGGCAAGAGTTTGGACGGGCACGGGCCGATGGGGCCGTGGATCGTGCCGGCCGGCGCCATCGACCTCGACCAGCAGCGCATCATCTGCCGCGTCAACGGCGTGGAAAAGCAAAGCGCCAGTTATCGCCAGATGTATTTCAAGATCCCGCGCATCATCGCCGAGCTGTCGCGCGGCCTGACGCTGGAACCGGGCGACATCATTTCCACCGGCACTCCCTCGGGCGTGGGTTTCGGCCGCAAGCCGCCCGAATTCCTGCAGCCGGGCGACGTCATGGAAAGCGAAGTGACGGGAATTGGAATCATTCGCAACAAGATTGAAGCGGAAGATTAAACGTCGCTTTTCTGCTGCGCAACAGTCCGAGAAAATGCGGTAAGCTGTACCGTTGCTGATTTCATTTGATGTGGGGCATGCAATGAGTCAGAAAGACGTGCCGGTCAAGACCGATGCCGGCCTGTGGGAAATCAAGGCGCGCGCGCTGGGTTTGGCGCCGCGCATCCGCACGGCCTTGCTGCTGGTCGATGGCGTCAAGTCCGCTGCCGAGCTTGAGCGCATGATGGTGGCAGCCGGCGTCACGCCCGGCGCTTTGCAACTCTTGCTCGACAAGGGACTGATCCGCTTTCCCGAGGAACCGACGCGGCAGATGACTGAACCGGCGCCGGAACATACCGTGCTGTTCGACCCCATGACCATGCCGCGTCCGGCCAACAAGCCGGTGCAGGCTGCCGCCAAACCGCCCGCACAAGCGGTGCAGAAGGAGCAGCCGGTCAAGGAAGCGCCAATCAAAGAGCCGCAGCATGAACCACTGTCACTGGAAGCCGGCTCCAGCGTATTGGAAATTCCCACGCTCTCGGAAATCGAAACCATACTCGGTGTAGCGACCGAACTCGAAATGCAAACCATCATAGGCGTAGCGACCAAGCTGGAGGTGACGCCTCAATCCCCTGAGAGCGCCCAGCCGGAGCGTGCCAGGCCGGAGAGCGCGCCGCCACAGAACGCAAGCGCAGCCAAGCCGCCGCCGAAAAAGGAAAGACCCACTGCCAAAGAGCAGGCTCAACGTACCGTCAAGGCAATCGAGGAGGCGGAAAAGCAGGTCATCTCCACCTCCATCCTGAAAATGAATTTGATCGTCGCGCGCGCTCACATCGCCAACGCGCTCGACCAGTACCTGGAAGTCGATGGCTATGTGCTCAGGCAAAAAATCGCCGCCTGCGAATCGCGCGGTGATCTGGAGTTGCTATTCCCGCTGGTGGAAGCGGCTCTGCACATGAAACTGGAGAAGGCCGCCGTGGCACGGTTGATGGGGATTTCGCGGGCGTTGCTTGAGAGGTAGGGCGGAAAAGCGTAGCGCATTCCGCCGTATGAACATAGTGGCGTAGGCGGTTGGCCGCCCCGCTGTGATGCAATCCCGGCAAAAACGAACCCACGAGTCGAATCAGGTAGCTTCGCCAACCTTCCGCGCATTCGGCAAAAACCGCGCAATCGTCGTCAGCAATTCATCTTCCGTAACCGGCTTGCCGAGATAGGCATCGCAGCCGGCCCAGTTGCCGCGCATCTTGTCGAGAGTGGAGGATTTGCTGCTCAGCATGACCACGGCCATGTCTTTGGTTGCGGCATTGCTCTTGATGTTCTTGCACACCTGGTAGCCGTCTATGCCCGGCATCATGACGTCGAGGAAGATGCAGGTGTAGCTCTTGGTTTGCGCCATGTCGAGGGCGATCTCGCCGGTTTCGGCGCAGTCGACGTCGAAGTGGAAGGGCGCCAGCTTGGCGCGCATGAAGGCGCGTATGGTGGCGCTGTCGTCGACCACGAGCACGCTGTCGGTCGGTATCGGCGCGGTGTGTGCGGGCTCGGATTCTGCCTGGTCTCCCTCGCGGCGCAGAGCCTGGCCATTCCACATCTTTTTTTGTCCGAGCTTGCGCAGGTCGCGCTGCAGCAGCGCTTCTTCCATGACCGCGTCCATCTGCTCGAATAGACGCATCCAGTGAATGGGCCGTTCCACTTGCGGCCACTCGGTGACGCTCATTGCTTCGGTCTTGCCGCGCCCGATCAGCACAGCCGGCGCATAGCTGTTCGGCGCGCGTTGGCGCAACAGCGGCAGCGCGTCGGGATTGTCGGCGTTGGCCAGGTAGAGGTCGGCGCGTTCGCCGGCATTTTCGGCTTCTGCGTAGGAATAGGTGCGGCGGCTGGTGAGGCGGAAAGTGGACAGGAACATCGACTTTTCCACGTCGGAAAAGCCGATCATTTCAATCACAAAACGGCGTGCGCCGGAATCTTCTGGGTTCGCGGGAGGTATCATGGGCCGGATCGGTTTGACTCACATCATAGCAGGCTTGCTATGGGCAATCAGGCAGCTCAATCCAGTCGCCCCTGGCGGCGCAGCAGCACGCAAAAATAGATGATTGCCCCCGTGCTCAGCCAGCCTACAAATTGGTCGGTGCGCAGCGGGTCGTCCGGCATGAAGAATAGCGCCACCGCCATGTTCAAGGGCAGGTAAACGGCAAAGCCCGGTATGGCCCACTTGCTGCCGCACACCATCAGCAATGCGGCGGCGAAATAGAGCACCGGCAGGGCCAGCGCGAACATCGACACGTAATCCCAGGCGATGGCATTGCCGAAGGTGCGCGTGAACCACATGGTCTTGGCGAATTCCACGACGGCGTAGATGAATACCAGGGACATGGCCAGCACCTGCCAGTTCGGCGCCGGCGGGAGGGCCGCTTCTTTTGTTGTCCGCCCCTGGCTTTCCTCGGCGCCGGTTTCCCAAGCGTTCGGAGTCTCCGGCAGCTTTTCGCTATCGGCCAGATTGCGCCTGCCGGCCCGTATGTCGGCAATCACCCGCGCGGCGTCTTGCGCGTATTCGCTCGCCACTTGCAGACGCACGTCGCCGGTGGCCACGGCCGGCAGCGAGCTGTTATCGTTGATCACGAAAGCCGGAATCCCTTCCGCTTCCAGGCGGCCGCACAGGATATGCATTTCGGTTGGCTCAAAGGAGCGGGCGATGGTTTCGAAGTTGGCTTCCAGGCCGGGCAATTCTTCATCCTTGTCTTCATCGACCTCGGCTTGAGGCGGCAAGGCCACGCCGCGGCGCCTGAGCTCGGCGGCCGCGACCTCGTTGGCCAGCCTGGTCAAGGTGCCGGACTCCCAGTGGTCGAGCACCTCTTCCGTGCTCATCTGTGCATAGGTTTCGGCCAATACGGCGCGGGGGACTTCTTCGCTGGAGATATGCATGCACCCTCTCTTTGCCCGCATCGAGTGCGGGCCGCGATGTTTCAAACATCCTTCAAACATCTTTCAAACATCCACGACTGCATATTACCTGCTTGGCGCGTAGTCCGTGTGGCTGTTGTTTCATTGACAGCCTTGGCCTTTCGTTTTACATTGTGCAACTCGGTATGCCAACTATGGCAGTTTTGACATCGTTGTTGCCCCTTCCTTATTCATCTCGTCAGCAAAGGTTTCCAGATGCATCGCAGCTTGATTTCAGCAGCAGTTGTCGCGCTGCTCGGTTTGTCCGCTCCCGCGTTTATTCCCGCCGCCCAGGCTGCACCGGCTGCCATCCAGCAAACCACCACGCAGTTGCCGCGCAACGCCTATCCGCTTCATTACGACGTGGCTATTGTGCCCAATGCCGCCGCCTCGACGTTTGCCGGCAAGGTGAAGATCACGGTCGACGTGGTGCAGCCGACCAGCACGCTGACCTTGAACGCCGCCGACATGACTTTCCAGAGCGTTTCGCTGAGCGGCGAACACGGCAAGGGTGAAGCGCTGAGCGGCAAGGCCAGCGTCGATGCAGCGGCCCAAACCGCGACCTTCACCTTCGAGCATGCTCTGGCCAAGGGCCGCTACGTGCTGGCGCTAGACTACACCGGCGTAATCGGCACGCAGGCGGTCGGCCTGTTCTCGCTCGACTACGACACGACGGAAGGCCATAAGCGCGCGCTGTACACGCAGTTTGAAAACTCCGATGCGCGCCGCCTGATTCCGTCCTGGGACGAGCCGGCCTACAAGGCCACCTTCGAACTCGAAGCCACCGTACCGAGCAGCGAAATTGCGGTCAGCAACACGCCTGCCGTGAAAAAGACCGACTTGCCGGACGGCCGCAGCGTGATCAAGTTCGCAAAGACGCCGAAGATGTCGACCTACCTGCTGTTCTTCGCGCTCGGCGATTTCGAACGCGCCACCACGTCTTCCGACGGCACCGAATTGGGCGTGATCGCGCAAAAGGGCAAACTGTCGCAAGTGCAGTTCGCGCTCGATTCGTCCAAGAACATCCTGCGCGAATACAACGACTACTTCGGCGTGCGCTTCCCGCTGCCCAAGCTCGACAACATCGCCGCGCCGGGGCGCAGCCAATTCTTCGGCGCCATGGAAAACTGGGGCGCCATCTTCACCTTCGAATACGCGATGCTGCTCGACCCGAGCATTTCGACCCAGCGCGACAAGCAGGGCATATTCGAGACCGACGCGCATGAAATGGCGCACCAGTGGTTCGGCGACCTGGTCACCATGAAGTGGTGGGACGACCTGTGGCTCAACGAAGGCTTCGCCACCTGGATGGAAGGCCGCACCACCGAGCGCCTGCATCCGGAATGGCATACCGAGCTCGACGCCATCAACGGCAACCAGGCCGCCATGAGCCGCGATTCGCTGGCCACCACGCACCCGGTGGTGCAGCACGTGGAAACGGTGGAGCAGGCCAGCCAGGCCTTCGACGCCATTACCTACCAGAAAGGCAAGGCGGTAATCTCCATGCTGGAAAGCTATGTCGGCGCCGACGCCTGGCGCGCCGGCGTGCGCAGCTACATGAAGGCGCATGCCTACGGCAATACTACCTCGGACGACTTCTGGCGCGAAATCGAGAAGGCCGCGCACAAGCCTGTCATGGCGATCGCACACGACTTCACGCTGCAACCTGGCGTGCCCATGATCCGCGTCGAAAATGCCGTCTGCGATGCAGGCCAGACCAAGGTCATGCTGACGCAGGGCGAATTCAGCCGCGACCAGCCCAACAAGAAAGCCTTGCGCTGGCAAGTGCCGGTAATTGCGCAAACGCTGGGCTCGTCCGAACAGGCGCGCACCGTGGTCACGGGCGGCAAGACCGTGCTGAGCGTGCCGGGCTGCGGCCCGCTGCTGGTCAACGTCGGCCAGAGTGGCTACTACCGCACCGTGTACGCGCCCAAGAATTTCAGCGCGTTGGCGGCCGATTTCGGCAAGCTGGCGCCGATTGACCAGCTCGGCCTGTTGGCCGATAGCTGGGCGCTGGGCTTGAACGGCCAGCAGCCCTTGTCGAACTTCCTGGAACTGGCCAAGGCCACGCCGCTCGAAGCCGACCCGCAAGTATGGGGCCGCATCGCGGGTAGCTATGGCGCCATCCACAGCTACTACCGTGGCGATACCGAGCGCCAGATAACATTTGACGCTTATGCCATCAGCCGTTTGACGCCGGTCATGAACAACATCGGCTGGGTCTCCAAGGCCGGCGAAGCCGATGCGGTCGCCATCCTGCGTGAAAGCCTGATCGGCACCCTGAGCCAGCTCGGCGACGCCGGCGTGATCGCCGAAGCGCAGCGCCGTTACGCCGCTTCGCTTGCCGGTGATGCGAGCGCCGTGCCGGCGGCACTGCGCAAGGTGATCCTGCGCGTGGTGGCCCTGCATGCCGACGCTGCTGCCTGGGACGCGCTGCATGCCGCTGCGCTGAGCGAAAAGACGCCGCTCGTCAAGGACCGCCTGTACGACATGCTGGCCTCGACCGAAGATGAAGCACTCGCCAAGCGCGCGCTCGATCTGGCCCTGACCGAAGAGCCGGGCGCCACCAACAGCGCCGGCATGATCACGTCGGTAGCGATGGCGCACCCCGATCTGGCCTTCGACTTTGCGGTAGCGCACGTGGCGCAAGTGAACGAACGTGTCGACGCCACTTCGCGCAGCCGCTACTTCCCACGCGTGGCCACCGGTTCGTCCGACCCGGCCATGATCGCCAAGCTCAAGGCCTACGCCGATGCCAACCTGGCGCCGACCGCGCGCCGCGACGTGGAAACCGCGATTGCGGACATCACCTTCCGCATCAAGGTGCGCAGCGAGCGCTTGCCGGCGATCGATGCTTGGTTGAAGGGTAATGCGGGATAAGAAGTTGTCGTAGCGAGCGATCGCTATGCATGTAAAACGGGGCGGCTTTAGCCGCCCCGTTTCTTTTGTGCGCTACGCTTTACAGGTAGTAGCTCGTTCCTGGGCTGGAACATCATGTCAGATGGCAGTCCTCACTCTCATAACGCCCCCAAAGCGGACTACGACGAATATACAGTTTTGGCCAATTTGAGTGAAGTTCTCGTTCAATCGACTTGAACGACGGTCACAGATACTGAACAAGTTTTGGAGAAAGTTTCATCAGTAAGTTCAAATACCAACTCTGCACTTTTCCAACTAACGGTATAACTTGGTTTATTTTGCAACTGTGTCGGCCGGCTTGTACCCTTTATTTTCAGCTTCGCTAACGCATTTATCAAAGCCCTCCTTCAGGTACTGACCGGTAACGATTCCGGCGTGCCCACTAGCTTCGCAGGTAATCGATTGCCCCTGTGCATTCGTCAAGGTTTGCTTATAGCTTGCGCAGCCTGTAAGAGTGACAGCCACGAAAGTAATAATAAGTCTCTTCAACTCGATTCCTCCTTCACGAGATTAGCTTTTCGGGAATGCCAGCTACGTTTGCGCGACCGATATTGAATGTCCGTTGCTGGCCCATTGCGGACTATGACATACCGGCCGCCGATGGTCGGCTCTACCTCCGAAATTCGCGTTTGGTGGAACGACAAATGACCATCCCCAACGATTCTCGGTTCAATCGCACTTCGGAGGAAGTGTACCAACATATCGCCCTGATTCAACGCCCTCAGTTCTGCCTTTCATCGTTGAAATCATTTGGTCGCCGCGCCAAGTAATTACGCCAGTAAAGTCATACCCTTTTCCGTCTTTAGAGACATGAGTTGTCAGCTCGCCGGTATCGTTCAATGCCCAAGTCCCGCTAATAAAAGGATAGCCAGCTTTTTGCAACTCCTCTGCCTTTTGACATCTTGGATACATCACAAAAGTGCGGTCTGCCTTGTATTCAACGATATTTCGGAGCACGCCTATTTTCCTAAGCTTGGCAATGCGGCTTGCATCCATCGATGCGATTTGTTGCGTCATACCTTCCTGCCAAACTCCAACCATCTTTGCTTCATTTGTATTTAGGTCATCTGACGCCGCAGCCGCGGCAAAACATGAGGCAAGCAGAGTTGGCAACAAGATGAGCCGTTTAAATAATATTTTCATATGATGTTATTTCTTCGTCATTTTTAATAAATGCTGCAAGGTCCGCTAATGGCCCTGAGTCAGTCGTCAAGCAGTATTTGCATCCGACATTGGAGTAGTAACCAGCGACGAGCCATGCGCGCTCAGTGCTTTCAAGTATGTGGATTCGTCATAGGCGGTGCCGGTTTTCCACATTTTAAAGAGGATGCGTATCCACTTGAACGCCAGCGCCCGCACCGCCATCCCATGGGAACTCCCTTTTGCTCTTTGCTGATGGTAATACAATCCGGCCCAATACGAGCGCGGAATGGTCGACCCGGCCCATTCCACCAGGGTCTGTCGCAGAAACGTTGAGCAGGCATAGCGCCAGTGCACCCAACTTCGATTGCCGCTGCGTTCGAGTACGGGGGCGATGCCGGCGTAGCGCTGTATTTCTCCGGCATTGGCAAAACGGCTGCGGTCCTCACCAAAGGCGACCAAGAGACGCGGCGTTTGTATGGGACCGGCCCCAGGTAGCGATGCAAACAGCGCGTAGTCTGCCAGCGATTGCGCCACGCAGTCTATCTCCGCGTCAAAGCGCTCAATGGCTTCTAGGGATACACGCAATTGGGCGACCAATGTTTCCACCACCATACGCGCGGGGCGAATCACGGCTTCATCTTCCGTCAATGGCGTGGCGGCACGGATGCCGGCAATCCGCTCGTTGACCAGGTAGGCACGACGACAATTGTGTGCGCGGAAGAAGGATTCCAGGGTGGCCGTTCGTGCGCGACGGACTTGGGCCAAGCTCGGCCAGCGACTCAGGAAGTCGCAGAAGATGGCGGTATTGCGGTGCTCAAACCAGTCTAATGGCTGCGGATAGTACTGTTTGAGCGTACTGGTGAGTCGATTGGTGATGCGCGTCACGCCGTCGGTGAGGCGTCGGCGTTCCTCGACCAGTACGCTCAGCATGCGCATGGCCTGGCTGGAGGGCTGGAGCGCTTCCAATTGCTCTGGATGGCGCTGCAAGATGTCCAGTGCCGTTCTGGCGTCCGAGGGGTCGTCCTTGGCGCCGCTGGGCGTGAAGGCTTGCCGATAGCGTGCCAGGGTCGACGGGTGGACTGGGAAGATGACGAAGAAATCGTGGCGCTGCAAGGCATACACGAGCGGGCCTTTGGTCAGTTCCAGGCAGACGGCGATGGGGCCGCCGAAGCGTTCGTGCAACGACTGCGCCCACAGCGCAATCGCTTGCGGCGTATGCTCAAGGATTCCGGACTCATAGACATCGGAGCCCATAGCCCGCAGGCAGAAATCGTGCTTCTTGTCGGCCCAGTCTATGCCGACGTAGGCAGTAAAAGTAGACGTGGAGTAGGGTTTCATTGCGCCTCCCAGAAATGCTCCGTTGCACCAATCAACATGCATGCTTGGGTTCTGCGAAGCAAATATAGGAAGCCGGAAGTCGGCATGCCCTGAGTATTCGTTATTGAACCCAGGCGCACCGGCGGATTCGAAACAAAAGCGGAAAGCATCGTATGCTCTGGCCGATTATTCGTAATCCAGCGGTGCATGTCCCACCTTCGCTGACAGCTACCTGCCAGCTGCGACCAGTATCGCGGAAAGCGGAACGGAATGCTTGCTGGGTGCGTATTCCGGAGTGGCAACAGTCGAACAGACGACAATCCTGGCGAGAGGTTATCCACCGCTGCGTCCGTCCCGGGTCTATACATTGACCCCGGACGCAGCGGTGGATAACCTCGCTAGGCATCGTGCCTGTCCATCAGTTACGAAAGCATTCCGTTCCGGTCTGTCCGGCAATCAAGAATCGGACAAACAGCAATGCAGGTCGTATGGAGTAACTATATTTGGCTGGTTCCGTCTGTTAAGTGAATCAGACACAAGGCGAAAGTCTAAGCCAGTTTCACCTAACGTCAAGGCTCACCCTTCCACTCCCTTATCCGTAATCCAACGAAAATCCACCCGAAAAATAATCCCGTACATAGTAGAGGAAATTCACTTGGATTCATCAAAAATTTTGCGACAAGCGGCACCGCAATCCACCAAACGATATCTGCTACCCAGCCTTGCCAATTGATGGCCATCCTTTGGCCGAGCCAATTTTTCTCACCGTACCAGTATTGAGGTATATCGTTCATTCTTTGTTGCGGAAGCTATCGCTACTGCCGGTCTTGGCCGAAATGAGATTACTCATTTGCAGGTCGCAACCACATTCACGAAATCGTTGT
>Ga0213872_10000730_pt1 | contig 24554 bp, 19 predicted proteins | sample VelepicomBERX_R2_FD_160071 | JGI IMG/M metagenome (GOLD analysis project Ga0213872, IMG submission 160071) | Rhizosphere microbial communities from Vellozia epidendroides in rupestrian grasslands, the National Park of Serra do Cipo, Brazil - RX_R2 | ecosystem: Host-associated > Plants > Roots >...
CTCATCCCCCCCACATCGAACGCTATTTCGACAGTGCCACGAATACTCCGTTCCAGCCGGCCGGCGGCGGCGCCGCCTCGAAAGCGGCAATGCGCCCCTCATAGAGATCGCACAATGGCCCGATATGACCGGGAAGAGCTCTGCAGGCGTCGAGCGCCTCGCGGGCGCGCGGCCAGTCCTGCCTCCGGTAGCATTCCAACAACCTTTCCTGGCAGCGGAAAAGTTCGCTGAAGCCGGGTGCCCCCGCCATCGCCTCGTCGCCCAGCAAAGCGTAAATCCTGACCGCCTCGCTCTTGCCCTTGACGGCGATCAGGTCGAGTTCCAGGCAGGCCCAGTCCGCTACGGCTTCCCGCGTCTCGGGGCCGATGACGATGGTCACGCCATAGGTTTTCGACTGCCCCTCCAGCCGTGAGGCGAGATTGACGGCATCCCCTAGTACCGAATAGTCGAAGCGCAGTGCCGAGCCCATATTGCCGACCACGCACTCGCCGCTATTGAGACCGATGCCGATGGCGATGCCGGGCCCGCCTTCGGCCGCCAGCAGTTGATTGAGCGCGTCCAGCTCCTTCAGCATGTCGAGGGCGGCGCGGCAGGCGTTCCGCGCATGCTCCGGATCGTCGAGCGGCGCGTTCCAGAAGGCCATGATGCAATCGCCCATATATTTGTCGATGGTGCCGCGCCGCGCCATGATCGCCTCCGTCATGGGCGAGAGAAACCGGTTGATCAGCCGGGTCAGCCCCTGCGGATCGGCGCGAAACCGCTCGGAAATGGCGGTGAAGCCGCGAATGTCGCAGAACATCATGGTCATATGGCGGGTCTCGCCGCCGAGGCGGAGCCTGTCCGGATGCTTCGCCAGCACATCCACCATTTCGGGCGCCATATAGCGGCGGAATGCCGAGCGGACCCGCCGCCCCTCCCGGTCGACGAGCCAATAGCGATGCAGGAGCAGCGCCCCGAGCGCCGCCAGCAACGCCGCCACCGGCTGGACCGCCGGCAACCAGAGGCCATGCTGAAAGGCCGATTGCAGACCGGCCAGCAGCAAAGCGAGAAGCACGGCCCCGGCCAGCAGGATGGCCCGGAAGGACGCGAAGGCGCTGACCGCGGCGGCGACGGCCGCCATCGCAAGGACGATGGCAACCCAGCGGACATGCCATTGCGGCGGGTCCTCCTCGCTGAGGAAATCCCCTTGCAGGATCATGTCGACAGTGTTGCCGAGAATTTCCGTTCCCGGCATCGGCGTAACGGAAAATGGCTGGGAGAAGCTGTCATTGTTGCCGGTAAAGGACGCACCGACCATCACCACGCGGTCCTTCACCAGCTGGGGCGAAACTCTACCGTCCAATAGGTCGGAGAAGGACAGGGTCGGCAGAGTACCGGCCGGTCCGCGGAAATTGATGGGCAAACGCATCGCCTGGTCGGTCGGAATGACGATGTTTCCCAGCGCGATGGATTGGCCGAGGCTGAGCGTAACCTCGTCCCAGGGAACACCCAGATAGTCCGCCGCCGCCCGTACCGCCAGCGAAGGATAGAAGTCCCCGGAAAAGGGAAGCACCGAGCGGTCGTAGCGCACCGCGCCGTCGCGGTCATAGGCGATGTTGACGTTTCCCAAGCCCAAGGCAGCCTGTCCCAGCCTGTCGATGGGCGGCAGCACCGCGACCGGCTGAAGCGGAAAGAAGACCGGCCGCCCGCCTTTGGCGAATTTGGCGTAGGCCGACTCGGAGAGATAGTCCGGCCCGTCGGCGGGCGAACCGCCGAAGGAAAAAGCCAAAGGCAGCAGGACATGCCCGAAGCTCTTGATCGCTTCGGCCAGATCGGCGTCGGAATCGTCGCCCGGCAGCAGACGCTCCGGCTCGGCAAACAGAAGATCGAACGCCACCACCTTCGCGCCGTCCTCGTGCAGCCGCCGCAGGGCCCGGGCGATCAGATGGCGGCTGAACGGCCAGCGGCCATAGGCTTTGAGGCTGGCATCGTCGACCAGCACGACGGCGACCGCGGGACCGGGGCGGATCGGGCCCCGGATACGGAAGCGGAGATCGAGCGAGGCTGTCTCCAGGCCGCGCAGGACTGGCAGACCGTCATAACGGCCGAACAGGAACAAGACCAGCCAGGCCGTGGCGAGCGCCAGGCAAATTTCGCGTGCGGACTTAGGAAGCTGCACGCGCGACTCCCTATTGGATGTCGGTTCGCGCGGTTACGTCCTGGAACTCTTTCTCTTCCCAGAGGCGCGGCTTCACCGGATCATGATCGCCGATCACCCGTGCACCCCAGCCGGTGGGAATATCGACCTGGCGGCTGGTGGCCTTGCTGGCGAGCGATACGACGCCATGCAACACCCCGACCCGCGTTGAATCGTCGAGGCTCTCGACAAACCAGTCGGTAGACCGCACGGCAGCCACGCCCGTCGCCGTCGAGACCTCGAATTTCGAGGGCTGTTCGGCCGGCGCCACCACGGCGCGCAGCAGGCCGGACGCCAGGTTCAGCGAGACGTCGCGCTTGCCTGCCGGATCTTTGCCATAGCTTTGAATGGTGATGCGGCTGCCGGCGCCTGCGGCGATCACCGATCCGTCGGCCATCTGCAACTTCAGCTTCGCTCCTGCCGCGGTGAGAATGGTCTCGCCCACGGTCACGCTGTCGCCGACTTTGAGCGGAACCGCCTGTTTGTCCGGGTCGGCCACGCAGTCGCCCTTGATCGCCAGGACGGTGCCCGCGATTTCGGCGCTGAGGGCGGGACAATGGGCCGCTGCAAAAAGAGCGCAGACCAGCAGAGGGGCGCGAAGAGGCTTCATGTCGGAATCTCAACCTGGACGAGAAACGGGCGATTACCGGCGCAGCGTAACCCCGTACTGGGGAAACGCCAACACTCATCCGCACGCTTTGCGTGAGCCGGCCGGCTACCGGCCGGTCAAGGCTCGCTTGAGGATCGGCTCGACCACCGACGCCATGACGTCATAGCCCTGTTCAGTCGGGTGCACGCCATCCATGGCGTAGCCGTCCTTCATCGCTCCCTTGCCATTCTGCATCGCCGACCAGTAATCGACATAGGTCACCCCTTCCTTGGCGGCGTAGGCTTTGATCCAGCCATTGAGAGCGATGATCTTGTCGGTCACTTCGAGGCCAGGCCGCCACGCGAAATGGTCGGCGGGCGGGATCGAGGCCAGCAGCACCCTGATATGATTGGCCTTGGCGATCGCCACCATGCCCATGATGGCGTCCTTGGTCATTTCGGGCGTCATCGGGCCGGTATTGCCGGCGATGTCGTTGGTGCCGCCCATGATCTGCACCACCTTGGGATGGAGCGACACCACATCCTGGCCGAACCGCACCAGCATCTGCTGGGTGGTCTGACCGGAAATGCCGCGATCCAGGCGCTTGTCGGAGAAAAAGCCAGGGCGCTTGCTGATCCAGACTTCGGTGATCGAATCGCCCATGAACACCACATCCGGGGCCTTGCCGGCATTCTGGTCGCGATATTTCGCCAGATAACCCCAATCGAGATGGACGCGGGCGCCATCGTCGTCGGCCAGAACCGGGGAAGCGAGCAGCAGCAGAGACAGGAGAAGAGGCAGCTTCTTCATGGGGTCACGCTCACGGTGATCGGTTGGACGTTCCAGCCGCGCAAAGCCAATTTTAGGGGCCCTTCGGCGGTGCTTTCGATGGTGACGAGGCGCGTCTGGCCCGGCAAGAGCGAGATGTAATTGCCGCTCGCATAGGCAGGCAGCACGCGGCTGCCATCCTCATGTTCCAGTGTCAGCTTGGTCATCAGGGCCGGCTGGGCGCCGCCATTGGACAGGGTGATGGTGACCACCGACCCCGACTTGACCGCGGTCGCGCCGACCGGCTGGGCCGGCAGCTCGGACAGACGGCGCATGTCGCCCTGCCAATAGAAATTGTCGGAGAGAACCCGGCCGGCGGCATCGGTCAGGACCAGAGTGACGAGCACCGTTTGCCCGGAAGGCAGATCGAGCCTGCCGGGTTTCGCGATGCTGTCGGCGGCCACATCGACCGCCAGCACCTTTTCCTGCAGCAATTGGCCGCCCAGCGAATAGATGCCGGCCTTCAGCGACAAGTTCGACAGCGGCCCAAGCGTGTTGTTGACCACCGTCAGCCCGAAATCGGGCAGATCCATCTGCGCATGCACCGGCTCGGCGGCCTTTTGAAAACCATAGAAGGCGCCATGCGTATCGTAGTCGCTGCTCATGATCTGCCAATTGGTCGAAGGCCATGCCGGCTGGGTCATCCACAGCATGCGGCCACTGGTCTTGTTCCACAGCTCGGCATTCATGCCCTCGAAGATGGCGCGGTAGGCCTCGTAAGTCAGCATTTGCGCCTTGCGTTCGAAATCGGCGAAATCGGCTGGCGGTCCCAGCTTGCGCTCCATGGCGGCCATGAATTTGCGGGCATCGCCATTTCCGTCCTGGTGCCAGTCGTGATAGGCCCAGGCGTCGGAGATCGGCCACAGATCCTCAGGCGGGATTGCCGCCTTGAAGGCTTCGGCCGTCGGGAAGGAGGGCTGGCCGACCTCGACCGCGAAACCTTTGGAAAAAGTGGTGAAGTAGCTCTCCGGCTCGCGATAGTCGTAGGGACCGCTATCCTGCAGATTGATGCGGTTGGAACTCCCCATGTAATGGCGGGTGCCGTCCAGCTCGGCCACGAGCTTTTCCAACCCCTTGTTCAGCACCGGCTGCGGCACGCCCTCATTACGGCCGAACCACAGCGCGATCGAGGGATGGTTGCGGTAATGGCGGATCACGTCGGCGGCATTGGCCAGGAACAGCCCGACATCTTCGGCCTCGAGATTGTCGTCCTGGGTCGATTCCCAGAAATCATTGAGGACCAGCATTCCGTATTCATCGGCCAGATCGAAGAATTCCTGCTCGGTATTCTGGCCGACCCAATTGCGGATGATATTGACATGGGCCTGCTTGTGCAGGCGGAAAAAGGGCTCCAGCTTCTCGCGCGAAACCCTTTTCCGGTAATCGTCGGTGCCCCAGCTGCCGCCCCGCGCCGGAACCCGCACGCCATTGACGCGGATGACGAGATAGGGGGTAAGCGACCTATCGGCCAGCTTCTTCACCGCCGGCGAGGCCGCGCCGGCCGGCGTCAGGGACTGCACCCAGCCGCTGGTGCTCATGCGGATACCCTCATGGCTGCCATCGACCAGGGGAACGCCGGGCGATTTGGTCGGATCCACTTCGACCCGGCGCAAATGGCCGGCGGGGTCCATCAGCGACAATTCGTAAGTGATCTCGCGGATGCCGAACCGGACATCCTTGGCGTCGGAGTCGCCAGCCGTCACATGCAGGGTGTGCAAGGCCTGCTCGCCCATTCCGTTCGGCCACCAGAGCGCCGGGTTCTTCACAGCGACCGGCGCCAGCGCCACCTCGGACGAACCGGGCGGCAAAGTCACCTCCTTCCTTGCCGACAGACCGTCGAAGGAAGCGGCGATGGTGGTCTTGACCGGCTGGGCCGAAAGATTTTCCACCGGCACGCTGACCGTAACCTCGGCGCCCGAGAGATCGGGCAGCGGCAGGCTGGTCAGCACATGAACGTCACCCAGGCGCACCGCTCCGCTGGCTTCCAGCGTCACGCCGCGCCACAGGCCGCTATTGCGGTCGCGCACGCCGGGCATCCAGTCCCAGCCTTCGGTGGCGATGAAGGTCGGGCCGTCCAGCGCCTCCATGCCGCCATTCTCGCCCGCCCCGGCCAGAATCGATTGTTCATGCGGGATGCCGGGATGGGGCGGCGGCGAGATGCGAACGGCCAAGGCGTTGCGCTGGCCCGGGCGTAAGGCCGAGCTCACATCGAAGCGGCCGCGGATGAATGCGCCCTTCACATCGCCGAGGCGGCCGCCATTGAGCCAGATTTCCGCAGCGTAATTGATCCCTTCGAAATTAAGCAGCAGATGGCGGCCGGCGAGATCGGCGGGCAGGTCGAATTCGCTGCGATACCAATAATTCTGGCGCGCCAGCGATTCAGGAATGGCCATGTTATTGAGGCCGTAATCCGGATCGGGATAGACGCCTCGATCGACCAGCGTGGTCAGCACCGTTCCAGGCACCGTCGCCACATACCAGGAGCTTGCGTCATAACCCGGCTTGGACAAAGCGGCGCCGTCGCCCGTCACCTTCGGCTCGGCCTGAAGGCGAAAATCGCCCAGCGTCCAGCGATCCGGGCCCGAGGCGGCCAACCCCGGCGTCGGGATGGCCGGCTTGGCCACCGGCCTGGAGAAAGGCTCCTTGCTCTTCGGCAAGGTCCAGGCGGGCTGCGGCGCGGTCATGCCGACCATCTGCTTGACCTGCACCTGCCAGATAGGAGTGGCCTCCTCGAAGACGATCAGGTCGGTGTCGGGCTTGCGCGCCGCCAGGTCCTTGGCCCGCTCGGGCGACAGATCGCCCTCCTCGAGCGTCAATCCCGCCAGCTTGCCGCCAAACCCTTCGGCTCCGGTTTCACGCCAGCCCATCACGAGCGTCGAACCAAGGGTCTCGCGCGCCTCGCCTTGAACGATCAGCTTGCCGTCCAGCCACAAACGCTCGGTCGTTCCGTCCGAGCTTGCCGCCAGCCAGACCCATTGCCCGGGTTTGAGACTGGCCGGGGCCTTCAAGGCTCCGAGAGCAGGATGGCCATGATCGAGCGCCAGATCGCCGGCCAGCGAGACCCGCCCCTCGGCGATCTCGTCGGGCAATACCCAGCCCTGCAGGGTCCAGCTTTGGCTCTTGGCGGAAATCGGCTTGGCAAGCGGAGGGCCGCCGGCGAGGAAATGGGCGTTGTACGGTCCTTCCGCCGCACTCGCGGCCGTCATGACCAAAAGGAGCGCCAACAGCCTGAACATGGACCCTCCGGGAATTATTTAATTTGTTTTATTTATTACCCGGTCTCACAGGCGAGGCAACAATTTGCAGATGGCGACGCGCAGATTGGATTTGGCGATTGGCCCGGCATCGGTGAAATCGAGATAGGAACCGGTCTTGCTGGCGGTGAAGAGGGGCCAGTTGGGCAGGCCGACTCCATTAGGATCGCCGGTCCGGGCGAAATTGACCCAGTAATTCTGCATCGCCGAACCCTGGCCGAAAACATAAGGCAGTTCCGAACTATGGCCGACCTTGGGGCCCATATTGAACTCATAGAGCCATACCGGCGCGGTGTGGCGCCGCGCCACCATTTGAGCCGGACAGCGGTAATTGATGTCCGTGGCCAGATCGTCGGCCTCCGCCACGTTGTAGGCGCCCCGCATCTGCCTGGCATTCTTGCCGAACGCGTTGGCGATCACCTCACCGATATCGCCCTCTAACGGCTCTTCCCGATGATTGCTGCCGATGATAAGCGGCACCTGAGCTGGTCGCAGATCCTGCGGATCCTTCGGGATCACCCAGCCGTCGGTCACCGGGGAAGGCTGGAACTTGTCCTGCAGCGCCAATAGCTTGTCACCTGGCATCTTGCGCAGTTCGTCGAGGGGAGTACCGGCGGCCCGCCCCTCATTCTCGGCAAGGCTATGGAACGGCCAGCCGAATCCTGGCGTGCCGCTCTCCTCGATCGCCTTGGCGAACAGGCCTTTGGCCAAAGGCGACAGCATCAGCAGGCTGACATCCTGGGCGCCGGCCGATTGACCGAAGATCGTTACATTGGCCGGATTGCCGCCGAAATGAGCGATATTGGCCTGGACCCAATGCAGTGCGGCGATCTGATCGAGCAGCCCGTAATCACCCGAGGCGTGATGGGCGGATTCCGCCGTCAGCGCCGGATGGGTCAGGAAGCCGAAAACACCGAGGCGGTACTGCACCGTGACCAGCACCACCCCATGCAATATGATTGAGGAGGTGGTATAGCCATTGCCGGCGCCAGCGCGGTTGCTGCCGCCATGAAACCACACCATCACCGGCAGTTTGGCGCTCTCGCGGAAATCGGGGGTGCGGATGTCCAGCGTCAGGCAATCCTCGCTGCCGGAAGCCGCTTCTTTAGCATTCCAGCCAAAATCGGCCTGCAGGCAGGGCGGGCCGATCTTGGTCGCCTCGCGCGGCTCGACCCAATGGGCCACCGGCTCCGGCGGTTTCCAGCGCCGTTCGCCCAAAGGTGGCATGGCGTAGGGGATGGCGCGGAACAGCGCGCCGCGGCCGATCGCCTGACCGCGCACCGGTCCGACGTCTGTCTGCGCCAGCGGCTCTTCGGCCCAGCCGGCCAGAGGGAGGCAGAGCAGCAAGGCGGCAAGAAGGAAACGCTTCATCATCGGCCGGATTGGCTCACCGCGCGGTCGAATTCCACGATGGCGCAGATGATGTGATAGAAGGAGCTGGCCGGCGCCGCTTCCTCGACGAAGCCGCCCTCCGGGGTCATCATGTCGCGCCATAAGCCGGGAATCGGGGTGGCGAAATATTTCTCCAGCCCCTGCGCCGCTTCCAGCGCCTTGTCCCAATGCGCCTGCTTGGCGGTCACTTCGGCCGCCAGGCAATGCGCCTTCAGCCTTTCGGTCTGCGGCCACAGGCGGGCCCGCTTGTCATGCGGGGTGAAATCGTCGAACAGGGAATTGAAAGCGACGCCGCGCTGATCGGTGCCGAAGGTCTCGCCGATTTCGATCAGGCGCAGCGCCGCGCGGATGGCCTTCTCCTCGCCGGCCAGCCGGCCCCAGCGCAGCAGCAGCCAAGCCCATTCGAACTGATGGCCGGGCTCGACGATGTGGCCCTGTTCGCCCGGCATGGGCTGCCAATTGCCGTCGAAGAATTCGCGCAAGGCCCCGGTGCGGGAATCGATGAAATAGGTGAGGGCCAGCTTCGCGATCTCGTCGGCATAAGCGCGCCAAGGTCCTTGCGGGTCGGCCTCGTTCCAGGCCAGGCAGGCCTCGAACAGATGCATATGCGGGTTGGAGCAAAGCGGCACGACACGCGGCGCCGCCTCCTCGAAACCGATCACCGGATGTTTGCGGGTCTCGGCCCAGCGGGCGATCAGCGCCCGCGCCTTATCGACGAAGGAGATGCCCAGCGCCGAGTCAAGGTTTGAGGTGCCAAGCACCTCGTGCGCGCTGTGCAGCCCGAACAAGGCGAAAGCCTGGTCATAGAAGGCCGAATTCTCGTCGAGCGGCGCGCCGTCGGGCGCCACCAACGTGCGGACCAACCCGTCAGGCTTGAAATAATGGGCCAGATAGAAATCGAGGCCGTGGCGAACAGCCTCCTTCATATCGCCGCTCCAGCCGAGCTTTTGGCTTTGCGCGAAGGAATAGATCTGACGCGGCAGGACGCGGGCCCGTTTCGGCAGGAGCACCGGAGTCCCGTCCATCGCCAGCTTTTCGTGGAAACCGCCCTTCTCGTGATCAGCCCCTTTGTTCCACCACAGGGGATAAGCCACCTCGGCGGCCCATTTCTTGAGGCCGGCAAGGGACGAGTGAACCGCGGACATGTCACCTCTCATGCGGAATGGGCGAGGGATAGCTCTTCGGAAGACCATAACCGCGCGGCGCCGCGGACCCCAGATGAATCTCCCCATCGGGCTGGGACAATTTTGGCTTCCCAGCTGTCGGAAAAGACATAGGGACGCACCGCTTCCGGCAGGCGCTCGAACAGTTCGCCGACATTGGACAGGCCGCCGCCGATGACGAAGGCGTCGGGGTCGATCAGATTGCACACCACCGCGATGGCGCGCCCCAGCCGGCTGATCAGCCGGTCGAAGGCGGCCTGCGCCGCCGACTCGCCTCCCCGCGCCGCCTGGATGATGGCTTCGCCGGTCAAGGCCTGCCCGCCGGCCGCGGCGGCATAGTCGCGCTGAAAGCCGGTGCCCGACACCCAGGTTTCCAGACAGCCATGAAGGCCGCACCAGCATTTCGGGCCGGGATTCTCGGCTTCCGAGGGCCAGGGCAGCGGCATGTGCCCCCACTCTCCGCCGATGCCGTTGGCCCCTTCGACCAGCTTCCCGTCGACCACCAGCCCGCCGCCGCAGCCGGTGCCGACGATGATGGCGAAGGCGACCTTGGCCCCCTGCACCGCGCCGTCCACCGCTTCCGACAGAGCCAGGCAATTGGCGTCGTTGGCAACCCGCACCTCGCGCCCCATGACCGCCGACAGATCCTCGCGAAAGGTGCGGCCATTGAGATAGGTGGAGTTGGCGTTGCGCATCAGGCCGGTGCGCGGCGAGATGGAGCCGGGCAGCCCCACCCCGACCGTGCCGGTCCCGCCGATTTCGGTTTCCACCTGTTCGATCAGATTGCGCACCGTCACCAGCGCCTCGTCATACGCGCCCGGATTGGGGACTCTGACGCGGGCCAGGAACCGTCCATCGGCGTCGAGCGCCGCCGCTTCGATCTTGGTCCCGCCAAAGTCCACGCCGATTCTGATCATGCTGCTCCTAATGTAGAGATCGCCCCGCCTCGGCCAGCGCCACCGGCGCCTTGCGGCTGGTGGCGGCGGCGAAGAAAGCGATGCAGAGATAGGCCGCCGCGGGCACCAGGAAGGCGAAACCGAGGCTGGTCAGATCCACCACGCGCCCGAAAAGCAGCGGCAACAGCGCACCGCCGACGATCGCCACGCAGAGCAGGCCCGATGTCGAGGCCGGCGGTGCGGAAGAGCGTTCCAGCGTCAAGGTGAAGATGGTGGGGAACATGATCGAGTTGAACAGCCCGATGATCAGCACCGCGAACGCCGCTGTTTCGCCCTCGGTCTGGGTCACGGTGGTACACAGCAGCGCCGCCGCCACGGCCGCGCCAGTCAAAAGATGGCCGGCGCGGAAGCGAGCCAGCAGGAAGCTGCCGATGAAGCGGCCGACCATGGCGCCACCCCAATAGAAGGAGAGAAGATGGCCAGCTTCCTCGTGGCTGACTCCCAGGATTTTTTCCTGGACCAGGAAGCTGATGATCACGCTGCCGATCGACACTTCGGCGCCGACATAAAGAAAGATTCCGGCGGCGCCCGCCAGCGCCCAACCGGATTTAAGCGCTTCGAAGGGCGAATGCGGCTTCTCATCGGCGGCCAGCGCCCCCGTGGTCAGATAGGCCCGCACGCGCCACAGGCCGAAGGTCAGCAGCGCCAGGACCGCGGCGACGAGCAGATAGGCGGTATCGACCTTATGCAGCGATTCGGCCAGTGCCGCCTCGCTCTGATCGCCGCCGCTGTTGAACACACCGCCCGACAGCAGCAGCCCTGCCGCTAGGAAAGGGGCGATGGTGGTGCCGAGCGAATTGAATGCCTGGGACAGGACAAGACGCATATGCGAGGTTTCAGGCTTGCCCAAGGCCGCCGCCAGCGGATTGGCGGCAACCTGAAGCAAGGTGATGCCGGACCCCAACACGAACAGCGCGAGAAGCACCAGCGGATAGGCTCTCAGCGATGTCGCCACCGGGAAGATCAAGCAGCCGATCACCATGGTGACCAGGGCGATGATGATCGAGCTGGCCGATCCCTTGCGGGCGACCAGCGAAGAGGCCGGCAGCGAGACGATGCCATAGGACATGAAGAAGGCGAATTGGGTGAGCAGAGACTCGCTGTAGCTCAAGGTGAAGACCGATCTCACCAGCGGGACGAGCGTATCCAGCGTGGCGGTGATGAACCCCCACGCGAAGAACAGCGAGGTGACGTAGATGAAGGCCTGGTTCATCCGGCCCGGCTGGTTATTCATTATTCCTCCCGACTGGTCAGCTTATTAAGGAAAATTAAAATAACAATCAACTTCCGGCCTCGGCCTTCATCAGCACGGTGGCCGACGGCAGCAGCCGGTCGCCGAAGGGCAGCATCGCAGCCCCCACCGCCGGCGCGTCTGCGGCCATCGCCGCCCGTTGCACCGGGGCCATTGGCGGGAGGCCTTTCCTGTTGGCGAGGCGCCGGTTCAGGCGCGCCGCCAGCCCGTCGATGGCTTCGGCCGGAAGGCGTCCGCCGATATAGATGGCTTCGGGATTGATCAAGCAGTTGAGCGAGACCATCGCCCCTTCCATCGCCTCGGCCGCCTGATCGAGCCAGCGGACGAGGCTGGCCTTGGTCTTGGCCGAAGGTTCGGCCAGCAGGTCTGGGCGGGTGATCTCGATTCCGTCCGCCGCCAGATGATCATAAAGCGCCGAAAGCGACACCACCTCCTGCAGCGACCTGCCGCCGGCGATCGGGATGAAGCCGAGCTCGCCGCTGCGTCCCAAAGCGCCGCGATAGTAATTTCCGTCGATCACCAGCCCGCCGCCCAGACCAAGGCTGACCAGCACATAGAAGAAATTGGGATGATGCAGCCCGTCGCCGAAATAGAGTTCGCCGAGCGCGGCGGCCGCGGCGTCATTTTCGAGAAAGACCGGCAAAGGCAGGATGGGGGCCAGCAATTCGACGATATCGGCGCTGTTCCAGGCGGAATAGCCCTCCTGCCAATGCGGCAGCTGGACCCGGGCGATATCGTCCGGCATGGCGACGCCGACGCCGATGATCGCTTTCATGTCGATCTCGGCGGCGGCCAGCAGCGGCTCGACCTCGCGCCCGACGAAATCGCGTACTCCCTCGGGTAAAGCGAAATCCACATCCCAGGACACCCGCCCCCTCACCTTGCCGGCCAGATCGAGCAGCACCAGAGTGATGTGGTCGCGGTCGATATTGAGGCCGAGGGCGAAACTGCCATCGGGATTGATCGCCAGCTTCATCGCCGGCTGGCCGCGCGCGCCCTGCTGGCGGCCGACCTCGACGATCAGCTTCTCTTTCAGGAGCCGTTTGGTGATGTTGGCGATGGCCGGCGGCGTCAGCCCCGTCACCTCGACCAGATAGGCCCGCGTAGTCGGTCCGGCGGCACGGATTGCCTGCAGGGTCACTCTCTGATTGTGATCCCCAGCGCGTTCGAGATTGGTGCCGGACAGACTCGGCCCCGCGCTTTGGGGTGCGGCCTCAGACATGCAGGCGTTTCCTCACTTTTCTTTATTGCCCGAAGCCATCACGTCACAGGCTCAGGGGTTCATCCAGTGAAATCTAAGCGCGACTAAAGCATGGCAGCCGGGTCCAACCGCGGCAAGATATTTTGACAACGCTGTCATATTTTCTTGACTCTGTTCCGCCGGAGGATGAATATCGCTTTTGTGATTGCTCCCTCTTACGAGGGTCGCGTCCTCCCCAAAATTTCCCCAGGCCGACGGTTCTCCGCCGGCCTTTTCTTTTGCGATCATGGCTTGCTAACGGGTCTCGCCTCTGGCCAATTGGGCAACCATGTCGATCTGCGGGGTCCAAGGGGGAAGATATCGTGGATATTCATAAGCCAAAGCCGATCCATTCGATCCGCGAGTTCCTGTCCGAAATCATCGTCATCATCACGGGCGTCCTGATCGCTTTGGCGCTCGAGCAGCTTGTCGAGCAATGGCACTGGCAGCATCAGGTCGAGTCTGCCGAGGTCGCTTTGGGCGTCGATCTAACCGACTCGGTCGGTCAGTCCCATGAGCGCGAAATCGTGTCGGATTGCGTCGATCGAAGGCTCGACGAGATGGCGGCCATGCTCGACGAAGCGACCCGCACCAACCGGCTCCCTCCCCTCGGCCCCGTGGGAATGGCGCCGCTGCGAAGCTGGAATGCCGGCAATTGGCAAAGCACTCTTTACGGCCAGACGGGCGAGCATTTCTCCGTCCAGAAACGATCTCGCTACGGCATAATCTATGGGTTCGTCGACAAGCTGGCCGTCACCAATGATCGCGAACGCAGCGTCTGGACCAACCTATACGCCATGGTTGGCCCCGGGCGTCCGATCGAGCCGGCAGAGCTGGCTTCCCTGAGGACAAGCTTATCCCAGGCCCGGATGCTCAATCAGGAGATGGACATTTGGGCCATGCGCCTGATCGAGCTCACGGCCAAGTTCATCGTGGTCGATAAATCGTTAGCCGCCGAATATAACGGCAAAACAGCGCCTGACTTTGCGATCTGCCGACCGGCCGGCGCGATCCCCGCCCATTACGGCACGGCGCCTTTCACGAATTCGATCGAACGCGTCAAACAGAACCCTATATGGAATGACCGGATTGGAGCCGAAAAAGACAAGAAATAGACGAATGGAAGGGGGTGGTTCAGTTCGATGGTTCGGGGATCTTGAACCAGAGATCGCTGGTCTCCTCGATTTCCGGCGTCTCCCACAGGCGATCATCGCCTGCAATCCGGTCCGCACTCTCTCGGCGTGACGCCGGCCCTCTTCGTCATCGGGAAACCAGAAATACTGCCCCATCGGACCATGCACCAGCAGGGTCTGCTCGATGGCGAGACATCGTCCGCCGCCCAGACCGGCACGGCAGCCAGTCTCAATAGGATGATCGCCCAGAAACGCGCCATTCCCCCCCCGGCTCTGCATCCTAAACCATCTTAGGAGAGGGTGAGAACCCGCGCGGCGCCCAGCAGGGCCGAATTGGTGTCGGTGATGATCAGGCTGGGCACCGCCTTCAACCAGGACACCATCGGCGCCTTGGCTTCGAAGCGCTCGCGGAAGCGGCTGACTTCGAGGATCTTCAAGATTCGGGGCGCGATGCCGCCGGCGATGAACACGCCGCCGGTGGCGCCGAGCGTCAGCGCGACGTCGCCCGACACCGAGCCGAGGATGGCGCAGAAGCGCAGCAGGGTCTCGCGGCAATCCCAGTCGCCGGCCAGGCCGCGCTCGGAAATGTCGGCGGCGGAGAGTTCTTCGATCTTCTTGCCGGCCAGCAGCATCAGCAATTCATGCAGGCGGCACAGGCCGCTGCCGCACAGCAGCGATTCGATCGAAGCGCGGCCATGGCGGGCGGTGAGGATGCGGGCGATCTCCATCTCGACATCGTCGATCGGCGCGAAATCGGCATGGCCGCCTTCGGTGGCGAGCGGCAAATCCTGTCCGCCCGGCTGACGGATCAGCGCGGCGACACCCAGGCCCGAACCGGGCCCCAGCACCGCCAGCGTGCCGTCATGCGGCCCCTCATGCGGGCCGAGCGGAAATACGCGCTGCCGGTCGAGCAGCGGCAAGGCCAGCGCCTGAGCGGCATAGTCGTTGATCAGGCGGACCCCCGGAAAGCCTGACTAAGTCCGGCTTTCGGGGGTGATGTGCCAGTTGAGATTGGTGAAGCGCACGGTGTTGTTCTTCACCGCGCCCGCTACCGCCACCACGCCGGCGCTGGGATGAGCGCCGACCCGGTTCAGATAGGTCGAGAGGCTGTCCTCGAAGGTCGGATAATCGGCGCAGGCAAGCTGCTGCATGTCGAGCAGTCGCTTCCGGTCACCGTCGGTTTCCACAAGGGCGAAACGCGCATTAGTTCCGCCGATATCGGCGACCAGCCCCAAATCCATCCTATCCCCTAATCATTCCATTGGTGCCCCGATCGCTCGATCAAGGCATGCAGCCCGGCCGGACCGCTGGTGCCGGCGGCATAATTCTTCGGCTTCAAACCGGCCTGATGCCACGCGTCGGCGATCCCGTCAACCCAACGCCAGGCTTCCTCGACTTCGTTACGATGCACGAACAAAGTCCGATCGCCGCGGAACACGTCGAGCAGCAAGCGCTCATAAGCGATGCGGCGGCGGCCATTTTGGCCGCTATAGGCCTTGGCGAGGCTCAGGGAAAGCGGCATCGACTGGAGGCGCATGCCTTCCTGGGCGAGGCCGGGACGCTGATTCATCAGCAGCAGCGAAATATCTTCCTGAGGCTGCAGATCGATCACCAGCCGGTTGGCCACCATATCGGCATTGGCGGTCGAGCTGAACACCGAGTGCGGCAGCGGCTTGAACTGGATGACGATCTGCGTGCGGCGTTCCGGCATGCGCTTGCCGGTGCGCAGGAAGAAAGGCGTGCCGGCCCAGCGCCAATTATCGATGAAGCAGCGCAGGGCGATGAAGGTTTCGGTGTCGGTCGGCTTGCCGACTTCGTCGAGATAGCCGGTCACCGACTGGCCGCCGGAGACACCTGCCGTGTACTGGCCGAGCACCACTTCTTGCGACACGGTGGCGCGGCTCATCGGCCGCAGCGCCTTCAGCACCTTGACCTTTTCCGAGCGCACCGAATCCGGATCGAGGTCGGTCGGCGGCTCCATCGCGATCAGGCACAGGAGCTGGATCATATGGTTCTGCAGCATGTCGCGCAGCGCGCCATAATCATTGTAATAGGGCCAGCGGTCCCCCACCCCTTCGGTCTCGGCCACGGTGATCTGCACATGGTCGATGGTGTGATTGTTCCACAAAGGCTCGAAGGCGATATTGGCGAAGCGCAGCGCGATCAGGTTCTGCACCGTCTCCTTGCCGAGATAATGGTCGATGCGGAAGATCTGCTCCTCGCTCGCCACTTTGGCGACGGCGCAATTCAGCGCCTTAGAGCTTTCCAGGTCGCGCCCGATCGGCTTTTCCAGCACGAGCCGGGTGGTCTCGGTGATCAGGCCGGCGCCGGCCAGCGATTCGGCGGCTTTCGGATAGATGCTGGGCGAGACCGAGAAATAGATCACCACCTCGGAACGGGGGCCGATATGGTCGGCCAGCGCCTTGGCGCCCTCGGGCTTGGTGACGTCGCCGGAGTGGTAATCGACACGGTCGATGAAGCGCTTCCACACCGCCTCGTCGATCGTCTTCTCGCGCGCATCGAGCGCGGCGCGGACATCGGCGCGATAGGTGTCGGCCGAGCGCCCGTCGCGGGCCACGCCGAAAATGCGCAAACCCTCGGGCAGCAGCCCGTCGGCTTCGAGATAGAACAGGGAAGGCAGCAGCATGCGGCGGGCGAGATCCCCGGTGCCGCCGAGCAATACCAGAACGGGCCCCTTCTTGGGTGCCGAAGCCTGGCTCATTGTTTCCTCCTTAATTGACAACGTTGTCGGGGATTACGAGTTGGAAGTCAAGGTGTTGCCCTAAATCCCCACCCTGGCATCAACTGCATCGCGTTGCGGGGAGACGATCCAGCGAGCACGGCTCATGGGTAAGCCTGGATGGCTTTCCCATGAGCCGTGTGATGCTGGGCGTCCGCCGCAACGCGACCCCGAAGGGGCGGGGAAAAAATGGCGATAGGGGGCGTTGCTGGTCTTGCCAAGCCGGCCAGGCTTGGCTTCACCCATCGTCTGCCCTATCGCCATTTTTTCCTCCGTGCAGTTGATGCCAGGGTGGGGATTTAGGGCTTTAGCCGCTATTCCTGAGTCCGGCGGCCAATCCGTTGATGGCGAGCTGGATGCCGTGGCGCACTTCCAGATCGTTCTCGCCGGCGCGGAAGCGGCGCAAAAGCTCGACCTGGAGATGGTTCAAGGGATCCATGTAAGGCAGGCGGTTGCGCAAGCTGCGCGCCAGCAGCGGGTTCTCGGCCAGCAGCTGATCCTTGCCCAAAATGGTCAGAAGATGGCGCACCGTCAGCTCCCACTCCTGCTTGAGGCGCGAGAAGATGACGGCGCGCAAACCTTCGTCTTCGACCAGCTGGGCGTAGCGCGAAGCGATGGCGAGGTCGGTCTTGGACAGCACCATGTCCATGTTGGACAGCAGGCTGCGGAAGAAAGGCCATGCCTTGACCATGCGCTGCAGCACCGGCATTCCGACCGGGTTTTCCTTCAGCCAACCCTCGACCGCCGAACCGAAGCCGTACCAGCCGGGCAGCATCAGGCGGCATTGCGACCAGGAGAACACCCAGGGGATGGCGCGCAGATCCTCGATCTTGGTCGATTTGGTGCGCGAGGAGGGGCGCGAGCCGATATTCAGCGTGGCGATCTCGGCTAAGGGCGTCGATTGGCGGAAGTAGGTCTCGAAGCCCTCGGTCTCATAGACCAGACCGCGATAGGCGGCGAAAGCCAGTTCGGACAGGCGCTCCAGCACCGGGAAGAAGGGCTCGACCGGCTCGATGCGGTTCTCATCGTCGATCAGCGTGGCTTCCAGGGTGGCGGCGGCCAGCACTTCGAGATTGCGCCGTCCGATTTCCGGGCTGCCATATTTCGAGGCGATCACCTCACCTTGTTCGGTCAGGCGCATCTGCCCCGACACCACGCCGGCCGGCTGGGCCAGGATCGCCTGATAGGAAGGACCGCCGCCGCGGCCGACGGTGCCGCCGCGGCCATGGAACAGGCGGAGCTTGACGCCCTTCTCGGCGAACAGCTTGGCCAACGCCACCTCGGCGCGGTAGAGCTCCCAGCCCGAGGTCAGGAAACCGCCATCCTTGTTGCTGTCGGAATAGCCCAGCATGACTTCCTGCACCGGATGCTTGCTGCCCAGCAGCTTGCGATAGACCGGCAGGGACAGCAGACGATTCATCGAATCGGGCGCCGATCGCAGATCGGCGATGGTCTCGAACAGCGGGATGATGTTGGGCTTGACGCCGCCCTGCAGCAGGCCGGCCTCTTTCAGCATCACCGTCACTTCCAGCAGATCGGACACGCCGGCGGTCTTGGAGACGATACAATTCGGCAGCGCTTCGGGGCCGAAGCGGCGGCGAATGTCGGCGGCGGCGAAGAAGACCGCCAGTTCGCCCGCGGTCTCTTCCGAATAAGCGAGATGGGCGCCATAAAGCGGGCGCGGGCTGGCCAGCTCCGCCGACAGAAGCGCGATCTTGGCCTCTTCGTCGAGCGCGGAGTAATCCTCGCAGGCTCCCGCCACCTTGAGCAGCTCGGCCACGCAACGCTCATGAACGTCGGAATTCTGCCGCAGATCGATCGGCGCCAGATGGAAGCCGAAGATCCGCACTGCCTGGATCAGACGCTTCAGGCGGCGGGTGGCGAGACGGGCGCCGCCATGCTCGCTCAGCGAGGCGAACAGGATCTGCAGATCGGCGCGGAAGCCTTCCGAATTGCTGTAAGCGAACTTGGATTCCTTGCCGTTCAAGGCGGCATGGGTGTCCTTCAGGCGGGATTGGATCACGCCCAGCGCGCGGCGATAGGGCTCGTCCTGGCGATGAGGATTGGTGTCGGTGGACAGCTCGGCCAGCGCCAGCAGCTCGTCCGATACGCTGGCCATCTGCAACGACAGCGGCAGCTCGATACCCAGATGCCAGACGCTTTCCTCATAGAAGGCGAAGGCGGCGGCGCTTTGCAGGGCAATCGCCTGCTGCAGCACCGGCGCGGTGACGAAGGGATTGCCGTCGCGGTCGCCGCCGATCCAGGAGCCGACCCGGAAGAAGGGCGGCAGATCGAAGCCCTTGATGCCGTGATCGGCCAGCACCGACTGGAAATGCTCATAGAGGCGCGGCAGCTGCTCGAAAAAAGTGTCCTGGAAATAGGAAATGCCGTTCTTCACCTCGTCGCCCACCGTGAGACGCTGCGGACGCAGGAAGCGGGTCTGCCACAAGGTGAGGATGGCGGCATAGATTTCCGCCTCGTTCTCGCCGGCCTCGGACGGGGTCAGGTCGCGGTCGCGCTCGCCCAGCAGCACCGCCAGCTTGCGGTGCAAGGTCAGCACGCTTTTCCTCTGCACCTCGGTCGGGTGCGCGGTCAGCACCGGCGTCACCTGCATGTCGGAGATGACATCAGCCAGATTTTCGCCGCCGATCCCGGCCTGGTCGAGCCGTTCCAGCGCGTGGATCAGCGTGCCGTCGCGGGGGCGGGAGCCCGCGATCTCATGCTCGCGGTTGCGGCGGATATGGTGCTGGTCCTCGGCGATATTGGCCAGATGCAGGAATTGCGAGAAGGCGCGCACGATGAACACCGCCGTTTGCGGCGAAAAGCTGTTCAACAGGCGGGTGAGATCGCGGCCGGCCTGCTCGTCCTTCTCGCGGGCGAACTGCACCGAAGTCTGGCGGATGGTCTCGACCAGATCGAACATGTTCTCGCCCGATTGCTCGCGCAGCACTTCACCCAGCAATCGCCCCAAAAGCCGGATGTCTTCGCGGAGCGGCAGGTCCTTGTCGAGGGTAACGGGCGAGATATCGTCCATGATCTCTCTCAATTGTCCGGAGTTGGGAGCTGCCGGACGGTGCGAAGGGTTTCCTTCATCCGGCGCAAATGCGGGAACAGACTGGGCCCGCGCCGCAGCGCGACCCCGATTTCGAGCATGTCGACCACGACGAGCTGCAGCAGGCGCGAGATCATCGGGGTGAATTGTTCGGTATCCTCGATGGCCGGCAGCAGCACCGGGACCGAAACCACGCCCGCCAGCGGCGAGCCGGGGGTGGTTATGCCGATGACGGTGGCGCCCTGGCGACGCGCCACGCCCGCCGCCTCGACCACTTCGCGGGCCCGTCCGGTATAGGAGAAGGCCAGCACCACATCGCCACGCTTCATGCTGGAGGCCGACATGACCTGCATATGCGGGTCGACATAAGCCGTAACCGGCACATTGAGGCGGAACAGCTTGTTCTGCGCATCCACCGCCACCGCGCCGGAAGCGCCGACGCCATAGCATTCGATGCGGGGAGCGGCGGCCAGCGCTTCGATCGCCTTTTCCACCGCGATCCAATCGAGCTTGGCCGGCAGGCCATAAATGGCCGCCGCGGTCTGCGCGCAGATCTTGGCGCCGAGTGTGGCGGTGTCGTCATCCGGCCCCACCCCCTCGCGGATGAAGGGAGCGCCGAGCGCCAGCGCGCGGGCCAAAGCCAGTTTGAAGCTCTGGAAGCCGTCGAAGCCGAGCGCGCGGCAGAAGCGCAGCACGGTCGGGTCCGAAACTCCGCTGGCGGCGGCCAAGGCGGAAATGCCGAGGGACAAGGCGGCCTGCGGGTCCGCCAGCACGTGATCGGCCACCTTGCGTTCCGACCGGCGTAAACGATCCTCCGCCCGCTTGATCTGTTCGAGCAGCGGGTGATCGGGTTGGGTCACTTCCGCCGGAGACGCCATCAATATTGGCCGTCGAAGGAGAAGATGCTGGCCCCCTGGTCGGCGGCCGAGACCACCTGGCGGAAGGGCGCGAACAGCTCGCGGCCGATGCCCCACTGGCTGACTTTCCTGACCTCGGCCGGGGTGCGGGCCGCCAGTTCCTCATCCGAGACATGGACATGGAATACGCCGGTAGCGCAGTCGATCTCGATCAGATCGCCATCCTGGAGGCGGTCCAGCGTTCCGCCCGCCAGTGCTTCCGGCGTCACATGGATGGCTGACAGCACTTTGCCGGATGCGCCGGACATGCGGCCGTCGGTGACAAGCGCCACCTTGAAGCCGAGATCCTGCAGCACGCCGAGCGGCGGGGTCAGCTTGTGCAGTTCCGGCATGCCATTGGCCTTGGGTCCCTGGAAGCGCACGACGCATACCACATCGCGATGAAGCTCGCCGGCCTTGAAAGCGGCGGCCAGCGATTCCTGATCCTCGAAAACGCGGGCTGCCGCCTTGATCGACTGGAATTGCGGCTTCACGGCGGAGGTCTTTACAACGCAGCGTCCGAGATTGCCCTTGAGGATCTTCAAGCCGCCATCGGCGGCGAAAGGCTTGGCGACGCGGGCGATGATCTTGGGATCGGAGCCTTCGACGCGCACGCCGGTCCAGGACAGGCTTTTGCCGTCGAACCTCACTTCGCTGGCATAGGGTTCCATATCGGTGCCGTTGACCGTGCGAATATCCTTGTGCAGCAGGCCGGCGTCCAACAGTTCGCCGATCACTGCCTGCAGGCCGCCGGACTTCTGGAAGTCGTTCACATCGGCATTGCCGGAAGGATAAACCGAGGCGATCAGCGGCACCACCTTGGCCAGATCGTGGAAATCGTCCCAATCGAGCTGGATGCCGCCGGCATGCGCCATTGCCACCAGATGCAGGGTGTGGTTGGTCGAGCCTCCGGTCGCCAGCAAGCCGACGATGGCGTTGACGAAGCTCTTCTCATCGACCATTTCGCCGATGGCATATTGGTCGTTCTTGCCGAACATCTCGGTGACGCGCTGCGCGGCGAGGCGGGTGAAGGCCTCGCGCTCCGGCGTGTTGGGCGGCACGAAGGAGGCGCCGGGCAGATGCAGCCCCATCATCTCCATCATCATCTGATTGGAATTGGCGGTGCCGTAGAAGGTGCAGGTGCCGGGCGAATGATAGGCGGCGACTTCCGAGGTCAGCAGATCGTCGCGGGTCGCCTCGCCCTTGGCGTAGGCCTGACGCACCTTGGCCTTTTCGGCATTGCCGATGCCGGTCGGCATCGGGCCGCCGGGAACGAAGATCATCGGCAGATGGCCGAAAGCCAGCGCGCCGGTCACCAGGCCGGGGACGATCTTGTCGCAGATGCCGAGCAGCAGCGCGCCGTCGAACAGATCGTGCGACAAAGCCACAGCGGTTGCCTGGGCGATCACCTCGCGCGAGAACAGCGACAGCTCCATGCCTTCCATGCCCTGCGTCACGCCGTCGCACATGGCCGGCACGCCACCGGCGAAGCGGGCGACGCCTCCGGCATCGGCCACCACCTGCTTGATCAGCGCCGGATAGGTCTCATAGGGCTGATGCGCCGACAGCATGTCGTTATAGGCCGAGACGATGGCGATACAGGCGCCGCGCTCGCCGCGGATGCGCGCCTTTTCGGCGGCACCGCAGGCGGCCATGCCGTGCGCCAGATTGGAGCAGCCCATGTCGGTGCGGCGCGGACGGCCGGGATCCATGGCGGCGCGGATGCGCGCCAGATAGGCCTCGCGGCTGTGCTGGCTGCGCTTCTGGATGCGCTCGGTGACGGAAGCGAGAGTGGACACGATGGGCATGGCGTTCCTCGGGACTGGTTAGGGGCACCACACGAAGTCGACCGGAGTTCCGGTCAGGCGCTGCAGGGCGGAGGCCGGCAGGTCGCCGGGGGCCTCCCAGATCTGGCGCTTCTTCTCTCCGGTGGCGAGAATGAAAATATGGCGAGTGTTCGCCAGCGCCGCCAGGGTCAAAGACAGGCGCGGCGGTCCGCCGGCCGGACCTTTGGCGGGCAGGCAAAGGACATCCGTCGAGAGGTCGAGCCCGACCTTCAGGGCCGGCTCGCCGGGAAACAGCGAAGCGAAATGGCCGTCATCGCCCATGCCCAGCACCACAGCGTCGAACGGACGCGGCATGGCGGCGACACGCCGCTCGGCCTCGGGCACGCCCTCGGCCGGCGAAGCGGCGCCGGTATAAAGCGGAACGAAATCGGCGAGCATGGCGTTTCCCCGAAGCAGGGTGCGGCGGACCAGCGCCTCATTGCTGTCGGGCGAGGATTTGTCGACCCACCGTTCGTCGGTCCCGGTGACCTTGACGCGTTCCCAGGCCAAGGGCCGCTCGGCGAGCTTTGCGAAGAACAGGCCGGGCGTGCGCCCGCCCGGAACCACAAGAGAGGCGGCGCCGCGCTCGGCCAGACCCTTCTGCAGCAGGCCGGCGACCTGCGCCGAGAGGAACTCCGCGACGGATTCGGCGTCGGAAAAACTGTGGAATTCGGCCATTGTTAAGGCACTCCTTGGACTGGCGCCACTCTAGGAGCAGAGGCGCCTGCCTCACAAGGACAAAATGTAGGATTTTTACAAAAATATGATTTTAATGAGCGTGAATCGCGCCTATGATGCGCCGCTATTGCGTTCACGTGTAAAAAATACACAGAAACTCCGTAGGAAGAGGCAACCTTGTCCAATCCCCAACATATTCTCGATCAGCTCGTCGCGCATGGCGTCGTGCCGGTGATCCGCACCTCGACCGCCGATCTCGCCCGGACCTCGGTGGCCTGGCTGAAGGAGGCGGGTTTCCGCACCTTCGAAATCACCATGACCATTCCGGACGCGCCCGACCTGATCGCCGAACTGGCGCTGGACACCGAGCTGATGATCGGCGCCGGCACCGTCTTTACCGCCGCCGATGCCGACCGGGTGGTCGCCGCCGGCGCCCGCTATGTGGTCTCGCCCTGCGTCTCGGCCGAAGTCGGGGCCGCCTGCCGCCGTCTTAACGTGCCGAGCCTGATGGGAACCCTCACCCCGACCGAAGTATTCCACGCCCTCCAGGCCGGCAGCACGGCGGTCAAGGTCTTCCCCGCCTCCACCGTCGGCACCGGCCATTTGAAAGCGCTGCGCTCCGTGTTCCCCAAGGTGACCTTCATGCCGACGGGCGGCGTCGACGCCTCCTCGGTCGGCGAGTGGGTCAAGGCCGGCGCCGCCTGCGTCGGCGTCGGCGGCAAGCTGGTCGATGAGGGGCTTATCAAAAAGGGCGACAAGGAAACCGTGATCGCCGCCGGCAAGGCGCTGATCGAGGCATACAAGGCCGCTAAAATCCAAGTCCCCGTTTAGGGACTGCGGATCGCCCGAAACCGCGAGATAATGCCATCATTGCCAAAGGAGGCAGTGATGAGCGAAAGCCATTTCAGCCCGACCAGACTTGCAGGATGGAAGAGGGTCGCCTTGCCCTGCGTCATGGCCACCTGGTTCGGCACCCCCATGCTGTGGGCGCTCGGCGTCTTCGACGGAACCGCCGATCCTCTCCAACATGCCGCGATCTTCGGCGTAAACGGCGTCCTGCTGGCCCTGCTCGTGCCCTGGTGCATCGGCTGGGCGCTGCAGGGTTTCGTGCTGCGCCAGAAGGCCGAGCCGGAGAACCGCGACGAGCTTTCCCAAGGCGTGCCGCCACGTCCGAACAGCCCTCCCCGTCATGTCGGGCGCCACAGCTGACGCACCGCCCGGCGGCGGCGATCGCGACCCTTTATTCGACGAGGTGGTCTCCCGCCTCCCCCTCGCCGCCGGTCCCGAGCAGATGGAGCGCCTGGTACTTCTCGCCCTGCGCATGCTGTTGCGGCGCGACGAGGACCGCGAACAGCTCGATCGGCTGACCCGATCCGTCC
>Ga0213872_10000731_pt1 | contig 24530 bp, 20 predicted proteins | sample VelepicomBERX_R2_FD_160071 | JGI IMG/M metagenome (GOLD analysis project Ga0213872, IMG submission 160071) | Rhizosphere microbial communities from Vellozia epidendroides in rupestrian grasslands, the National Park of Serra do Cipo, Brazil - RX_R2 | ecosystem: Host-associated > Plants > Roots >...
TTGATGGACATGAAAGCGTCGGGAACAATACTCCCAACGAACGGATCAATATGCTGGGAATGGCACATGCGGTGAAGCCAGAGATCCTGAAGGAAGCCGTTGAATGGTACGCGAAGCAGACCCCTGCACCTGGAGACGGCCGCAACACCGCGCTCACACAGCAAGGGGAACAAATCTTTACGAAGGGCGTTCCCGATCAGCACATCATCGCGTGTATGAGCTGCCATGGGCAGTCGGCCCAAGGTCAGGCGTTAGCGCCACGCCTTTCCGGTCAAAACTCTCAATACATCGAAGCGCAATTAGTTAAGTTCCGCAGGGGGGATCGCAAGCACGCGCCCGAAATGACGATGGAAGTGCGAGAGCTTAGTCCGGATCAGGCTCGGGCAGTTGCGGCGTACCTTCAGGCAAGATAGACTAGCCAGACTCAAGATAGACTAGCCAGACTACAGAGAGGCAAGATAGTCTAGCCAGAACACAGAGCTATTACCTTGCGCGGCATTGGCGGTAAGTATGACTACCGAGACATCAGGATGATGGGTTTTTGCCCGGACAACAATAGCTGAGAATCCAGGCTGCTACTGAAAGATTTTCAACGTAAGAAGAAACATTCAAAGAACGAGGTTGCTTGAGCGCCGTGAACCAGCGTGGCCTCCACATCCACATAAAGCACCCATACGTGTCTCATCTAGTCGCACTCGGGCTTAACATGCCGTCTGACGTGCTCCAGTTTGCTTCGGGTTGCGGGGACGATATCCAATTGCGCGACATTTGAATACCCAGCTTCTGCATGCGGCTCAGAAGTGTTGAGCGTTTTATTCTCAAACGAGCAGCCGCTCCGTTGGGGCCCGAGACCACTCCACTTGCCAGCTCAAGCGCTCGCAGGATCTGAGCCCGTTCCGCCTCGTGCAGCATATCGTCCAGGCTTCCGTGGTCGGGTTGAGTGCATTCCGCACCGTCATCAAGCCTGACCTCGGCAAGGTCAGCGGTCAGCACCGGACCTTTTGAGAGAACCACGGCTCTTTCAATCACATTTTGAAGTTCTCGAATGTTTCCGGGCCAGGAATACGACGCGAAAGCAGACAGTGTTTCCGCCGGAATATGGTCGATAACTCTGCCCATCCGATTAGAGTAAAGTTCGACGAAGTGTCTGACTAGGGGCACTATGTCTTCCCGCCGGTCACGTAAGGGCGGCAGGCGCAGCGGGAAGACGTTCAGACGATAGTAGAGGTCGCCACGGAATTCTTTGTTCCGCACCATCTCGCCAAGGTCCCGGTGTGTGGCCGCCACCAACCGGACATCCACTTTCTGCGTTCGGCAGCTTCCGAGGGGCTCAAACTCCTGTTCCTGAAGAACCCTGAGCAGCTTGGGTTGGAGTGCCGGCGGAATGTCCCCGATCTCATCCAGAAACAGAGTGCCCCTATGGGCCGCCTCAAAGCGGCCGATCCTCTGTGCAATCGCGCCGGTGAAAGCGCCTTTCTCATGTCCGAACAGCTCACTCTCCAGAAGGTCCAAAGGAATCGCCGCGCAATTCACTTTGATAAACGGCCGTCCCATGCGCAAGCTGGCATTGTGAATCGCGCGCGCGATCAACTCTTTGCCGGTCCCCGTCTCTCCAAGAATGAGAACGCCGGCGTCCGTAGGAGCTACGAGTTCCACCTGATCGAGCACTTCATGCAGAGCGGGGCTGGCGCCGATGATTTCGTCAAACCGGCGATCCTTCTGCTCCCGTTCTATGCGATAGGCTGTTGCCACGCCTGGCATATAAGCCTCCTTGCCTCTTAACCCTTGCTTGAATCGATTGTGGACCCAGTTGGCTTTTGCGAATACCCTATTTAGTCAGATGGCGAATTGGCTGGATGATCAGAATGGCCGGTAGCACCTTTGGGGGATCGCGTAGTGCCACCAAGATAACTACACATCGGGAGGCACAATGCGCTTGCGGCCGAACACCCAGGCATCGACCGACCACGTTCCGGGTCCGATCATCGCTAAAGTTGCCCCGAGGATAGCCAGGAAAAGAGCCCTGGCGCCATTGGCCGGCGACATGAAAGCGAGGCACGCCTCAAGGATGGCTACCACAACACCGGCAATCGGAGTCCACAAGCCAGCAATCAGCAGAACGCCGGCCACCGCTGCGATACTCTCTGGCACGACTGCCCCACAAATCGGAGTCGCGGTCGCGCACGCAACACCACGATAAATGAGCGCTCCTCCGGTGAGCAGCCGTTGGGCCAGAAGCCCGCCACCGGCCCAACCATCCGCGAAGGAAGAGAACAATCGTTGCACCACAATCCCGCTTTCAGCATAAGAAGTGTGCAACGGAATCGAAACCTTCGATACTGGTACCCGGCGTTCCCACTTTTGGGGGGATCACGATCTGTCCGCCTGGCAGGCGCGCCGATCTTGTATCGCAGAACGGCATTGCCGGACACTGTAATTCAGATCTCGATAATCCCGCGCTTCAGTGCGATGGTTACGGCGTGAGTACGGTCGTTCGCGGCCAGCTTGGAGAGGATCCTCGTGACGTGGCCTTTGACGGTTTCCTCCGTGATAGAAAGCTGGGCGGCGATCTCCTTGTTCGCATTTCCCGCTGCGATCAACCGGAGAACATCCAGTTCCCTCGTCGATAGCTCGTCTTCGCCGGCATGCTCGGCTAAGGCGCCAGCGACTTCCGGCGGGAGACGCTTTTGCCCGGCATGCACGGCGCGGATGGCCTCCAGCAGTTCTTTGTGCACACGTCCCTTCAATATGTAGCCGCGCGCTCCGGCCTTTAGGGCCCTGATCACCTGAACGTCACCTGCGTAAGTAGTCAGGACGATAATGCGCGCGTTCGGAAATTCGTTGCGAATTGCGATGATGGCCTCGATGCCGCTAATATCCGGCATTTGCAGATCCATCAACGTCACATCCGGTCGGTGCTCCTTGAACATCTCGATTGCTTCACGTCCGGTAGCGGCTTGGGCCACAAGCTCCATATCGGGTTCCAGGTTCACCAGCGCCGCTATGCCTTGCAGGAGCAGAGCGTGGTCGTCCGCGCTAAGAATCCGAATCCGTCTACTATCGCTCACAACGCCGCCTTGTGGCGGCCCCAAAACCGCCGGCCATTGTCCGCTCGCGCGTATGCCACTGCTGCCGGAATCATCAGCTCCACTTCCGTCCCGGCGCCCGCCTCGCTCCAGATCTCTAGCTGGCCGCCAATCCGTTTCGCCCGCTCGCGCATGCCGATCAAACCCCAGTGTCCCGTGCATCCGCCTGCCTGTAACACTTTGGGATCAATGCCTTTTCCATCGTCGCGAACCCGCAGCCGGAACACGCGCTCCTCGTACCGGATCTCCGCCTCAATCTCGCTCGCGTTTGCGTGTTTGAATGCGTTGCGCAGCAATTCGCGCGCAATCCGGTACGCCTCATCCTGAATCAGCGGATTCAGGTTCTGCTTGCCACCCAAGTCTTTCAAAGAGTAGCCGTGCTCGCCCTCCACCCTCAATCGAAACGTAGCAGTCTTGCTTTGGCCATCCTGCGAGGCCGCCAGTTCTTTTCCGGTCAGCGCCAGCAGCTCCAGCAGGTTGCCTTTAACCGGGGGCTGGTTTCGCAAGCCTTGGATCGCATCCCGGCCATCGGCGATTGCTCCTTCCGTCATGCTGATAGCCTGGTCCAGCGTTCCAACAGCTTGTTCGGACTGCCGGGAAACAAGCGTACGAGCCACCTGCATCTGGACTAGTGAAGCCTGAACGCTCTGAAGTAACGTATCGTGCAGTTCGCGTGCGATGCGCGTCCGCTCCTGCAGGCGCACCGTGAACTCATGCTGGAGTTGCCGGACTCGAAACTGATAGGCTGCCCACAGCAATGACACAAAAATCGCTGCGCAGAGAGCACGGAACCAATTGGTATTCCACCAAGGCGGCAGCATCCGCAGATGAAGCGCAACTCCCTGCTCATTCCAAACACCATCATTATTGGAAGCCTTGACACGAAACGTGTAGTCGCCGGCATCAAGATTGGTGTAGGTTGCAGAACGGCGCGTGGCATCCGTGTATTGCCAATCTCGATCGAACCGTTCCAGTTTGTAGGCGTACCGGTTTTTCTGTGGGGCGGTGAAGTCGAGCGCCGCGAACTGTAAGCGAAAGACCGATTGATCGTGGCGGAGAGTGATGCTTGACGCCACATGGATAGCTTGCCGGAGCGGCGAGCCCTTGTCACCGACCTTCACGGGCTTGTTAAATAACTCAAACTCCGTAAGCAGTACGGGCGGAGGGATTGGGTTATCGACCAGCCGCTCGGGATAAAAGGCGCTGAGTCCATTGATGCCGCCGAAGAACAGGCGGCCGTCGGGCGCCTTAGCGCGGGAAAGAGTTGTGAACTGATCGCCTTGGAGTCCGTCGAACCCATCGTAGTTGCGGAAGGTCTCCGCCTTCGGGTTGAACATGGACAATCCCTTCACCGTGCTGAGCCAGAGATTGCCCCGCGCATCTCCTAGGATGCCCGCAATAGAATTGTTCGGGAGGCCGTCCCTTTCGGTGTAGTGGCGGGTAAATCTGCCGGTCTCCGGATCGAAACGGAACAGCCCTGTAGTCGAGGCCACCCAGAGATCTCTCCCATCGGAATAGATATCCTGCGTCCAGTTCACGGCTTGGCTGCCCGGCTGTGCCGGGTCCATAAGATACGTAGTGAACTTGTGCGAGTTCGTATCGAACCGCACTAATCCCGTGTCGATTGTTGCAATCCAGAGAATTCCGCTACGATCGAGCAGCACAGGCGTAACTAAGCCCGTCTGTAGGGCGGCGGGGTTCCTCGGTTCCGGTGTGAAATGTGTGAAGTGCTGCCCATCGAAATAGTCCAGCCCCTCGCCGTGTACTCCGATCCACAGCCCCTTCTTGGGATCGGCGACCAGGCTGCTGATCGCGTTGTCGGCCACGCTGTCACGGTTTTTGGGATCATGGCGAAAATGCGTGAAGTGCTGTCCATCCAGCCGATCCAAGCCGCCGCCGTAGCTCCCGGTCCACAGCACGCCTCGGGCGTCTAGAACAACCACGCGCTGCGGCCCTGGACTCAGGCTGGTTGGATCATTGGGATTGTAGTGGCGGAAGGTATTTCCATCGAAGCGGTCCAAGCCGCTTTCCGTGCCGATCCATAGCTCGCCCTCGGAACCGATCGCAACTCCGTTCACGGCGTTGTTGCCCAGACTTTTGGAATCCTGCGAATTATTTCGGTATGTGGTGAATCTCGGCGGCTCGCTGGCCAGCCGGTCAACCCCGGTGGATCGCGTCCCAATCCACAGCGCGCCCGAAGTATCCTCGCACAGCGCCTGATAGTTCAGGACATTGCTGCTCACGCTGAAGGGATCGCTGGGGTCATGCACAAAATGAGCGAACCTCCCGCGCGTGCGATCCATCAGATTCAGGCCCGTGTCGGTAACCACCCAAAAGCGGCCTTCCCGGTCCTCGTAGGTTTCAAGAACGCTGTTGTCGCTCAGGCTGTTGGGATTCCGAGGATCATGGACGTACCGAACAAACGTGTGCGTCCGCGAATCGAAGCGATTCAACGCGGTAGGTGTGCCAAGCCAAATAGTGCCGGCACGATCTTGGAAGATATGGTACACCCGGCCCGAGCTCAGGCTTGCTGGATCGTTAGGGTTGCGGGTATAAGAGGTGAAACGCCCGCTGGAACGATCCACCAGTTTCACGCCATCATCTTCTGTGCCGATCCAGAGCAATCCAGTGCTGGCATCCAGTCCGATCGATTGAACATGGACCTCGCCAAAGCTGGCCGGATCCCCCGGCCGGGCCCTGTAGGTGAAGAACTTGCCACTGGGCCGATCGAAACGGCTGAGCCCGGCATGGGTACCCACCCAGATGGTGCCGGTTTCATCCTCGAAGAAAGCCTTGACATTGTCATCGGGCAGGCTGTATGGATCATGCGGGTCATGCCGGTAATGCCTAAAGGAATCCGTGTCCCGGTTGTACCGTTCAAGGCCAGGACCATGGGTCGATATCCATAAAACGCCGGTATGATCCACGAACAGTGTCCGCACAGTGTCATTGTTGAGGCTTCGCTCGTCCTGGTCATCGTGCCGGTAGACCTTGAACGTGTATCCGTCATAGCGATTGAGCCCGCCGAGCCACGTACCAAACCACATGAATCCTTGATGGTCCTGGGCAATGGCCCGCACGTCATTGTGGGAGAGTCCGTCGGTAACGGACAGATGGCTGAAGCGAACATTCGCAAGCGATGCAGGCGCGGAATGGAACCCTTCGTTATTACTTTGAAGCGCATCTGAGTGATTTCGGGAAAGGTGGGCAGCGGCAGCACGTTCTTGCTCGAAGCGAGTTTGTTCCAAAGGCCATATGATGGTGCTCGAGACAATAAGGGCCGCGAACAGGACAAGAATCCGGGTTCCAGAATTCAGCCGCATGTCCTTCCCCTTGCTTCTCCATTCCCTGCGTGCAATCCTCCTCCCGCTTTCGTGTGTGGCTCTTCCGTCGCCACTCGAAACTGATAGGCTGCCCACAGCAATGACACAAGAATCGGCGCGAAGAAAGCAGGGAACCAAGTGGTATTCCACCAAGCCGGCAGCATCCGCAGGTGAAGCGTAACCCCCTGGTCATTACAGACTTCGACAAGCCGCTCGGGATAAAAGGCGCTCAGTCCATTGATGCCGCCGAAGAACGGGGGGCCGTCGGGCGCCTTGGCGCGGAGAAGAGTCGTGAACTGATCACCTTGGAAGCCGTCAAACCTATCGTAATTGCGGAAGGTTTCGGCCTTCGGGTCGAACTTGGATAATCCCTTCACGGTGCTGAGCCAGAGATTGCGCCGCGCATCTCCTAGGATACCCGCAACGGCATTGTTGGGTAGGCGTCCCTTTCGGTGTAATGGCGGGTAAATCTGCCGGTCTCCGGATCGAAGTGGAGCAGCCCGGTAGACGAGGAAACCCGAGCTCTCTGTGTTCGCGAATCGAAGCGATTCGCGGCGGTAGGCGTGCAAAGCCAGACTGTGCCGGCACGATCCTGGAAGATATGAGACACCTGACCGAAGCTCAGGCTTGCCGGATCGCTAGGATCGCGGGTATCACTCCCGACTCTTTATCCGGACTCAATACTGGGCTCAAACAAAAATACTGTCTGCCCGCCTCCATTTCTATGAGAGGTTCCTCATCAATGCAAAGTTCTGGATCCCGGTCGTCGTTCGCGTTTGATGCGGCGTTTGTGATTGTGTTGTCCGCAGTAGCAGTTGGTGTCCGCACCGCAGCGGCCGAAGACATTTCCGCCAGAATTAAAAGCGCCCTAGGCGTGCTGACCGCGACGCCGGCCACGGCTCAACTTTTCGTTTCAAAGCTGACCTCCCTCACTCCCCGTAAGTCTCTTAGTGGTGCTGGACCCGCTTCACTAAGCAAGTAATTCGGACTCACGGGAACTACGGCATGGAAAACAATCATCTCCCGGTTATTTACATCGCCAGGCATGGCGAGACGGCATGGACGGTCACCGGGCAACACACCGGTCTCACAGATCTGCCGTTAACTGCTCAAGGTGAAAGGAATGCCCGCGCGCTGGCCCCGCGACTGGCCGGGATCACTTTCAGCAGAGTATTCACCAGTCCTTTGCAGCGGGCGTGCCAAACGTGCGCATTGGCCGGCTTTGAATCGGTTGCGGAAATCGACCACGATCTGGTCGAGTGGAACTACGGCGAATACGAGGGCCTTCGTTCCGTCGACATTCGCGCCAAGCACCCCGATTGGCAGTTGTTCCGGGATGGCTGTCCCGGAGGCGAGTCGCCCACCGACGTCCGAATACGCGCTGATAACGTGATCGCACGGATCCAGGCTGTTAAAGGGAATGTGCTCATTTTTTCAAGCGGTCACTTCATTCGCGTATTGGCCGCTCGCTGGATCGGGCTCGAGCCATCACAAAACAGCATGTCGTTTCTACTGAGTACCGCCAGCGTAAGCGCTATCGGCTATGACATTGAGCTGTCGCGGCCCGTGATCCGGCTCTGGAATGACACCCATCATGTTTGCGCGCAATAGAGCGGGTCGCGATAAAGCGGCGTCAATTTCCATCAGAAAGGAAAGGGTAATGAGTTCACAAAACATCATGGAACCACCTGCGCAGGTGGATCCTCAACGTCTTTCGAAGCTTCTCGATCAATACGGCTGCGGTCCCATTCGCTTCGCCGGAACGGACGAGGGTCTGTATGAAAGGCATTTACTTTTCGACAATGTCATCGACTTGAGCGTTGCCTGCGCGCGTGATCGTTTTGAGGCGTTCGCTCGCTCCGTACGGGATGCCCTTTCACAGCGCTGGATTTTAACGGAGAACACCTACGACCGTGCCAGAGCAAAGCGAATCTACTATCTCTCGATGGAGTTTCTGATTGGCCGCTCGCTCTCGAACAATGTCATCAACCTGCTGCTGAGTCCCATCGCGAATGAGGCGCTGCGGGAGAAGAATATCAACTGGGCGGAACTGCTCGAACAGGAACCGGATGCCGCTTTGGGCAATGGCGGGCTTGGCAGATTAGCCGCCTGCTTCCTTGAATCGATGGCCACCATGCAACTTCCCGCAATGGGTTACGGGCTGCGATACGAGTACGGCATCTTCAAGCAGTCTATTGAAAACGGCTGGCAGCGCGAGCAGCCCGATAACTGGCTGCGCCGCCAGGATCCGTGGGAAGTGCCTCGGCCGCACGAAACCGTCGAGGTTCTCCTGAACTGCTCGCTCGAATTGCGCGCTGGAGCTCTTCAGATGGTCCCGGGCCGTCCTTCAACATTAATCGGTATTCCGTTCGATCGGCCGGTAGTCGGTTATGGGGGAAAGACCATAAATACCCTCCGCTTATGGGCCGCCGCGGCGCCAAATTCGTTCGACTTCCAAGCGTTCAGCCGCGGCGATTTTGTGGGAGCAGTTACCAACGCGCTTGGAGCCGAATCCCTGACTCGCGTCCTCTATCCGGATGATTCAACAAGCATGGGCCAGGGCCTGCGCTTCGTTCAAGAGTATTTCCTTGTCGCGTGCTCGCTAGCCGACCTTGTGCGGCGTTCTCGCAGGAGCAATGCAGATTGGAGCGCATTCCCGGAGCACGCGGCCATTCAATTGAATGACACCCATCCGGCCACCGCGATTCCGGAGTTGATGCGAATCCTGCTCGATGATGCGCACCTCGGCTGGGACCAGGCATGGGACATCACGCAGCGCACCGTCGGTTACACGAACCACACATTGCTGCCCGAGGCGCTGGAAAAGTGGCCCGTTGCCTGGTTTGAGATGCTGCTCCCCCGGCATCTGGAGATCATCTACGAGATCAATCGCCGATTCCTCGATTCCATTCGCATCCGGTTCCCGGGAGATGAAGCGAAGGTCCGCCGTACGAGCTTGATCGAAGATTCTCCAGAGCATAAGGTTCGCATGGCCAACCTGGCCATTGTCGGTTCGCACAGTACGAACGGCGTTGCTGAGATCCACACGCGGCTGTTGCGCACCACAACTGTGAAGGACTTGGCTGAGATGTTTCCCGAGCGTTTCAGCAACAAGACAAACGGCGTCACGCCGCGGCGCTGGCTGCTGCTGTCGAATCCATCGCTGTCGCGAATCATCACCGAAGCCATCGGCCACGATTGGGTCACTAACTTAAGCCAGCTCTGGCGCCTGAAGACGCTTGCTCACGAACCCGACTTTTGCCGTTCATTCCTGACGGCCAAGCGCGAAGCCAAAGTCCAGTTTGCGGACTGGCTCAAGTCGACCTTCGGAACTGTGGTTGATCCTGAGACGATCTTTGATGCGCAAATCAAGCGCATTCACGAATACAAGCGGCAACTGCTCAATGCGTTGCGCATTGTAGTGATCTATAATCGGCTGCGCCAGAACCCGAACATAAAGATCGAGCCTCGAACGTTCTTCTTTTCCGGCAAGGCCGCGCCGGCTTACCAGTTGGCAAAGCTCATCATTAAGTTCATCAATAACGTGGCCGCCACAATCGATAGCGACCCGATCGTCCGCAACCGCCTGAAGGTGGTGTTTCTGCCCGAATACTGTGTCACGCTCGCCGAGCGCCTCATTCCTGCGTGCGATATCTCGAACCAAATTTCCACCGCAGGCTATGAAGCCAGCGGCACAAGCAACATGAAGTTCATGATAAACGGCGCGCTCACGGTCGGTACCCGCGATGGCGCTACAATCGAGATGGCGCAGGAAGCCGGCGAGGACAATTTCTTTCTGTTCGGCCTTACTGCGGATCAGGTTGCTTCCACTCGCCCGTGGTACAACCCGCACTGGCACTACGAACATGAGCCGGAGACCCGCGCGGCCCTCGACCTGATCTTCTCGGATCACTTCAGCCGCAACGAGCCGGGTATCTTCGCTCCGCTGCGTGACGTGCTGCTGACTCGCGGAGATTACTACATGCATCTGGCGGATCTGACGTCCTTCGTCCAGGCGCATCAATGCGTAGAGCAACTGTATGCGAATCACGATGCCTGGGCATCAAAGGCTATTTTGAACATCGCTGGGTCCGGAAAGTTCTCGAGCGATCGCACCATCGCTGAATACGCAAACGAAATCTGGGGGGTGAAGCCTTGTCCAGTACGTTGACGGCGGGTCCGAAAGAAGCGATCTCTGCTCTAGCAGGCCGGCCTGCGCCGAAAAAGCTGCTGGTCGATTTAGCTCGACTCGAACAGGAGTATGTTGCGCGACGCCCGGATATAAGCGACCTCAACCAGATGGTGATCTTCGGAACCAGTGGCCACAGGGGTTCACCGCTCACAGGCACCTTCACGGAATCGCACATTCTGGCTATCACGCAAGCCATCTGCGATTTCCGGCTCGCGCATGGAACAGATGACCCCTTATCTATAGGCAAGGATACTGGGAACTGTTCGAACAACAAACGCCCGAATACCGCGAAAGCGTGCTGCCCGCGCATATCACTGCTCGCGTTGCTGTTGAACAAGCTTCGACGTTCGGATGGGAGCGTTACGTCGGCCATTCCGGCCGCATCATCGGTATGAAGACATTTGGAGCATCGGCTAAGGCGTCCGCTCGGTAATTAATTGAATGAGTACCATCCTTGATCGTGCTGCCGTCCAAAGTCTAACCGCCCCGGATCTTCGTCCCCACACCGCCGGCCGGACCTATCCCCTAGGCACCAGAATCCTGCACGACGGCGTCAATTTCAGCATCTTCTCGCGTGGCGCATCTGCCGTCGAATTGCTGCTGTTCGATCGCGAGGACGATGCACGCCCGGCTCGCATCATCTCGCTCGATCCTGCAACAAGCCTCACTTATCACTACTGGCACGCTTTTGTGCCGGGAGTGCAGCCCGGTCAAATTTACGGTTATCGAGTGTACGGCCCCTGGGACCCGGCAAATGGCATGCGCTTTGATCCCACGAAAGTGCTCCTCGATCCGTACGGCCGAAGTGTCGTTGTGCCGAAGAAATACAGGCGGGACGCGATTCGTGTAAATGAGGAGAATACCGCGGCTGCGATGAAGAGTGTTGTCGTAGACACTCAGGCTTACGATTGGGAACGTGATGCCGTGTTTGACTGGGCGCGCGATGCGCCTCCGAAGCGGCCATGCGCGCGAACCATCATCTATGAGCTGCACGTGCGAGGCTTCACGCGCGATCCCAGTTCCGGTCTCGCCGAAGATCTGCGCGGCACCTACGCTGGCTTAATTCAGAAGATTCCATACCTGCAGGACCTCGGCATCACGGCGGTCGAGCTTCTGCCGATCTTTCAATTTGATGCGCAGGATGCGCCCGCCGGCCAAGTCAACTATTGGGGCTACGCGCCTGTCTCTTTCTTTGCCCCGCACCGTGCTTACAGCTCGCGCCAGGATCCGGCCGGACCGGTGGATGAGTTTCGCGACATGGTGAAAGCTTTGCACCGCGTCGGCATCGAAGTCATTTTGGACGTTGTTTACAATCACACGGCCGAAGGTGACCACAACGGCCCAACCTTAAGCTTCCGCGGCCTCGATAACAGCTGCTATTACATACTGGAACAAGACCGATCCCGCTACGCCAATTACAGCGGGACGGGAAATACGCTCAACGCCAATCATCCGATCGTCCGGCGCATGATACTCGACAGCCTCCATTACTGGGTGCAGGAAATGCATGTCGATGGCTTTCGTTTTGATCTCGCATCCATTCTTGCTCGCGACTCTTCGGGCCAGCCAATGTCGAATCCGCCCGTGCTTTGGGATATTGACTCCGACCCCGCACTTGCGGGCACGAAAATGATCGCGGAGGCGTGGGATGCAGGCGGCCTGTATCAGGTCGGCAGCTTTGTTGGCGATAGCTGGCGGGAGTGGAACGGGCGCTTCCGCGATGATGTCCGCAGCTTTTTTCGCGGCGACGAGGGTTTCGTGGGCAAAATGGCCGACCGACTCCTCGGCAGCCCTCAGATCTACGGTTACAAGGAACGCGAACCCGAAGAGAGCGTCAACTTTGTAACTTGTCACGACGGATTCACGCTGAACGACCTCGTGTCTTATAACGAAAAACGCAATGATGCGAATGGCGAGGGCAATCGAGACGGCTGTAATGACAATCGGAGTTGGAACTGCGGGGTTGAAGGTCCGACGGATGATCCTGTTGTGGAGAAACTTCGAAACCGCCAGATCAAGAATTTCTTGACTTGCGCGATGCTTTCTTTAGGCATGCCCATGATCCTGATGGGCGACGAAGTCCGCCGCACGCAACTGGGCAACAATAACGCTTATTGCCAGGACAATGAAACCAGTTGGTTTGATTGGACGCTCCTTTCAAAACACGCCGATGTGCATCGCTTCGTCAAGCTTCTCATCGTGCGACGCCTTTTGCGCGATGTCCACGCCGAGAGCCATCACCGAAGCCTCAACCAGCTCCTTAGTGAGTCGAACAAAGCCTGGCACGGGATCAGGGTCTTTCAGCCCGATTGGAGAAGTTGCTCACACAGTATTGCCTTCAGTACGGAGTTAAAGGACGAAAAGCAAATTGGCCACGTCATCTTGAATGCGTATTGGGAGCCGCTTGAGTTTGAATTGCCCACTCTGACTCACAACGGCGGAACCCTGTGGCGGCGTTGGATCGACACTTCGCTGGACTCGCCGCATGACATCGTTGAATGGCAAAACGCGCCTCCCGTAACAGACTCGAAGTACTCCGTTGGCCCGCGCTCGGTCGTAGTCCTCTACGCGCCGATCTGATGCGTACTCCGAGAAACTCGCAGCGTAACCGAGATCGGATAGTGATCGGACGCGTCAACGTCCGAATGTACCCGCGCCGATGCGACCTCCAGCGGTCCTGACACGAACGTCCAATCAATTGCGCGCGGACGCCAAAACATTCCATTTCCCGCTGTTGTGTGCGGCCTGCGTGTCCCGAGTACACTTCGAAAGCCAACGCCTTCAATTGCACACAGCGCACCGCCGCTCGACACATCAAAATTCAGATCGCCAGCTACTATGCACGGCCCCTGTGTACTGCTTTTGGTGGCGTTCTCCAGTATCTCCTGTAACTGAGAGCGCCGTAGATCGTTGTTTCCTCGGCTCTCCAGGTGGACGTTGTAGACGGTCAACCGTGTTGGCGTCAAACCTATATCTGTCACAAGCGCAATACGCCCGCCAAGACGCTTTTGGAAAGGCTTCGTGGATGGGACAAACCATCGCGGACGCCAAAAATTGGACTGCCGCCGGAACCGCAGCACGCGAGGGTTCACCACATCCCATCGAGACAATGTAGCTTGCCCATGATAAGCCGCCGCGGCGCGTGACCCCTCTGCCAGTTCCTGAAATTCACGCCCGAAAGCGTAGTTCATTGCAAGATTGCGGGCAAGTTCCTCTGCAACGTTCAGATACCGAGTCCGATGCGCGTTCAGATCGACCTCTTGAAGGATCAGAAGGTCAGGTGACTGAGATTTGAGGAATTCAAGGATCTCCGTCAAGCGGAGCCCTCGATTAATGTTCCAGTTAATGACTCTGATGGTTTGCGACGGCTCGAATAGTGACGGGCGACCTGCGAAATTACCGCATAAGATCTCGTTCACCACGATATCACGCTGCAACAGACTGTGGTGCACCGGCCGCACGCGAACTTCCCGACCTCGCGATAAGCCAATACGAGTAAAGAGCCAGTATCCAGACGATATTCGCTCCGATCGCTGACAAGATAAAGACAACCTTCGTCAGGTTGACAAGGGCGAAGAACAGCAGCGCATAGGGAAGGAAGCAACGCCGTGTCATGAACTCAGTGTGCCTGCTGATATAAACCAGCGGGTTCGATCGTTTTCGGTCCGCATGTGCATGCCAGATCTGCAGCAATTGCTCGGGACGGTCGCGCGCGAGCCATCGGCGCGAGAAACCCGTAGCCACCAAACTCAGGATTGTTCCAAAAAGAAGCGCAGAACCCCAAATGAGCCATGTTCCGGTTCCTGAGCTCCTGGTCAGGCCCATCGTTAGCCCGCAGAAGATAAGCACGTAATACAGATAATCGCAAATTGTCTCGAGCCAGCAGCCAAAGTCAGATTCCCGCAGCGTCAACCGGGCAACTTCTCCATCACATCCATCAAGAATGCTGGCCGCCAGCGACAGACTCGCGCCCCAAAGAACATTCAAGTAACCTCCGGTTGCGAAGAACGCAGCAGAAGTAATGCTGACGCTCAGTGTGAATAACGTCACCATGTTCGGGGTGATCGGAAGCTTCACCAGCTGCCGGCTAATCCTTATCGATATCTTCCTATTCATTTGCGCGAAGAAACCGTCTGTTGGTTTTACCAACCAGCGGTCGAGTTTGCGCTCCGCAGGTGCGCGATCCGCGCCGCTAATCACATGCTGCCAAAGGTCATCTTCGACTTGCATGCATTGCAGAAAATACTGCGATGTGACCTGGACATACAGCTCTTCAAGGTTGTTGGCTCGAACTGCATCGTCCGTTACAGCGCTGAGCATCATAGCAAGAGGAATTGCGCAAATGCCCACCACCCGCTCACCCGTGGCCAGCGCCAACCCGCAGCTTTCATCGGTCCACTCAACGGCTTTCCGAAACAATGAGGAATGGTAAGTCCTGTCCCCAGCAATGAGAAGCAGGTGCTTGCCGCCTGCCTGGCCGGCGATATCCTTCAGAGTGGTCCATAAGCAGGCGTCTGGCTCAACAGTCACCCATTCGAGACCGTTTGGGACGCGTCCAGTCCGCAATAAGTCATGTTGAACCCTGGGACCGCTCACTGGGTTTACTAACACAATGATGCGCGCTGCACCAGCTTTCCGAGCCCGCAAGACGGCTCGGAGCAGAATGGGAATGCCCCCTACTCGCATCAGCGGGGGCACTGACTCATCATTACTATATATGCTGTTGGCGATCACAACAGCCGTCGGCTCAGGATTTACGACCTGCAGTTTCCGCTGGGAAATGCCGCCGGCGGTTTCTTGCTTTTTCGATTTAGAGAGTATGGTCATACAAATAGCTCCCACAGCCGCCCAGAAAAGTGATCGAATACGTCTCGCGATTCCCAAGGCCAACCCAGCCGCGCCGCCAAGCCCGAACATCTTAACAAGAAGGACGTTTCCTCCCTCATAAGTCCCGATGTTTCCTGGATTGAACGCGCCTACCGCATTCAGAACTTTCGTAAGCGCTTCGATCAGAAGAGCCCCGAACAGGCCGACGCTGGCCCCCATGCACCACAGAATAAGGAACACTTCGAACACAGCCATGAGATGACACACGAAATTCAATCCGAAGCAGGCCCAAAATGCCCCTGGCATGTCATGATGGAAATCGAGGAGTTTGGTTTCGATCGATTCGACTATCGATTGCTTTGCGTCTATCCAGCGCCTCAATGATGCGAAATGGCTCGCGATTTGTGCCGTTCTCGAGAAGACCGGCCAGCGGTTGCGTACGGCGAGGGCAAGCAAAACAAGTAGTCCCATCAAGACAGCGAGAAAAAGCAAGGCTGATAACTGTAATCGATGCGAAAGCGGAAGCACCAGCAATCCCGCCGCGATGCCTACTATACTCGTCACGACGCCGGCAATCATGAATAGTCCGCGTTCCAGCGCCACTGACGAAATGACCGCGTCCGCCGGCAGGCTTTTGTTCAGAAGCGAAATGCGCATTCCGTCCCCGAATATCTGGCCGATAATTCCAAGTTGACCGCCCGCCTCCGAGGCCAATCGCAGTCCGAATAACCGCCAAAACGAAGTGTTTTCGCCGGTCAGTGTCAGTCGCCACGCCCACGTTTTTAGAACATGAGATACGCCCGCGAGAAAGATCACCACCACCAACCCCGACCCGACTGTGGCGATCTCTGCCGAGAGTTGATGCGGTTGAAATTGCCGGATAAGGAACGCGAGTAACACCACACCGGCGGTCGCGGCAAATACCCGGAATGGAATCCGTTCTCTGGCAATCAATCTACGCATGGGCCAACTGCTCCGCCACCGGTGTTCGGCTGAAATGACGATCAAAGATGCGTTCGGCGTAGGCCAAGGCTTCGGGCGTATCAACATCTTGCCAGTGCGAACCGCCGATATCGAAGCTCAATAATTTACCATCCCTCGCTAAAAGACGCATGCCGTCGGACAAAGAACAGGCCCCTTTCTTTGCAGCCAGATCAAGTACTCTAAATACCGCGGGTCCGCAAAGAAACATCCCCGTATCCAGGGCATTGTAGCTAGTAAGCTCCTTTCCTATATCGGCGATTCCACGTCCTTCGCAGCTGACCTTCGTTGCATCGTCCAGGTCGAAAACGGCATCGATCTTTTGATCAGTAGCAAGGATTACCTCACCCGGCGCAAGCGCCTGGTTCAGCAGCATCCGGGCAGTGCAAGGTTCAAAGATATGGTCTGCCATCAGGAGCAAGAACGGACCGTACAGCTTTTGCCTCGCCTTCAGTACAGAGCTGCCGTTACCCTTCTCGTACTCACTGTTCTCCACAAAAGTGATCCGCGCATTATGAACCCAGTGATTCGCAAACCAGTCACGAATCATCTGGCCGCGATAGCCCACGACAATGACAAACTCATCCACCCCGGCTTCGCAGGCGCTGAGCAGCACATGTGCAAGAAGCGGAACACCGTGCAGCGGCACTAGCGGCTTCGGAAGGCCGCCGGATTGCGATACCAACCGGCTGCCGTTTCCGGCAGCAAGAATAAGACATTGATTAGTTATTTGAGCCATATTGTGAACTCGATAGCATCGGCATATTTGTGACGTAACTGAAGTAATCAATCGTGATGTCGGTCGGTCCGAAAATGCGGGCCTCGGTTACCGAATGGTCGGAAGCCGGCAGCCATAGCGGCCCGTTCTTCTGGTAGGTGTGAACAAAGTGAACGCTTTTGATCCAAAACGATGGGTTCTTAGCGGGCTCACCCTCGATGCGCACAATCGCGTATTCTTCCGCATCGATCCAAATTTCGCCTCGAATAAGATATTTGTTTTCTGTTTTGGGAGTGATTGCGAGCCCATAAACCCGACGGCCCGCCGCCATATGTTCTCCGATCATCCGGAACGAATAATTGCCGGGGGTGATACGCGACCGTTCGCGATTGTCCGGCAGTGACGCTTCTCTTTCAGTCTCAAGCAGGCGTGGGAACACATGGCGGCGTGCTCCGCCCCACCCGGTCTCAGACACGGTATTGAATTCTTTCGATCCGTCGTCGAGGCAGTTCATCCGGACAAGCATCTCCGCTCGCTTGTGGTGGCGTTGGTTTTCCAGCACGTAGCGTCGAAAGCCGCTATACCTATGTAGAGCTGCTTGGCGTTGACTTTCGTGTTCCATCATTCTGGACACGACTTCATCGGCGGTTGGAAGCGACTGGCTGGAACCTAGCCCAGCCAGGGCGACGCCGCAAAGCAATAGAGATAAGAGTAGTTTCACGGTCAGAACTCCAGAACAAATTTCCCGCGGAACGTACGGCCCACGCCGTTAAACAGCGCGCCGAAACGGTAGCTGTCAATGTCGTTTTGCACGTCCCGGGGGTTGAAATGATTGAGTATGTTGTATACGCTGAAACCGATCCGAGCTTTAATGTCCTTGTTTGGAATGGGCAGCGTAATGGGTCTGGTCACCATGAGATCGAGCGAATTGAATCGAGGGAGTCGTACTGCGTCACGAGCCCCGACAAAATCGCGCGACTGGTCGATAACGGAATATGGAAACCCGGTATGTACATCGAACACTGGCATAAGCGTGAGCTTGAGCGGAGCGTGGAACTGCCCCCAAAACAACACGCGATTGGGAGCATCGAATGGAAGCCTCGCGCTGGCGTTCGGGTTGATAACTGCCGTCGGGTTGTTACCGAAGAACTGATTGAAATCATTCAGGTCACCGTATGCCTTTGATCGCACATACGATGCGTTCAGAACATCCTGGCGAATCTTATAGCGGCCGCTTACTTGAAATTCCCGGTAAAAACTGTGGCCGGTGTTCGAAAGCGACAGGATTCCGTGGTCTAACTCGCTTTCCGGATTCAAGGCAAAATCCCACGATGTATTGCGCTGCAGGAACCCGGCTCTCAGGGCCAACGCGGAGGTGACTTCTCTGTCAAGCTCTACGTTCCAACCGATGCTGCGGGGATTCCGCAAATTACCGGCGATCGTGTTTACGTACGCGACGGAATTGAGAGTCTGACCCTGCGGGTCGAGTTGGGTCACGGTACGGTCGGGCAGCAGCGGAAAGGAAGCGACATTTAGCGGTACGCGGTCATAGAAAATACCCGCTCCGCCCTTAAGTAAAGTCTTTGCATCCTTCGTTAACATGAGCGCGAAGCCGGCCCTTGGTGCCGCATGTGCCGCGCTGGTGATGGAATCGCGGTCGAAGCGCAGGCCGAGATCAATCGTTATGCGGCTCCACGGTGTCCAGTTATCCGCTATGAACCCGGAAGTTTCATTCTGGCGGATATCAAAACGCGCAGGTGCGCTAAACGTCATGCTCTCGAGTAATGAATGGGTCGTGCCCAGAATGCTGACCGGCAGAAAGGCGATTCGACCGTCGTAATTGCTATGCGCAACGTCGAGACCCGCCTTTACGTTATGCGTTCCGAAAAAGTGTCGTCTTCCAAATTGATAGGTCTCTTGCCACTCAGTGCGATACGTATCGCGCCGTTGACGGTTGAAAAAACCCCCTTCGGTAGTCTCTACAAATAGTCCATACGGCGTACCGCTGTTCGCCGTAAGATCTGCGTCGTAATGCTTATAAGTGAACTGTGAGAGCAGCAAGGAATCCGGCCCGGTCGTGTAGCGATGCTGGATCGAAGTCATGTCGCCGCGCTGGTGAAAGTCCGGCGTTGAAGGCTGTGGAGTGAAGGTATTTAGTCCCAAATAGTTCACCTTCTGCGGATAAAGCGCGAACGACGCGGTTAACGATTGCCGCTCCGTCAAATTCACATCAAGCTGGTTGTATGAGTTAATACCTTCCAGCTTCATGTCGCGCTCCAGTGGAGGCAGGCTCGAAACGGGTGTTCTGAGAAACCGATATTCAAATGACGAGGTGAAGGCAACCTTGTCCTTGACCAGCGGCCCCGTGAGAGTGAGTCGCGGTGTCGCCGCTTCAATGCCGATGAAATCCCCGTTGCGTTTCCGCGGACGAGGGAGCATGTTCTGAATGGAAAAGTGGAAAGCGTTAAAGTTACTGGTCACGGTTGAGACACTCGAAACCGCGCCGGCAAGTCTACCGTACTCGGGATCGTACGGGTTGGCAATCACCTTTACCGACTCGACAACATCAATCGGCAGATTCATTGCCGTGTTTCCGGTCACTGGATCAGTCACATTCGCACTGTTCAACAACGAGCCGCCCTGTGACGATCTGGCGCCCTTCATATTGATGAGGCCGTCCGGCCCGCGAACCACTCCTGGGATCAAGGGCAATAAGCTGTCAAAACGCTCGTATTTATTCGGCGCAAGGAGAACCGTAGGCCTGGCTATGACAGTCTGGTCAGAGGGCTCTTTTTGAATCGCCGGCGTATCGCCTCCGTTCACTGTGACCGATTCCTTGATGGTCTCGACTTTCAGCCAAACGGCAGACTCAACCGTTCTCCCTGAGACAACCGTCACTGCGCTGGAACCGGTAAGACCCGGAGCCTTCGCTTCAATTTGATAAGTTCCGGGCGGTACATTAGTGAAGCGATACGTTCCTTGCTCATCAGTGATCGTCTGTTTGGAAAAAACTTGTCCGGTGAGTGTCACGTTCGCACCCGGAACCACAAATTGCTTTCCATCTGCCCCGAGAGTGAATACCGTTCCGTGCAACTCGCTGTTAGCGTCTGCTGCTAGCCCAGTCTGTACAGCAACGCTCGCGAACCAGCAGAACTGGTTCATTAATAGGCAGATGAGGACGAACGCCCTTCTCTTGTTAGGGATCTTGGTCACGCCGTTCGCGTAGTCCACGGTATGCTCTTTCGCGAGTAACCCAAATTGTGGTTGCGCATCATCGCATCATGCTAGGGCACTTCACTGCCCAAGCTATGTCTTGCGAGTAATCATGCTTGTACAATCACTTAGCGACTCGCGCTGTCTGGTCGTGGTTTTATCATCATGGCAATTGACGGGATCTCGACATTCTACGGAGGGATCCGCAGCACACACACCCTGAGTTCAGACAAGAAGTGAGGGCACACGACTGGCCGAGTCGGCTTATAGAAGTAGAAAAAACGAGTGACTATAGAAATCTGTAAGAACCGATCTCCGTGGGTGCGGCTGTGGTGACTGAAATGCTTGATCGTTTGTGGAGGCGCCATTCATCAAATTCTCAACAGCCAAACCAAGGGCTTCGAAAATAGGGCACCCATGGCGTAGAAAAAGACTATAGAAAGGTGGGAACTGAAATGAGTAAAATCTGCACAGTTTGTGGCTACGATAAGTCCAGGGTGATAGCCGACGCTCGCGCACTCGGCTTGGAGGAAGACTTTAGCAACGGCTTATATAGCTGCTGCCAAATCGCCCGATGGGCTGATGAGCAATGGGAGGCCTGGTTGGAAGCGATGCAGCAGGATCTAGAAGCCGCGAGTGCCCGTGACAGTATTGTCGAGGCTGTCGATCTGGACGCGGCACTGGTTTATGTCAGAAAACACCGGCAAAAGTTCTCAGATAAGAACGGCCGCCGCGATGTCTAAACGTACCGTCTATCGGGAGGGACCGAAGCGACGCCGGGCCTCCTGAATATCAAGTGGGTACTATGTTCCGCGGGCTACACAATCGCATCCAGTTGACTGACTGTCGTCATTTGCGGAAAGGTGTTTCGCGCTCGCCCGCTGACTGCGAGTAACCCGGATAGGTCCCGAACTTCGAGGGCCCATGGCCTCTCGTGGCATCCAGCAATTCGATAGAGCCGATGAGTTCCGCAAGGAGATTTTCAGGGAAAGTTACTCGAGGCCCGCACTCGCTTCGACATCTGAGCGGCCAGCGACATAGTGGCCGCAGTTTTCCACCCAACTCCTCAACGTGTTCCCCGCCGCGCTCGCTATCGATTCGCTTAATAAAGTCGCCCGCGCGTTCACCGCATCCTCATTTTGCCCGAGAGACGCCATCAAGGAATTTCGGACATGCTACGCTGCCTGAGCGGCAGTTGCCTGTGAAAGGGCTGCGCTCTCAACCACACTGGTCATCGTTTCGACGGCGCGCCCCTCCCCGATCTTTTCAAAGGTGAGCGATTGTGTTGCCCGATCAAAATCGAGTTCGATCCAGTCCCCGGCATTGACTTGCCCCGTGGCGATCAGATTAGAGAGTGGACACACCACCAAGCGCTCAATGGCACGCTTCAAATATCGCGCGCCGTATTTCATGTCGGTCCCCTGCGACAGTAAATATGTCTTCGCTTTGGCGGTCGTACGAAACGCGAACGGTTTCCCCGGCGTGCTCAGAATACGCTGTTGCAATCGTCTTAGTTCCAGGCTTAGAATGCTTCGCAACTCGGCTTGTCCAAGCGGGCGAAACACTGCAATCTTATCGATTCGATTTATAAACTCGGGCGGAAACTTGCGGCGAGCCGCTTGCATGCTGACTTCGGTCATCTTGGAAGTGAGCTTCTCACCGAGTTCCGCTGTTTCTTCGATCCTCCGCGCCTGGAATCCGAGTCTCGGCGCCATCAAGTCGCTCATCTCGCTTGCACCGAGGTTGCTCGTCATGAAGATCATCGCGCGCGAAAAGTCGACACGGCGGTTATCTCCCAGAGTCAGGCTCGCCTTATCAAGAATCCCCAGCAGCAGGTTCCACAACGAGTCACTCGCCTTCTCAATCTCGTCAAAGAGGATAAAGCTGATCTTGACCGACTCGGTATGGTGCCGATCGATAACCTCCTGGCTTAGGGCGGGATGCGTCTCCCGATGGCCCAGATACCCGGGAGGCGACCCGATCAACTTTGCGATTTCGTGACTTTGCTGGAATTCGGCGCAGTCGATTTTGATCACAGCACGCGGATTTCCTGTCAGTACTTCGGCCGTCGCCTCAACGGTCCGCGTCTTGCCGGAACCCGTGGGTCCCAGAAAGAGGAGATTTCCAATCGGGCGTCCTTGTGCGGTCAAACCTGCCAGGTACGTCTGATAAAGATCAACGATCTCAGTGATGGCGTCATCCTGGCCGATAATCAAGCGGCGAAGTTTCTTCTGTAAGGTCTCAGCTTGCTTTCCGGGCCGGTTCGGATCCAATACTATAGGACGCCGCATTTCGTTGCTCCTTTGCATGCTTGGGTTTGGTGGATGTGCTGCACATCGAATGCCGCGGCATCAGGTATTCCGCAAGTTTCTTCTTCGAATTAAAGATTTTCCACTGGACGGTGCCGATCGGTGTTGCGCGGGCCGCCGCGATTTCGTGATACTCCCATTGCTCAACAAAACGCAGCATCATCAGGTCGCGTTCTCGCGCATCCAGGAAAGTCATCCAATCCCGGAACTCGAAGGCTGGTGTGCCCGCGGGGGGCTGGCTGGCTGTTTCCAGACGATTGGCCACGTCCGCCAGATCAATGGTTTCCACCTCCCGTGTTAACCGGCCATAGTGTCGCCGGAGTGCGTTTCGGGCAATCTTAAATAGCCATGCGCGGAACAATGCCCGGTCGCGAACTTGGCTCGCTTTGCGATAAACCGTCAGCATTACTTCCTGTGTCAGATCTTCGGCCAGCTCACGTTCTCGGCTTCGCGCTTGGAAGAAGGATACAAGCTGGGGAGCAAAGACGTTAAACAGAGCCGTGAACGAGCCCTCGCAAGGATCGTCCAGAAACTGATTGGTCACGGCCCCTTCTTGCATTTGTTTTTCGTAGCAAACTGTTTGATTGGTCATTAGGAACAGAGCAGCTCATGTGGCTACACCTCGGGAAAAGGCATTCGCCTGTCCAAAGCGCTCGTCCTTTATTTCCACAGAGTTCCCGCCGCAGTGGCGCGTTGTAAACTGATTCGATTGGCGACTTCTCGACATTTGTTGAGTTAGCTGATGTCTGCTGATGACGCCGGTCACGCCTCTTCGAAATAAAGTTTTCTCCTGCTCCCACAACTCGTTACACTTCGCCGGCAGCCTGACGTCAATCCGATTTTTTGCGTTCGCCGTGCTACTGTCCATCAGGCCTTCTCCGGAGACCCGCTGGTTGTGGGCCGTATCATTTTTTGGGAGTTGCCCATGAACGCTAGATCAATCCGCCGCGCACAGGAGCGTCGAACTGCCAAACAAGCGCGCAAAGCCGCAGTTATGCGCGCAAAGGCGCAAGGAATGTCTCAAACCCAACTCGTTGCGGATCGCCCGAATGCGCAGGTCAGCGCTGATCCAAGATCCGAAACTTGCGAAACAAAATCGCCTCTCAGTTTGCCGGAAACTCAAGTGCTCACAGGGCTTACCGGCCGCACCATCCTGCTCCCCACCGATGAAGCCGAAGCCTACTCCCGGCTAATTGCAGCATTCATCGCCAAGTGGCAGCCGGTCGGCGAGGAAGAACAGCGCCTCGTTCAGTCGCTGGTTGATACGGAATGGCGGCTGATGCGCATCCCCGGCCTCGAAGCCGGTATTTTCGCTCTCGGCCGCCGCGAATTCGCCGAGACTTTCAACCAGGAATCCGACGAAGTTCTGCGCCGGTCACTCATTGAGGCGCAGATCTTCGTCGCCTACGAACGACAGCTTAAGAACCTCACCACCCAGGAAAACCGGCTTCGACGTCAACGCCAAACCGATTACGATGAGTTGCAGCGCCTTCAGCAGGAACGCCGCGAACGCGCTAGTCAGATGCCCGAAGAAATTGGGTTCGAATTTGCAACTGTGCCGCTCAATGAGAAAGTGCCCCATTTCGAAGCGTTTCCTTCCCCGCTCGCACATGCGGCGCCTGCACATGCCCCGCTCGTATCCGGCGCTGCCGGGCTGACAACCGCCCCGGCGACGCTGGAGCCGTTCTGCGGGCTTTCTAGTGACGGCAGAGTCCCGAGCGCCGGTATTTAAGCTGCGTCCTCGTTCAGGGCCGCAGAGAGCATGTGGCGCGCGCGCAGCAATCTGGTCTTTACGAGCGGAATACTTGCTTTCATCCGCCGCGCTGTTTCTCGCGCAGTGAGCTGTTCCAACTCGCACAGCACCACCACCTCGCGGTATTT
>Ga0213872_10000732_pt1 | contig 24523 bp, 22 predicted proteins | sample VelepicomBERX_R2_FD_160071 | JGI IMG/M metagenome (GOLD analysis project Ga0213872, IMG submission 160071) | Rhizosphere microbial communities from Vellozia epidendroides in rupestrian grasslands, the National Park of Serra do Cipo, Brazil - RX_R2 | ecosystem: Host-associated > Plants > Roots >...
ACACTGATTTATACCCCGTCACCCCCGCCTTTCACCCCCTCACCCCCGCGCAGGCGGGGGTCCAGCAGCTGCTCTGGATGCCCGCCTGCGCGGGCATGACGTGCTGACGTGGAGCGGCGTCCAAAAGCCCTGATGATTCAAGGCACCGGGTCGGATGTGGGAAAGTCCCTCCTGGTGGCCGGCCTCTGCCGCGCCTTCGTCAATCGCGGCCTCAAGGTCGCCCCCTTCAAGCCGCAAAACATGTCGAACAACGCCGCCGCCACCGCCGATGGCGGCGAGATCGGCCGCGCCCAGGCGCTTCAGGCCATTGCGGCGAAGCTGCCGCTCAGCCGGCACATGAACCCCGTCCTGCTGAAGCCGCAATCGGACCGCGGGGCGCAGGTGGTGGTGCAGGGCAAGGTGCTGGCCAATTCCGACGCCGCCGATTATCAGCGCTTGAAACCGACCTTGCTGCCCGCCGTGCTGGAAAGCTTCACGAAAATCGGCGAAGGCCGCGATCTGGTGGTGGTCGAAGGCGCCGGCAGCCCCGCCGAGGTGAATCTTCGCGCCGGCGACATCGCCAATATGGGCTTCGCCGAAGCTGTCGACATACCGGTGATCCTGGCCGGCGATATCGAACGCGGCGGCGTCATCGCGCAGTTGGCCGGCACTCACATCCTGCTGCCCGAGGCCGAGCGGCGGCGGATCAAGGGCTTCATCGTCAACAAATTCCGCGGCGATCCAACCCTGTTCGATGAGGGGATGAAGATCATCGAAGACCGCACCGGCTGGCCCGCCATCGGACTTGTTCCGTGGTTTTCCGGCGCCGCATTCTTACCCGCCGAGGACAGCGTCAGCTTGGCGAACGGCCGCAAGAAGGACGCCAAGATCAAAATCGCCGTGCCGATGCTTTCGCGCATCGCCAATTTCGACGATTTCGATCCACTGGCCGCGGAACCCGCCGTCGATCTCGCCTTCGTTCCACCCGGCCAGCCGCTGCCGGCCGACGCCGATCTGGTCATCTTGCCGGGATCGAAGGCAACGCTGGCCGATCTGGCCTTTCTCCGCTCGCAGGGCTGGGATATCGACCTGCTCGCCCACCACCGGCGCGGCGGACAGGTCATGGGGATCTGCGGCGGCTATCAGATGCTCGGCACGACCATCGCCGATCCCGAGGGCATCGAGGGCAGGCCGGGCAGCGCGCCCGGCTTGGGGCTGCTGGCGGTAGAGACGGTGATGGGGCGGGACAAGACCCTCAGCGCCGTCGAAGGCGTCTGCCTGACCGAGCCGGTGCAAGGCTTCGAAATGCATATGGGCGTGACCGACGGACCGGATTGCGCCCGCCCCTTCTCCCACCTCGGCGGCCGGCCCGATGGCGCCGCTTCTGCCGATGGCAGCGTCATGGGCACCTATCTGCATGGGCTGTTCGCGGCGGACGGCTTCCGACGCGCCTTTCTCGGGCGATTTGCCAAAGGAGCGGCCAGCGAACTCGCCTATCAAGCGCGCGTCGAAGCCGTGCTTGACGATCTCGCCGCCCATCTCGAAACCCATCTCGATCTCGACCGCCTGCTAGCCTTGTCGTACATTCCTCCAAATTCGCGGAGGATAGGTTGAGCATCAGCAGCATGACCGGCTATGCCCGGATAAGCGGCGAGGAAAGCGGCGTCGCCTGGGTATGGGAGGTGAAAAGTGTCAATGGCCGCGGTCTCGACGTGCGCACCCGCCTGCCGCCCGGCTACGATTTCCTCGATCTTCCAGTGCGCGACGCGGTCGCGAGGCGCTTCAAGCGCGGCAATGTCACCGTCAATCTCACTATCTCGCAGAAGGCGCAGCAGGGCGCTCTTTCGGTCAATGAGGCGCTGCTCGATCAGCTGGTGGCGCTGACCCGACGCTGGAAGGATAAGGCGCCCGATCTCGCCGCGCCCAGCCTCGACGGGCTGCTGGCCCTGCGGGGCGTGTTGGAGAGCGAGCAGAGCGGGGCCGACCCGGCGGGCGAGGAGTCCGATCTGGCCAAGATCCTGCTCGGCCAATGCGACAAGGCGCTGTCGCAGATGGAGACCATGCGCGCCGAGGAAGGCAAGCGCCTGTCCCTGGTGCTGACCGAGCAGCTGAACGAGATCGCCCTTCTGGTCACCGACGCCATATCCTCGGCCGCGCTCGATCCCGCCCAGATGAGGGCCAAGCTGCGCCAGCAGGTCGCGCTCTTGCTGGAGAGCGGCGCCAATCTCTCCGAGGAAAGGCTGGCGCAGGAAGTGGCGCTGCTGCTCGGCAAGGCCGATGTGCGCGAGGAGCTGGACCGATTGGGCGCCCATATCGCCGCCGCCCGCAAGATGCTGGCGACGCCCGAGCCGGTCGGACGCAAGCTCGATTTCCTCTGCCAGGAGTTCAACCGCGAGGCCAATACGCTGTGCTCGAAAGCCAATGACATCGAATTGACCCGCATCGGGCTCGGCCTCAAGGCCGCCATCGAACAATTCCGCGAACAGGTGCAGAATATCGAATGAGCGACAACCGCCCCTTTTCCCCGATCCGCCGCCGCGGCCTCATGCTGGTTCTGTCCTCGCCTTCCGGTGCCGGCAAGACCACCATCGCCCGCGAATTGCTGGCCACGGACGACAAGCTCGACATGTCGGTCTCGGCCACCACCCGCCCGCCCCGTCCGGGCGAGGTCAAGGGGCGCGATTATCATTTCGTCGATATCGCCACCTTCGAACGGATGGTCGCCGCCGGCGAGATGCTGGAGCACGCCAAGGTGTTTGACAATTACTACGGCACCCCGGCCAAACCGGTCCGCGAAGCTTTGGCCTCGGGCAAGGACGTGCTGTTCGACATCGACTGGCAGGGCACCCAGCAACTGGGCCAGAGCGCGCGCGGCGATCTGGTCAGCATCTTCATCCTGCCCCCCGCCGTCGAGGAACTTGAGCGCCGCCTGAAATCCCGCGCCCAGGACAGCGATGAAGTGGTCAGGAAACGCATGGCCAAAGCCGGCGACGAAATGAGCCACTGGCCGGAATATGACTATATCGTCGTGAACCACCATCTCGACAGTTCGGTGGCTTCGGTGAAAGCGATCCTGGCGGCGGAACGGCTGAAGCGCGAACGTCAGGTCGGGTTGCCGGATTTTGTGAACGGGCTGCGGAGCAAGACTTAGGCCCCTCCGTGAATCGTCCGATGCAGTGACGGCGCCATCGCGAACTTTTCCTGGAACGCCTTCCTGAAGGCCGATTCCGAGCGGAACCCGATGCCCGCCGCCACCTGTTTGACCGGCATGCCGCCGGCCAACAGAGCCTTGGCGCGGTCAAGGCGCATCGCATCGACGAACTTCCCCGGCGACAGGCCGGTCTGGGCGGTGAAGTGGCGGCGAAAGCCGCGTTCGCTCATGCCGGCCCGGGCGGCGAGGATTTCGACCGAGAGGGGCTGGTCGAGGCGTTCCTCCATCCAGGACACCAGCTCGGCAAAGCGGCTGTCTTTGGCGGTCTGGGCGTCAAGCACCGGGCTGAATTGCGACTGGTTGCCGGGGCGGTGGGCATAGACCACCAGACGGCGGGCGACCTGGCCCATCGCGGCGCTGCCCTGGTCGCGCTCCAGCATGGCCAGCGCCATGTCTATGCCTGTGGTGGCGCCGGCCGAGGTCCAGAGCCGGCCATCGACCACATAAAGCGTGTCATTCTGAACCGTCACCGCGGGATTGCGGCGGCCGAGATAGGGAACCGCCATCCAATGGGTGGTGGCGCAGCGCCCATCCAGCAACCCGCAGCGTGCCAGGAGAATGGCGCCGGTGCAGATCGAGCCATAGCGTTCGGCCCGCTGCGCCGCGCGAGCCAGCCAGGATTGCAGCTCGGCCGAAGGGCGGCGCAGGCGGGCCAGCGGCCCCTGGTCGGCGCCGACGATCAGCACCGTATCCTCGGGACCCGGATCGATCTCGGCAATCGGCTGGGTCGAGACCGCGAAACCCAGACCGCAGGCAATCGGACCGCCCGCTTCCGAGACGCAGATCACCTGATAAAGCGATTCGCCGGCAAGGCTGTTGGCCGCCGCGAAGACGCCGGAGGTGGCGCCGAGATCGAGCATCTCGAAGCCGTCATAGAGCAGGAAAAGGATACGCCGTTGGATCATTGGCCAATTTTAGGCGTTTTTTGTCATTTCGGCCAGACGCCATTGCGAGCGAGACTCCGACTGCTCACGGCAGGAGGACATCATGGCTTCATTCGGCACTCTGACCTGGATCGACAAGACCGGCGGCAGGATGACCCTGCTCGACCGGCTGCGCGAGACGGCACAGGCGGTGCAGGCGCGCGCCAAGCGCAGGCTGGCGCCAAAGCGCCTGTCCGACCGGCGGGTCGAGGACATCCTGCCGCCCGACAGCGCCATCGCGCTGGAGGCTTTGTCGCTGTGCCGCGAGGCCAGTCCGCTCTTTCTGCTCAATCACTGCCTGCGCTCTTACTTCTGGGCGCGATTGCTCGATGAGAGCGACGAGAAGATCGATCAGGAGGCGCTGTTCGTGGCGACCATGCTGCACGATCTCGGCTTGGCGCCGGATCACCGGCTGAGCTGCTTCTCCGACGATGAATGCTTCACCGCGGTGGGAGCGCGCGAGGCGAAGGAGATGGCGCTACGCCATAATTGGAACGAGGCGCGAGCCGATAAGACGGCCAACGCCATCGCGCTGCATCTCAATGTGGCGGTGCATCACCATCACGGGCCGGAGGCGCGGCTGGTCCGGCTGGGATCGGGAGCGGATACGGCGGGACTGGGCTTAAGCCGCCTGCAGCCCGCCCAGAAGGAAGAGGTGCTGCGGCGCTATCCGCGGCATGGGATGAAGGAAGGCCTGGTGCCGCTGCTGGAGAGCGAAGCGCTGGAGAGGCCGCATTGCCGGATCGCCTTTCTGCAGAGGAAGTTCGATTTTACCCGGATGGTGCAGGCGGCGCCGTTTGCGGAATAAGATCGCGGGAGAGGAATCCGGTCAGGAGGCGGTCAGGAGGACACGGATGCGCTTCGCTACACGGATTCGCCTTCGGCTTTGCACGGATGGACACGGATCGAAGTTCAAGCGCCGCAGTCAATAATTCCAGCATCTCGGGGCGCCGAATTCTCAAGGAATTGCCTGCGGCGCCGATCCGCGCGATCCGTGCCCATCCGTGAGCCGCGCAGCGGCATCCGTGTAGCGCCGCGCATCCGTGTCCCTCTTACCGGACTACAAACCCATATCGACGGCACGAGCCAACGCACAGAAACCCTCGACAGGAATCTCCTCCGCCCGCCGCGTCGGTTCCAATCCGGCCGCCTCCAGCAACGCCTCGGCATTCCCGAGACTCTTCAGGCTGGACCGCAGCATTTTGCGGCGTTGGCCGAAGGCGGCGGCGGTGACTTTTTCCAGGGTCTCCATCCGGCATGGCGACAGGGGTTCGGGGCGCGGGATGATCTTGACCACGGTGCTGGCTACCTTCGGCGGCGGGGTGAAGGCTTCGCGCGAGAGCGAAAAGAGCGGTTTCACCACGCAGCGCCACTGCGTCAAGACCGACAGCCGCCCGTAATCCTTGGAGCCAGGCGAAGCGGCCAACCGGTCGACCACCTCTTTCTGGAACATCAGGGTGAAGCTCTCGAAAGCCTCCGCCTGCGCCAGCCAGCGGGTCAGCAGAACGGTCGAAATATTGTAGGGCAGATTGGCGACGATGCGGCGCGGCGCTTCGCCTAAGGTGGCCACATCCACCTTGAGCGCGTCGTCGGCGATGATTTCGAGCCGCCCCGGATAATGGGCGGCGATCTCGTTCTGGATGGCGATGGCGCGGTCGTCGCGCTCCACCCCGATCACATGCCGCGCCCCGGCATCGAGCAAGGCGCGGGTCAAGCCGCCCGGGCCGGGACCGATCTCGATGGTGGTGCCCACCGCCAGATCGCCGGCGCCGCGGGCGATGCGCCCCGTCAGGTTGAGGTCGAACAGGAAATGCTGGCCCAGCGACTTCTTGGCGTCGAGCCCGTGGGCGGCGATCACCTCGCGCAGCGGCGGCAGATCAGACATGCGCGCGGCGCTCCGCCATGAAGGCGGCCAGCTTGAGGGCGGCGATCAGGCTGTCGGGACGCGCGCGGCCGGTGCCGGCCAGACCGAAAGCGGTGCCGTGATCAGGCGAAGTGCGGATGAAAGGCAGGCCCAAGGTCACATTCACCCCGCCATGGAAGTCCAACGTCTTGATCGGAATCAGCACCTGATCGTGATACATGCCGAGCGCGACGTCATAGGTCGCCCGCGCTTCGGCGTGGAAAAGGGTGTCGCCAGGCAGCGGCCCTCTCGCGTCGATGCCCTCCCTTTGCAAAGCGGCTACGGCGGGGGCGACGATATCGAGATCCTCGCGACCGAGAGCCCCGCCTTCCCCGGCATGGGGATTGACCCCGGCCAGCGCCAGACGCGGCGAAGAGGTGCCGAAATCGCGCTTCAAGCCCGCATCCACGAGGCGCGCCGTCTCGATGATCAGCTCGGGGGTCAAGCTGGCGATGGCGTCCCTGAGCGATTGATGAATGGTCACCGGCACCACCTTCAACTCGGGGCTGGCCAGCAGCATGACGACCCGCTCCACCCCCGCCAGATGCGCCAGATATTCGGTATGGCCGGGGAATTTGAAACCGGCCTGATAGAGGCTTTCCTTGTGGATCGGATTGGTCACCACGGCGGCGGCGCGGCCCTGCTCCGTCAGCCGCACGGCGGTTTCGATCGAAGCGATGACGGCGCCGGCATTGGCGGAGTCCGGCTTGCCCGGCACTGCGGGGCGGACCAACGGCCGATGCAGCACGCACAGAGCATCCGTCCCGGTTTCGCCGGGATCGGCGATACGGCGCACGGGAACCGCTCCGGCGATGGCTTTGATCCGGTCCGCGTCATCGATCAGGAAGAAGGGCGGCAACCCTCCTTGCCGCCACGCCGCCAGGGCGATCTCGCCGCCGATGCCGGCGGGATCGCCCATGGTCAGCGCAAGCGGAGACATGATGTTAAATTCTCACATCCACATAGGCGTTGCGGCGAAGATCGCGCAAATAGCGCCGGGCGAGATTTTCCAGCTGCTCGCTTTCCATGCGGTGCCTGATGTCGTCATAGGAGGGCAGGCCGCCGGCATCGTCATTGTGACGGCCGCAGACGGCGAAGAAGCGGCGCGCATTGACCAGATCGAGCGGCTCGGACAGGACGCCGATATCGAGCTTGCCGATCAGGCTCAGCACTTCGCCCGGCAGCCCGGCCTCGGCGACGCGGTCGACCTCGTTATAAGTGGTCGAGGGCAGAGTCTTGCTGACCCTCTCGATCTCGTCACAGCCCTTGACCGAAGCCATCGTCTGCTTGAAGCGGGCCAGCTGGGCGTCGCGCTCGGTGAAGGTGGCCGAGGGGAGACTGGTCAGCTCGACGGTCAAGAGATCGACGCTGGGGCCGCTCGACATGCCGTCGCCGATCCGGCGCTTATCGATCAGCATCAGGATATGATAGCCGTCATTGGTGCGGATCGGCGGGGTGACGCTATTGACCTGCAGGCGGGACAGCGCCCTCATCAGCTCGTCATCGAGCATGCCTTCGGACACCCAGCCCAACTGCCCGCCGCCGCCATTCTGGCTGAATTGCTGGGCCAGCGCCTGGAAAGGTGCGCCCTGGCGGAGCTGCTCGATCAGGCGGTCGGCGAGGTTGCGCACCTGGTCGTCATTGCGCGGGCCTTCGACGGCCAGGAAGATCTCGCCGGCCAGATATTCCGGCTTGCCGAGATTGGCCTTGAGATTGTCGAGGCGGGTATGGACCGCATCGTCGCCCACATGGATGTCGCGGGTCAGCTCCTGATGCACCACGTCGGACCAGGCGAGGTCGGCCTTGACCTGCTGGCGCAACGTATCCGGATCGACGCCGCGCGAGCGCAGCATTTTTTCCATCGCGCCATGCGGCATGCGGTTCTGATGCTCGATATTGGCGACCGCGGTGGCGACTTCGCCGCTATCGACATTGACCTTCTGCTTTGCGGCTTCCTGCAGCTCCAGATGCTCGTCGATCAGGCGGCGGATCACCTGCGGCATGACGCGGCTGCGGGTTTCGACCGTATCGGGCAAGTTCGACGACAGCAGTACCAGCTTCAGGCGCTGATCCAGATCATGGACCGAAATGATGTCGTCATTGACCACGGCGGCGACGCGCTCGGCCTCGTCGGCGGCAGCGACCGGCAGGGAGGGGGAGATCAGGGCCAAGGCGCAAGCGCCAAAGAGATATGAAAGCGGCTTGAAATTCATGGCTTAGAACAGATCCACCGGTAGTTGGCCCAAGGTCTTGAAGACGATTCGCAGGGTAAAATAATGTCCGACGTTGAATACCGCCGACGTCGTGTGACGGCTGCCGGCATCGGCCGTCACGGTCAGGCAATCATCGTCGTATGTCAGTCGGGCCCCTGTTTGCAAGGGTCCAGCCTGATTGCCGAGATTTTGAATGGTGTAAATCTGGGTCGACCAGTAATGGGTAAGCTGCGCCGACAGGGTCGAGCTGACCTGTTCGCGCGCGTTGAACAGGCTGGTCGGAGCAAGCTTGTCGTAGAAATTATAGCCGATATTGAGGTTCAAAGGCCTCGGCCCCAAAGAGGCCGAAACTTCGCTGCGCCGCAGCTCGAGGTTTTTGTGATCGAGGCGAAAGCGGTATTGCAGGGCGAAATTGCTCGATGGGGTGATGTCGGCGCGCCCCACGACGTCGGAGACATGGTCGTCGAGCCCGGTCCCGACCGGCAGCTCGTTCTGGCGGGCCAGCTGATAGCTTTGCCCCAGCACCAGATCCGCCGCCTCGCCGCCACGATTGACGACGTCATATTCCATGCCATAGGCGACGCGCGGCCCGGTGACCACCCGGTCATAGCCGGACGAGGGCGTCGGGCTGAAGATATTGATGTCGTCCAGTTCGAAATCGAGGCTGTCATTGTTGGGGATCATGGCCGAATTGCCGGTCTTGGGACTGGCCGCGACCATGACGATCGGGGTGATGGTCTGCGAGGAATGCTCGCCGATGCTGGTTAAAGGATAGCGCCAATCGACCGCCAGATCGGGGACCAAGCGCGTGGCGTTCTCGGTGCCGGAGATGTCGGAGGCGACATGATCGCTGTTATAGGCGTCGGCGCGCACCCCGCCGGTGAAGCGGATCAGCTGTCCATTGTCGGTGGTGATCGGCAGATGCCAGCTGGTCTGGGTGTTCACCTGGCGGTCGTCGGTGCCCTTCATCCGGCTGATCACCGCCGAATGGGCGTCGAAGGTCGTGTAGCCGCCCAAGGCGTCGGTATCGCCGACGAAGGAGTAGGTGGCCAAGGGGAAGACCACCGGATCCCTCGCCGTGGGCGAGGACCCCAGAACCAGCGGCTGCTGGCTGATATTCTGGAAGCTGTATCCTTCCAGCGAGAAATAATTGCTGTAGGTGAAATTCTCGACATAGGGCCGCACGGTGAGATACGGCGTCGGATAATGGATGTCGATGGTCGGCAGGTAGTTGATGTCCGAGGCGCGTTGAATAAGGGCGCCGGCCCGCCAATTCTCGTCGATATCGAACAAGACGCTGGTGTCGAGATGCCACCCCACCGTGCCATGGCCGGTATAATTCGGGGCCTGCAGCTCGGCGATGCTGCCCGTCGCCTTCACCTCGCCGTAATAATCCTTGTAGCGGTAGGTCGCGCCCAGCAGAGCGTCGCTGTTGGTGGTGAACATCGGCGTGAGAGTGACGTCCTGTTGATCGTCGATCACGTCGAAATAAGGGGTGCGCACACCGGTGCCGAGGATGTTGTTGTTGAGCACGCTGGGGAACAGCCAGCCGCTGGCGCGCTTGATGGAGGGATCGGCGTGCGACAGATAGGGGGTGTAGGCCACCGGAACGCCGTCGACTTCCAGCCAGGCATTCTCATATTCGATCGTGTGGCTGTCCGCGTCATGGATGATGCGGTCCGCCTTGATATCCCATACCGGCGGCTGCGACGGGTCTTCCGCGCAGGGTTTGCAGGCGGTGTAGACACCGCGCTCCAGCACGGTCAGGGTGCCGTCGGTGCGCTTGGCGAAATTGCCGGCCAGGCGCGAATCGTCGAACATCAGCACGCGCAAAGCCCGCGCCGCCGCCTGCTTCATGTCGCCGGTGATTTCGATATAGTCGGCGAAATCGATGTCGCCGGTGGTCTGCAGAAAACTGACATGGCCTGTGGCGATGATCACGTCCTGCTTGAGATTGTAGGACAGGGCATCGGCCTTGATCACCTGGCCGCCCTGATCGACCTCGACATGGCCGCGCGCCGTCATGAGGTCGAGGTCGCGGTCGAACACCATCTGGTCGGCGGTCACCAGCGCCGGCTGGTTCTGCGGGCTTTCCTCCTTCTTCTTCGAGGATTGCGCGTGGGCGCCGCCGGCGGCGAGCGCCAACAGCAGCAGCGAGGCGGCGCAGGATTTGACGGGCCGCTTCATTCGACAGCGACTCATTCGAGAGGGAGGGGGCTGGCCGGCTTGCGGCGGGAGAAGGGAAGGGTCGGCACCACCAGCAGCCAGGTGGGTATGGCGGCGCTGATCACCGGCAGCAGATACATCAACGGCACCCACATCAACCGCTTGGTGGCAAGGTTGGAGGCGCCCAAGGCCAAAGCCTGGATCAACACCATGAGGGCGATGGCGATGATCAGCCGGTCGCTCTGGCCGCGGCGGTTGAACCAGCCGCACAGCAGGCTGGCGGTGGCGAGCAGGGCGAAGGACAGGTGGTAAAGGGGCGAAGAGAAGCGCTGATGGCCTTCGACGCGGAACTGGCGGAACATCACCGGCCCGATCTGCGATTCGGACAAGCTGAACAATTCGCGAGTCGGCCGCTCGCGCGCGTCTCTCACGCGATCATCGCCATTGTCCGAGCTGTCGCTGAATTTCATGGTGTAGCTGTCGAAGAAGATCTGCGAAAGACGGTTGGAGCCTGCGGTTACCTCGTCGCGCGAGCCGTTGAACATCATCACGGCCGGCGTTCCGTCTTCACTTTGCACCAAGGCGCCCCGTTCGGCAAAGATCGTAACGGTCTTACCGGGCGTTCGGTTCTCATGGATGATCAGCCCAAGCAGCTCTCCCTTGGGATCGCGGGCGCGCACATAGGCGGTCACCCCCTTGCCGATCTGGGTGAATTGCCCTTCTTGCAGCATCACGCCGGTGGCGGTGGAGCGCAGCTGATATTGCAGCTTGTGGAAGGCCTCGTTCGACCAGGGGATGATCCAAAGATTGAGGATCAGCCCGAACAGCACATTGACCCAGGCCAGCATCATGGCCGGCCGTGCCAGCGCCCAGTGGCTCAAGCCCGCAGCGCGCAGGACCACCAGCTCGCGGTCGCTGATCAGCTTGTTGTAGGCGAAGAGCGTCACCGTGAAGATCGCCACCGGCAGGATGATGGTGAGGAAGTTCGGCATCACCAGCAAAGTGAGCTTGATGAAGGTGCCGATCGAGGCGCCCTTGTTCACGGTCAGCTCGACAAAGCGCAAGCTTTGGGTCAGCCAAAGAATGCCGGTCAGACCAATGGTGACCAGCACCATGCCGACGGCGAGTTGGCGTAAAATGTAGCGATCGATCCCGAGCATTGCGGCGGATTATGACCGTGGGGTTCCAGAATGAATAGGGGAGTTTCGCTTCACGGCCGCAAATGCGGCCGCGCGCTGCCGACTGCCTCGGTTACGCAGGAAACATAGGTTGTCCGCTGCGCGTTCATCTTCGCTTCGCTCCGATTCGGCGCGGGAGCCCAGCGAACGGAGTGAGCGCCCGGCGCCTGAGGGATTCACAAAATATTCCCAGGGTTCATGATGCCTTGCGGGTCGAGCGCCTCTTTGATGCGGCGCATCAGTTCGATCTCGACCGGAGACTTGTAGTGCGTCAGCTCGCCCTTCTTGAGGCGGCCGATACCGTGCTCGGCGCTGATCGAGCCCTTCATCTCGACCACGATGTCGTGGACGATGCGGTTCATCTCCTCCCAGCGGTCGAGAAAGGCCTGCTTGTCGGCTCCCACCGCCTGGCTGAGATTGAAATGGATATTGCCGTCGCCCAGATGGCCGAAGGGTACGACGCGGACCTCCGGCATCGCCGCTGCGACCGCGCGGCTGGCGCGCTCGATGAAGAAAGGCACCTGCGCCACCGGCACGGAGACGTCATGCTTGATGCTGCCGCCCGCCTTTTTCTGCGCTTCCGGAATGGCTTCACGGATCTTCCACAGCGCCTTGCGCTGTTCGAGCGAGCTGGCGACCACCGCGTCCAGCACCTCGCCATCCTCGATCGCCTCGCCCAGCACGGTCTCCAGCAATTCCTGCAACCCTGCATCGGGGCGCGAGGAGGAGAGCTCGATCAGGGCGTACCATTCATAGGGCTCGGCGAAGGGATCGGCGACACCGGGCACCAGCTCGCAGCCCATGGTCAGGCCGATGCGCGGCACCAGTTCGAAACCGGTCACCTGGTCGCCGGTGGCATTGCGGGCGCGGCTCAGCAGCGCCAGAGAGGCGCGCAGATTTTTCAGCGCGCAGAAAGCGGTCTGCTGGTCGCGGGGGCGCGGATAAAGCTTCAGCACCGCGGCGGTGATGATGCCCAGCGTACCCTCGCCACCAATGAAAAGCTGCTTGAGATCGTAGCCGGTATTGTCCTTGCGCAAGCTCTTGAGCCCGTCCCAGATGCGGCCGTCGGGCAGCACCACTTCCAGGCCCAGCACCAGCTCGCGGGTATTGCCGTAGCGCAGCACGCCGGTGCCGCCGGCATTGGTCGAGATATTGCCGCCGATCTGGCAGGAGCCTTCGGCGCCGAGCGACAAAGGAAACAGGCATTCGACCGATTCGGCCGCGCTCTGCACATTCTGCAGGATCACGCCGGCCTCGACCGTCAGGGTGAAGTTGACCGGATCAATCTCGCGGATCTTGTTCATGCGCGAAAGGCTGACGATGATCCAATTGGCGTCGGACGGGCTGGCGCCGCCGCACAGGCCCGTATTGCCGCCTTGCGGGACGATGCCGATACCGGCCTCGGCGCAGATCTTCACCAACTCGGCCAGTTCGCCGGTTGAGGCGGGGCGCGCCACCAGACGGGCCTTGCCGTGAAACAGGCCGCGCTCCTCTTCGAGATAGGGGGCCATGCCGGCTTGGTCGGTGACCAGTCCGTTGGGGCCGAGCAGGTCGGCGATGCGCTGATAGTAGAGATCATCGATCATAGTGGATGGGATGTACCTGCAAAGGGCGGCGAAGACAAGCAGCGCCCCCCGTGCGATAGTGCCGCCCATGGACCGCCATCAGCTCTATGCCGAAGAAATCACCGCCGTCAGCGGCGCCCGCTCGCCCACATTGCGCCGCGCTTTGGCCGCGGTCAGGCGCGAGGACTTCCTGCCGCCCGGCCCCTGGATGATCGAGTCGGCCGACGGGATCTATTATTCGAGCGAGGATGCCGATCCCCGTCATGTGCTGCACGCGGTCGGAGTGGCGATCGATCCGGTGCGGATGTTGAACAACGCCAATCCGCTCAAATTCGCCTCGCAGATGATGCTGGCCGAACCCAGGCCGGGCCAGACCGTTTTCCATGTCGGGTCGGGGCTCGGCTATTTCTCCGCTCTGTTCGCCGAACTGGTGGGCCCGTCCGGCAAAGTGATCGCCGCCGAAATCGATCCGGAATTGCGCGAAAAAGCGCGCGCCAATCTGGCGCCCTGGCCGCAGGTCGAGGTGATCGGAGACGCGATGGCGGGCGCGCCGGCCGGATTCGACCTGCTCTATTCCAGCGCCGGCCTGGCCACTTTGCCGCGCGCCTGGGCCGAGGCGCTGAATTTCGGCGGCATCATGGTGCTGCCGATCACCGGCCCGCAAGATCACGGCATGGTCATCCTGTTTCAGAAAATTTCAATGGCGGGACCGCTGGCGGCCCGGACGCACTCCTTCACCCGGCACTATCCCTGCCTCGGCGCCCGCGCCGACGAAGATGTGGCCGCCCTCGGAGAAGCGCTGCGCCGGCCGCCTTCCATGGTGGCCAGCCTGCGTCTCGACCCGCATGAGCGGGATGAAAGCTGCTGGCTGCATAAGGAAGGCTGGTGCCTCTCCGCCCGCCCCCCGGCCTGACCCCATTTTGTCACCAAATACCGCATTTTCGCCGCATTGCCGCCCGATCCGCGCCTCATCGGCATGGTGAGCTAGCGTCATCGAATCGTCCATTTAAGGGGACGGAGGATGAAATGCGAAAATATGTTTCTAAGATTTTTGCTCTTCTGGTTCTTCTCGGCGTCGCCCAAACCTTGACGGCCTGCGTGATCGAGGAAGAGCACGACCATTACTATCACCATCACTGGCATGATGATGACGACGGTTGGCATCACCGCCGCTGGTAATCACAGATGTTGGCCGCCGGTGACGAACAGTTCGGCGCCGGTGACATAGGCGAAGTCGTCGGAGCACAGTCGGTAGACCACTCCGGCGACATCCTCGACCGTGCCCATGTGGCCCAGCGGTATGCGCGGGATAAGCGACTCGTAATCGGCCGAGATCATCGGCGTGGCGATCTCGCCCGGCGCAACCGCATTGACCCTTACCCCCAATTGCGCGAATTCGGCGGCCATCTCGCGGGTCAGGCCTGAGAGGGCCGCCTTCGAGGTGGAATAGGCCGAGCCGGCGAAGGGGTGCACCAGATGGCCGGCGATCGAGGTGATATTGACGATGGCGCCCCGTCCCTGATGCAGGGCAGCCGCAAAGCCGCGCGCCAGTTTGAGCGGCGCGAAGAAATTCAGTTCGAACACGGCCCGCCAATCCTCGATGGCGCCGTTCAGCACGCCCAGACGTTCCTTGAACGGCGTTTTCGGGCTTACCCCGGCATTGTTGATCAGCGCCTGCACCGGCCGCCCGGCCAGCCACTCATGGGCGGCGGCTACGAAATGGTCGAGGCTGGCGGGATCGGACAGGTCGGTCGGGATATGCTTGACCCATAAGGGATCGCTGCGGCATTCGGGCGGCATTTCCTGACGGGCGCAGGACAGAACCTGCCAGCCTTCCCGCAGGAAGCGCGAGGCCACCGCATGGCCTATTCCCTGGCTGGCGCCGGTCAATATGGCGATCTTGGCGTCCGAATCAGACATTCAGAACCTCTCTGGCTTTCTCCACCGTGCGCTCCTTGGGCCCCGAACTGTCGATCCGCGCCCAATCCATCGGACCGAGATCATAATCGAGCTGACGGTCCAGCACCTCGCTGGTGGCGTCGGAGGCGTTATTGCGCCGTTCCTCGATGCGGCGCTTCAGATCTTCGGCTTCGGCTTCCAGCCACAGGCCCGCGAAAGGCACGCCGAGACGGGCGGCGAGATAGGACAAGTCGGCCCGCTGCCGGGGCCGCGCCGAAACGGCGTCGACGATCACCGACTGGCCGGCGCGCAACGCCTGTTCGGCAAAGCCCATCATCAGCCCGTAGACCTTCTCGGTGACCGCCTCGCCATAGGCCGACGGCGGCAGGCGGGTTTCCGGCGACACCCCCATCAGATGCTTCCTCAGCACGTCCGAGCGCAAGACCACGGCCCCCGGCGCCGCCCCGAGCAGGGGCGCCAGCTTCCGCGCCAGATGCGACTTGCCCGTACCCGACAATCCCCCCACCGCGACCAGGCGCGGCGGCTTGGGGCAGAGATAGGCTTCGGCGCGGAGGAAATAGGAGCGCGCTTCGTCCGATCTACTGGTCACGCCGGCGATATGCGAGCGGATGGCGGCACGCAAGGAGAGCATGAGGGGCAAGAGAGGCAGGGCGGCGAAATCGTCGGTGGCGGCCAGCCAACGGCTCAGAAGCAGGGCGGCGAACTCGCCGAAACCTTTTCGATCGAGATCCATCACCAAAAAGGCCAGGTCGTAGAACACGTCGATACAGGCGATGCTGTCGGAAAATTCGATGGCGTCGAACAGCACCGGCCGCCCGCCGATCAGGCAGATATTGCCCAAATGCAGATCGCCATGGCAGCGCCGCACCTTGCCGGAGCGGCGGCGCTCCTCCAGCAGCTCATGATGCCGGTCGAGTTCGGCGCGCGAGCGGGCGGTCAGCGCCTCGATCTCGCTTTCGGCGAAAATGCCGGGGGCCGCCTGCAGAAAACTCTCGCGATTGCCCTCCACCACGCTAGAGAGGCCTTCATACCCGCCCCATTTCACCGTGGCCTCGGCCACCGCATGCAGCGACACCACCGCGTCGGCCAATTCCTGGACCAGATCCTTATCGAGCGCGACCCGGTCGAGCTGCTGATCCTGGTCGAAGCGGTTCATCTCGACCACCCAATCCAACACTTCACCGGCACCGCCCAGAGCAAGGCTGCCGTCACTTTCGCGGGTCACGGCGGCGATGCGGCGATAGAGCATCGGCGCGGTGCGGCGATTGAGGGCGATCTCAGCCTCGCAGGCTTTGCGCCGCGCCTCCAGGGAGGAGAAGTCGACGTAAGGCAGGGTCACAGCCTTCTTCAGCTTGTAGACCCTGTTCTCCGCCAGAAAGATCGAAGAGATGTGAGTTTCGACCCTTTCAGAGGTCAAGCCGGCCAGGAAATCGACGATTTCCGCCTGGTTGCTCATTCCGCTACGCCGTCCGGATCCTGGTGAATGATCACGTCGGCGGCCGGGAAAGCCTTGCGCAGAGCATCCTCGACCCTTTCGCTGATGATATGGGCCTGGCGAAGGGAGATGTCGGGATCCATGGTGACATGGACCTGGATGAATTCCGCCAGCCCGGCCGAGCGCGTGCGAAGATCATGCACGCCTCGGATACCAGGCTGGGCGAGGCAAATCTCCTCGACGCGCAGTCGCTGATCCTCAGGGAATTCCTTGTCCATCAGCAGATCGTAGGAGCGCCGCCCGATCTGCCAGGCGCCCCAGATCAGATAGCAGCCGATCCCGATGGCGAAGAGCGGGTCCGCCGCGGTGATGCCGAGCTGGGCCGAGATGATCAAGGAGACGATCACCGCGCCGTTCATCGCCAGATCGCCGACATAGTGCAGATGATCCGCGCTGATCGCCAACGAGCCCGTGCGCTTGACGACGAAATTCTGGAACAGCACCAGGGCCAGGGTGACTACGATGGCGATCGCCATCACCACCATGCCGAACCAAGCATTGTTCACCGGATCGGGTTCGAACAGGCGCTGCGCCGCTTCGCCGATCAGGAACAGGGCCGAGCCGCCGATGAAGGCCGACTGAGCCAGACCGGCCAGCGGCTCGGCCTTGGCATGCCCAAAGCGATGATCCTCGTCGGCGGGCTCCAGCGCGTGGCGCACGGCGAGGAAATTGACCAGGGCCGACAAGCCGTCCAGGGTCGAATCGATCAGGGTGGACAGGAGCGCGACCGATCCGGTCAGAATCCAGGCGGCCAGCTTCAGCCCCTCCTTGGTTACCGCCGCCGCCACCGAGAACAGGGTGGCCTGACGCATCAGGCGGGCTTTGGCTTCCATCGTCATGGATAAAGTCTTTCGGTGGTCCAGCCGGTCTCGCCGCGGTTATAAACCAGCCGGTCATGCAGCCGGAAGGGGCGATCTTGCCAAAACTCCAGCCGGCGCGGCACCAGACGGAATCCCGACCAGTGGGCGGGGCGGGGAATCGTACCGATGCCAAAGCGGGCCGCCGTCTCGCCCACTTTGCGTTCCAGCTCGAAGCGCCCCTCGAGCGGCCGCGACTGCGCCGAAGCCCAGGCGCCGATCTGGCTGCCGCGCGGGCGGCTGGCGAAATAGGCGTCGGCCTCTTCAGCACTTACCGGCTCGGTCGTCCCTTCGACGCGGATCTGCCGGCGCAGACTCTTCCAATGCAGGCAGATGGCGGCTTCCGGATTGCCGGCAAGATCCCGGCCCTTCTTGCTTTCGAGATTGGTGTAGAAGACAAAGCCGCGTTCGTCGAAGCCCTTCAGCAGCACCATGCGCAAGGACGGACGGCCTTCTGCGTCCACGGTAGCCAGCGACATGGCGTTGGGGTCGTTGAGCTCGGTCTTTTCCGCCTCCCCGAGCCAGTCGCCGAAAAGGTCGAAAGGGTCGCGCTCGCTCATTCTCTCTTCAATTCCATAGGGTTCGACAAGAGGGTGTCCTGTCACTATCTTGTTAGGAGCTTGAGGACAACAACCCTTTCCATGAAGGTTTTTAGGTTTGGAAGACCCTTACAAGGTGCTGGGCGTCGCGCGCGACGCCACCGCGGATCAGATCAAGTCGGCTTACCGCAAGCTGGCCCGTGGCCTGCACCCCGATCTCAACCCCAATGACAAGCAGGCCGAGGACCGTTTCAAAAAGGTCAGCGCCGCCTATGATTTGCTGAGCGACCCCAAGAAAAAGGCGCGCTTTGACGCCGGCGAGATCGATGCGTCGGGCGCCGAGAAGGCCCGCGCCCGCACCCGCAGCGGCGCCGGAGCCGGCGGCGGGTTCGGAGGGTTCGGATTCGGCGGTGGGTTCGGCGACAACGCCCAGGATATTTTCGACGAGCTCTTGCGCCGCCGCGACAAGGGCCGCGGCAAAAGCTGGTCGCCGTTCGGCGAGGATGCCGGCATGGCACCGGCACCCGGCGCCGACGCCAATTTCAGCCTGAAGATCACCTTCGCGGAAGCGGCGCTCGGCGCCACCAAGCGCATCACCCTGCCGACGGGCAAGAATCTCGACGTCAAGGTGCCTCCTGCCGCCAAGGACGGTTCGACGCTGCGACTCAAAGGACAGGGCAATGCGGGCCGCGGCGGAGCGCCGGCGGGCGACGCGCTGATCGAAATCAAGGTCGAGCCGCATCCTTATTTCGCCCGATCGGGCCACGACATCACCATCACCGTGCCGATCACGCTGGCCGAGGCGGTCAGCAATGGCAAGGTCACCGTGCCGACCATCGACGGCAAGGTGGCGGTCTCGATCCCGCCCGGCGCGAATAGCGGCACCACGCTGCGTCTCAAAGGCAAGGGAGCCGGCAAGGAAGGATCGCGCGGTGATCAATTGGTGACGCTGAAGGTCATGATGCCGGACCGCGCCGATGACGAGCTGGCCGATTTCCTCAAGAAGTGGGAGTCCCGTCACCCTTACGATGTGAGGAAGAAGGAGGGGATGGAGTAGGGGTCGCCCTCGCTTCCATCAGGCTGGCGGTCAATTCCGCCCCCGCCAGCACCGCCACCCACACCAGATACATCCAGAACAGCAGGATCGGCACCGCCGCCAGGGCGCCGTAGATCGACTGATAGGCCTTGAGGTCGGCGACATAGAGATGGAAGCCGAAGCGAAGCAAGGCCACCGCGAAGCCCGCCACCAAGCTGCCGATCAATGCCGTGCGGAACGGCACCACGCGATGCGGCACGGTGGTATAGAGCAAGGTGAGCAGGGCCACCAGCATGGCGAGGTGGAACAAGGTACTCAGCACGCCGAGAAGGGAGGAGACGATCGGCATGCTTTCGTCGGCCGTGCCGCCGAACAGCCAATCGGTGATGGAGAGGCTGGCGCCCAGCAGCAGCGGCCCCAGGGTCACCATCGTCCAATAGATGAGCAGGCGCGACATCGGCGCACGCGGCTTGGTGACGCGGAAGATGCGGTTCAGCGCATCCTCGATATTGACCAGCAGCAGCAGGGCGGTCACCACCAGCCCCAAAACGCCGACGGCGGTGAGATTGCCGGCATTGCCGATGAAGCCGGCGATCACCTGGCGCACCTGCTGGCCGACCTCCGGAGCCAGATTTTGCACCAGCAGCAGCTGGATCTGGGTGCGCGCCCCCTCGAAGGCGGGGAAGGCGGCCAGGAGGGCCAGCCCCACCGCCAGCAACGGCACCACCGACAGAAGCGAAGTATAGGAAAGGGCGGCGGCCATCACCAGCGCATCGTCGCCGCGAAAGCGCCGCTCGACCTTGAGGATGAAGCTGCACCAGCGGCTGAGAGCAATCATCTCGGCTTCCTCACGGCTTTGACCCACCTGCGCTTTGGTGTACCATGCGCCCGTTTTGCCACAAGGTTTGGTTTTGAGCGAGGATTGTATGACGGGTCTCATGGCGGGCAAGAAGGGTCTTATCATGGGAGTCGCCAACGACCGCTCCCTGGCCTGGGGTATTGCCAAGGCGGTACATGAGCAAGGCGCCGAGCTCGCTTTCACCTATCAGGGCGAGGCCCTGGAAAAGCGCGTCACGCCGCTGGCCGAGAGTGTCGGCAGCTCCCTGGTGCTCTCCTGCGACGTCACCGACCAGGCCAGCATCGACGCGGTGTTCGCGACTCTCGAACAGAAGTGGGGCAAGCTCGATTTCCTGGTCCATGCGATCGCCTTCTCCGACAAGGAGGAACTGAAGGGCAAATATGTCGACACCAGCTTCGACAATTTCCAGCGCACCATGAACATCTCCTGCTATTCCTTCACCGCGCTGGCCAAGAAGGCGGCGCCCTTGATGAAGGATGGCGGGTCCTTGCTGACCCTGACCTATTACGGCGCCGAGCGCGTCATGCCCCATTACAATGTGATGGGCGTGGCCAAGGCCGCGCTGGAAGCGTCGGTGCGTTATCTCGCCATGGATCTCGGCGACCAGAATATCCGCGTCAACGCGCTGTCGGCCGGTCCGGTGAAGACCCTGGCCGCCTCGGGCATCGGCGATTTCCGCTATATCCTGAAATGGAACCAGTATAATTCGCCCCTGCGCCGCAATGTGACCTTGGAAGATGTAGGCGGCGCCGGCCTCTATCTGCTGTCGGACCTCTCCTCGGGCGTCACCGGCGAGAATCATCATGTCGATAGCGGCTATCACGTGGTCGGCATGAAGCGTCCCGACGCGCCAGACATCTCGACCGTTTGATATGGCTGGCAACACCTTCGGCTCCCTGTTCCGTTTCACCACTTTCGGAGAAAGCCACGGGCCGGCGATCGGTTGCGTGATCGATGGGGTTCCACCGCTGATTCCGCTGGCGGAAGCCGATCTGCAGGTGTGGCTGGACCGCCGAAAGCCGGGCCAGAACCGCTTCACCACCCAGCGGCGCGAACCGGACGAGGCCAAAATCCTGTCCGGCGTGTTCGAAGGGGTGACGACGGGTACGCCGATCGGCGTGCTGATCGAGAATACCGACCAGCGCTCGGCCGATTATGGGGAAATCGCCAACCAGTTCCGCCCGGGGCATGCCGATTACGTCTATCAGGCCAAATATGGCGTCCGCGATCATCGCGGCGGCGGGCGCTCCTCGGCGCGCGAGACCGCCATGCGGGTGGCGGCCGGCGCGGTGGCGCGCAAGATCCTCGACCATCTGATCGAGGGTGGGGTCAAGATCCGCGGCGCCATGGTGCAGATGGGGTCCGACCGCATCGACCACGCCGCCTGGGACTGGGACGAAGTCGAACGCAATCCCTTCTGGTGCCCCGACAGGGAAGCCGCCACGCGCTGGGAAGCACTGCTGGACGGGGTTCGCAAATCGGGCTCGTCGCTGGGCGGCATCGTCGAGGTGACGGCGGAGAATGTGCCGGTGGGTCTGGGCGAGCCGGTCTATGACAAGCTCGATGCCGACATCGCCAAGGCTTTGATGAGCATCAACGCGGTCAAAGGCGTCGAGATCGGCGAGGGTTTCGCCGCCGCCGCCCTGCGCGGCGAGGACAATGCCGACGAGATGCGGATGAAGGACGGCAAGCCGGTTTTCCTTTCCAACAAGGCGGGCGGAATTCTGGGTGGAATCTCGACCGGCCAGACCATCGTCGCCCGGATGGCGGTGAAGCCGACCAGCTCGATCCTCACCCCGCGCCGCTCGATCGACAAATCGGGCCATGAGGTCGATGTGATGACAAAGGGCCGCCATGACCCTTGCGTCGCCATCCGCGGCGTGCCGGTGGCGGAAGCGATGCTGGCGGTGGTGCTCGCCGACCATCTGCTGCGCCATCGCGCGGTAACCGAGCGTTGTGGCTGATCTCGCTCAGGCATCTCATCCGCGAGACGCCGCGCGGGCGCCATAGCGCCCCACAGCGTTGCCTTCCTCGCGAAGGCATAAGCGAGGATAGCCAAGCGTCCCCAAGGACGCGCCCGGCGCCTGAGGGACAAACAGACTCATAATCGGAAAATGAACTAGGTTGGAAGCGGCCGGGTTTATAATGGCCCCCTAACCGAGGGAGTCATTATGGGCTTCATTCGCCAGCCGGCCGTCGCCGGCAGCTTCTATCCCGCCGACCCGCATCAGCTCGCCACCGATCTGCGGCGCATGCTCGATTCCGTCCCCGGTCCCCGCCAGCTTCCGCCCAAGGCACTGATCGCGCCGCATGCCGGCTATATCTATTCCGGCCCGATCGCCGCCACCGCCTACGCCAGATTGCGCGAGGCGCATCGCGATATTTCCCGCGTCGTGTTGATCGGGCCGGCCCACCGTGTCGCTTTTCCCGGCATCGGGGTCAGCACGGCGGACGCTTTCCGCACCCCTTTGGGCGATATTCCCCTCGATCGGGCCGCGATAGCCGAGGCCCTGGCCCGACCCGGCGTGGTGGCACTCGATGAAGCGCATCGGCAGGAACACAGCCTGGAAGTCCATCTGCCTTTCCTGCAGCTGCTGCTTGACGGCTTCGCCTTGGTGCCGCTCGTGGCCGGCGACGCGTCCGATCAGATGGTGGCCGACGTGCTGGATTGTCTGTGGGGCGGCCCCGAGACCTTGGTCGTGGTCAGCAGCGACTTGAGCCATTATCACGATTACCAAACCGCCTCCCTGCGCGACCGCGCCACCGCCGACGCCATTGCCCGGCTGGACGCCTCGTTCGATCATTACAGCGCCTGCGGCCGTACTCCCTTGGGCGGGCTTCTATTGTTGGCCAAGAGGCGCGGCATGCGGATCGAAACCCTCGATCTGCGCAATTCCGGCGACACGGCGGGGCCGCGCGACCGAGTGGTTGGCTATGGCGCCTGGGCGCTCTATGAACCCGGCGCACAACCGGCCCTGCCGGAGGTACTGCTGTCCCTGGCGCGGCAGGCGATCGAGCGGCACCTGTCGGACCGCCCGAAAGCGTTCTCCGTTCCGCCCTTGCCGGAGCTGCGGGAATGGGGCGCCTGCTTCGTTACCTTGCATAAGGACGGGCATCTGCGCGGCTGCATCGGCAGCCCGGTGGCCTGGCGGCCGCTGGGCGAGGACGTGGCCGAAAATGCGGTGCGTGCTGCTTTTTCCGATCCGCGCTTTCCGCCGGTGGGTGCGGACGAAATGTTTCGCGTCAAACTCTCGCTGTCCCTGCTCACGCCGCCCGAACCGATGCAGTTCGTCGACGAGGCGGATCTCCTGTCCCAGCTCCGTCCCGGGATCGATGGGCTGATCATCGAGGATCAGGGCCGCCATGCCCTGTTTCTGCCGGCGGTGTGGGAACAGTTGCCCAATGCCCGGGATTTCCTCCGCCACCTCAAACATAAGGCGGGCTTGCCGGTGGATCATTGGTCGAGCGGCTTTCGCGCCTCGCGCTTCGCCGCCGAGGAATTCGAGGAGCCTTAAACCGCCCGCACCTCGCTCAAAAATCCGGTGACGATGGTCTGCAGTTCACTGGCATCCTTGGCCAGTGATTTCGAGGATAGCAGCACCTGCGAGGCCGACTGGCCGGTCTCGGTCGAATTGCTGCTGACATCGCTGATATTGGCGGAAACCTGCTGGGTCCCCGATGCGGCATTCTGCACATTGCGGGATATCTCGGAGGTTGCCGCAGCCTGTTCTTCGACGGCGGCGGCGATGGCCGATGCGATCTCGTTGATCTCCTGGATGCGCTTCACGATGGCGCCGATCGCCGCCACGGCCGCCCGGGTCTCTTCCTGCACCGCGCCGATCTGGGTGCTGATCTCCTCGGTCGCTTTGGCGGTCTGGCTGGCCAGATCCTTGACCTCGTTGGCCACCACGGCGAAGCCCTTGCCCGCGTCGCCCGCCCGGGCCGCCTCGATGGTGGCGTTGAGCGCCAGCAGATTGGTCTGGCTGGCGATATCGGTGATCAGACTGACGATGGCGCCGATATGCTCGGCCGCCTGAGCCAGATCCTTGACGGCCGCATCGGTGCGCTCCGCTTCTTCCGAAGCGGCTTGCGACACCTGGCTGGATTGTTCGACCTGGCGGCCGATCTCGGTGATCGAGGCGGTCAGTTCCTCCGCCGCGGCCGCTACCGCCTGGACGCTGGCGGCCGCCTCTTCGCTGGCGGCGGCAACGATGACGGCCTGCTTGTTGGTCTGCTCCGCCACCGCGGACAGCGTGTCGGCGATCCGCTGCATTTCCTCCGCCTCGGCGGAAACCGTGCTCAGCACCCCGGAAACCGTCTGGTCGAATTGCTGAGTCAGGGAATGACGGCGCTGCGCCCGCTGTTCGCGCTCCTCCTGGCTGCGCTTTTGCTCTTCGCGCATCTCCTCGGCCGCGCGTCCATTGTCGCGGAACACCAGAGCGGCGCGCGCGATATCGCCGATCTCGTCCTTGCGGTCGGCGCCGGCGATGCTGGTCGACCATAATCCTTGGACAAGGTCGGTCAGGTTGTTCACGATGGAGGAGATCGGCCGCACAAGCCCCTGGCGGGCGACGAGATATCCCATCCCCACACCGGCCACAATTCCGCACGCCGATACCGAGATCATCAGCCAAGCGAGCCGCCGGGCCATGGAAACCGCTTCCTGGTTGGTGCCATCG
>Ga0213872_10000733_pt1 | contig 24466 bp, 21 predicted proteins | sample VelepicomBERX_R2_FD_160071 | JGI IMG/M metagenome (GOLD analysis project Ga0213872, IMG submission 160071) | Rhizosphere microbial communities from Vellozia epidendroides in rupestrian grasslands, the National Park of Serra do Cipo, Brazil - RX_R2 | ecosystem: Host-associated > Plants > Roots >...
GCCCTGACCGGCCTGACCAACCGCGCCGGCTTCCTGCAGCGCCTCAACGACACCATGCAGCAGAGCCGCGAGCACCACAGCATGATGGCGGTGATGTACATGGACATCGACCGCTTCAAGCCGGTCAACGACACCTATGGCCACGCCGTCGGCGACGCGCTGCTGCGGGCCTTCTCCAACCGCCTGACCCACGCCATGCGCGCCAGCGACACCATCGCCCGCCTGGGCGGCGACGAATTCACCATCATCATGGAACGCATCCACAGATCCGACGACGCGGCCCATCTGGCGGCCAAGATCGTCACCACCATGCAGGCGCCGTTCGACCTGGATGGCACCGTGGTGTCGATCTCCACCAGCATCGGCCTGGCCTACTACACCGACGAAGACGTCAGTCCGGCGGAGCTGCTCAACCGCGCCGACGTGCTGCTGTACGAAGCCAAACAGGCCGGCCGCAACACCTACCGCGCCGGCTGCACCATCCCGGAAGAGCATCCGACGCCGAATGCAGCATAATTCGCGCAGAATCAAATCCTTATCAAACCCAGATACCTCCGCATCGGCTATATTGTGCGCTTTCAGCCGTTTTACCTGATTCCGCCATGCGCCTGCTGCATACCTCCGACTGGCATCTGGGCCAGTCGCTGCACAATTTTGAACGCCACTACGAGCACCAGTGCTTCCTTGACTGGCTGCTGGAAACGCTCGTGTGCGAACAGGCCGACGCGCTGCTGATCTCCGGCGACGTATTCGACAACGCCAATCCTTCCTCGGCCTCGCAGAAGCAGCTGTACCGCTTCCTCCAGCAGGCGCGCGAAAAGATGCCGCAGCTGGACCTGGTCATCGTCGCCGGCAACCATGATTCGCCCAGCCGGCTGGAAGCGCCGGGGCCTTTGCTGGAAGCCCATGGCACCCGCGTGATCGGCAGCATCCCGCGCCAGGATGATGGCAGCATCGACGTGGCAAGCCTGATCCTGCCGCTGCATGGCGCCGGTGCCGACGGCGGCAAGTGCGTGCGCGCCTGGTGCCTGGCCATTCCCTTCCTGCGTCCCGGCGACGTGCCGCGCAGCGAAGAAGAAGGCGATCCTTACCTGAACGGCATCGCCCTGCTCTACCGCCAGGCGCTGGAGCTGGCGCTGGCGCGCCGCCAGCCGGGACAGGCCATCGTCGCCATGGGCCACTGCCATATGGTGGACGGCCAGATGTCCAACGATTCCGAGCGGCGCATCGTCATCGGCGGCACCGAGATGCTGCCGGCCGGGATCTTCGGCGAGCAGATCGCCTACGCCGCGCTGGGCCACCTGCACCTGGCCCAGCAAGTCGGCCAGCGCCAGCAGATCCGCTACTGCGGCAGCCCGATTCCGCTGTCCTTTGCCGAAGTGGGCTACCAGCACCAGGTTCTGCGTATCGAACTGGATGGTGAAGGCATCGCCGACGGAGCCTGCGGCGTGACGCCGCTGCATGTGCCGCGCGCCGTGCCGCTGCTGCGCGTACCGGCCAAGCCCGCGCCGCTCAGCGAAGTATTGGCGGAACTGGCCGCGCTGGAACTGCCCGAAGCGCCAGCGGAACAGCAGCCCTTGCTGGAAGTGCGCGTGCGCCTGGATGCGCCCGAACCGGGCCTGCGCTCGCGCGTGGAAGCCGCGCTGGAAGGCAAGCCGGTGCGGCTGGCCAAGATCGAAACCTCCAGCGCCGCACGCAGTGTGGCCGATAACGAAGCCATCCTGACGCTGGATCAGCTGGACAAGCTGAAACCGGACGACATCTTCCGTCAGCTCTATCAACAAAAATACGGCAATGAAGCGCCTGCAGACCAGCTGCAAGCCTTCGCAGAACTGATGCAATCGGCATGAAGATCCTGAAAATCAGCGGTAAAAACCTGGCTTCGCTGGCAGGCGACTTTGAAGTCGACTTCCAGCAGGAGCCGCTGTCGTCGTCCGGCCTGTTCGCCATCAGCGGCCCGACCGGCTCGGGCAAGAGCACCTTGCTCGATGCGCTGTGCCTGGCCTTGTACGACGCCACGCCGCGCCTGTTGAAAGCCGCAGGCAAGCTGCCCGATGTCGGCGCGGAACTGGTCTCCACGCAGGACACGCGCAACTTGCTGCGGCGCGGGACAGCGGAAGGCCATGCCGAGGTGGACTTCGTCGGTAACGACGGCGCCAGCTACCGCGCGCGCTGGTCGGTGCGGCGTGCCCGCACCAAGGCGGAAGGTGCGCTGCAAGCCACTGCCATGAGCTTGCACTTGCTGCCGGCCTTGCAGCCAATCGGCGGCACCAAGACCGAGGTAAAGGCGGAAATCGAACAGCGCCTCGGTCTCTCCTTCGAGCAGTTCACCCGCGCCGTGCTGCTGGCACAGAACGAATTCTCCGCCTTCCTGAAAGCGGAAGACAATGAACGCGGCGAGCTGCTGGAGACCCTGACCGGCAGCACCATCTATTCGGAATTATCGAAGCGCGCCTTCGACCGCAATAAGCTGGAACAGGCTGCGCTGCAACGCCTGAACGAGCGCCTGGCTGACCAGAAGCCGCTCAGCGGCGAGCAGCGCGCGACACTGGAAGAGGAATGCGGCAGCGCGCAAAGCACCCTGAGCGCCATCGATGAAACCAAGGCGCTGCTGGAACAGGAGGCGCGCTGGCATCAGCAGGCCGCCAAGCTGCGGCTGGACGTCGACACCGCCCAGCAAGCGCAGCTCGGCGCGCAAGCCGCACTGGCCGACGCCGCACCGCGATTCCAGGCGCTGGTGCGCCTCGACGCCGTGCAGGCAGCCCGTCCACTGGCCGATGACGCCAGGCGCATCGCCAGCGATATCGCCACCTCGGAAGCCGCGATCGCCGACAGCACAAAACAAGCAGCGCACGCACAGCAAACGCAGGAGCTGGCTGCCGCCGCGCTGGTGCAGGCACAGACCCGGCTTGCGCAAGCCGAGCAGGCAGTCGCTGCCGCCAAGCCTCAGCTGGATCAGGCCAAGGCGCTGGATGCGCGCATCGAAGCCGTGCTACCGTCGCACCAGCAAGCCGCATCGGCGCTTGAGCAAGCCGCAGCCAGCCAGACCGCCGCCGAAGCAGCATTACAGTCACGCCGCACCCAGCGCACGGTGCTGGCCGAGCAGCAGCAGCAGACCAGCGCCGCGTGGCTGGCGCAGCACCACCACTGGCAGGCATTGGCGCAATCATGGCCACGCTGGGACGTGCTATTCATTCAGGCTGGCCAGGCGGCATCGCAGGCGGAGAAGCTGGCCGCCGCACACGCGCGCGCGCAGCGCAGCGTCAAGACGCATCAGGCCGAGGATGCCGACGCCGCCAGCAAGCTGGTGGCGGTGGATGCGCAATGGCAGACCGCAGAAGCCCAGCGCCAGCAAGCGATGCACGCCTTGGCCGCGCTGCCCGCAGCCGAATTGCAAGCCCGCCGCCGCACCCTCGAACAACGCCGTGACGCATTGGCATCCGCAGAAAAAGCGTGGGCAGAGCTGGAAAGCCGCCAGCAGCGCAGCCACCAGCTGGAAACGCAAGCCGTCCAGCTGCGCGAAATGCATGCCGGTGCGGAGGCCCGTTTGGGCGAAGCGCAGCAGGCCAATACCATCGTCATGGCCACGCTGACCCAGGCCGAACGCTCGCTCAAGATGGCCGAAGCGGCATGCGCCGACAGCGTCGAATCGCTGCGCGAAGCTCTGCAGGACAAGGAACCTTGCCCCGTCTGCGGCGCGCTGGATCATCCCTACCGCCAGGAGGACAGCGGCCTGCGCGCCATGCTGGCCGGCTTCCAGGGGGAAGTGGCGCACAGCCGCAAAGCGCTGCAAGCAAACATGGACCAGCAGGCCGCCCTGCGCGCCACAATGCAGACCAGCCTCGATCAGCAAGCCGCCATCGCCGTCGAGAACAAGACCCTGCAGCAAGCGCTGCAGCGTGCCCGCGACGCCTGGGCCGCCCAGCCGCTGGCCACTGCTGGCCATCAAGTCCCGGCCACCGGCTCCGCAGAGCTGGACGCGCTGCTGTTCGCCCCTCCGCCCGCCGAGGTGGAACGCGCCGCCTGGTTCGAGTCCCAGCTGCAGCTGGCGGCGGCCGTGTCGCAATCGCTGGAACAGCAGGAACACGCCCTGCACGCCGCCACCGCCGCGCGCGACAAGGCGCAAGCGGCCTGCGATGCCATCGCGACCGAACGCGCCCACCTGCAAGCCTCGGCAGCCGCCGCCAAGACAGCCTTGGCCGCCGCAAGCGCCGAACTGGCCGCCTCCGACGAACAGCGTATCGACATGGCCAGCAAGCTGCTCGACCTGCTGTCCGAACTCGACCCGGCCTTCAGCGACGACGGCCTGTCCAACGAATCCTGGAAAGAAGCCTGGAAATCCGGCCCGGCCCGATTCTACGAAGCGCGCAAGGAGGAAAGCACCCAATGGCTGGCCCAGCGCGCCGCGCACGATGACAGCAGCAGCGCCCTCGCCGCCATCGACATCGAACTGAAGGCCCTGTCCGACACCGCCGCCCGCACAGCGCAGGAAGCCCAGTCGGCCCGCACCGCCTTCGCAGCCATCGATCAAACCCTGGCCGCCACCCGCACCCAGCGCGCCGCCCTGTGGGATGGCCAGGACGTGACCACCATCGAGCAATCGCTATCGGCCGCTGTGGACAGCGCCAAGCTCCTGCAGGCCGAACATCAGCACAAGGCACAAACGGCAACGCAGGAAAAGATCCGCCTCGACAGCGCCATCGCCCAGACCATGCAGCGCCTGACCGCCCAGCGCGTAGCCGCCCACGAAGCCACCCAGCGCCTGAGCGAATGGCTGGCAGCCTTCCAGCAGCGCGCCAGCGAGGCCCAGGCCCTCACGCTGGCGGAGCTGCACACGCTGCTATTGCAAACGCCGGAGCAGATCGGCGCCGAACGCAGCGCCCTGCGCGCGCTGGAACGCACGGCCGCCAACGCCACCGCCGTAATGGCCGAGCGCCAGCACCAGCACGAACAGCATCAGCTCAGCGCCCCCGCGCCACGCGAAGTGGCGGCCGATGCCGCCCTCGCCCAGCTGCTCATCGAGCGCAAAGCGGCCCATGAGCACACCACCGCCCTGCAACTGCGACTGGCGCAAGACGACGATAAGCGCCAGCAAGCGCAGACCATGCTGGCCGACATCGCCGCTCAAGAGAACATCGAACAGCGCTGGGCGCGCATGAATGAGCTGATCGGCTCCGCCGACGGTAAAAAATTCCGCAACTACGCCCAGCAATTCACGCTGGACGTCCTGCTGAGCTACGCCAACGCCCATTTGCAGCAGCTGTCGCGCCGCTACCGGCTGGAGCGCATCTTCAATCCGGCCACGCCATCGCTTGGCCTGCAGGTGCGCGACCTGGATATGGGCGGCGAAACCCGCTCGGTGCATTCCCTGTCCGGCGGCGAAGCCTTCCTGGTCTCGCTGGCGCTGGCACTGGGACTGGCCTCGCTGTCATCCAACCGGGTCAAAGTGGAGTCGCTGTTTATCGACGAAGGCTTCGGCAGCCTGGATGCCGACACCCTGCGCGTCGCCATGGACGCGCTGGACGGCCTGCAATCGCTGGGCCGCAAAGTCGGCGTGATCTCGCACGTGCAGGAGATGACGGAGCGGATTTCGACCCGCATCCTGGTGCAGCCCGCCGCTGGGGGCCGGAGCGCAGTGACCGTGCAGTGAGCTGAAAGCCGATTCAGCGATAAGGCGCCTCGCCACGTTCCAGCCGGATCAGCTCCCACCCCAGCTCACGGCGAATCTGCTTGGGGTCAGGCGGCGGACGGCGCGCCTCAATCCGCGCTTGCAACCAGGCGCGTACTGCCTCTTTGCTTGGCTGCTTGGACTGGTCCATGGTATTGCCTCTTTCAGGTGACGAGAAACGCTCTCGGACAAGCCTTCAACGCAGCGCCGTCGTCAAAGTTGACCCCAAATGCGTCCCGCACACCGCAGATTTGCAACCAATTGCTACAGATTTGCTATGATTAAAACAGCAACGTGCAATGGTCACCATCATGAACGTCGGCGCCCTCTACTCCAGCACTGGCAGCGTGCCGCTTTATCGGCAGGGACCGTCGTCGGCTTCTGCGCCGCCGCCGCCCGCTTCCGTGCTGGAAGTGCCACCACCGGCCGGCACCAGCAGTTCCGGCACCACGGGCGACACCACCAACCTCACGCCGGAAGCCCTGGCGCTCCTTGGCAAGCTCAAATCCCGCGATACCGAGGTGCGCCAGCACGAACAGGCCCACCTGGCCGCCGCCGGAGGGCTGGCCACGTCCGGCGCCTCCTATACCTATGAACGCGGCCCGAACGGAGTCGATTACGCCATCGGCGGCGAAGTGAATATCGACACCGCCCCTGGCGCCACGCCGGAAGAGACCATTGCGCGCGCCCGCATCATCCAGGCCGCCGCACTGGCCCCGGCCGAACCTTCCGGCGCCGACCGCGCCGTGGCGGCCCAGGCAGCCCTGATGGAGCAGCAGGCCCACGCCGAACTGGCCGCCCAGGATACGCAGCAGGCTGCCGACGCCAATAGCGCCACGGCCAGCGGCAGCGGCGACGCCAGCGCCTCGTCGCGCCAAGGCTCCAGCCAAGGCGCCAGCCAGGCCGCAGCCCCGGCCAAGGTTCAAGCCCCCTCCCCGCAGCAGCCCAGCCCCGCCGAACAGCTCCAGAACATCAACCGCGCCTATGGCAACGCGCCCCTGGTGCCGCCCAAGCTGGACATCTATGTCTGACCGGGGCCAATGGTAAAATTCCGGCTTTGCCCGGAATTGACACACCATGAAAGCTCCACGCTTCCTCACCTTCAAATGCGATAAATGCGGCAAAGCCGTCCAGCTGCAACTGCAAAAAGTCTCGGCTTGCTCGCACATCCAGCCTTACCAGGGCATTTGCCAGTGCGGCGAGATCAAACGCCACGCCACCGGCCAGAAAGACGCCGTCGAGTCCTATCTGGCCTCGCCGATCGGTGACTGGAGCCACCATCACCACCATTAATCTGGCCCTGGCGCTGTTAAAAAATTAAAGAATTCAAGATTTCCGTCGCCTTGCCGTTGTAGAAGTACTAATCGATTGGAATCTGTCATGTCTACTATCCCTGCGCTCGGCGCCCGCTCTCTCTGGTCCTCCCTGTTCCCGTCCGGCGCTGCGTCGTCCGACAACAAGAGCGGCAAGGCGGCTGCCGCGACCAGCCAACCGGTCACGCCGGTGCAAGACAGCTCCGCCTCGCTCTCCAGCAGCGGGCTGGATCTGCAAAAGCGCCTGTCGGATGTTGGCAATAACACCATCGATCTGGCCCAGAACCTGCTGGGCAGCTTTACCCAAAGCCTGTTTGGCGATGCTGGCAAAGGCGCTTCGATCTCGTTCGACTCGGTCAGCCTGGAAGCGCAATCGAGCTTCGGCGTGGCGGTCCAGCACTCGCAGGACGCCAACGGCACCACCGACAGCGCCGCGCTGCAGCTGACCGACAGCGCCCACTTCCTGGGCAAAGGCACGATTACCACCGCTGACGGCCGCAAATTCGACTTTGAAGTCGAGATCAAGTACAGCGACGAGCTGGATGCGGGCATCAGCCAGTACCAGAATCTGGGCCAGGGGACGCCGGTCACCACCCAGCCGGCCGGCGGCACTGGCGCTTCGGGCAGCAGCACTCCTCCGGTGAGCGGCACTTCGGACAGCACCGCGCCAGGCGCCAGCAGCGGCACGCCAGCCAGCACTGGCGCCGCTTCCGGCAGTGGCAGCGATAGCAGCACGCCGTCGACCTCCAGCAGCAGCCTGCCGACCGTGATCTTCCCGAACATCGACTTCCCAGGCACGCTGGCCGACCTGTTCAAACTGATCGGCCACGACCTGCAGTCCACGCTCTCGACCCCGCATCTGGGCGGCGACAAGGGCCAGGGCAACGGCATCGACCGCACTACCCTGCGCAGCCTGTCGCTGCGTCTTCTGAGCCTGGTCGACAAGAAGAACAGCGATACCTACGATCCGCCAAGCCTGGCCAAATCGGTTGCCGATACCTATGGCGCGCAGTCGGGCCAATCGGGCAGCACGTCGCAGCCGGCCAGCGGCGGTGACGCTGCCAGCTCGCAGGCGCCTGCCGCTGCGGCGCCAGCGCCTGCTGCCGCAGCCCCCGCTGCTGCCGCACCGGCAGCGGACGCACCGGCCGTTGACAACACGGCGACCAGCACGACTGCCGCCTGACGATCTTCCGGCGGCACGTATAATAGCGGCTTGACCAACCTACGCCGCGCGGCCATCCGGTCCGCGCGGCGCTTGTATTGCCGCCTCTATGCCCGCTCATCATCCCGCCTCCCCAGCCGTTCCACAGCAGATCCACTGGGAGGAAGACGGCGTGCCGCACTCCGCACGCTGGCATTCCGAGGCGGGCATGCCGCCGCCCAAGCGCGTCATCATCGCTGACGACCGCACCAACGCCGATACCGCCTTCCGTCTGGCCTGTGAAGGAACCGCCCTGCTCTGGCGCGGCGACTTCCAGAACGCCCGCCAGCTGCTGCAGGCGCTGGCCCGCCGCGCCGACCACAAGCACGGCAAGCGCAAAGCCAAGCCTGCCAAGACTCCGGCCACGGCGACCGAAGCCTTCCACCTGCACCGCCAGGCCCAGTCGCAGCGCGCCCGCACCCTGGCCATGCTGCTGATCCCATTCGAGGCCGACTACAGCATTCCGCTGCGCCGCGCGCCGGACGTCAAACTGGCCTGTAATGAAGCCTATGGCCGCGGCGAAGAACCCTTCGTCGCCTCCCTGCGCGAGCTGCTCGGCCTGATCGGCGCGCATGAATGGCGCCGCAGCGGCGTCGAGATTCCCGCCCTGGGTGCGCGCATCCATCCGCACTACGGCGTGTTCTCGCCCGTACGCGGCGAATACGTGCAGCTGGTGGCGGAGACGCCCCTGCCGTCCGGCGCCAAACAGCTGGCCTTCGATATCGGCGCCGGCACCGGCGTGCTGTCGGCCGTGCTGGCCCAGCGCGGCGTGCAACACGTGGTGGCCACCGACATGGACCAGCGCGCCCTCAGCTGCGCGCGCGACAATCTGGCGCGGCTCGATCTGCAGGAGCAGGTCGAACTGGTGGAGGCCGACCTGTTCCCCGAAGGCCGCGCGCCGCTGGTGGTATGCAATCCTCCCTGGGTGCCGGCCCGCCCCAGCTCTTCGATCGAATACGCCGTCTATGACCCGGACAGCCGCATGCTGAAAGGCTTCCTGGGTGGACTGGCGGCCCATCTCACGCCCGGCGGCGAAGGCTGGCTGATCCTGTCCGACTTTGCCGAGCATCTGGGCCTGCGCAGCCGTGAAGAGCTGCTGGGCTGGATCGCCGATGCGGGCCTGAAGGTGCTGGGCCGCCAGGACGTCAAACCGGTCCATCCGCGCGCCAGCGATGCGGCCGATCCCCTGCACGCAGCCCGCTCCGCCGAGCTCACTTCACTGTGGCGTTTAGGGGCGGCATAAAGGGCCGCATAAATAGGCCTTGCGCAATGCAGCACGCCTGTATATAATTCTGGCCTCAGACGCGGGGTGGAGCAGTCTGGCAGCTCGTCGGGCTCATAACCCGAAGGTCACAGGTTCAAATCCTGTCCCCGCAACCAGAACACAGCAAGCCGTTGATTCTTCAAAAGGAATCAGCGGCTTTCGTTTTTCCGGGTGCGCCACCTAGTGAGCCACCTGCGCAGATAAAATCTCCCCGACTCTGTCGCAGCCGTTGCGGCGTCTACTACTTCCGCGTCAAATCCAGCGGAAAAGAAAAGCGGATCAGCCTACGCATCAAATGTTCCAAAACTGCCAACATTCTCGCTCTGCGACTGAACCTTGACTTGGAGCAGAAGCGGGGCACGACTGCCCCCAAGCTGTCGGACTTCAACTTCGATCTGGCGTCCTTGCGCCGCTACGAGATCGCGCTCAAAAACGGAACCACGATCCGCACGGATGGCTCGGCCGACGATCAAGCCCGCGCGCTTGAGATGATGGCGCAAATCCAGCGGCTCGGCGTGATCGCCCCCGAGGGCCGGCCGCTGCACTCCGCCACCGCCAAGCCGGCCAGGCCCGAGCCGCTCACGCGGGCCGTAGACAAGTGGCTCGCCAATTGCGCAGGCAAGAATGGCGGGCGGACCGTGGACACCAAGGTCTATCACATCAAAGACTTCTTGGCGCGCATGTTCCCCCTCGTCAAATCCGCCGGGCTCTGGTTGGCGCAGCATGCGAAGGTCGAGCTCAACAAAAGTCGAGCGCTGGCGGAGAACAGCACGGCCGGACGCCATGAGAGCGCCGACATCGAAGTCAACGCCATCGGCAGACGAAGCCAAGCGAATTGTCAGGCGGCCCGCGCCGGAGCCGCCGCCTCGGGCTGCGGGCCGTCATAGACATCCAGAATGGACGCCATCTTCGACTCGCTGAACACCAACCGGATCATCCTAGACCTTCGCGGATTGGCGTTGGCATGGCAGATCGACCGGCAAGCCGCGACGAAGTTCCACGCGGACTCACCAAAGTGTTTTTGGTAGGTCTCGCGATGGACATACAAGTCCGTGTTTTTGAGCATGAACCGCCTCAGCTCCGTACCTGACCGCTTGACGATCTCTTCCTCGAACAAGGCGGGCGTCGCGGCCATCATTGCCTCGGCCTGTTTGTCGCCCCAACCGTTGTTCTCGATGAGATGGGTGCAGGCGTCGAACAAGGATGGCGTGGGGTTGAGCCGCGCGTCCAACGCTTTGAATTCGGCCTCGATGTCGGGATGCAATTCCTGTCTGAAGAAGTTGCTGTGCTTGAACTCGGCCGGGGCGTTCTGCCGGAAATGGGCCAGCCAGTCCTCCACCATGCAGTCCGCCACTGCCTGGCCGCCAGGAATTTCCAACATCCCGGCATGGAGCGCCGTGACATCGTATGCGCCCAACAAACGCGCAGACGCAGCCAACGCGGCAGCATCCGCAAGCAATTCGTCGTCCGAACATTCCGGATGCCAAAGGCTTTTATCAAAAAATTCCCGTGAGCGGGCCTGGACTGCGAACGTCTCCTTTTCCGTGACGTATCGGTCTAAGATCGTTCTCGTCTTGGCAGCGTCCACCAGCCCGGAGTTCAAAAAATCAACGACCAACTCCTCGTATTCATCGGCCGAGTTGATGCCAAGGTCGCCCATGAGCCGATTCCACTCAGCTTCCGCCCGGTCCTCATCCGTCTCCTCTTGAAGCGCCTTCTTCTTGCCAACTTGCGCCATGTGGTAGGCCATCGAGTTGAACTTCAACACATAGTCGAAGTCAGGCCCATCTTCGATGCCCTTGAAGTGGATGGCCGCGAGCAGCGCGGTCGATGGGACCACGCGGCGCAAAACGTCTTCGTCCAAGTCTGTCCGGACGGACAGCAGGCGCCCGACAACCCGGATCATTTTTTGGACAATACGAATGTTGTTCACCTTGCAGGTCTTTACCGCCTCGCGGATCAGCGCGCCATGCGGGGACGGGACGTTTTTGAGAGCAATGTCGCAAGCCTCCTCCGATGTGGTCTCCAAGGACAGCTCATGGTCAATGACCTTCTCCCTCAGCTTGTCCCACATGCCCTTGTCCTCAAGCTGGTCGTCGTTCAAGATCAGGACGACGCGCGCCCCATACATCTGCGTGAACTCGTCGATGAAGCCCATCACCTCCTCGATGTTGAGATCCTTGTGCTTGCGCTCGATGTCGTCCAAGACGATCAAGCGGTTGCGCAGGATCGCCGGCACGGCCAGCAGGGCGATCTCGTCCAGGGCGGAGAAGGCGGAGTTGAATCCCTTGGCAAACTTGATCGCCTGCCGAACCGCGCTGGTCACGACCTCACGCGCGACATGGCCGGTCTTCGAGTCGGGGATGGCGCTTTGGACAATCCGCAGCTTCAACTGCAAGATGTCCTTTACGCCAAACAACGACACGTAGAGCGCTTTTTTGATGGCATCGTTGGTCGTCTCCTCCTGCACCTGCCGCCAGAGATGACTCTTGCCCGTTCCCCATTTTCCCGACAAGGCGACCACTCCATTGTTGCGGTCGTCGATGAGCTGTTCGAAGTCAATTTTGGTTCGGGCTAGGGACATGGTTTTCCTATGGGTGTTGAGTTTTTTATTGGGTAAAGGGGGAACGCCAAACGCGAACTTTTCGGGCGCCGTCCGAAGGGCGGTCCTCCACCTCTTGGACAGTTTACGTGGTCGATGCCATTGCCAAGGCCTTGACCTTCAAGCGCTCAGCACCGTGCGGTCCCCTCGTGGGTGGCGCACGAAAGCCGGAATGGTTATGCGCGGTCCCGAAAATGCGATGCCCAAGTATATGCCGAAAAATCGCGGCTCAGCAGCGTCCGCCATCAAGCCGAGTCCGCGCCGGCAACGAGACGCAAGGACAAAGCGAAACGCTCGAAGCCTTCCCGAATGAAAGCTTGCGCGCGAGCTTCGCAAGACGATGGCGCGGCCAACTACGCGCCGTGGACAAAGGGCTTCTCGCAAATCCGCAACTTCCCTGCGATGGCATTTCGGGAAATCAATTTCTGCTTCGATTTTCGTTGTAGGATTGCCCTTGGTTCTCTTTTGCAAAGAAGGAGTGGGCTTTCCATGATCGAATCGTTGAGCATCGCAAAGACTGCGACCTATGGCGCCGCGCCGCAGGTTCTCGACCGCCTCGCGCGATTCAATTTTCTGTTCGGCACCAACGGCGCCGGCAAGACCACCATCACCAAAGTCATCGCCAATCCCGGCGCGCATCCGCATTGCGCCGTCACGTGGAAAAAGGGGACTGCATTGGAGCCGATGGTCTACAACCGCGACTTCGTTGAGCGCAACTTCAACACCGCGCCGCGCCTCAAAGGCATCTTCACCTTGGGCGAGCAGGACATCGCCAACCTCGAGACCATCGCGACCAAGAAGGCCGAGCTCGACGGCATCGTCAAAAACATCGAGCAGTTGACCAACACGTTGCAAGGCGTGGACCAAAAATCGGGAAAAAAAGGCGAGCTCGCTGTGCTGGAGGAGCACATCAAAGGCAAATGCTGGGACCAGAAGCAGAAGCACGACGACGCGTTTAAGGATGCTTTCACGGGCGCGCGCAACAGCTCGGAGCGGTTTAAGGAGCGAGTCTTGACGGAGTTGGCCTCGAACGACGCCGCGCTGAAAACTCTGGACTACCTCAAGGACAAGGCCAAAACGGTGTTCGGGACGACGCCCGTCGCCGAGGTCGCCATCCCAGTCCTCGGCCATGCCAACATCTCCGGCCACGAGTCGAACCCCATCCTCGCCAAGAAGGTGATCGGCAAGGAGGACGTGGACATCGCGGAGCTGATCCAGCGGCTGGGCAACAGCGACTGGGTCAAGCAGGGCCAGGCATTCTATGAGCAGAGCAAGCCCACTTGTCCGTTTTGCCAGCAGGAGGTCAAAGAAAGCTTCGAGGCCAGCCTGTCGAGCTACTTCGACGAGACGTTCACGAAGGACACCAAGGCCATCGCCGACCTGCAGGCCGCCTACGCCAGCGACGCCGACGCCCTGCGCGCCAAATTGAAGGCGGTCGTAGACGGCGGCTCCCGCTTCATGGACATGGAGGCGTTCGAGGCCGAGCGCTCCGCCATCGAGGCGCGCCTCGGGACCAACGCGCTGCTGCTCGCGAATAAGGCCAAGGAGCCGAGCCTTCCCGTGCATCTTGAACCGATGTCCGAACTGCTGGCCGCCGCCGGCAAGCTGGTCGCGGCAGCCAACGCGGCGGTATCCGCCCACAATGATATCGCGAAAAACATCACCACGGAGCGGGCGAGCCTGACCAAGCAGGTCTGGAAGCACATTTTGGAGGCGGAGCTCAAAGCCGAGCTGACAGCGTATGCGGGCAAGCGCGCGGGCCTCAACGCGGCGATCACCAAGCTGAGCGGACAGATTCAGGATGCGAACGCTTCGAAGACGGCCAAGTCTAAGGAGATCAAGGATTTGGAAAGGTCGGCGACGAGCATCGAGCCGACCATCGAGGGCATCAACGGCCTGTTGAAATCCTTCGGCTTCCGAAACTTCACCATCGCCAAGGCCGACGATGGCCCGTTCTACAAGCTTGTCCGGTCGGACGGGAGCGACGCGAAGGACTCGCTGAGCGAAGGTGAGCGCTCATTCGTCACCTTCCTCTACTTCTTCCATCTGCTCAAAGGCAGCGAGAGCGAGAGCGGCATGACCGCCGACCGGATCGTTGTGTTCGACGATCCGGTGTCGAGCATGGACAGCGACGTGCTGTTCATCGTCAGCAGCCTAATCAAGTCGCTGTTCGAGTCGGTGCGGAAGAACACTGGCGGCATCAAGCAGATTTTTGTCCTGACCCACAACGTCTACTTCCACAAGGAGGTGACCTACACGTCCGAGCGGGGCGACGACGCCAAGGCGGGAGAGCGCAGCTACTGGACGGTGAGAAAGGCAGCCGGCGGGGCCGCCGTCGAGCGCCACAACTCGAACCCGATCAAGACCTCCTACGACTTGCTGTGGGAGGAACTGCGCCGCCCAGACAAGTCGCCGCTGACCGTGCAAAACACCATGCGGCGCATCTTGGAGAACTACTTCAAGATTCTGGGGCGGATCGACTTCGACAAGATTTGCGACCAGTTCGAGGGGCAGCAGAAGGCAATGTGCCGGTCCCTGTTCGCTTGGGTCAACGACGGCTCGCACTTCTCGCACGACGACGCCTTCTACACGTTCGACCAAGCCTCCATAGACATCTACCTGGAAATCTTCAAGCAAGTCTTCGAGAAAAGTGGTCAGCAGGCCCACTACGACATGATGATGGCCGGCCCGCATTGAGTGGACCAGGCTTCTGCGTGATGGATGTGCCAGCCAGCACTACTAGAATTACCAATATAACATCTTGACATGTATTTCAGTGACCGGAGACGTGATACACGTCGTACTACACCCTGAACCCAGCTCCCAGAGGCCCCAATCCTTAATTGTCCTTTAGCTTCAATGGCTTGACCTAAACCAATCTTTGCCAAGCACTTATCCTGCCTCGCAGCAAAATTCGATAAGCCATTGATTTTTTTCAAGAAATCGACGGCCTTTCCCATTTACGATTGACTCTCTCCCCCAACGCGAGGAAGATCGTTGCCATGAACTCCCCAGTCGACAAGGAATACTTGGAGTCGCGCCTGGAAACGATCAGAGCGCAGTTCTCCGGCGAGATGAAGGATTACCACGCCCAGTTTGATGTCTATCGGGCTGAAAATGAGGCTGCCCACCTCCGCCTGGAGGCCAAGATTGACCTGGCCCGCGAAGAAACTAGCAACAAAATCGCCCAAGCCGAGACCCGCGTCATCAAATGGGTCGTTGGCGCCATGCTCGCGCAAACGACTATCCTGGTCTCGATCATCACGGTCATGCTGCACGCCATCCTCACCAAGCTTTAAAGCTTTTCATACTACAGACAAGCTGTCACAATCCCCTCTTTGCCGACTGACCTCGACCAGGAGAACCGTGTGACGGACCAGAATTCCGATTCCCCAAGCAGCCCTTCCCGCCGCCGCCTGTTTCAGGCCGCGACCGCCGCCGGCCTGGCTTCCTCCCTGCCCGTGCTGAGCGAGACCGCCGCCGCCAAACCGGCTGCCGCAGCTGGCTCGCTGGACGCCAAGCTGAAGGAACATGTCAAGAACGTGGTCGTCATCTACCTGGAAAACCGCAGCTTCAATAATCTGTTCGCCAACTTCCCCGGCACCCAGTCGCCCTTGTCGGCCGTGGCGCCGGAAGCGGCCGCCCAGCGCGACCGCAACGGCAGCGTGCTGCCGGCACTGCCCAAAACCTGGGGCGGCATGGTGCCAAGCGCGCAGGACATCGGCGGCCAAAAATACCTGATCACCGAAGAGCAGATCAAAGACCTGCCCAACGCGCCCTTCAAGCTGAGCGACGCGGACGGCAAGCCACTGCCGGAATCGGTCGTCACGCGCGACCTGTGGCACCTGTTCTATCAGAACCAGATGCAGATCAACGGCGGCAAGAACGACGGCTTCGTAGCCTGGGCCGACAGCGGCGGCATGGTCATGGGCCACTACGGCGAGACCAGCAAGAACCTCGGCATGTGGAAGATCGCCCAGGAGTTCACCCTGTGCGACAACTTCTTCATGGCGGCTTTCGGCGGCTCCTACCTGAACCACCAGTTCCTGATCTCCGGCCGTACGCCCGAATACTTCAATGCCAAAGACACGGCGGCCAGGAAGAAGATCGCCGTGACCGAGGACGGTCCAACCGGCGTGCGCCTGGCCGTGGCACAGGACTGCCCCGCTTCCGCCATCGACGGCCCGCCGCGCTTCGTCAACAACGGCGCCATCACGCCGGACGGCTACGCGGTCAACACCATGGCTCCGCCCTACCAGCCGAGCTACATCCATCCCGCACCGGGCGGCGATCCGCTGCTGGCCAATCCTGAGGACGCAGGCACCCTGCCGCCACAGACCTACGACACCATCGGCGACCTGCTGTCGGCCAAGGGCGTGAGCTGGGCGTGGTACGCGGGCGCATGGCAGGCCGCGCTGGACGCCAAGGGCGGCGGTGCGCGCCCCAATTTCCAGTACCATCACCAGCCGTTCAACTACTTCAAGAACTACGCCCCCGGCACCAAGGCGCGCGAGCAGCACCTGCGCGACGGCGGCCTTGGCGACGGCCCGATCTCCAACAAGTTCCTGGCCGACGTGGTGGCAGGCAAGCTGCCGGCCGTAACCTTCTACAAGCCGCAAGGTAATCTGAATCTGCACGCGGGCTACTCCGACGTCGAGTCGGGCGACCAGCACGTCGCCAACGTGATCGAGCACCTGAAGAAATCGCCGCAATGGAAGAACATGGTGGTAGTGGTGACCTTCGACGAAAACGGCGGCTGGTGGGACCACGTGGCGCCGCCAAAAGGCGACCGCTGGGGCCCGGGTTCGCGCATTCCGGCGCTGGTGGTCTCGCCCTTCGCCAAGAAGGGCCAGGTCGACCACTCCTTCTACGACACCACCTCGATCCTGCGCCTCATCAGCCGCCTGCATGGCCTGCCGCTGCTGAAGGGACTGGCCGAGCGCAACGCCGCTTTCGCCGAGCGCCATGCCCTGCCGCCGGGCGATCTGACGGGAACCCTGAGCTTCCGCTGACGCTTTTGCACCGTTTGCGGAGTGTGTTACACTGCGCGCACTTATGGAGCCCGACTACTGCAGCCGGGCTTTAGTTTTTTACGCAACGTGGTGGAATGAGAGACAAGAAAGACAACGCGACGCTCGACCTGCCCGGCTTTGGCCCGGCGGAGCCAATGGAGCCCGAAGCCAAGCGTCCACCTCCACCACGCGTACGCCGTCCGTCGCTCAAGCAGGTCCAGATGGAGCTGCTGGAACCGACCGACACCAGCGGCCTGCCCTTGTGGGTCAAGGATCCAGGCCTCGACCTGACCGGCCTGCCCGTCTGGGCCAAAGACTAAAACCCGGACCAGGCCCGGCTTTTCCCGCGCCACGGCGGCCGCCGCGGCTTCAGGCCTGCTAGACTGTGGCCAGCCCCTTCCTTTTATATCTGCCATCATGACCACTTCCTTTTCCAGCTTGCCGCTGTCGCCAGCCTTCCTGTCCAACCTCGATACGCTGGGCTACCACTCGATGACCGACATCCAGGCCGCCAGCCTGCCGTCCGTGCTGGAAGGACGCGACCTGATCGCCCAGGCCAAGACCGGCAGCGGCAAGACGGCGGCTTTCGGCATCGGCATCCTGCACAAGCTGAATCCCGCGTGGTTCGCCACCCAGGCGCTGGTGCTGTGCCCGACCCGCGAGCTGGCCGACCAGGTGGCCAATGAGCTGCGCCGCCTGGCGCGCGCGCTGGGCAACGTGAAGGTGCTGGTGCTGACCGGCGGCTCGCCGATGCGCCCGCAGATCGCCTCGCTGGAACATGGCGCCCACATCGTGGTCGGCACGCCGGGCCGCATCCGCGACCACATCTCGCGCGAGACGCTCAACCTGTCCAGCGTACAGACCCTGGTGCTGGACGAAGCCGACCGCATGACCGACATGGGCTTTTACGACGAGATCGCGGGCATCGTCAGCGCCTGCCCCAAGCGCCGCCAGACCTTGCTGTTCTCGGCCACCTACCCGGACGATATGCGCAGCGCCACCGACGCCTTCCTGGCCAATCCGGTCGAAGTGATGGTGGAAGCGCAGCACGACGATGACAAGATCGAACAGCATTTCTACGAGATCGGCTTCGACGAGCGCAATGACGCCGTGGCGCGCCTGCTGGCTAACTATCAGCCGGAATCGGCGATCGCCTTCTGCAACACCAAGGTGCAGTGCCGCGAGCTGGTGGAACACCTGCAGCAGCAAGGCTTTACCGCCCTGGCCCTGTACGGCGAGCTGGAACAGCGCGAGCGCGACGAGATCCTGATCCTGTTCGCCAACCGCAGCTGCTCGGTGCTGGTGGCGACCGACGTGGCCGCGCGCGGCCTGGATATCTCCGGCCTGGACCTGGTGATCAACGTCGATGTCTCCAAGGACACGGAAGTCCACATCCACCGCGTCGGCCGCACCGGCCGTGGCGGTGAAAAAGGCCTGGCCGTGACCTTGTGCGCGCCGAACGAAAAGAAATGGGTCAAGCTGATCGAGGAATACCAGAACGCGCCGGTCAGCTGGTATGAACTGGGCGGGCTGCCATCGGGCGAATTCGCCGGCAATCCGGCGCCGATGCTGACCATGGTGATCTCCGGCGGTAAAAAGGACAAGCTGCGTCCCGGCGACGTGCTGGGCGCGCTGACCAACGACGGTGGCCTGGTCAAGGAACAGGTAGGCAAGATCAATGTGTCCGAGTTCCAAACCTATGTGGCGCTGGACCGCCGCATCGCACACGAAGCATTTGATCGCCTCAACAAGCTGACGCCGATGGGCGGCGAATTCGGCGCCTTCAAGGGCCGCTATTTCAAGATGCGCTTCATCGAGCTGTAAGCAGCCGCTCGCGGACAGTCATGTAGTAGAATTACCAAATGACTTCCGATCACCGCTCCGCACCCGACTCCCCGCTGCGCCGCCAGATCCTCGGCGGCGCGCTTGCTTCTGCCCTGCCGCTGGTACTGCCGGGCCGCGACGCCTTTGCCGCGTCCACGCCCGAGCCGCTGCAGGTGGGCGGACTCGCGGTAACCTGCAATCTCACCCTGCCGGTGGCCTGCATGGCCAAGCAGGCCGCAGCCGGCAAGCCGGGCAGCCTGCCGCAAGGCTTTGAGTACGTGAAGTACAACGGCTGGCCCGAGGTCAAGGAATCGCTGATGACGGGCCGTATCCAGGCCGCCTACATGCTGGCGCCGCTGGTGATGGACCTGGCAGACAAAAAAATCCCCGTCAAGATCGTCTCGCTGGGCCACCGTTCGGGCGCTGTGATCATGGTGCGCACCGATTCGCCCTACAAACACTTTGCCGACCTGCGCGGCAAGCGCATCGCCATCCCCAGCCGCTTTGCCGTGGACTTCCTGTTCCTGCGCAAAATGCTGGCGCGCGAGAAGATGACGCCCAAGGATATCGAAGTGGTTGAGATGGCGCCGGCCGACATGCCTGCCGCGCTGTATGCCAAGGCAGTCGATGGCTATTGCACCGGCGAGCCATTCGGCGCCGCCGCCCAGCGCGCGGGTTACGCGCGTCCGCTGGCGATGACGCGCGACGAATGGCGCAACTACATCTGCTGCGTGCTGACGGTGCGCGAAGAACTGATCAAGACCAACCGCCCGCTGGTGCAGGAGCTGGTCAACTACGTGCAGGCGGCGGGCAATTGGCTCGATCAGGGTCCGGCCAGCCGCGAGAAGGCCATCACCATCGCGTCCGGCCGCAAATACTTCAACCAGGATCCCAACGTGCTGCGTTTCGTGATGCAGAATCCGAGCGACCGCGTGACCTATGGCGACCTGCGCATGCTGCGCACCGAGTTCGATGAGCTGATGCAGCTGTCGATCGAAGCCGGCACCATCAAGCATCCGATCGCCTACGAGACCTACGTGGACGAGAGCTTCGTCAAGGCGACGAAGCCGGTCGCGATTGCCATCTGATGCGAGCCTTGAAACGATTCCTGCTTGCGCTGGCGCTGGGCTGCGCGCTGCCGCTGGCGCCGCAGCTGGCCTGCGCGGCCGACGCCAATGCGCTCGGCCTCAAGGCTGGCGTGTTCGATCCGCCGCGCCAGGCGCCCGACTTTACCCTGCGCGGTTCGGACGGCAAGGAGCTGAAGCTGAGCAGCTTCCGCGGCAAGCTGGTGGTACTGGAATTCGGCTACACCTCCTGCGTCGATGTCTGCCCCGTCTCGCTCGCCATGCTGGCGCAGGCGCGCAAGCAGCTGGGCGCGCTGGCCGAACAGGTGCAGGTCATCTACGTCACCGTCGATCCCGAGCGCGACACGCCCGAGCGCATGAAGCGCTATCTGGGCGCCTTCGATCCCGCCATCCTGGGCGGCAGCGGCACGCCGGAGCAGCTGGCCAGGGTGCGGCGCGACTACGGCATCAGCGCCAACAAGAAGGTGATCGGGCCGGGCAAGGACGATTATGTGATCGGCCACTCCTCCTATCTGTACTTCATCGACCGCAAGGGCAGCCTGCGCGCCCTGCTGCCTTTTGGCCGCACCGCCAACGATGTGGCGCACGATGCCGCCATCCTGCTGAAGAACTGAGCGGAGACTGATGAAGCTATCGCGCCGCGTGTGGTCTGTCGCCTGTCTCGTCCTGCTGGCTGCCATCCTCGCACCGCTGGCCTGGGCCGCGCTCGCGCCCATCGCGCTGGACTCGCACGACGAACTGTTCGCCATCCCCAAAGGCACCTGGGCGCGCCGCATGGCGGGCGACAAAGTCGAGATCCTGCCATCGGAAGTCCACCTCACCCAGGGCGCCAACGACGTGCTCCTGCTGCGCAATCTGGACGACGTGCCGCAGATTTTCGGACCAGTGCTGATCATGCCCGGCCAGAGTTTCCGCCTGCCGTTTGAAACCGTCTCCGTCAACGACTTCGCCTGCACCGCGCATGCCAGCGGCCAGATGCGGGTGGTGGTGGATGCCATGCCCGCGCCGGGCTGGCCGCGTCTGCGCTGGCGCCTGCAAAGAATCGATTTCCTTAAACGCTTCAACCTCTCATGGAAAAACTGAAGAAAATCCTCGCACCCACGGCGGTGCTGGCGGCATTGATCGGCCTGTGGTGGCTGGCCGTGGTGCAGACCGACAGCCTGATCTTCCCCACGCCGTGGCAAGTGGTCACCGGCACCAAGGAGCTGGTGGACGATGGCACCCTGTGGGAGCACATCGGCGCGTCGCTGGGCCGGGTCGGCGCGGGCTTTGGCCTGGCTGCGCTGGTGGCGATCCCCATGGGCCTGTGGATGGGCCGCGTGGAAGGCGCCTACATCACGCTCAATCCCGTGTTCCAGATCCTGCGCCCGATTTCGCCGATCGCCTGGATTCCCATCGCCATCCTGTGGTTCGGCGTGGGCAACGTGTCGCCCATCTTCCTGATCTTTATCGCCTCGGTATTCCCGATGATCGTGCAGACCGCCGCCGGCGTGCACACCATCGAACGGCGCTACCTGCGCGCGGCGGAGAACTTCGGCGTCTCGCGCGTGACCCTGTTCCGCCGCGTGATCATTCCGGCCGTTCTGCCGGAGATCATCATCGGCATGCGCATCGGCCTGGGCGTGGCCTGGCTGGTGGTGGTGGCGGCCGAGATGATCGCCCTGCGCTCCGGCCTGGGCTACCTCATCATGGACTCGCGCAATGCCGGCAACCGCTACGACCTGGTGGTGGCGGGCATGATCATCATCGGCCTGATTGGCCTGATCCTGGACATCGTGATGCGCAAGCTGGAAGGACTGAAATCGGTAAGGTGGCGTTATGGACACTAAGATCGTTGTCGACAATATCAAGAAGAGCTTCAACACCCTGCCCGTGGTGGGCGGCGTCAGCCTGGAAGTGAAGGACGGCGAGTTCGTCGCCATCGTCGGCCCCTCCGGCTGCGGCAAATCGACGCTGATGAAAATGATCGCGGGCTTCGAGCAGCCCAGCGAGGGCGAGATCCGCATCGACGGCCAGGTGCGGCGCGGCCCCAGCCCGAAAGGTATCGCGATTTCGCAGCACGGTTCGATCTTCCCCTGGCTGACGGTGCGCGAGAACCTGATGTTCGGCCTGAGCGACGGCAAGCATGACGACAAGGCGGCGCTGGCCGACCACTACGCCGCCATGGTGGGCTTGAAGGGCTTCGAGAAAAGCTATCCGCACGAACTCTCCGGCGGCATGCTGAAGCGCGCCGAGATCGCGCGCGCGCTGGTGGTCAAGCCGGAGATCCTGTACATGGACGAGCCCTTCTCCGCGCTGGACGCCCTGATGAATCTGAAGATGCGCACCGAGCTGCTGCGCATCCTGGAGGAAGAGCGCCACACCGTGCTGCTGATTACCCACGACGTGGAAGAAGCGCTGCATCTGGCCGACCGCATCCTGGTGCTGTCGCCGCGCCCGACGCAGATTCAGGCGGTGTTTGAGGTGCCGCATCCGCACCCGCGCAAGCTGTCGCGTCCAGAGTTCCAGGAGATGAAGGAGCAGATCCTGCGCGAGCTGGGCGTGCCAGTGTAAGGCGCGGCTCAGCCGGCGTTTTTGCGCAGGCGGAAAAAGGCGTTGACGGTCAGGCGGCCTTTCGCCGGATCGGCGTCCATCAGTTCAGGGGCGTCGATCTGGCCGCTGTGGAAGATGGTGGCGTCATAGAAGATGGCGCGGTTCCAGGCTGGCGGGATGGTGCAGACCCGCTCGAAATAGTGCGCATCGCCGCTGAAGTAGCCCGGTGGCGCGCCCAGCGCCTGTCCGAACGGACGGTAGTCCGGCAGACGCGCCAGCTGCAGCAGATGGTCGATCTCGGCGGGCTGCACGCGTGGCCGGTAAAAGCTGGTGCCGCCCAGGCGCGCATCCTCAAACAGATACAGCACGGCGGCGCAGGCCCCTTCGCCCGGCGCGCAGCGGCTGGCGTCGCGGTGGCAGATGCGCTGCGGTGGCGACAGCTGCTCCGGCCGCAGCGTCACCAGCGACATGCGCGTCGCCAGTCCCAGCACCTCTTGCGCGTCAAAGCCGCTGCGCAGATGCCCGGCGAAGAACTCCGCCAGATGCTGGTCGAATTCGGGCCACAGCGGCTGCTCGATGCCAGGATAGAAATTGCCGGGCGCCGAGGCAAAGGCGGCGCGCCGTTCGATCGCGCGCCGCAGCAGCAGCTCGGGCTCCTGCAGGATATCGTCGACCACGGTACAGTATGCGCCGTCGGCAATGGGGATGCGCCGCACCTCGGCGCGCGGGTTGAACATGCCGCTTACGCGCGCGCCAGCGAGACGCTGGCAGGCATCTGCGGCGAACGGCGGTGCAAGGTGGCCTGCTCGTAGGCGTAGGCCATGCGCAGCAACGCCGCCTCGCCGAAGGCCGGGCCGACCAGGGCCAATCCTACCGGCTGGTCCTGCACATAGCCGGCGGGTACGGTGACATGGGGATGGCGCGCGGAGCTTGGCAGGCCGCCGCCGCTGGCGCCCACCAGCGCGCCGAAATGCTGCGCGCGCAGTAGTTCCTCGACCGCTGCGGCGCTGTCCGGCGTCCCAGCGCGCAGCTCGGCGTCAAACAGCACGGCGCCTTGCGCCGCCAGGTCAAACAAGGCCTTTTCGATCACCATGTCTCGCTCGGCACATACGCCAAAGCCATTGCGCAGCACGCCGATGCGCACGCCGCGCAGTCCGTCGGCGTCCAGCTGGGCGTAGTAGTCGGACGACCGCCCGGCGGCTGCCTCGGTGGCCTCGTCCTCGGCGTCCACACCGGACATGGCGGCCAGCATGGCGGCGGCATCGGCGACGCAGCGCGCCAGTGGGCCGGGCATGCCGTCTGCCGCGCCGACGCCGACGCCGACGCCAACGCCGCTGCGGCTGACCAGGCCCGGGGTCGGCTTTACGCCCACCAGTCCGTGCATGGCGGCCGGTACTGCGCAATTGTCGTCCGCTTCCGCGCCCAGGGCCAGCGTGGCCAGGCCCACCGCGACGGCCGCGCCATTGCCGGCGCCGTTGGCGGTATTGGTCTTGCCGATCACCACCGCGCCTGCTGCGCGCAGGCGCGCCACCAGATGGGCGTCGCGCAGGGCATGCACACCGGCCGGCGCGGAGGGCTGTGGCGTGGTGCGCATGCGGTCAGCGGTGGCGATATTGTCCTGAAGGAGTACGGGAATGCCGTGCAGCGGGCCGCGCAGGCGGCGCAGGTGACGCTCGCGATCCATGTCGAGGGCGATCTTCAGCGCGGCGGAATTGATTTCGATGATGGCCTGGCCCAGGGTGCGGATGCGCGCCAGGTATTGCGAGGTGAGGGAATGGGCGGTGAGTTTGCCAGCCGCCATCATGGCCTGCTGGGCGCGCAGGCCGGCGTCGAGGATGCCGCCGGTGCCGAAACGGGGCGCACCCAGCTGCGCCTCAATAGCGCCCTGCGCGCCGGCCGCCAGGCCGATCCGAACGAAATCCATGCGATCCATGCCATCCTCATGTTATTGATTTCACATGGGTC
>Ga0213872_10000734_pt1 | contig 24457 bp, 23 predicted proteins | sample VelepicomBERX_R2_FD_160071 | JGI IMG/M metagenome (GOLD analysis project Ga0213872, IMG submission 160071) | Rhizosphere microbial communities from Vellozia epidendroides in rupestrian grasslands, the National Park of Serra do Cipo, Brazil - RX_R2 | ecosystem: Host-associated > Plants > Roots >...
GTTGTATGCCGGTCTTGAGCTGAGCGCATCGCCGTCTCCCAAAGTTGATACTTCCAAATTTCACTCTGGCAGGTGGCGTAGCGCTTGGCTCAATTTATTCATAGGGTCTACGGTCCCGGGCGCGTATTTGCGTAGGCTGCACTCGCCGCAGGCAATACGCCACTTCATGCGCAAAGCAGTGCTCAAGCGTGCTGACCGGCGGATGAAATCAGCTTCAGTCCCAACGCGATCATCAAGCCCCCTGCCGCCCGATCGATCCATGTCTTGCAACGCAAATACACATTGCGCGGCTTGGCCGAGGAGAGCGTTAGCGCCACCAATGTGTACCATCCGGCTTCGATCAGGAAAACCAGACCGGCGAGGCCGAAGTTGAATGCCGGTGAAGTATGGGCAGGAAGAAATACGGCAAACACGCTGGCGTAGACAACGGCCGTTTTGGGGTTGCTCAACTGCGTGCTCAGTCCCAACAGTAAAGATCGACGTACCGTCGACGTGCCGCTGTCCGCTGCCATGGCAGCCGTATCGATCGCGGTCTTCGCCCCCCGCCATATACGTAACCCTAAATACGCCAAATACAGCCCACCCACTGCTTTAAGTAATAGGTACAGCGACGGCACGGCCAATAGTAGGCCCTTCAACCCAAGCAGGGCGGCCGTGGCAAACGCCAGCCCGCCGATACCCATGCCGAAAGCGGCGCCAAGGCCATCGGCGCGCGATGTGGTCACCGCCGTGCGCGCAACCATGATGAAGCTTGGGCCGGGGCTGGCTGCGCCAACCGCGAGCGTGGTGGCAATACCGATAAAAGCAGCGATCTCTTGCATAGGATGTCTATCTCCCCTTTTTGCGCTGGCGGGTTACGAAGCCTGAGAATTCTCTATTCATTCCGTCAGTCCCTAAACACGACAGTTGTGACATAGCCAGGCTTATTATTGTCATGGCACTCAAGCGTCACACTTTGTGCTCCACACTTTGTTAAACGGCATATGTGAGTCTGATTAAAAGTATGAGATGAGGTTGGGCGATAAAAAGTCATGTCATCATCGTCATCATTTGCAATTGTATATGTTATTTGCGTAATGTGGACATGAGCACCGGCGTCTATTTGTGCAGTATTTCCAGGCTCGTCAGACAAAATTAGCCTTATTGAACACATGTTTACAAGATGAGTGCCTTGAAAAGTGACCGTATGTGCATTGGCGTCAAGCAGCCAAACAATGAAGATTGCCGGGATGATGTATTTCATGATTGTCGCGTCTCGATCATGCGCTGCCGAATTGAGGTTGAGGGTCGACCAGTGCAAAAGGCAAGACGGACAACATGGCCCGTTGTGAAAGGGTTAACGGCTGACGGAGTAACGTGGGAGCGTTGCAAGGGCGGCGGAATGTAGCCGCTAGAGGAGCACGACATGACATTGCCTTTCGAGTACCAAAACGCGTCAAAGCAATTCGAGCAGTTCATGCTCGATGCGCGTGACGCCGCGGGTCTCGCTACAACCAATATGGCGTGGAATATGGTGGTTGGTGTGTTGCGGACTTTCCGAAGCAGGCTCACGGTTCCGCAAGCGCTGCTGTTCGCCGATGCGTTGCCCCCCGTTTTACGGGCGCTGTTTGTCGAGCAGTGGGATACCAGTCAACCTATCCGCGATTTCGGGTCGCCAGAGGCGTTATTGGACGAAGTGCGCTCCGTCCGCCGCCAGCATAATTTTTCCCCGGATGATGCCATTCAGGCGGTAGCCATCGCCCTCCGAAAAAACGTCGACCCAGAAGTGCTGCGCCGGACACTGGCGAGCCTGCCAACGGCAGCACAAAACTATTGGGGCGGATAGGTTTTCGGTCATTTCCGATTCTCCTGTTGATTGCCCCCTTCTACGGTCCCGGACCCTGTCTCTTTATTGGGTAGCGTGCGTTCGCGCAGCAACGCACGGCTTCAGGATGCGCACAAAACGTGCGTTGCTACGCGAACGCACGCTACGCATTACTGGTGTGTGATTTTGCAGGAAATCGTTGTCGGTCAGGGGTAGATCGGGCAGCTCACGCTTGGCGCAAGAGCCGATTTCGACCATTTCGAGGATATCCTCGAAATGGTCCGCCACCTGTTGCAGATGGCCTCGTGGGCATGCTCCACCACGGGGATGTCCGACCCGCAGGCCGAGGGCGCTGATCGGCAGGTTCTAGCCTTGCCCCCCATGCTGGCTACGGTTTTCGGGGGCGCCTCTTCAAGGTGTTTTCCAATGTTTTTAGCTCGGCTTCATCCTGGGCATCGGCCTGGCGTGCCTCGTCTTGCTTACGGCGCTGGTCGTAGTCCAGGTAGGACGCGGTCATCGTCAGCTCCATTTGCGCGTGGCTTACCTTGCCCGCATGGGTGAGCACAGGAAAACCGTTGCTGCTGATGATCTGGTCCACGTTCTGTCGCCAGAAACTCATTGGAATGGCCTCGCGCCGCTTGGTGCGCAGTTCTGCCGTTTCCAGGAAGATCACCACCAGCCGGTTCAGCGTGTCGATCTCGTCTTCGCTCAGGTAGTTCTTGGCGATCAGGATGTCCTGCTTGCGTACTTTGGCGCCCTGCCAATGCAAGAGGCCGAAGTGGCTATCATCGGGGTTGGCGCGGGTCATGATCAGCTCCGCGGCCGTCTGTTCGGTCACGGCGTAGAGCAACAGATTTTGTACTGTGGCAAAAAATGTTTGAGTCGCTTGGTCGGTCTTGTCGTAGTCGACCGACAAGGCAAACAGATCACGCACCTTCTGATAAAAGCGCTTTTCCGAAGCGCGAATATCACGGATGCGCGCCAGCATCTCGTCGAAGTAATCCGGCCGGCCGTCCGGGTTTTTCAGGCGATCGTCATCCAGCACAAAGCCCTTGAGCAGATACTCCTTGAGTACCGTGGACGCCCAGCGGCGGAACTGCGCCCCGCGGGGGGAGCGTACCCGGTAGCCTACGGCCAGAATGGCGTCCAGGTTGTACAGCGTCACAGGCCGCTGTACCTGGCGGGAACCCTCGGCTTGAACTGTCAAGGATTCCTTGACAGTTGCCGCCGGGTCCAACTCCCTATCCTGGAAGAGATTTTTCAAGTGCAGCGAGATGTTTTGTTTGGTTGCGTCAAAAAGCTCCGCCATCTCCAGCTGCGTCAGCCAGACCGTCTGTTCCTCAGCACGCAGCTTGATCTGGCTGCGGCCGTCTTCGGTGGTGTAGAGGATCAATTCGCTCATGTATTAGTGGTCCGATCGGCAGTTCAAGGCGTTGGCTTTTGTGCGTGGCTAAGGCCTATTGTACCGTCTTGTTCCAACGGTTACCGTCAGTCGAGTCAGTGCGCTCGTCAGCGTGGGTGGACAGGACGCGATGTGCGCGATCACGCCCTGCTCAAACGCCCGGAGAGTCAGCCAGGCGTTTGCGTTTACCGTTATTCCGGTTTTCAGATCGCGAGGGAATGAATATCACCACCAATCAGCCTGTGACTTGGTCGAGGTGAACCACACCTTGGGTTCGTTGGGCGTTGGTTTGTAGTCGCCACTGGCGATCGCCCGCACGCGCTCACGGATTTTCTCTTGCGGCATGATGCCGATCTTCACGGTTTTGGTCGTTTCTTCCTCTTCTCCCCATGTCTCAAGCCAGGCGATGACCTCTTCCAAGGTTGCATACTGGCCATGTGCTTGGCATTCCTCCCATGCCTTCAACGTGGCTTGGTTAAATGCTTCTCGCCGAGCGTTGCGCCGGCGCTCGGGTTTTGGGGCGCCAAGAAATGCCTGTAACAGCACGGGGATGGATAAATCGACATCAAGATGCGGGAAGTAAATGCCCATGCCGGACGGGCTGATTCGCACGTCTTGTAAATCAGCCGGGTGCACATGCTCCAGCCCTTGAACATGGTCGGGCGAAAACGCCAGTTGCAGGCCCGACGACAGGGTAATGAGGACGCGTGAAGTTCGGCGGTCATAGCGTGCCGCTACGGCCCCTGGAAAGGAGCCTGCCGGTTCTAGCGCTTGGTGGTTTGCCGCTGCGAATTGCTTAGCTGAAATCTCCATCGGTTTGCCTCCATCCCATACGGGGTGACATCACACAAACCGCATCTGACAAAGAAATTGGGGAGGGATTCAATCTTGGGTGAAGCACCGTTAAGCTACTGCACCTCGGTGAACCCGTACGGTATGCCGCACCAGGCGGGAGTCCTTAGCTTGGGCTGTCAACCATAGTTCCCGCGCGGGAAGAGGTTTGTCGTGGGCTGCGAAAGGTGTTGTTTTAATAGTGTGAACTGTTGTCCAAGCTGGACTGCCGAATTGTTCGGAGCACTACTGAGATTTGCCAATTGTTTCCAATGGTATACAATAAGCATTAAGTGGATTGGGGGTTCCCGGTCGGCGTCATGGTCTCGGTGGGTTCACCGGGGCCTTTCGCTTTTTGGGACGGATATATCATCAACCCCACCTCCTCATAGCCCTGTCCCACATATTCGCGCCCGCCATTGCAGTAAAACTTCTTCTTAAGTATCTCGAACGCTTGGTTTGTTTGCGTAGATCGCAGATAGTTCACACCAACTGGCCGTGCCACCAAATCTGCCAACTGCAAGCCTGCCAGGTTGGTTTTCTTATCCGCGAAGATAATCTCAAAGGGCAAACGCTGCCCTTTGACGTTGTCACCATCACAAATGCGGCGAAATTCTAGCTCCAGCTCAGCGTCTTCTTTCTTGCCTCGGCATTCCACCACCACATGAGTCTGTAAATGATCTTGCCCCTTTTCCGTCAGAAATGCTCGTAGTGACGCCAAGCAAATCCCCAAGGCTATGTGATACGGATTGTCGGCGGCACCCTGCGCCTTGCCAATGCTGACTTTATCCACGACGCAGGTGATAAGAATGAAGTTGCTGGCCTCCATGATGTTACTCAGGGCCGACATGAAGATGTCTCGAGTCGGACGGTGGCTTAAGAAAGCAAACGCACCCTTCTGCTTACGAATCTCATTTTCATGCAGCACGATACTATCGTGCCCAAAGTAATTGAATTTGAGCTTTTCAATCGCAGGAATGATTTTTTCGCTGTAATGCCGTTTGTGGAAAATACACAGGGCCAGAACAAAGACCGGGTAGCCCTCATCGATGCTTGCCAGTGAGTGGTCTCCGCTTTCATCTACATACACGACATAATCACTGAAGCGGCGCTCTTCTTCGACAATAGATACCGCTGGTTCCACGGGCATTGCTTCTACAGACTCAAACAAGGAGAACTGGCTACCGGGCGAACTCATAGTCTGCTCCAGAAGAGATTGGGCCTTGGAAAGGCGCTGCGGCCGGACAAGCGTTCGCTACCCCAAAAATTTGTAGAGCCTGTCAAGGTGGCGAAAATCTGGCCGGGTGGCCGATGGACGACAGCATGGTACTTCTTGATCGTGTGAAGCAACAGTACACCACTGTACCGAGGGTGTTTACATATCATGCCTGCCGTGGGCTTTGCATCATTGCGACACGACCCCAACGGTTCCCTCGGGACACTAATGCCTACTTTGTAGCAATCGAGCAGCTGACTTCCAGGTTCATGCCGAACCATTGTGTTTCAAACTCAAGTCGATTCACTTGAGTCATGGTTTGCTTTGGGCTTTGTGGTCCGTTTGCGTTCATGAGGTTGGGGCAATGCGAGGTCCTGCAGCTTGCGGCCAAGCTCATCATCGCGGGCGAGCCCTTCGATGTCGCCATCGAGTCCGAGTACTCGCAGTGCGCGCATGTAGGTCCCTATGGCGATGTTGGGGGCGCCATGCTCCAGCCGTCGCAGAGTTTCGCGCGAGACACCCATGCGCTCAGCGAAGAGTTCCGCCGTTATCCGGCGCCGTAGGCGCGCAAGCCGTAAGCGCTCGCCGAGGGCAGAGAGTTGCCGGAGTACGGAAGGAAAGGTGGGGAGCGTTGTTTTAGCCATGGTGCCGCATAAATTAGGCAATCTTCTGCAATTTGCCAATTCTGCGTGGCATGAATGGGGCAAGACACCCTGGTGAAGGGGGTGGTTCAAAATGCTGATGCCGCTTTCTTGTCAGCAGGCCCTATCAAGTGCGACAGGTGCGATACCTAATCGAGTCTTGTGCATACAGGAGGCCGTGCGTTGCTGAGCGAAGGCACGCTACGCATGGCTGGCGGGAACCCTTAATTTGAACTACCGAGGATTCCTCGACAGTTGCCGCCCCCATGGGTTCAACGACCCTTTGATGTACTTCAGTACAGCCGCATCTATACTCAGTTGTATTACTGCATCGGCATAGCGAGGACAGGCATGGCGATCAACCATAGCACGGCCGACGAAAGTATCAGGGATGCGCTGCATTCGGTGCGGACATTGCTTGGGATGCAAATCGCGTTCATCTCCGAGTTCAAGGGTGGCCGGCGGATCTTCCGTTATGTCGATACCGCAGAGGACATCCGCCCCATCATCGATGTCGGCGACTCGAATCCATTGGAAGAAAGCTATTGCCAGCGCGTGGTGGATGGCCGTCTGCCGGAGCTGATCCGGGATGCCCAGCAAAACCCCGAGGCCTTGACCTTGCCGGTGACGACCGCGCTGCCGGTCGGCGCCCATTTGAGCGTGCCCATCCGCTTCAGCGATGGCCAGCTCTACGGCACGTTTTGTTGCTTCTCCATGTCCCCCGATGCCACTTTGAACGACCGCGACATCCGCACCTTGCGGCTGTTCGCGGAAATCACCTGCAAGTTGATGGAGCAGCAGATCGAGGAAAGCCATAGCCACCAGCTGATCGTCGACCGTCTGCAAGAGACGCTGGACGCGGAGCGCTTCAACATCGTCTACCAGCCGATCATCCATATTGCCCAGCATAAGATCGTCGGCTACGAAGCGCTGACGCGCTTCTTGGCCGAGCCGATCCGCCCGCCGGACGTCTGGTTCAACGAAGCCGCGGAAGTCGGTTTGCAAGAGGCGCTGGAGTTGGCGGCCATTCGCAAGGCGCTGCAGGGGCTGGCTCGTTTCCCGGACGACACCTATATGTCGCTCAACGCCTCGCCCGCGACCATTCTGAAAGGCATCCCTCGATGCGGTGCTGGCGGGCTTTCCCCTCGACCGCCTGATGCTGGAAGTCACCGAGCACACTTCCGTCGACGATTATGTTCAGATCGCCGCCGCCCTGAAGCCGTTGCGGGACAGTGGTTTGAAGCTGGCGGTGGACGATGCCGGCGCGGGCTACGCCAGTTTTCGCCATATCCTCAAGTTGCAGCCGGACGTCATCAAACTCGATGTCAGCTTGATCCGGCAAATCGACAGCGATACAGGGTGCCGGGCCCTCGCCGGGGCGCTGATCCGGTTCGCCGAGGAAACGGGCAGCAAGATCGTCGCCGAGGGGGTGGAGACCGTGGAGGAACTGCGGGCTTTGCGGGAATTGCAGGTCAACAAGGCGCAGGGCTATCTGCTGGGACGCCCGGCCTTGATCGATGCCCTGCCGTCTCAACCCGCGTGGGGTGACAGCCCCCCTGCCGGGAGGCTGTGAGCCGTACTAGCAAAATGGCGCATTGCTGCGCGAATGCGCCCTACGCAGGGTGGGTAGGGCGTATTCGCCGCAGGCAATACGCCATCTTTTTAGAGTTCCGCAGCAGTCACCACGCGCAAAGGCTTTGGCGTGGCCGACGTGGCGCTCCAGGCGGCGTTGAAGTGATCGATGACCTGCTCGCCGCTGAGGGCAAAGGCGCTGAGTGTGGTATGTCCGTCGCGGATGACCGTCACCTGATACCCGCGCGACACCGCGTTGCGCAACGTGCTGTCGATGCAGAAATCGGTGGCGCAGCCGCCTATCCATAGCTTGCTGATCTCAGTGGCGGACAGTTGCTCGGTCAGATCGGTGTCGCAGAAGCTGTCGCCGAAGCGTTTGAACACGCGAATATCGCCTTCCTGAACCGCGAGCTTGGGATGAAGTTGCCAGGCATCGGAGCCGCGCTGCAGGTCGTCGTCCTCATGCTGGACAAAAATCACCGGATAGCCGCGCTGGCGCGCCTTGGCGATGGCGAGGTTGAGATGATCGAGCACGGCATCCAGCCGGGCAGCGCGCAATTCGCCGTCGACCACACCGACCTGTACGTCAATCACCAGTAAAGCGGTATCAGACATGATGTTCTCGCAGAAGGGGGATTAGCCGTAAGCATATCAGCTCGGGCAGGCGGGTTTGCGTAAAAATCCCGATATCGCCTTTCTCCCTTTCGCCCCGCGCCGGTACAATACGCGCTTGTTGAATAGCCACCAACCTCGTTTGGAAACACTATGTTGCGCATAACCGAATTGAAGCTTCCGCTGGAACATCAGCCGGAAGCCCTGGAGGCCGCCATTGTGGCGCGCCTTGGCATCCCCGCCGCCGATCTGCACGGGTTTACCGTGTTCAAGCGCAGTTACGACGCGCGCAAATCGATGATGGTGCTCACCTACATCGTCGACGCCGACGTCGCCAACGAAGCGCAGCTGCTGACGAAATTCAAAGACGACCAGCACGTGCTGGCCACGCCGGACACCGATTACCACTTCGTGGCGCAAGCGCCGGCCAATTTGCCGTTGCGGCCGGTGGTGGTCGGCTTCGGCCCCTGCGGTATTTTCGCCGCGCTGGTGTTGGCGCAAATGGGCTTTAAGCCGCTGGTGCTGGAGCGCGGCAAGAAGGTGCGCGAGCGCACCAAAGACACCTGGGACCTGTGGCGCAAGAACACGCTGCATCCCGAGTCCAACGTCCAGTTCGGCGAAGGCGGCGCCGGCACCTTCTCCGACGGCAAGCTCTACAGCCAGATCAAGGACCCGCGCTTTCTCGGCCGCAAGGTGCTGACCGAGTTCGTCAAGGCCGGCGCGCCGGAAGAAATTCTGTACATCGCCAAGCCGCACATCGGCACTTTCCGCTTGGTGAGCATGGTGGAGAAGATGCGCGCCGAGATCGAGGCGCTGGGCGGGGAAATCCGTTTCCAACAACGCGTCACCGATTTCGAGATCGAGGACGGCAAGCTGCGCGGCCTGACGCTGGCCAGCGGCGAGCAGATCCGCGCCGACCACGTGGTGCTGGCTTTGGGTCACAGCGCGCGCGACACCTTTGAAAAGCTGCACGAGCGCGGCGTGTTCATGGAGGCCAAGCCGTTCTCGGTCGGCTTCCGCATCGAACACCCGCAAACGCTGATCGACAAAGTGCGCTGGGGCAAGTACGCCGGCAACGAAATTCTCGGCGCGGCGGATTACAAGCTGGTGCACCACGCCGCCAACGGCCGCTCGGTGTACAGCTTCTGTATGTGTCCGGGCGGCCAAGTGGTGGCCGCCACCTCCGAGCCGGGCCGCGTGGTGACCAACGGCATGAGCCAATATTCGCGCAACGAGCGCAATGCCAACGCCGGCATCGTCGTCGGCGTGACGCCGGACGACTATCCGGGCGGCCCGCTGGCCGGCATCGCCTTCCAGCGCGCGTTGGAAAGCCGCGCCTTCGAGCTGGGCGGCGGCACCTACGAAGCGCCGGGCCAATTGGTGGGCGACTTCCTCGCCGGGCGTCCGTCGACCAAGCTGGGCTCGGTGATGCCGTCTTATCAGCCTGGCGTGCATCTGACCGATCTGGCCACCGCCTTGCCCGACTACGCCATCGCCGCGCTGCGCGAGGCGATTCCGGCCTTCGATAAGAAAATCCGCGGCTTCTCGATGAACGACGCCGTGCTCACCGGCGTGGAAACCCGCACCAGCTCGCCGTTGCGCATCACGCGCGGCGAAGACCTGCAAAGCCTCAACGTCCGCGGTTTGTATCCGGCGGGCGAGGGCGCCGGTTACGCCGGCGGGATTCTGTCTTCGGGTGTGGACGGCATCAAGGTGGCCGAGGCGCTGGCGCTCGATCTGGTGAACGCCGGCGCCTGAGGGCGCTTAGGAAAGAATCTGCGCGAACAGCGGGGATAGCAGCACCATCAAAATACCCACGAAAACCATGGTCAGGCTGGAGACGACACCCTCCTCCTGGCCAATTTCGTGCGCCTTGGCGGTACCGGCGCCGTGGGACGACGAGCCCAGGCCGGCGCCGCGGCCGTGTGCGCTGCGGATGCGGATCAGCTTGTAAATCGGTTCGCAGCACAGCATGCCGATGACGCCGGTAAACACCACCATCAGCGCGGTGATGTCAGGCAGGCCGCCGAAGTTGCTCGAGGCCAGAATGGCAAACGGCGTCGAGACCGAGCGCGGCAGCAGGCTGCGCGCCAGCACCGGCGGCAAGCCGAGCAAGCGCGCCAGCCCCCAGTTGGACAGCAGCCCAAGAATCAAGCCAGTGCCGACGCCGGCGGCGAGCGTGAGCGGATAGCGCATGATCATGTGGCGCTGGCGGTAGATCGGCAAGGCGAAGGCGATGGTGGCCGGGCCGAGCAGCGCCACCAGCCAGTGGGTGTACATGAAGTAGTCGGGCAGCGGGATGCGCAGCAGCATCACCAGCGCCAGCACCGCGATCGGCGCGGCCAGCAGCGGGGTAAACCAGAAGCTTTTGGTGCGGCGGTACATCGTCTTGGCCACGATGTAAAACAACACGGTCATCAGCAGGCTCAGCACGGCCCAAAACAGATCAGACATGGCTTTTCTCCTGCCGCAGGCGATGCTCGTACGCGAACACGCGGTCGACCGCCAGCGCGGTGCCGGCCATGACGATGGCGGTGCCGCCGATCAAAATGACCGCCAGGCCGACGCCGCTATGGTTGACCAGCTGTTGGTATTTCAACACCGAAATCACCGGCGGGATGAAGAACAGCAACATGTCGGCCAAGAGCCAGGTGCAGCCGAGGGCGACCAGTTTTTCCGGCACGACTTTGGTGATCAGCAGCACGGCCATCAGACCCAACCCCACCACACTGCCGGGAATCGGCAGGCCGACACGGGCCACGAGCAGATTGCACGCCCACAGCAGCGCCCAGATCAGGGCGACCTGGCCCGCGGTGGTGATTACATGGAAGGCTTTCACGACAACACTCACTTTGCAGCGCGTTCGCGAAGAACGCACGTCTTCATAATCAAGATGAGAGTATAGAGCGCGGAAATAAATAGATAAAATGAATGTATTTGATAGATTGCATATCCTATAGTTATGTAATGGATCTACGCGTACTGAAATATCTCGATGAAGTGGTGGCTTGCGGCAGCTATGCCCGCGCCGCCGAGCGCCTGCATGTGACGCAGCCGGCTTTGAGCAAGGCGATCCGGCTGTTGGAGGAAGAGCTCGACGTCGTGCTGCTGGAACGCGGCCGCCGTGGCGTCGGCTTGAAAATCACCGCGGCGGGGGAAGTCGTGATCAAGCATGCGCGGCAATTGTTGCAGGGGCGCGAGCAGATGCTGCAAGCGCTGGTGGCGCAGCGCGGGCTGCATGGGGGCGAGCTGAGCATCGGTCTGCCGCCGCTGGGCAGCGCCGAGATTTTTGCGCCGGTGATCGCGCGTTACCGGGAGCGTTACCCGGCCATCACGCTGCGCCTGCGCGAGCGCGGCGGCGACGAACTGGCGCAAGCGGTCCGCTCCGGCGAGATCGAGCTGGCCGCCACCATTCTGCCGCTGTCGCACGACGATCTCGACATGGCCTTCGTGCGCGACGAGGCGATGGTCGTGGCCTTGCCGCGCTCGCATCCGTTGGCCACGCGGCGGCAGTTGGCGCTGGCCGACTTGGCCGACACGCCGCTGGTGTTGTTCGAGAACGGCTTCGTCTTGAACCGCTTGATTCATCAGGCCTGCCTCGGCGCCGGCTTCACGCCGCGCGAAGTGGCCTATATCGGCCAGCCCAGTTTCGGCCTGGCGCTGGTGCTGGCCGGTGCCGGCGCCATGCTGCTGCCGGCGGTGGTGGCCGCGCACCACATGGTCGATGGCGTGACGATGGTGCCGTTGGAAGGCGACGCCCTGCGCTGGCGCCTGGTGCTGGTGTGGCGGCGCGGCGCCAGCTTGTCTTATGCGGCGCGCGCGCTGCTGGAGATGTTGCCGGGCAAAGCGGAAGGGGTTTGAGCCTCCGCCAACAGCCAATGCGCAAACGCCTGCAGCGGCGCGTTGCACAACGCGATCGGCGCGGGCAGGACCAGGCAAAAATTCTTGGCGATCGATCGCGCTTCCGGCCACGGCGCGACAAGCCGGCCCTCGGCCAAGGCGGTTTCGACGTATAGGCGCGGCACCAGCGCCACGCCCAGCCCGGACAGCGCGGCCTCGATCAGCATGGCGTGCAGATCGTAACGCGCGCCGACCGCCGGGTGCGTGAGCGTTATGCCGGTCTCTTGCGCATAGCGTTGCCAGGCCTCGGGGTTTTGCCGACGGTGCAGGCGCGGCAGCCTCGAAGGCGATCAATGCGGCGTTGCTGGGAATTCTCCGTCTCACAGTGTTTCCTCCGCAGCGGTGCAATGGCGTGGCATTCGCGCCTTGTATTCACGCGACGCGCTGAGGAGACGACCCATGTCCATCGCCAACTTTCCCAGCCGGCAAATCGGCGATTACGTGATCACCGCCGTCAGCGACGGCTATCTCAGCGCCAGTTTGACGTTGCTGTCGAATATCGATCCGGACGACGCCTCGGCCATGCAGATTGCCGCCGGCGCGCATCCGCCTGACGCCGTGCATATCAATGGCTATTTGGTTCGCGGTCGTGGCCGCACAGTGTTGATCGACGCCGGGGCCGGCGGATTCAAGCAGTGGGGCGGCCGTCTGCCCGCCGCTTTGGCCGAGGCCGGTGTCGATCCGGCCGCCATCGATACGGTGCTGCTGACGCACGCCCATCCGGACCATGTCGGCGGGCTGCTCGACGCCGATGGCCATGCCCGCTTCGCCAATGCGGCGCTGATCGTCAACGACCGTGAAGTGGCTTTCTGGCAAGACGACGGCCATCTCAGCCGAGCGGCCGAACGGGCGCGGGGTAATTTTTTGCTGGCAAGACAAGTCTTCGACGTCTACCGTCCGCAGCTGCGCACGATACGGGAGGGTGAAGTCTTGCCGGGCATCTTCGCCATGCCCCTGCCGGGCCATTCGGCCGGGCACACCGGTTACCGGTTCGAGTCCGGCGCGCAAAGCCTGCTGGTATGGGGGGATGTCGTCCATTTCCCCCGCATCCAGATTGCCCGGCCGCAGGTGTCGATCGCCTTCGATCACGACCCGGCGCTTTCGGCGGCGACGCGGGCGCGGCTGCTCGACGTGGCGGCCACGGAGGGGCTGTGCATCGCCGGCATGCACCTGGGGGAAGCCGGCTTTGCACATATCCAAAAGGAGGGCCGGGACTTTGTGCTCGTCGATGCGTGCTAGGAACTGGTTATTTGTCCGAAATTTGTGTGTTTTCTTGGGAGGAAAGGCTTGTGTCGACTGCACCTCAGTTGATCGCCAAGCGTATTGATGAAATCGGCCCTGGCCATGTATGGGTGCCGCGCGACGTGATCGATAAAGCGCTGCAGCGTATGGCGGCAAAGGGTGAGTTGCGCCGAATCGATCGCGGGCTATACGACGCGCCTGTCATCAACCCCCTTACCAAGCGCCCGGTTGCACCGGACTATCGCGCCATTCTCGATGCCATCGCTCGCCGGGATCAGATCCGCTTGTTGGTGGATGGCATGACGGCCTGCTATGCGCGTGGTGCAGGCCGTTCATTGGTTGAAGGATATGCTGCCGGCACAAAACGAGCGCATACGCCAGTGTTTGGCTGCACTGTTGGCGGACCCGGTCCATGGCAAAGCCATTCGCCAGGATTTGGCACAAGGCTTTGGCTTCCTGCCGATTTGGATGCAGAAATTTATGCGTACCGTGCCTGGGTTTGATTTAGCCATCGGCACGAACCAAATCATGGAGCCACGTACCAATGCGGAGTGAATACAACAGCAATTGTGCTGCCGCAGGGGGACTTAGAACCTCTAACAGAACACATACCGTGGTTGGGTAGCGTGCGTTCGCGAAGCAACGCACGGCCTGAGGACTCGCTCAAGACGTGCATTGCCTGCGGCGAATGCACGCTACAAAACCTGGCCGGTGCTTTTGTTAGAGATTCTTAGCCCCCCATGGTCAGTTCAATCTCACAACCGCTGCAGCAGCTGCACGGCGAGTTGGATACGGGGCATCACGCTATCGAGCTGCATATACTCGGCCTCGCCATGGTAATTCGCGCCGATCGGGCCCAGGCCGTCGAGCGTGGGGATGCCGAGGCTGGCGCTGATGTTGGCGTCCGAGCCGCCGCCGACCGCGCTCCAGCGGATGGGCAGATGCATGGCGGCGCCGATTTCCTCGACGGTCGTCATCAATCCCTTGGTATCGCCCGACACTTCCATCGCCGGTTTGAACGCCAACCGCGTCACGGTGACCGTGATGTCGGGGGTGAAGGTCTTGCTTTGCAACGTGGCCAGCGCCTGTTCGATTTTTTCGGCTTCGCTGGTTTTCCAGAAGCGGACGTCGACCATCATGCTGGCGTGATCCGGCACGACATTGCTGGCCGTGCCGCCGTTCACCGTGCCGACGTTGACCGTCGTGCCGGCGGCGTAGTCGTTCAGCCCGGCGAGCGCTTGAATCCAGTGGGCCATTTCGACCACGGCGGAGCGGCCTTTTTGCGGATCGTTGCCGGCATGGGCGGCGACGCCCTTGAAGTCGATTTGAATCGAACTGATGCCCTTGCGCGCTTTGACCAGCGAGCCGTCGGCGCGCGCGCCCTCAAAGACCAGCACACATCGGCTTTTCTGCGAACAGTCGGCGATCCAGTCGCGCGCGCGATCGGAGGCGACTTCCTCGCTCGCGTTCATCACCACGCCAATCGCCAGGCGGTCGAGGGTGGCTTGGTCGAGCGCGCGCAGCGCGTAGACAATGCTGAGCAAGCCCGATTTCATGTCGGCGACGCCGGGGCCGCGCGCGATGTTGCCTTCTACCGTGAAGGGGCGAGCCGCCGCGGTGCCCTCGGGAAAAACCGTGTCCATGTGGCCGAACAGCAGCACATCGAATTGCTCGGCGCCTGGCTTGTTGGTGGCCCACACCCCAGGACCGACGTCGTCGCCGAGGTCGACCCGCTCCGTGTGCCACCCCATGTCGCGGTATTTTTGCCGCATCATCTCGGCCATTTTGGCAACGCCGCTAAGGGTGGCGGTGCCGCTATCGGTGTTGACCAGCTGACGCAGCTCTTCGATGTAGCGCTCTAGTTCCATGGTTCTGCCGTTCCCAAAAGGAGGATCACTGACGAGCAGGCATCCTATCACCAGTGGGCGTGCTCGGTTGCATGTCGAAATGGGAAATGCTTCTTTGCGCAGCGGGGGATGCTACACTTTCAAGCCGCCCGTTTGCGTTATTTCTGCGCGTGCGCAGCCGGCGTCCGCCATGGATAACTGTTGAGAAAATAATGCCATTGGAATTCTCCTCCCTTGAGACCCTGCGTATCCACCACCCCGCGTGGCGGTTGCTGCGCTCCGACCATGCGCCGCTGGTGGCCAGCTTTTTACACCGCGTGTTCGTTGCGCCCAATGTGCGCGTCATGGCGGCGGCGGACTTGGCCGAGGCATTGGAGGACGAGCTTTATGCCTTGCGCTTACAGCTGGGCGAGGCGGCGTTTCCCAAGCCCGCGCTGGATTACTTGAATGATTGGGCCGCGTCGGAGAAGGGCTGGCTGCGCAAGTTCTATAAGTCGGGCACCGACGAGGCGCAGTTCGATCTGACGCCAGCGACCGAAAAGGCCATTGCCTGGCTGGCGCAGTTGTCGGAACGACAGTTCGTCGGCACGGAATCGCGCCTGCTCACGTTGTTCGATTTGCTCAAGCAGATGTGCGAGGGGAGCGAGGTCGATCCGGCCAAACGTCTCGCCGAGTTGCAGCGCAAGCGCGCCGAGATCGATGCCGAAATGGCGCGCGTCCAGGCGGGGGACATGCCTGTGCTCGACGACACGGCGCTGAAAGACCGTTTTCAGCAATTCATGCAAGGCGCCCGCGAGTTGCTTGCCGATTTTCGCGAGGTGGAACACAACTTTCGCCAGTTGGACCGGCGCGTGCGCGAGCACATCGCCTTGTGGGAGGGAAGTAAGGGCGCGCTGCTGGAGCAAATCATGGGTGAACGGGACGCGATCGCCGACTCGGACCAAGGCAAGAGCTTCCGCGCGTTCTGGGACTTTTTGCTGTCCAGCCGGCGGCAAGAGGAGCTGACTGTCCTGCTCGACCAGGTTCTGGCTTTGCCCGCGGTGGCCGCCATGCAGCCTGACGGGCGAATGCGGCGTGTGCATTATGACTGGCTGGAAGCCGGCGAGCATACTCAGCGAATGGTGGCGGCACTGTCGCAGCAGCTGCGCCGTTTTCTGGATGACCAGGCCTGGCTGGAAAACCGCCGCATCATGGATATCCTGCACGGCATCGAGAGCAAGGCCTTGGCGTTGCGAGAGCATGCGCCGACGGGTGTCGTCATGGAAATGCCTGCTGCGCAGGCCGAGATCGAACTCGTCATGGAACGGCCGTTGTTTACGCCGGCATTGAAACCGGTGATTGCCGGCTTGGCGCTGCTGGCGGGGGATGAGGATGTCGATCCGTCCGCCTTGTTCGATCAGGTGGTGGTCGATAAGGCCAGGCTGCTGCGGCATATTCGCCATGCGTTGCAGGGCAAGGCCCAGGTGACTTTGAATGAGCTGGTCGCGTCCCAACCGCTGCAACAAGGGTTGGCTGAACTGGTGGCCTATCTGCAAGTCGGCAGTGAGGTATTCCACGTGATGGTGGATGAAAACACGGAGGAGCAGATCCGTTGGCATGCGCTAAACAGCGGTGGCGTGCCGGTCGACCGGATCGCGCGCCTACCGAGAGTCATTTTCCTTCGCTAAGGCGAAGAGCTTATTCATTCGAGGAACATGCAAGCAATGGAACAGGACTTGACCTACTGCGCACCCGTCCCACAGCCCGAGCCCGATTTGTCGATTCTGCTGATCGGGTTGCTCAAAGGCGTGCAGTATCGGGAGCAGGACGAGCGCCAGTGGACGGCCCTGCTGAATCTGCAAGCGAGAGTGCGCGAGTATGCCGCCGTGCTGAATCTGGAGTTGATGCTGGATGAGGCCGAGGGCTACGCTTTTTTGAAAGGCCGCCCGGAGCCCGCGGCGGATGACCCGGCGCCGCGCTTGCCGCGGTTGATCGTACGGCGCCCTTTGTCCTTTCCCGTCAGCCTGTTGTTGGCATTGCTGCGCAAAAAACTGGCGGAGTTCGATGCCGGCGGCGGCGATACGCGTCTGGTGCTGTCGCTCGACGAGATTGTCGAGTTGGTGCGGGTGTTTCTACAAGACGGTACCAACGAGGTCAAGTTGATCGATCAGATCGAAAACACGCTCAACAAGGTGGTGGAGCTCGGTTTTCTGAAGAAGCTCAAGGTTGCCGGCAGTGCTGCCGGGCCGAGCCATTACGAGGTGAGGCGCATTCTGAAGGCCTTCGTCGATGCGCAATGGCTGGCCGAGTTCGACGACAGGCTCGCCACCTATCAATCGGCATTGTCCGGCACCGTCAAAGGAAGCAGCGATGACTGAAACGCAATCGCCCGGGCTGGATTTTTTGGCGGACGACGCCCTGTCGGGGTTCCGGTTGTCCCGGCTCGAAGTGTTCAACTGGGGGACCTTTGACGGACGCGTTTGGACTTTGCGGCTGGATGGCGAAAACGGGCTGCTGACCGGCGACATCGGTTCCGGCAAGTCCACGCTGGTCGACGCCATTACCACGTTACTGGTGCCGGCCCAGCGCATCGCCTACAACAAGGCTGCCGGCGCGGACAGCAAGGAGCGCAGTCTGCGGTCCTATGTGCTTGGGCATTACAAGTCGGAACGTAATGAAGTCACGGGCACGGCCAAGCCGGTCGCTTTGCGCGATCACAACAGCTATTCCGTCATTCTGGGGGTGTTCCACAACGCGGGGTACGACCAGACGGTGAGCTTGGCGCAGGTTTTCTGGATGAAGGAGGCTCAGGGGCAGCCAGCCCGGTTTTTCTTGGGCGCCGAACGCGACCTGACGATCGCGAAAGACTTTGCCGACTTCGGCGCCGACATCGCCGCCTTGCGCAAGAAGCTGCGCGGCGCGGGCGCCGAGTTGCACGATAGTTTTCCGCCCTATGCCGCTTGGTTTCGGCGCCGCTTCGGCATCGAGAACGATCAGGCGCTGGAGCTGTTTCACCAGACGGTATCGATGAAGTCCGTCGGCAATCTGACCGATTTCGTTCGCAGTCACATGCTGGAGCCGTTCGATGTGGCCCCGCGTCTGCAAGCGCTGATTGGACATTTCGATGACCTCAACCGCGCCCATCAGGCGGTCCTTAAGGCTCAAGCCCAGGCGGCCTTGCTCGCGCCGCTGGTTGCCGACAGCCGGCGTCATGGCGAATTGGCGGCCAATGTCGAGCACTTGCGCCTTTGCCGGGACAGCCTGCGCGGTTATTTTGGGCAACGGAAGCTTGCGCTGCTGGACAAGCGCTTGGCGCTGCTGCAGGACGAATGGAGCAAGGCCGATGCGCAAGTGCGGCGCTGGGACATCGTTCGTGCCGAGGCCGGTGTTCAGGTCGACGAGTTGAAGCTGGCCATCAGCGGCAACGGCGGTGACCGTCTGGAGCGGCTTGCGGCCGAGATCCGCAAGAAGGCGCAACTGCGGGATGCCCGTAAGATCAAAGCGGATCGTTACGGCGAGCTGGCCGCCATGCTGGGCGAGCCCGCCGCCTCCGACGAGACGGCCTTTGCCGGCCAGCGGGCGCAGTTCAAAGTGTGGCGCGAGCAAGCCGGCAGCCGAGAGGTGGACCTGCAGAACGCCTTGACCGAACACGGCGTGACTTTGCGGCAGGGCAAACAGGAGCACGAGCAGCTGACGGCGGAAATCGACAGTCTGAAACGCCGGCGCAGCAATATCGACGACCAGCAGATCCGGATTCGCGCCGCGATGTGTGCCGCGCTGGGGCTGGATGAGAGTTCGATGCCTTTTGCCGGGGAACTGATCCAAGTGCGGGAAGACGAGCGTGACTGGGAGGGCGCCGCCGAACGGTTGTTGCGCGGCTTCGGTCTGTCGTTGCTGGTGCCGGAGACGCATTACAAGGCGGTTGCCGAGTGGGTGGATGGCAGCCATCTGCGCGGGCGCTTGGTCTACTTTCACGTCCGCGCGCGCAGGGCTTTGGACCTGCCGCCGCCGCATCGCGATTCCTTGGTGCGAAAACTGGCGATCAAGCCTGATTCGCCTTATTACGATTGGCTGGAGCGGGAGCTCGCGCACCGATTCGATGTGGCCTGCTGCGTCTCGCAGGAGCAGTTTCGCCGAGAGGCCCGCGCCATTACCCGTGCCGGCCAGATCAAAGACCCGAGCGGCCGGCACGAGAAGGATGACCGGCATGCGATCTCCGATCGCAGCCGTTATGTGCTCGGCTGGAGCAACAGCGCCAAGATCGATGCGCTGGAAAGTAAGCGCAGTCAGTTGGAAAGCCGTTTGGGCGACATCGGCCGTCAAATCGGCGCGATCGACAGCGAACGCAAGAGCCTGCTGGCGCGTCTGGATGCCTTGACGCGTCTGGAGGAGTTCTCCAGCTTCGAAGAACTCGACTGGGCGAGCGAGACAGCGGACATTGCCCGCCTTGAGGACGAGCGTTGCAAGCTGGAACAGGCGTCCGACATTCTGAAACAACTTAACGAACGGTTGCTTGAATTGCGGCGGACGCAGCAGGACGCCGAGAACGAGCTGCAATCCGCGCGAGATCGGCGCGCCAAGGTGGAGCAACGTCAATCGGACGCGCAGTCCCTGCAGTTGCAGACGGCCTCGCTGGTTCAGGATGCCGCCGTCGAGGCGGATCTGCATACCACGTTGGAAGCCTTGTGCGCCGAGGCCCTGGGGGCGCATCAGTTGACCGTGGAGTCGTGCGACAATCGCGAACAGGACGTGCGCGGCTGGCTACAAACCCGGATCGATAACGAAACCAAGACCGTTAGCCGTCTGGCTGAAAAAATCATTAAGGCGATGGCCTCGTTCAAGGACGCCTACAAGCTTGAAACCGCCGAGATGGACGCCAGCCTGGAAGCGGCTTTCGAATACGAAAACTTGCTCGATAAGTTGAACCGGGACGACTTGCCGCGTTTCGTGGCCCGCTTCAAGGAGTTGTTGAACGTCAACACCATCAACGAAATCGCCAATTTCAACGCGCAACTGGCGCGGGAGCGCGAAACCATCAAGGAGCGCATCGCCCACATCAACAAATCGCTGGGCGAGATCGATTACAACCCCGGACGCTATATCGTGCTGGAATCCCAAGTTACCCCGGACGCGGAGATTCGCGATTTCCAGCAAGAGCTGCGCGCCTGCACCGAGGGAGCCGTGACGGGCTCGGAAGACGCCCAGTATTCCGAAGCCAAGTTCCTGCAAGTCAAGGCGATCATTGATCGCTTCCGTGGCCGGGAAGGCTTATCGGAGCAAGACCGGCGCTGGACCGTCAAAGTGACGGACGTGCGCAACTGGTTTTTGTTCGCGGCCAGCGAGCGCTGGCGCGCGGATGATACCGAGCATGACCATTATTCGGATTCCGGCGGCAAGTCCGGCGGGCAGAAGGAAAAACTGGCCTATACCATCCTAGCCGCCAGCCTCGCCTATCAATTTGGTTTGGAGTGGGGGGCCGTGCGTTCGCGTTCCTTCCGCTTCGTCGTCATCGACGAGGCGTTCGGCCGCGGTTCGGACGAATCGGCCCAATATGGCCTGCAATTGTTCCAGCAGCTCAATTTGCAATTGCTGATCGTCACCCCGCTGCAGAAAATCCATATCATTGAGCCATTCGTATCCAGCGTGGGCTTTGTCCACAACGAAGGCGGCCGGTCTTCCAAGCTGCGTAACTTGGCCATCGAGGACTATCGGGCACAAAAGGCCCAGGAGGCTGCGGTGACACCCGGGTCGGGCAGACAGGCGTTTTTGTCGTGACATCGTGGACCTCTCCGAGCGATTTGAAGGCGCAACTGACGCGGATGTGGGACCGCGGTGATCTGCTGCGCGATGCCGTGACGGGCAATGCCCGCTTTCCTTTGCGTTTGATGGTCAAAGGCCCTACCTCGAAGGAGGTCGCTGAGCATTTCGACGCCGTGCGCACCTGGGTGGCGGCGTTGGCCAATGCCCACCCCATCCGTTTGGAGTGGCAGGAAGTTCGCCATCGCGTGCAGGGATCGCAGAAGCTGCCTTCGCAGGCCTGGATCGATTCGATGGACGACGCGCTGACTTGGCTCGGCAAATGGCGCGAATGGCGCAGCTTTGCCATGCTGCTTGAAATGACGCGGCAGCAGTGTCCGCTATTGTTGCCCTGGCTGGAAAAACGTTCTCTGCAGGCGTTGGCCTTGCAATCCGATTGGTCTCGATTGCTGGCGGTGGTGAATTGGCTGCAACAGCATCCTCGACCCGGGATCTATTTGCGCCAAGTGGATTTGCCCGGCGTACACAGCAAATTTATCGAGCGCCATCGCGCGGTATTGGCCGAACTGCTGGACTTGGCACTGCCCGAGAGCAGTGTCGACGTTACCCGCAGCGGCGTAGCCCAGTTTGCCGCCCGTTATGGGTTTCTGGAAAAACCCGGGCGAATCCGTTGCCGTATTTTGGACCCCGATATTCAAACCATTCCGGGCACCCGCTGCCCGGACATGGCGTTGGATGCCGACAGTTTCAGCCGATTGGCTATCGATGTGCGGCGGGTGCTGATTACCGAAAACGAGACCAATTTCCTGGCGTTGCCACTGATGCCAGAGGCAATGGCCATTTTCGGCTCCGGATATGGATGGGATATCTTGTCGCGCGCGCAGTGGCTGGCGGCATGCACGGTCCATTACTGGGGTGATATCGATACGCATGGCTTCGCCATTTTGAATCAGTTGCGCGAGCATTTTCCCCATGTGGTCTCGATTTTGATGGATAGGGAGACATTGAACGCCCATCGCGAGCTATGGGGAGTGGAGGACAAGCCGCAACGCGCGGATCTCCCCAGACTGACCGTGGAAGAACGGGCACTCTATGACGATCTGCGCGACAACCGCCTCGGCGCAGGCGTTCGCCTTGAGCAAGAGCATTTGGGATTCGGCTGGGTCAGCCGCATGCTCGGGCAATTGCCGCGGTAATGCCGTGTCACGGTTGGGTAGCGTGCGTTCGCGAAGCAACGCACGGCCTGAGGACTCGCGCAAGACGTGCATTGCCTGCGGCGAATGCGCGCTACAAAACCTGGCCGGTGCTTTTGTTAGAGATTCTTACCCACACGTTATTCCCTGCCCCGGGGGCATCAGGCGCCGTTCTTGCGCCAGGCCCGCCAGCCGCCGAAGAGCGTGATCGCCAGCCAGGCGCATTGGGTGACGAAGGCGGCCAGGTTAAAACTGTGCGCCAGGGAAACCAGGATACAGAGCGGGCCGAAGACATTGAGCGCGAGATAACCGGCGCTATTCGTACGCCAGCCCATCAGCTGCACGCCGAAATATGCCGCCAAATAGGCGGTAACGCCAACTAAGCCAATGAGATCGTAGCGGTCCACGGGATGATCGCGATCCGTCAAGCGCGCCGGTCCGCCCGGTAAAACGGCACGTTCGCCGGCCGTAGCGGCGCGTGCCCGCGAATCGCGTCCGCCAGTTTTTCGGCCATCATGATGGTCGGGGCATTCAGATTGCCGGTGATGATTTGCGGCATGATCGAGGCGTCGATCACGCGCAGACCGCTGGCGCCATGGACCCGTCCTTCGCCGTCGACGACCGCCGTCGGGTCGTCTTCGGCGCCCATCTTGCAGCTGCAGCAGGGATGCAGCGCCGTTTCGGCGTGGCGGCGGACAAAGGCGTCGATCTCGGCATTGCTTTGCACCGCGATGCCCGGCTGGATTTCACGGCCGCGGAATCCGCTCAGCGCTTGCTGGGCAATGATGTCGCGCGTGAGGCGGACCCCGGCGCGAAATTCGCGCCAGTCGGCGTCTTGCGCCATGTAGTTGAAGCGCAGCCGGGGGGGCAGGCGCGGATCGCGTCCCGCTAGCTTGACGAAGCCGGTGCTGAGCGAGCGCATTGAGCCGACATGGCATTGGAAGCCGTGGCAGCGGACCGGATTGCTGCCGTCGTAATTCGCCGCCAGCGGGAAGAAATGGTATTGCAGGTTCGGCCAGTCGAATGCCGTGCCGCTGCGAATGAACCCGCCCGCCTCGAAATGATTGGATGCGCCGATGCCGCTGCCGCGCAGATACCATTCCACGCCGATGGCCGGTTTGTTCCACCACTGCAGCGCCGGGTAGAGCGTGACCGGCTGGGTGCATTCGTACTGCAGGTACATCTCCAGATGATCCTGCAGGTTCTCGCCCACGCCGCGTAGATGAAGGACCGGCGCGATGCCGTGCTGTCGCAACTCGTCGGCATGGCCGATGCCGGAGCGTAGCAGTAGCTGCGGCGAGCCGATCGCTCCGTTGCTGACGATCACCTCGCGTCTGGCGCGCGCTTGGCGCGGCTGTTCGCCTTGCAGGTAGGCGACGCCAACGGCGCGCACGCCTTGGAACAGGATACGGTCCGCCAGCGCGCGCGTGCGCACGGTGAGTTGCGGGCGCTGTTTGGCTTGATCCAGGTAGGCCAGCGAAGTGCTGCAGCGCCGGCCCGTCGGCGTGGTGGTCCGGTCCATCATGCCAAAGCCTTCCTGCTGGAAACCGTTCAGATCCGCGGTGCGCGGGTGGCCGGCTTGTTCCGCCGCTTGAAGAAAGGCCTCGAACAGCGGGCTGATATCGGCTTTGGGGGTGGTGACATGCAAGGGGCCGTCGCCGCCATGGTAGTCGTTCGGCCCTTTGTCGTAGGTTTCCGCCTTGCGAAAATACGGCAAGCAATCGGCGTAACGCCAGTTTTCCAGGCCTTTCCGCGCGGCCCAGCCTTCATAGTCGAGCGCATTGCCGCGGATGTACACCATGCCGTTGATCAGCGACGAGCCGCCGAGCCCTTTGCCTCTGCCCTGGCTCATGCGCCGACGCCCCATGTACGGTTCCGGCTCGGTCGAGTACGCCCAGTTATAGGTGGTGCCTTGCAATGGGTAGGCCAGCGCGGCGGGCATTTGCGTGCGCCAGTCGAGTCGCCAATCCGGCCCGCCGGCTTCGAGCAGCAGTACGCTGACATCCGGGTCTTCGGTCAGTCTGGCCGCCAGCACGCATCCGGCCGAGCCTGCGCCGACAATGATGTAATCGAACTCCTCAACCGTGCTCATCTCTGTCCTTTCCATTGCCCCACCGCCGGAGATTCGGGAATGTATCGTCTCCGCGCGGATTTGAGACCTCGCCCTTTTGGTCGGGTCTCAAATCCTTCAGGAAAGAGATAATGAAAAAGCGTGACGCCGTCATGCCGCCGGTCTGTTGGCAGGGCATGCCCGCCAGCGTCCAACAGGAGGAACACGGTGAGCATGCAACACGAGAAGGTCCTCGACGCCGGGGCGTCGATACATCAGGATGCCACTCAGGGCGGGGCGCTTCACATGCACCGTAATCTGAACTGGAAGGATGCGTTCTGGGTGACCAGCGGTGTGCCGGCCGGGGTGCTGTTCACCATCGGCGGTGTCTCGGCCACGATCGGCACGCCC
>Ga0213872_10000735_pt1 | contig 24387 bp, 21 predicted proteins | sample VelepicomBERX_R2_FD_160071 | JGI IMG/M metagenome (GOLD analysis project Ga0213872, IMG submission 160071) | Rhizosphere microbial communities from Vellozia epidendroides in rupestrian grasslands, the National Park of Serra do Cipo, Brazil - RX_R2 | ecosystem: Host-associated > Plants > Roots >...
GACGAGAGCTGGGTGTCGCTGCACTGCGCGCCGTTCGAGGACGAATCCGCCCTCGGCGCCGGCATGATCCTGCAGGTGCACGACATCAGCCAGCGGCGCCGCGCCGAAGGCCAGCTCAAGCACATCGCGTATCACGACAGCCTGACCGACCTCGCCAACCGCGCCTGCTTCATCGAGCGCCTGGCCGTGGCCGTCGAGCGCAACCGCCAGGACCCGAACCATCGCTTTGCCGTGATGTACATGGACCTGGACCGCTTCAAGATCGTCAACGACAGCCTCGGCCACACGGCCGGCGACGAGCTGCTCAAGGTCGTCGGCCGGCGCCTGCTGGCGCGGCTGCGTCCGCACGACCTGCTGGCACGCCTGGGCGGCGACGAATTCGCGATCCTGGTCGAACAGGACGTCTCGCCGCAGGCCACGACGGCGCTGGCCGAACGCCTGCTCACCACGCTGGCCGAGCCGCTGTCGATCAACGGCACCGAAGTGCAGTCGCAGGCCAGCATGGGCCTGACCTTCAGCGATACGGGCCACCGCGATCCCGAAGAGATCCTGCGCGACGCCGACCTCGCCATGTACAAGGCCAAGGGCGACGGCAAGGGCCGCCTCGCGCTGTTCGATCCGAGCCTGCACGAGCAGGTCGGCCAGAAGCTGCAGCTCGAAAGCGACCTGCGCCGCGCCATCGGTGAGGGCCAGCTCTCGCTCGCCTATCAGCCGCTGTACGAGCTCTCGCCCTACCGCCTCGTCGGCTTCGAGGCGCTGGCGCGCTGGGTCCACCCGCAAAAGGGTGCGATCAGCCCGGCCGTTTTCATCGCGCTGGCCGAGGAAACCGGTTGCATCGAGGCGCTGACGGCCTGGGCCGTCGACGAGGCTTCGCGCCAGCTCGCGCTGTGGCGCGCGAGCTTCGGCGACACGCAGGATCTGGTCATGCACGTCAATGTTTCGGGCCGCGATCTCGCGCAGCCCGGCTTCGTACCGCATGTGCGCGGCGTGCTCGAACAGCGCGGCCTGCCGGGCGACCGGCTCGTGCTCGAGATCACCGAAAGCACGCTGATGGAGCACCGCGAGCGCGCGCTCGCCGCGCTGGGCGAGCTGCGCCTGCTCGGCGTCAAGCTCGGCATCGACGACTTCGGCACGGGCTACTCGTCGCTCGCCTACCTCTCCACCCTGCCCTTCGACTGCCTCAAGATCGACCGCAGCTTCGTCATCGGCATGGAGCGCAGCGAGCAGAACCTCGAGATCGTGCGCACCGTCATCTCGCTGGGCCGCACGCTCAACAAGCACGTCGTGGCAGAAGGCATCGAAACCTACGCCCAGCTACGCCAGCTCAAGGACCTCGGTGCCACCATCGGCCAGGGCTATCTGCTGGCGCGTCCGCTGACGCCGGTGCAGGTCGTCGAAATGCTTGAAGCGCCGGTGCTGCAGCCGCACTGAAGCACCGGGTTGCGCTAGGCCGCCTTGGCGGGCGCGCGCAGCAGCGCTTCGCCCATCTTGATCTGCGAGCCCTGCTTGATCCCGTCGGCCAGCGAAAAACCTTTGGGCGCGAAAACGATGATGGTCGAGCCGTGTTCGAACCAGCCCATCTCCTCACCCTTGGCATAGGGCACATCGCAAGCCAGCTCGCGCGGACCGCGCCAGCGCGCATCGAGCTGCGCATCCACGCAATGCAGGCGCAGGCTCGCCACCAGGATGGCCGCCACCGGCACCAGCGCGAGCTCGTGGCCCGATTCGAGCCGCGTGCGCAGCACGGCGCGCTCGTTGCGGCAGAACAGCCGCTCGACACGCTCGAGCGCGATCGGGTTGACATTCCAGGTGTCGCCGCTGTGGAAGGTCACGTGCTCGACGCGCAGATCGGCCGGCGCGTGGAAGCGGTGGTACATGCTGCTCGTCAGACGCAGCGTGACGAATATGCCGTCCTCGAACACGCTCGTGTCCTGGCTCGGTCCGAACAGCTCGTCCATCGAGTACGGAAAGCCCTTGGCCTGGAAGACCTCGCGCCCGGCCACCGGCCCACAGGCGCCGACGATGGCGTCGCAAGGGCTCGTCAGCTTCTCGCGGCGCATGTCCACGGGGCGCAGGCCCGGCTTGAGCTGGCGGACGAAGCAGTCGCGCAGTGACCCGAACTCCTGCTCGCGCGCCTCGGAGAGGTCGAGGTCGCTGAAAAGCTTCCACAGCGCGATCGAGCAGCGCGTCAGGCCCGGGCTGCGAATGCCGGCGTACCAGCCCATGAAACGCGTCAGCGCCAGGCGCGGCACGCGGTTGGTAAGCAGGAAATTCAGGTCTTCCTGCTGAAAGAGGTTCTTCAACATTTTTATTGCTGATTACGCGTTAACGGTGGATATCAGGATTTCGTTTCAGGCGCTTTGCAGCGGGGGTTTCCGCGGAGCGTGCAATGACGCTAATGTTTCGTTTGCATGTCATTTGCGCGTCAAAGGCCGGCGCAACACTGAGCGCATGGATGAAACCCTTGCCCTCTCCGCCCTCGCCCTGGCCACCCTGGCGCTGCTCGCGCCCAAGGCCAAGCGCCGCCTCGAACTCTCGCGTGCCAAGCACCGCTCGCTCGCCGGCCATTCGCGCATGGCCAAGCGCCTGGCGCGCTGGCTGCCCGGCTACGCCTACGACGAGGCGCGCTTCTTCGCGGCCGACGAGGCCAGCGCCGACATCGTGGCGCGCCGCCGCGGCGGCCTGGACCGCCTCGCTGCCGTCTACAAGGAGCGTTATGCCAAGAGCCTGGCCGCCACGGCCGAAGCGCGCGAAGGCATCTCCGACCTCAAGTTCACGGGCAGCTACCGCGTGCCCTTCCAGTTCAGCCCCTACCTGCGCACGCGCCTGGGCGTGGGCGCGTTCCTGCGCGCGGCCGACGGCGTCGAGTTCGAGGACCTCGACGGCAACCGCCTGTTCGACCTCACCGGCTCCTACGGCGTCAACGTCTTCGGCACCGACTTCTACCGCGAGTGCATCGCTGAAGCGGTCCAGCACGTCCAGGCGCTCGGCCCGGTGCTCGGCGTGTACCACCCGTGCGTGATCGAGAACGTCGCGCGCCTCAAGGCGATCTCCGGCCTCGATGAAGTCTCGTTCCACATGAGCGGCACCGAAGCCGTCATGCAGGCGGTGCGCCTGGCCCGCTACCACACGCGCAAGAAGCACCTCGTGCGTTTCTGCGGCGCCTACCACGGCTGGTGGGAAGACGTTCAGCCCGGCCCCGGCAACCCGCTGCCCCCGCGCGAGACCTACACGCTCAAGGACCTCGACGAGAAGAGCCTGCAGGTGCTGCGCACGCGTCGCGACATCGCCTGCGTGCTCGTCAACCCGCTGCAGGCCCTGCATCCCAACGCCAACGCGCCGGGCGACTCCAGCCTGCTCGACAGCAGCCGCAAGCCCGCCAGCATCGACAAGGCGGTCTACGCAGCCTGGCTCAAGAAGCTGCGCGAGGTCTGTACCGAGCGCGGCATCGTGCTGATCTTCGACGAGGTCTTCGTCGGCTTCCGCCTCGCCCCCGGCGGCGCACAGGAGTACTACGGCGTCCAGGCCGATCTCGTCACCTACGGCAAGACGCTCGGCGGCGGCCTGCCGGTCGGCGTGGTCTGCGGCCGCAGCGACCTGATGAAGCGCTTCCGCGAGGATCATCCGGCCGACATCTGCTTCGCACGCGGCACCTTCAACGCCCACCCCTACGTGATGGGCGCGATGAAGGCCTTCCTCGATCGCGTGCAGAAGCCCGAGATCCGGGCCCTCTACGACGGCCTGGACGCGCGCTGGAACGGGCGCCGCGAGCGCTTCGACGCCGTCATGGCCGAAGCGGGTCTGCCGGTCCGCGCCGCCAACCTGGCGAGCATCTGGACGCTGTCCTACACCACGCCCTCCCGCTATAACTGGATGTACCAGTACTACCTGCGCGAAGCCGGCATCGCGCTGTCGTGGGTCGGCACCGGTCGCCTGATCTTCAGCCACAACTACACCGACGAGCAGTTCGCCGAAGTGCTCGAGCGCTTCAAGGCCGCGGGCCTGGCGATGCAGAGGGACGGCTGGTGGTGCCAAGACGCTGGACTCACGAACAAGAGCATCCGGCGCAGCGTGCTGCGCGAGATGCTCGGCAGGATGTTCAGTTAAGGACGAAAAGAGCGGGAAGAGAAAAGGCAGGCCCAGGGCCTGCCTTTCTTTTTGGCGCAGTTCAGGCGCGATGTGCCTGGACGTGTTCCATCGGGTCGATCAGCTGGCCGCGCAGCAGGTACAGCGGGGCGCGGTGATACAGCATGATGTCGTGGAAGGGATCGGTCAGGATCTTGGTCATCCAGGCGATGCCCTGCATCAGGTTCTGCTGGATCCAGAGCTGGCCGACGCGGAACAGCAGGCCCGCGACACCGAGCGCCAGCCAGGCCATGCCGACCTGGTGCAGGTAACCGTTGAAGCCCTCGGCCGGCTCGATCAGGCCGAACAGCGAGGGGCTGATGCGCAGCACGAGCGGGACGGCGACCCAGATCGACATCAGCACGATCTTGCGCTGGATGTTGTATCCGATCTTGATTTCTTCCTTGTATTCATCGGTGGCGTGGTTCACTTCGTCGTAGCCGCGCGGCTCGAAGAAGAAGTGGCCCGCCTGGCGGCTCGTCATCGACACGCACCACGCCAGCACCGCGGCCATGGCCGGGTTGACGAAGAGCAGGCCGTAGGCGATCACGAAGCTGATCGCGCTGAGCAGGTGAAGGCTCTGGTTGATGCGGCTGTGGTGGTAGTAGCGATGGTCATCCCAGCGCTGGACTCGCAGGGTCTCGAGCAGTTCTTTCACGTCGTTCCTCGTTTCGGCGATGTGCCGGGCGACGCGATCCTGACGCGCCTGCATGAAAAATCCGTGACGAAGCGCTTGTCATCGAACTGTTGCTTTCGTGCGCGAGCATTCGTGCATGGACGCTGCCCTCGTGATCGACAACTTCCCGGCCGCGCGCCGCACCTTGCGCATCGCTTGCGTGACCGAAACCTGGCCGCCCGAGGTCAACGGCGTGGCGAGCACGATGGCGCGCATCGTCGAGGGCCTGCATGCGCGCGGCCACGGCGTGCAGCTCGTGCGCCCGCGCCAGAAGCCCGACCAGGAGGCCCGCACACCCGTGCAGCCCAAGGTCGAGGAAGTGCTCACGCGCGGCCTCAAGATCCCTCGCTACCCCGAGCTGCGCATGGGCGTGCCCTCCAAGCGCGCGCTTGTGCAGCTGTGGTCAGTGCAGCGCCCCGACATCGTCCATATCGCCACGGAAGGCGCGCTCGGCTGGTCGGCCCTGCAGGCGGCGCAGCATCTCAAGCTGCCGGTCGCCTCGGACTTCCGCACCAACTTCCACGCCTACAGCACGCACTACGGCCTGGGCTGGCTCAACAAGCCCATCATGGCCTATCTGCGCAAGTTCCATAACCGCTGCGACGCCACCATGGTGCCGACCGAAGGCCTGCGCCGCGAGCTGCAGGAGCGCGGCTTCCGCGGCCTGTCGGTGGTCTCGCGCGGCGTCGACACCATCGGCTTCTCGCCGGTGTTCCGCAGCGAAGCGCTGCGCGCGTCGTGGGGCGCCAGGCCCGAGGATCTTGTCGTGGCCTGCGTCGGCCGCGTTGCCGCCGAGAAGAACCTCGGCCTGCTGTTCGAGACCTTCGAGCGCATCCGCGCCGCCGTGCCGAACGCCAAGCTGCTCGTCGTCGGCGACGGCCCGGCGCGCGAGGCGCTGCAGCAGCGCCATCCGTATGCGATCTTCGCCGGCCAGCGCCGCGGCGCCGAGCTGGCCGCGCACTACGCGTCGGCCGATCTCTTCGTCTTCCCGAGCCTGACCGAGACCTTCGGCAACGTCACGACCGAGGCACTGGCCAGCGGCCTCCCCGTGGCCGCCTTCGACTACGCCGCCGCCGCCGAGCTCGTGCAGGACGGCGTGCACGGCGTGCGCGCCGCCTGTGGCGACAACGAGGCCTTCATCGCCGCCGCAGCCCAGCTCGCCGCGCGCCTGGCCGCCGATCCGGGCGAGCGCGGTCGCATGAGCGCCTCCGCGCGCTCGCTGGCCGAAGGCCTGAGCTGGGAGCGCATCGTCGCGCGCTTCGAGGATGTGCTGGTGCAGGCGATGGAACGCCCCGGCCTCAGCGCGCGCCTTCAGCCGCGCCTGGTCTGAACCTCGCGCCGGGCCTGCCGGCGAGACAGTCCGCGGCCGCGCAGCATGAGCAGCGCCATGGCCGCCGCGACAGCGATGCCGAGGACGGCCAGCAGCGAATCGATCGGCACGTCCAGGCGCAGCAGCAGTGCGTAGCCGGCCAGCATGGCCAGCATGCTGGCGTTCTCGTTGAAGCCTTGCACCGCGATCGAACGCCCCGCCGTCAGCAGCAGCGCGCCGCGATGCTGCAGCAGCGCGTTCAGCGGCACGACGAGCAGGCCACCGCTCAGGCCAGCCAAGGCCAGCAGCAGGCCGGCGGGTAGCGGATCGCGCAGCATGGCCGTCAACGGCATGGCCAGGCCGAAGACGAGGCCGAAGCCGAGCACGCGCTGCGCCTTTTCCAGCGGCACGAGCCAGCCCGCCAGCGCCGCGCCGGCGATCACGCCGAGCGCCACGGCCAGCTGCAGCCCCGTGGCCTCGTGCAGCGCGAGGCCGAGGCAGTCCTCCGACCAGCGCAGCACGGCGAACTGCAGCGTAGCGGCGAGGCCCCAGAACAGCGTCGTCACAGCCAGCGATAGCGCCCCCGCGGGGTCGGCCCAGAGTCGCCGGTTGTCGTCGATGAATTCAAGCAGCAGCGCGCGCATGCCGCAGGCCGGCACGACGTGCCGCACGCCGCTGTCGCTGACGAGCAGGTTCAGCGCCACGGCCATCAGGTAGAGCGCCACCATGATCCACAGGGCGGTGCCCAGGTCGAGCCAGGGGCCGACGAGCGCGCCGCCAAGGCCCGTGCCGATCAGCGCCGCGAGCACGACCGACACTTCGAGCGCCCCGTTGGCCGCCACGAGCGATTGCTCCGGAACGATCTCCGTGACGAGACCGTATTTGGCCGGCGCATAGGCCGCCGCCGCGAGACCAACAAGCGCGTAAGCCGCCACTGGATGCGCGCCTGCGAGCAGCAGCAAGGCCCCGACGAGCTTGAGCACGCTCATGCAGCTCATCAGCCGGGCCTTGGAGACGCGATCGGCCCAGACGCCGACGAAAGGCGCCAGCACGACATAGGCGATCGTGAAGCAGAGCTTGAGAAGGGGCGCCCACCAGACGGGCAGGCCGCGCGCGTTGAGGAGCGCGATGGCGACGATCAGCAGCGCGTTGTCGGCCAGGCTGGAGACGAACTGCGCGGCCAGCAGCTTGCGAAAGGGCGGCATGGCCCATGTTCGCGGGCTTCGATGAAATACGCGTGACGACGACGTCACTTGCGCGTCAGGCATCGGCCTGGATCAGACCAAAGCGGTGCACCGTCGTCGACCGAAAGACCTCGCCCGGCTGCAGCACGGTCGACGGCCAATCGGCACTGATCGGACGGTTCGGGCAATCCGCCGGATGCTGGGTTTCAAGGCACACGCCGGCGCCGCGGACCAGCGGCCGGCCGTGCACGTCCTGGAGGCTGCCGTTGAGGTGGAAGCCCGTGTAGAGCTGCAGCGCAGGCTCGGTGCTGTGCATCTCCATGACGCGGCCCGAGACGGGATCGGCCAGGCGCGCCACCGGCTTCAACTGCCCCGGTTCGGCGCCGTCGATCATGTAGTTGTTGTCGTAGTCCAGCCCGTCGCCGATCGGCCGGGCGGCGCGGAAGTCGTAGGGCGTGCCCTCGACGCTGCGATGCTCGATCGGGATGCGACCCGCGTCGATGACCGTGTACCGACTCGCCTGCACGCTCAGTTGCTGGTCGAACGCGCTGCGCGTACTGCGCGAGCCGGCGAGATTGAAATAGCCGTGCGAGCTGAGGTTGACGACCGTCGGCGCCGTCGTCCGCGCTTCGTAGTCGATGCGCCAGCTCGCGTTGCGCAGCAAGGTGTAGCGGACGAAGACCTCGAGCTCACCCGGGAAGCCCATCTCGCCGTCGTCACTGACGAGGCGCAGCAGCAGCACGACGCGGCCCAACATGTCGGGGCCCTGCGTGGCCGCCTGCCAGAGACGGCTGCCGAAGCCCGCGGCGCCGCCGTGCAGGATGTGCGCGCCGTCATTGACGTCGAGCTGATGGACGCGGCCGTCGAGCTCGAAGCGCGCATCGGCGATGCGGTTGGCATAGCGGCCCAGCACATTGCCGATCTGCGAGCGGTTGCGCAGGTAGTCGGCCAGCGACGGCAGGCCCAGCACGACGTTGTCGGTCTCGCCGGCGGCGTCGGGCACCTGCACGCTGGTCACGATGGCGCCGTAGTCCAGCGCCGTCAGCACCAGGCCGTTGCCGTTGTCGAGCGTGTATTCGTGGACCACCCGGCCATCGGGCATTCGGCCGTACTCGCGCACGTCGACACCCGCCGTCATCGCGCACTCCCTGGGATCTTCGTCATGCGGCCGATTGTGGGCGAATTCGCGCGCAGCGTCGTGCCGGGGAAAAACGGCGCGCCAAGCAAAACGCCCCGGGCGATGCCGGGGCGTTTTGCGGATAAGGCGCAGGCCCGCAGGCCCAGGGCTTACTTCTTGCCCTTCTTGCCCTTCTTGTCGTCGGCGGCGGCAGCGACCGGCGCAGCGATGATTTCCTCGGCGGCCGGCGGCACAGCCGTGGCCACTGCGGGGTTCGGCTTGCCGTGCACGATGGCCTTGACGCCGGCGGGCAGCTTCAGGTCATTGATGTGCAGCGAGTGACCCAGGGTCAGGCCCGACAGGTCGACCTCGATGAATTCGGGCAGTTCCTTGGCCAGGCAGGTGATCAGCAGCTCGGTGATCACGTGGTTCACGGTGCACTTGTCGGTCTTGACGGCCGGCGATTCCGCTTCGCCCGTGAAGTGCAGCGGCACCTTCTTGGTGATCTTGGTCGTGTTGTCGACGCGCTGGAAGTCCACGTGCAGCACTTGCTGCTTGAACGGGTGCATCTGGTAGTCGCGCAGCAGGACCTGGGCCACGGTGCCGTCCAGTTCCATCTCGAGGACGGTGCTGTGGAAGGCTTCCTTCTTCATCGCGTGGAACAACGCGTTGTGGTCCAGCTCGATGTTGGTGGGCTCACCGGCACCGTAGACGATACCGGGCACCTTGCCGGCGATACGCAGGCGGCGGCTCGCTCCGGTCCCCTGCAGCTTGCGCTCAAAAGCGACGAATTTCATAGCTAACTCCAAAGTTGGCCGGCGTGCCCCCATGGCGCACCGGTTTGCAAGGCCCGCGACCAGGCTCTTGCGTTTGTCGCGCTCAGAACAATCAGAAGTTGTTGTTCTGCTCGCTGAACAAAGAGGTGACCGATTCGCCGTCAGAAATGCGGCGGATCGTTTCGGCAAACAGGAAGGCGACCGACAGCTGGCGGATCTTGCCGCAGGCCTTGGCCGCGTTCGACAGCGGGATCGTGTTGGTGATGACGACTTCGTCCAGCTGCGAGCCGCTGATGCGCTCGATGGCCGGGCCCGACAGGATCGGGTGCGTGCAGTACGCGAACACGCTCTTGGCGCCGCGCTCCTTGAGCACCTCGGCCGCCTTCACCAGCGTGCCGGCGGTGTCGATCATGTCGTCCATGATGACGCAGTTGCGGCCGTCGATCTCGCCGATGACGTGCATGACTTCGGAGACGTTGGCGGCCGGACGGCGCTTGTCGATGATGGCCAGGTCGCAGCCGAGCTGCTTGGCCAGCGCGCGGGCGCGCACGACGCCGCCGACGTCAGGGCTGACGACCACGAGGTCCGAGTAGTTGCGGCTCTTGAGGTCCGACAGCAGCACCGGCGAGGCGTAGATGTTGTCGACCGGGATGTCGAAGAAGCCCTGGATCTGGTCGGCGTGCAGGTCCATGGTCAGGACGCGCTCGACGCCGACGGTTTCGAGCAGGTTGGCGACGACCTTGGCCGAGATCGGCACGCGCGTGCTGCGCGGGCGGCGGTCCTGGCGGGCATAGCCGAAGTACGGGATCACGGCCGTGATGCGGCGCGCGCTGGCGCGCTTCATCGCATCGACCATGATCAGGAGTTCCATGAGGTTCTCGTTGGTCGGCGCGCAGGTGGGCTGGACGATGAAGACATCGCGCGCGCGCACGTTCTGCTGGATCTCGACCGTGACCTCGCCGTCGGAGAAGCGGCCGACCACCGCCTTGCCGAGCTCGAGTCCCAGATTGGTGGCGATCTCCTGCGAGAGGACGGGGTTCGCGTTACCGGTGAAGAGAACGGTGTTGAGCAGCACGGCTAGGCCCTCGGAAGGAAAGAAACCCGCAGGCGCGGGTTTCTCGTGAAGATTTGGCAGGGGAGGAAGGACTCGAACCCTCGCATGTCGGAATCAAAATCCGATGCCTTAACCAACTTGGCGACTCCCCTACACAGGACACTGCAACAGGATTGCAGCGCCCCAAAACTCTATCAGCCCTCGGCCCAATCCATCAGAGGATGGCGGTCCAGACTGCGGCATATTTTCCCGATCCAGCTCGCAGGACGGGCCTGCAGCAAGGTCGCCATGGACTGTTCCAATACGCCTCTTTCCCCACTCACCGGCATGAAGACCGCGCTGCCCGATCCGGTCATCCTCGCCACACCCCGGGCATCACCTTGGGCATGCATCGATTCGGCCGATTCCAGCAGCTTCAGGGCTTCTCCAACCTCTGCTGCAAACGCAAGCGCCGCAGCCTGAAGATCGTTTCTGCCCTGGGCCACAAACCTTGTTGCAAGCACCTCGGCGTTTGCTTCAAGTTCGTGAGCAGGAAAGCCCGCGACTATAGCTGAAGAATCTGACCTTGCCAAGAAAGGGCTGGAAAAAATTTCCTTGGTCGGGATGCCCACGGGGGGCTTCAGCACCGCCAGGGTCTGCGGGGCCAGGTCGATCGGCGTGAGCACTTCGCCAATCCCTTGCACGAAGGCATTGCGCCCGCCGATGAAGAAAGGCACGTCGGCGCCGAGCTTCAGACCCAGCGCCAGCAACTGCGCCCGCGGCAGGTTCAGGCCCCACAGTCGATTGAGCGCCAGCAGCACGCTGGCCGCGTCGGACGACCCACCGCCCATGCCGGCGCCGCTGGGCAGGCGCTTCTCGATATGGATGTCGGCGCCCATCGCGCAGTCCGTGGCCTGTTGCAGCAGTCGCGCTGCGCGCAGGCAGAGGTCGTCGGGCGGCAGCGTGTCGCCGCGGTCATGGCGCACGAGCTGGCCGTCGTCGCGGCGCTCGAAGTGCAGCGTGTCGGCCCAATCGATCAGCGCGAACACCGATTCGAGCAGGTGGTAGCCATCGGCGCGCTTGCCGACGACATGCAGGAACAGATTGAGCTTGGCCGGTGCCGGCACGTCATAGAGGGCACGCATGCTCAGTCCTTGCTTTCGACGCGTGCGCGCAGCGTCACGACCGGGTTGCCCTGACGCGTGGCGATGATCAGGCCATCGGCATAGCGCCGCAGGTCGACGCGCCAGCCAAGCTGCTCGAAGCCGGCATTGCCGGCCTCCGCCAGTGGCACGCTCGGCGCACCGGACCAGGCGCGGCCCTGCAGCCAGTCGAACAGCGCTTCGACGGGGATGCTCTCTCCGAGCATTTCGCGCGTGAGCGCATCGAGGTCGTCGAACTGGCGCTCGTGGCCCGGCGTCTCGAGCACGGTCTGCCCCGCAGCGCGATCCCAGCGCGCCCGTGCGATCAGGCTGCCCAGCGGCGTGCTGAGTTCGAGCACGCCGTGCGCGGGGCTGCCGCTGAGGTCGAAACCTGCGTTGCCGCCGCGGTTGCCCTGGTCGATCGCGTTCTCGACCTGCACGCTCAGGCGCCCGCTCAGGTGCAGCTCGGCCGCCGGTGCCGACGTTTCAACCTGCCGCGGAGCGATGCCGGCGCAGCCCGCCAGCAGCGCCGCGGCCGCCATCACTGCCGCCAGCCTCACGGCTGGACCTTGTAGCGCGCCAGCGCGTCCTTGATCGCGCTGTTGTCGGGGTCGCGATGCAGGCCCTCGGCCCAGATGCGGCGGGCTTCGTCGGTCTGGCCGGACTTCCACAGCACCTCGCCAAGGTGGGCGGCGATCTCGGCATCGGGGAAGGCGGCGTAGGCCTTGCGCAGCAGGCTCAGGGCCTCGTCAAGACGCCCCTGGCGGAACTCGACCCAGCCCAGGCTGTCGATCAGCGCCGGCTGGTTCGGCGCCAGCGCCAGTGCTTTCTCGACCAGCTTGCGCGCCTCGTCCAGGCGGGTGTTGCGCTCGGCCAGCGAGTAGCCCAGCGCGTTGTAGGCGTTGTAGTAGTCGGGCTTGAGCGTGATCACCTGGCGCAGCAGCTTTTCCATCTCGTCGGGATGGCCGAGGCGATCGGCCAGCATGGCACGCTCGTAGATCAGGTCGGCGTCGTTCTTGAAGCGCTTGCCGGCATCGGCGAGCGTTTCGTAGGCGCCCTTGAAGTCATTGAATTCGCGCTTGAGCTGGGCGATGGCCAGCAGCTTGTTGCGCGCCGCATCGTCCGATGCTTCAGGCAAGGCGTCGAGCAGCTTGAGGCCCTCGGCCAGCTGGCCCTGGCGCGCCAGCAATGACGCGCGGCGGTAGGCCAGCTCCACCGTGTTGCCGGTGTCCTTGACGCGTGCCAGCCAGGCTTCGGCGCTCTTGAGATCGCCGTCCTGCTCGTAGGCCTGAGCCATCATCATCATGGCTTGGCGGCGCGCCTCATTCGTCGCGCCGATGACGGATTCCAGCCCCGCGTCGGGCGTCTGGCCGGTGGATTCGGGCACGAGGTCCAGGTATTTCTGCAAGGCGGCGCGCGCTTGCGCCAGGTGGCGCTGCTCGAGCTCCAGCGCGCCCAGCGCGAGCCAGGCGGGCGCGGCGTCGGGCGCCGTCTCGGTGACCTGGCGGAACTCGCGCGTTGCGTCGGCCGTGCGCTCCATGCGCGCCAGGGCGCGCGCGTAGTCGAGGCGCAGCCCGGCATTCTGCGGCTCGGCCGCGAGGCGTTCGGTGACCAGGCCTTCAGCCTCGGGTACGAGCGGCATCAGCTCGATCGCCATCTGGACCGCGTCGCGGCTCCCGGGCGCGCTGGCCGCGAGATCGCGCACGCGCGCCAGCGCCTTGGCCTTGTCTCCGGCCTGCATGGCCAGGCGCGCCTGGACGTACAGCGACACGTCACGCAGCCCCGGGCGGTTGCCCTGCTCCTGCAGGAAGGGCTCCAGCGTGGCCAGCACCTTGCCCGGCTCGGGCGCGCGCTGGAACAGCAGCGGCAGCGCCGCCAGCAGTCCGACGCGCTGCTCCTCAGGCGCCAGCAAGAGCAGGCTGCGCAGCGGCGGCACGATGTCGTCGATCTTGTTGAGCGCAGCCATCAGGCGCACGACCGACTGGTTGGCCTTGACCGAGTCGGGGTGGTCGGTGCGCCAGTCACGGGCGGCCGAAAGCGCCTGGTCGCCCGCATGGGCCTTGAGCGCGATCTCGACGACCTGCTCGTAGAGCCGCTCGTCCTTGGTCCGGTGGGCCGCATCGAGCAGCACCTGGTAGGCCGCGCCGGCATTGCCGCCGCTCAGCTGCAGCTCTCCGTAGAGCAGCTGGAAGAACATCTGCGCGTCGAGGTCGGAGTTGGCGACCGGGGCCGAGGCCGCGTCTTCAGGTGCATCGGCGGCCAGCGGGGCCGATGCCGCGTCGGCCGGCACGGGCGCTTCGTCGGCCCGGGACATGCCGTGGCTCAGGATGCCAAGGGCCAGCAGCGCCAGGACAAGACCGCTGCGACGAACCAGTTGGGGCATGAACACTCACTCCTCAAAACGATCGTTCATTCTCTCAAGAATATGATGCCGGCCATGCCCGAGTTGCCTGAAGTCGAAGTCACGCGCCAAAGCATCGCTGAACCGCTCGAAGGCGCGCAAATCAACGCGGTACGCCTCGGCAAGCCGCTGCGCTGGCCGCTCGGCGTCGCACCGCAGAGCCTGGCGGGCGCACGCATCGGCCAGGCGGCGCGGCGTGGCAAGTACATCTGGTTGCCACTTTCCCGGGCCGGCCATGATGCCGGCGGTTTGTTGCTGCATCTGGGCATGTCCGGTTCGCTCGGGTTTCACGCGCAGACAGGCGAGCCCGGCTTGCACGACCATTTCGACCTGTTCTGCGATCGCGGCATGCTGCGCCTGACGGACCCGCGCCGTTTCGGCGCCGTGGTCTGGTCCGAAAGCCTCGATGCCGATCCGGCCGCCAGCCTGCTCGCACGTCTCGGGCTCGAACCCTTCGATCCGCGCTTCGACGGCGCCTGGCTGCACGCCGGCTTCAAAGGCCGCAGTGTCGCCGTCAAGCAGGCGCTGCTGGCGGGCGACGTCGTCGTCGGCGCCGGCAATATTTACGCCTGCGAGGCCCTGTGCCTCGCCGGCATCGACCCGCGCCTGCCCGCCGGCCGTGTCAGCCGCCCGCGCGCCGATCGCCTGGCCGACGCGGTGCGCGAAGTGCTCGGCCGCGCGGTGCGTGCCGGCGGCACGACGCTGCGCGACTTCCGCGATGGCCACGGCATCGCCGGCAGCTACCAGATGCAGGTGATGGTCTACGGCCGCGAAGGCGAGCCCTGCCGCGTCTGCGGCACCAAGATCCGCCGCATCGTCCAAGGCCAGCGCGCCACCTATTTCTGCCCGCATTGCCAGAAGCGATGAGTTCTCTTGAAAGCCCGCCGGCGCGTGCCGGCGCCAAGCCCGACTTCGGCCGGACCGTCGTGCAATGGCAGCGGCATGCCGGCCGCCATGACCTGCCCTGGCAGCGCACACAGGATCCCTACCGCGTCTGGCTCTCGGAGATCATGCTGCAGCAGACCCAGGTCACGACGGTGCTGGGCTACTACGAACGCTTCCTGGCCCGCTTCGCCGACGTGCGCGCGCTCGCCGCGGCGAGCCTCGACGAGGTCCTGGCGCTCTGGGCCGGCCTCGGCTACTACAGCCGCGCGCGCAATCTGCACCGCTGCGCCATCGCCGTGGTCGAGCTGCATAACGGTGAATTCCCACGTACAGCTGCGGTCCTTGCCGAGCTGCCGGGCATCGGTCGCTCGACAGCCGCGGCGATCGCCGCCTTCTGCTTCGGCGAGCGCGTCGCCATCCTCGACGGCAACGTCAAGCGCGTGCTGTCGCGCGTGCTCGCCTTCGACGGCGACCTGGCGCAGGCCCGCGCCGAGCGCGCGCTCTGGGACGAGGCGAGCGCCCTGCTGCCTGCCGCGGGCATCGAGGCTTACACGCAGGGGCTCATGGACCTCGGCGCCGGCGTCTGCAGCGTGCGCCGGCCCGATTGCGGCGCCTGCCCCGTCGCGCCGCAATGCGATGCCCACGCCGCCGGCACGCAGGAGCGCTACCCGGTGCGCACGCGCAAGCTCAAGCGCAGCCGGCGCGAGAACTGGTGGCTCTGGCTCGAGCAGGGCGGCCGCGTGCTGCTGCAGCAGCGGCCGGCCGAGGGCGTCTGGGCGGGCCTGTGGAGCCTGCCGATGTTCGACGACGAAGCCGCCCTGCTCTCTCGCTCGGCCGGCACGCCGCTCGAGGTGCTGCCGCGCATCGAGCACGCGCTGACGCACTTCGACTGGGTGCTGCACACGCGCCGCGCCGAGCTCGACCCTGACTTCTTGCCAAGCCCTGACTGGCAGGGACAATGGGTGGCCCGTGAAGAACTGGCGCAGTACGCCCTCCCCGCCCCACTGAAGAAGCTCATCCATGAACGCTGAAGCCTCTGTCACGAAGTCGCCGCTGCGCCAGGCCACCGAATCGGCGCTGGTCGCGCTGCTTGCGGCCGCCTGCTGCTTCTGGTTCCTGATCAATCAGGCCAACAGCGCCGAACCTGACGCCGCTGCGCTGACGCTGTGGGCCATCGGCCTGGGAGCCTCGATCCTCGCGCACCTGGGCTTCATGCTCATGGCGCTCAAGCGCGCCGGTGGCGCCGTCGTGCCGTGGATGATGGCAATGGTGCTGCTGTTCCCGCTGGGCACCATCGCCTGGTTCCTGCGCCGCGGCGCCCGCGGCAACCTGCTCGGCTGAGCCGCTGCCAAGCCCCGGCCGGGGCTTTACTTGGCGTCCAGTTCCCGGTGCCGCTTGAGCACCGGCCCGTGGCTGGCGAACTGGCGCGCCAGCGCTTCGACGATATAGACCGAGCGGTGCTGGCCACCGGTGCAGCCGATCGCCACCGTCAGGTAGCTGCGCTGGTCCGAGGCAAAGCTCGGCAGCCAGCGCTGCAGGAAGCCGCGGATCTGGCCGAGCATCTCGCCGACCTCGGGCTGCGCCGCGAGGTAGTCGGCCACCGGCTGGTCTCGGCCGCTGAGCGGGCGCAGCTCGCGGTCGTAATAGGGGTTGGGCAGCACGCGCACGTCAAAGACGAAGTCCGCATCGCTCGGCGCCCCATGCTTGAAGGCGAAGGACTCGAACACCAGCGTCAGCGACGCGCCCGAAGCGCCGACCAGGTCGCGCACCCACGCGCGCAGCTGCGCCGGGCGCAGCAGGCTGGTGTCGAGCACGGTGCTCTGTTCGCGCAGCTCGGCCAGCAGGCCGCGCTCGAGCGCGATGGCGTCGAGCAGCGCGCGGTGTTCGTCGTCGTGGCCGGGCAGCAGGCCCGGCTCCTGGCGCAGCGGATGCGGGCGGCGCGACTCTGAAAAGCGCCGCATCAGCGCGTCCGTCCGGGCGTCCAGGAAGATCGAGCGCACGAACACGCCCTCGGCGCGCAATTGCTGCAGGATGGGCAGCAGCAGCGGCAGCGAGCCCGCCGATCGCACGTCCACCGCGATCGCAACCCGGCGCGCGATGCTGCGCTGGCGCTCGATGCGCAGGAAGTCCAGCAGCAGCTCGGACGGCAGGTTGTCGACGCAGTAGAAGCCGGCGTCCTCGAGCGCATGCATTGCCACCGACTTGCCGCCGCCCGACATGCCCGTGACCAGCACGACCTGCGTGCGCACGAAGCCCGGCGGCAGCCCGCTGAATGCCGCGCTGCTCGGTACGCCGGAAGGCGTGTCTCTCGCCTGAGATTCTTCGACCTGATCGCTCACGACTTCACTCCGCTACGTTCCTTGCCCGACGTTGCGAGCATCTCCTGCGCATGGGCCAGGCTCGTCGACGAGAGCCGCTCGCCGCCCAGCATGCGCGCGATCTCGGCCACGCGCTCCTCGCCGGTCACGGGCCGCACCTCGCTCTGCGTGGCCTTGTCCACGAGGCGCTTGGCGACGACGAGATGCTGCTCGGCGCAGGCCGCGACCTGCGGCAGGTGCGTCACGGCCAGCACCTGGCGTTCACGGCCGAGCTGCTTCATGAGGCGGCCGACCGTCTCGGCGACCGCGCCGCCGACGCCGGCGTCGATCTCGTCGAAGATCAGCGTGGCGACGCCGCCGCGATCCTGCTGGCAGGTCGTGACGGCGATGGCCAGCGCGATGCGTGAGAGCTCGCCGCCCGACGCCACCTTGGCCAACGGACGCGGCGTGCTGCCCGCGTGGCCCGCGACGAGGAACTCCGCCGATTCGCGCCCGAAGCTCTGCGGCTCGGCCTGTTCGACGAGCTCGACCTCGAAGCGACCGCCACCCATGCCGAGCTGCTGCATGGCCTGCGTCACGGCCGCCGCCAGCTTGGGCGCGGCGGCCTTGCGCTGGCGGCTCACGGCGGCGGCCTCGCGGTCGAAGGTCTTGCGCGCGGCGGCCAGCGCCGCTTCGAGCTGAGCGAGGTCGGCGCTGGCATCGAGCGCGGCCAGCTCGGCGCGCCAGTCGTCGAGCACCTGCGGCAGCTCGGCCGGCTGGCGGCGCAGACGTCGCGCGAGCGCGAGCCAGGCACCGACGCGCTCGTCGAGCTGCTGCATGCGGTCCGGGTCGAGCTCGGTGCCGCTCAGATAACGGCTTAGTTCATGGACGGCGTCCTGGATCTGCGCCTGCGCACCGCGCAGCGCCTCGACGGGCGACTGCAGTTCGGTGTCGAAATCCAGCACTTCTTCGAGCGAGTTCAGCGCGCCGGACAGCTGCGACTCGGCGCTGGCCTCGGCTTCCGACAAAGCATCGAGCGCGTTGCGCGCGGCGTCGAGCAGCGCCTGGCCGTGCGACAGCCGCTGGTGCTCGGCGTTGAGCTCGTCCCACTCGCCATGGGCCGGCGCGAGCTTGTCGATCTCGCCAATCTGCCAGGCCAGGCGTTCGCGCTCGGTCTGGATCTCGCCGCTGCGGGTGCGGGCGCGCTCGAGCGCCTCGGCCGCTTCGCGCCAGCCGGCAAAGGCCTGCGCCAGCGCGGCAGCGTCCAGGCCCGCATAGGCGTCGAGCAGCTCGCGCACCGAAGCCGGCCGCGTCAGCCCCTGCCAGGCGTGCTGGCCGTGGATGTCGAGCAGGTGATCGGCCGCTTCACGCAGCTGCGCCAGCGTGGCCGGGCTGCCGTTGATCCAGGCGCGACTCTTGCCCTGCGCGTCGATCACGCGGCGCAGCAGCAGGGTCTCGGCGCGCTCGAAGCCGGCGCCGTCGAGCCATGCCGTTAGCGCCACAGGCGAGTCGAACTCCGCCGCGACCTCGGCGCGCGGTGCGCCCTCGCGCACCACGCCCGCATCACCGCGGCTGCCCAGCGCGAGCTGCAGCGCGTCGATCAGGATAGACTTGCCGGCGCCGGTCTCACCGGTCAACGCGGCGAAGCCGGGGCCGAAGTCGAGCTCCAGGCCGGCAACGATGACGAAATCCTTCAGGCTTAGGTGCCGCAGCATCTGCCTCAACCTCCCTCATACCAACGCAGCTTGCGGCGCAGCGTGGCGTAATAGCTCCAACCCAGCGGATGCACGAAACAGACCTCGTGAGCCGAGCGGCGCACGGTGATCCGGTCGCCGTGCAGCAGGCTCGCCAGGCTTTGCATGTCGAAATTGACGCTCGCATCGCGGCCCGCGACGATCTCCAGGCTGACCTCCATGTCGGGCAGCACGATGGGCCGGTTCGAGAGCGCGTGCGACGCGATCGGCACCAGCACCCAGCCGCGAATCGACGGGTGCAGGATCGGCCCGCCGGCCGAGAGCGAGTAGGCCGTCGACCCGGTTGGCGACGAGACGATGACGCCGTCCGCACGCAGATTGGCCACATGCTGGCCGCCCACTTCGACGCGCAACTCCACCATGCCCGAGGTCGCACCGCGGCTCACGACCACGTCGTTGAGCGCCACGCCGTTGAAGATCGCTTCGCCGTCGCGGCTCACCGAGCCTTCGAGCATCGAGCGGCGCTCGAGTTCGTAATTGCCGGCCAGCACGGGCGCGAGCGACTCGCGGTAATGCTCGTGCGAGATATCGGTGATGAAACCCAGCCGCCCCTGGTTGATGCCGACCAGCGGCAGGCCGAAAGGCGCGATCTGGCGCGCGAAGCCCAGCATCGTGCCGTCGCCGCCGACGACGATGCCGAGGTCGCACTGCTGCCCCAGTGCCTCCCGGCTCAACACATCGAAACCGGTGATGCCGGTGTCCTCGGCGGTTTCCTTCTCGAAGGAAACGTCCAGGCCCTGGCTGGTCACGAACTCGGCGATGTCCTCGAGGATCGGGCCGATGCCGCGGGACTGCGGGCGTCCGACGATCGCGGCGTGCGTGAAGCGCTTCACCATGTTCGTGGCGATGCTCGACTGCCCCACCGGAGAACGGCGACGCCGAATTTCGAGGCTAGTGAGCGTGGGGTTCTCATGTCGGGAATTACACCACGTCGCCCCAGGGTGAATCGCGTACTTAGAATGACAGCCATGCTGGACGAGCGCTCCAAATCCCTGCTGAAGACCCTGGTCGAACGCTATATCGCCGACGGCCTGCCGGTCGGCTCGCGCACGCTGTCCAAGGCCAGCGGCCTGGAACTGAGCCCGGCGACGATCCGCAACGTCATGGCCGACCTCGAAGAGCTCGGCCTCATCGCCAGCCCGCACACCAGCGCCGGGCGCATCCCGACGGCGCGCGGCTACCGGCTCTTCGTCGACACCATGCTGACGGCGCAGCCGCATCTGGTCGCCAGCACGCCGCTCGAAGCGCAGATCCTGCCCGACCAGCCGCAGCGCGTCATCACCAGTGCCGCCAACCTGCTGTCCAGCCTTTCGAACTTCGTCGGCGTGGTCACGGCGCCCAAGAAGCCGAGCGTCTTCCACCACATCGAGTTCCTGCGCCTCGGCGAACGCCGCGTCCTCGTCATCATGGTCGCGCCCGACGGCGACGTGCAGAACCGCGTCGTCTTCACCGCCCAGGACCTCAGCCAGGCCGAGCTGGCCGAAGCCAGCAACCGCCTCAACGCCCACTACGCCGGCCTCTCGCTCGAAGCCGTGCGCGAGCGCCTCAAGACCGAAGTCGACACGCTGCGCAGCGAAATCGCCGTGCTGATGAGCGCGGCCGTGCAGGTCGGCAGCGAAGCCATCGGCGCCGAGCAGGAACGCGTCATCGTCGCCGGCGAGCGCAACCTGCTGACCGTGCAGGACTTCAGCCACGACGTCGGCAGCCTGCGCCGCCTCTTCGACCTCTTCGAACAGAAGACGCAACTCATGCGCCTGCTCGACGTCTCGAGCCGCGCCGAAGGCGTGCGCATCTACATCGGCGGCGAAAGCCAGGTCGTGCCCTTCGAGGAGCTCAGCGTCGTCAGCGCGCCCTACGAAGTCGACGGCCAGGTCGTCGGCACGCTCGGCGTCATCGGCCCCACGCGCATGGCCTACGACCGCATGATCCAGATCGTCGACATCACGTCGCGCATGATCAGCCAGGCGTTGTCGCAGAAGTAGGGCCAAAGGCGCCCAGTTGGGCGCGGTGGGGCGCACCTACAATGCGCGCCTTCCTCGCTGCACACCTTGTGCAGAGAGCGGGGGCCGTTAGCTCAGTTGGTTAGAGCAGAGGACTCATAATCCTTTGGTCGCTGGTTCAAGTCCAGCACGGCCTACCATTTAAATCAATGACTTGCGTTGACTTTCTCCGCCCAACAGGGGCGCCCGTGTCAACAAAGTGTCAACGGCCGTGGTTCGCGCGCGGTCTCGATCTTGCACCCCAGCGGCGTTGCAGCTCACCAATTACGTCGCTGCGACGAAATTCGCGACCGCTGGCTCCGCACGGTTGTCGGCCTTCTGAAGATGCACCAGCGGGTTGAGCACGCGGGCCTCCTGCAAGTGCTCAGGCGCTAAGTGCGCATAGCGCATGGTCATCGTCAGATTTGCGTGGCCGAGGATCTTTTGCAGCGTGAGGATGTTTCCGCCGTTCATCATGAAATGGCTGGCGAACGTGTGGCGCAGGATGTGTGTCATCTGGCCATCGGGCAGCGATAGGTCCGTCCGCCCCACCCCGTCGCGGAAAGCCGAGTAGGCGTTGCCGAAGAAACGCGCACCCGTCTCGCTGGGCTGGTGGTGGCGCTTCAACTCGTCCGCGAGCGCCTCGGGAATAGGCACGACACGAACCTTCCCGGACTTGGTGCCAGCGTATTGAATCTGGCCGTTCTTCACGTGCTTCTGCTCAAGCAGTTCAGCCTCGCTCCACCTGGCGCCGGTGGCTAGACAGACCTTCGCGATCAATGGCGCATGCCGATTGCGCCCATTCGCAAGCTCGGCAAGCAACGTGCGGCACTGTCCGAGGGTCAGAAACTCAAGCTCGCGCTCCTGCACCTTGAACTGCCGAAGATTGGCGAGCGGGTTCTCGCGCTTCCATTGACCGAGCCGACGCAACTCGTTGAAGACCGAGCGCAGATAGGCGTGCTCTCGGTTGACGCTATTGGGCGCGATGCCAGCGGCGAGTCGTCTCGTGCGGTAGTCAGCAAAGGTGTTGACGGTGAAGCGATCTGCTACCGGGTTCCCCATTGCTTCGCAGGCGAGCTTGAGTCGGCTGTAGGTGTTCGCGCCCGCCCTGAGCCCGACGCCGTGGTGCGTATGCCAAAGATCGATCAACTCAGCGAGCCGGCGCGTGTCGCGCTTCTCGGGCTGCCATTTCGCGTTCTGGTTGACCTGCGTGGTCAGCCATGCTTCGTAGGCCTTCGCTTCAGCCTGAGTCCTAAACGTCTTGCGGAACCGCTTCCCACCACGACCGCCTGGCTGGACATCGACGAGCCAACCAGCATTCGACTTCTTGATTGTCATTGGCCGCCAAGGAGTTCGGCGAGGTACGCGTCTTCAAAAAGAAGTGGCGTCTTGAAGTTCTCGGTGATTTCCGCCAGGCGCCGCGAGCTCACGATCCGAAGGGTCTCCCTCCACATCTGGACGTCGACATCGTTGCGCGTCTTCCTCAATTGCGGCGCCTCCATTTCCACCGTCTGCGTGGACAGCTTCAGGTACTGCTGGCTGTAGCCATTTTTAATGCGCCTGATTCTTAGCGAGCCCTCTTCCGGCCCGTTGTCGATGTAGCCCTGCGCTTCGGGCGCTAGCGACGGCATGTCGTGGCCGCAGCGAACGTCCGTGTGGCCAGTTACCAGCCAGAAGGCGAATTGCGGCCACTTCAATGCGGCGGCCTCGACAAGCTGGCCGCCAGGCACGCCGCCCCGCGTCCACCACGTCCGCCAGGTGGCAGCCGGAATGCCCGTTTGACCTTCGAGCCAGCTGTAGCGGCCCTTGTCCTTCGTTTCCGCCAGAAGAAGGAGCTTGAGGCGCGTTGACAGGGACTGCTGGCGTAGCTGTTGCGTTTCCGCCGACACGCCTGGTTGCATTGGAGTTGCTTTATCGTTCATTTGAACTTATCCTTTCGTTCAATTGAACCATTTTTACGGTTCGTTGGAACGACTTCATTATGAACTATGAACTCTGTTGAGCACATCGGCGTTTCGCTCCCCTTGATGACCCGGGAGGCATTCGCATCCGCCATAGGTCTTCCCGTTGGCGTACTGATCGCTCAGGCGGAACGCGGCTACTGGCCTCAGATCACGGTTGGTAAGCGGGTCTTCATCAACGTCGAAGCCGTTCGCTTGAGGGCGGCTGAGCGCGCCCAGGAGTTCGCCCTGTGAAGCGAGCGGCAGCCTCCAAACACTTGCGCCAGTTCGACTTCTGGCCCGAGTTGGTCACGGCTCCCATGGCCAGCCTGGCGCGGCTCGCCGGCTGCCGCGCCCCGCACCGCAGCGCCAGCGAGGAGCGCGGCGCGGAGCCGACGCGCCGCTCGGCTCCCCCCACGGGTAACACGGGAACACGGGGAATGAGAAGCGTGCAGCGGGGAGCGCTCGATGATGGACACGAAGTCCGAGCGCCTTGTCCTCGAAGGCCAGCGCCTCAAGGTGCTTTGCGCCGAACGCCACGTTGCCGCCGCCCATCATCAAGGCGTTGTTGTGGATTGGCTTCGATTCACCTTCCTCGAAGCCAAGGCCGTCCATCTGCGCACCGGCAAGTACCAAGGCCTGACTGCGGAGCATTTCGCCCGCGCGGTCGCCAGCGAGGTCGCCGAACTGCTGGGCTTTCGCGTCGGGGAGACGCGCAAGGGGCGAGACTTCTATCAGCACACGGTCCTCATCACGAACAGCGATGGCGCGGAAATGGGCTATGCGTCTGCCGGCAATGATCGGCAGCGGGGAACGGTCTGCGTCAATATCTCCGGCGCCGGTTGTACTTTCGCCGCCGCAGGCTGGGAACAACGCGTCGAACGCTACGTCCGAGAGCTCGACGGCAAGCTGACGCGTATCGACCTAGCACTCGACTTCTTTGCGGGTGAGACAGATGTAGTCGAAGCCCTTGAGTGCTACAAGACCGGCGCATTTGACTTCCAGAATCGCCGGCCCAGCAACGAGCAGGCTGGCGACTGGATCAACGGTCATGCTCGTACCTTCTACGTGGGCCGTCGTCAGAGCGGCAAGCTGCTCCGCGCCTACGAGAAGGGGCACAAGTACGGCGACATGGCAGACCCGTGGTGCCGCGTCGAGGTCGAATTTCGGAACCACGAGCGCGTCTTACCGCTGGCAATGCTCGCCAGACCGGCAGCCTTCTTCGCCGGCGCCTACGAGTACTGCGAGCTGTTGCTTCATAGGGTCGACGCCGCTCGGATCAAGGTGGGAGAGGCTACAGCCAGCCGCTCGGCAGAGGCGCTGCTTCGCTGGGTCGAAAACACGGCCGCGCCCGCCATCGTCGCAATCACTAAAGCTGTCGGGTCTACGGAGTGGATCAATGACTTGGTGTTTGTCCATCGCAATCGAAAAGCGCCCCGCTCAATTGCCGCGGCCGGACTACGCAATTGCATCGACGGAATCGAACGCGCCGTAGCGCGGTCGCTCGGCGTGTCATGGGTGGCCGAGCCGTCCGTCAATCCAGGCGATGACCTGGCCTCCCTTTGCTACTAGCTTGGCCTCGCCCGACCCAAGCTTTTCCATCCCCGGGCTCATCAGGAGATCACATGAAATTCACCACTCGCGAGCGTACTGATCGGTCTTCTTGTTCGGCCTTCAGCAGATGCTCGACGAGCCAGCGCGCATCCTCCACGCCAGAGCTCTGCCCCATCCCCTCCAGGTCCGCCCAGGCGCCCGCCATGCCGTGCAGG
>Ga0213872_10000736_pt1 | contig 24373 bp, 13 predicted proteins | sample VelepicomBERX_R2_FD_160071 | JGI IMG/M metagenome (GOLD analysis project Ga0213872, IMG submission 160071) | Rhizosphere microbial communities from Vellozia epidendroides in rupestrian grasslands, the National Park of Serra do Cipo, Brazil - RX_R2 | ecosystem: Host-associated > Plants > Roots >...
TGTTCGTCGCTGTACCGGCTCTTCTTCATTGCCGCTCCTCAGGTCTGAGGAGCCATTATCTCTAGATTCGCTTGGTCTGAAAAACCCAGGACATGTCACAACAACAGGCCGCCTGACGGCGTTGCGCTCCTTGGCATCGCAGAATGACTGCGACCTGCGTCGCGCGCCTTGCATTCGGCCTGTTGTTGACCAAACGCAGTGGTAAATAACTTGTTCAGAGGGTCCCAAGCTTCTCATATCTGTCCGCATGTGTATAAATTCTAAGTGCCTAAGCGATCATGAGATAGCAATTAAACTGTCCATTGCTTGAATAAGATCGATTATTTTCTCTTCTTTTGGCGGTCGGAGATGGGCAATATCATCTCTAACTGGTTTTACCTGGCGGCAGATATTCACTGCGTTTTTTTGATCCTGTGTGTGCGCAGTCAGCTCACCTGCTTTAACCATTGCAGGAATATTGTTGAATTCGATCTCGCTCGGATCAATCCTTCGTGTTCGATTTCCTGCAGGTATTTCGATCCTCCCATCTTCTGATTGTGCAGCTGTTGCTTGCAGTTGCGGCAGAAACGGCCGTAAAACTTCATGTCGACGTTCTTCGATCCATGGAGTAATGGTTTTTAGGCATGCCCGCCAATATCTTTGGTCGATACTCGTCTGTGCCCTTACCTTTTGATCTGGTGTGCCGTGTTCACTTAGGTAGAATTCATGGAGCACATGAGGTTGCGTTGAGACGATGGATTCAGTACCTAATAGCCAACTCTTTGTTCGCCAGCGATTGTGCCCTTCTCCCATGAGGAGTCCGAGATGCTCACGTATCCGGACGATTAGTCCGTCGTCCAGGCTAATAAGCTTCTCGGCGAATTCGGCATCGAATCCAGCGAATTCGCTGACAATAGCGCGCATAAGCCGCGTGCTGCCCGGGCCAGTTCGTGTTGCCATGCGTAATGCTACGTAGGCCTCCATCTCATCCTTCGTCAAACCTCCGTCAAAAGCTAGAACTTGGATATCTCCCTGCTGACCACCTTCTTTCAAATTAGGTTCGTGAATCATGGTAACTAGATGGACATTGCCATCAGAATGCGCAGTCGTTTCCATGAATTGCTGCGTATATGCGTCACAAAGTACTTGCCCTTCTCTGCTCTGTGGCTGAAGCAAGACGGTCCTCGGTGTAAAATTCCGCAAGCGGGCGAGTTCAGGTGCTGAGATGCGGCGCTGTCCGCTACCGAAATGGACCCCAACTTCGCTCGCGATATCGGTACTGCTGTGGACATTAAGTTGTACAACCGGGTCAAGGTGTGCCTCAGATAACCCCTTAGTGATCCCATCTAAGGTGCCAGGTACCGGGATTTTGGGTAAGTTGACCACCATGACTCTAACCCGCAGGACATCGGTGGCAATGCGTTGAATCAGCGCCCTTGGACCGGGAATGAGCCAATAAAGACTGGCATCGATAGTTTGCATGGTTCGATTACCTGCCCAAAAGATTTGCATACAGGGTTGGTACAGCCCAGGTGTTGCCGCTTCCTTCTTGAATGAGCCCCATCCAGTACAGGAAGTCCCACATGGGTTCGCTGATAGAGTAAACTGCCATACATTCTTCCCGTTCCGCGTAGTTGCTTCGCCCCAGCCCCATGCTGTTAATCAAACTCAGAAATTCCACAATTTGATTTAAACGCTCTCCATACAGAGAAGGGGGCATGCCAATAGCCTGATGGAAAGCTTGTGCATCGTTTGCGACCCTGTCCGATGTGCTTTTCGGCGCGGCTAATGCCTTTTCGAGTGTTAAATTAGGTGTGCATAGGCTCAGGACGTACGAACCAAAGCCACAGGTAGCTGTGCGTATTGCCGTCAGAGCTTCAGGCTGATCTGCGATCTTGATGTTCTCATGGATGGTCGGATGGAAATGAATGGCGTCCTCAGTCCAAGGAGGTATCGGAACGACACGCCAAGCTTGCTCACTAAGAGGAGGAACCCGGAGAGTTTTCGATTCGATAGCCATGGCGATTTCAAGTGCGCGCTCTGGAAGAGCAAGAAGCAGAATACGCAAGCCATGTTTGCCGGCCTTCTGCGCTATGGTTGCATAGTCGGCGATATCGCTGATCTTCCAACGACTTGGCTGGATCGCTAGAAATTTCGGCAACTTGTTTTGATTCGAAGTCCTGCGTTCCCGATCGATGAGTTGTGATAGGTGGCTAGGCTGAGATGCGGGTGCAGTCATATATAGCCCCCCTGGGAGCTTCCATTCCTCGTCCCTACCTATTCCGGCAAGATCGGAAAGACCGCTCGCGGCGTTTCCAGTCAAGATAAGTAATTGGCCGTCAGAGGTGTTGTTGAGATAATTTCTGATCCAAGACATGGGCATCGGAAATTCTATATCTCGGGAAGAGTTTAGGGTCATTTTTACCCGCCGCTCGCCTTGATTTCGACTTGTTTCTGGGGGCTCTGAACCAAGGCCGGAAAGTAAGGTACTAACCCGATCGCGGTCTCCAACCATCATTGCAATGTTGGGGTTGCGGAGCAGGTACTGCGTGCCCGAGCGCTCGATGACATTTAGTTTGCACATCTCGTCAAGTAGAGCCTCATAGACGCCGGTACTGCTGTTCGCGAAGTGAGTTGGGCAGAATGCCTCGCAGTGTTCGCGAATTTCGGAAGTAGTCATGCCTGTGTAAATACCTTTGTCTACCCCTGTGTAGTATGCGTCGGCGAGAATTAGGGCGATGGCTTTATAACGTTTGTCCAACTTGAGATTGAGCGCAAACTTGTCGCGTAATTCAGATAGTAAGCTATTGTCTTTTTCGACATTGTTAAGATCATTTGCTTCGATATAACAAGGTGGTTGCTTATCCTGGCGTTTATTCTGGAGGTGTTCAACCAAGTGTTTGCAATACAGTTGGATGAATGCTGGGTAATAGTTACAGACGGCCATGATACGCATCGCGAGGTCTTCATTTCCTTGTTGGAACAAGTACCCCATAGCTGCCAATGGTTTTGTTATGAGCCGTAAGCCCCGCTGAACCTCGTCGACTCCAGTGAATGGCTTGAGAGCAATTGGAGCTGTCTTGCCAAATACCGAGTTCACATCATCGGCCATGCGGGTCATGTTGTGTAGACCGGCAATCACAATCCTTACGTGGCAAGCATGACCTAGATCATCGGTGAGTTGTGTAAGTGTACGAACAAAACTTTCTTCATCTGGCCGACGGTGTAGCTCTCGGCGCATAACATCGTCAGCTTCGTCAATGAGAAGGTAGAGCGATGTTCTTTTGTTGGAATTGAGTAGCTGCTTCTGGATATGCTGTTGGATTGGCTTCCATTGATTTGGGAGCATGCCGACAATTGGCTCAATAAGGTTGCGGTTGACTAGTGCCTCATAGATTTTTTCCCACGCGGAAGTGACATAGTCGCCAGAGTAATCGGCGTTATACATGGAGATGTAGACCGCACTCTCGCCTGGTTTGCTATTTGTTTCTAGCTCTACCTGTGCAAGCAGCGATGATTTACCTAAGCGTCGACCTCCATACAGAACCGCTAACCCCTTAACTGAGTGCAGCATTTCCAGCTCTTTCTGACGGCCAAAGAACATCTCACTTGGCACAGGCTTCGTTTGGTAATCGTCATAGGGGTTTGTGGTAAAAGTAAGCATGCAAACTTTAAGGATGTTAGCCAGCCTGCCGCCTGGATGCACCGCAGCATAGGCGATCAAGTCGTCATCTATATACAACACGGGATGTGAATACGTTACTTGGGAACGTTTCAGCATATCGTACTGGGTTCTAGCCATCAGGATGGTCGGGACATTGACTATCTCGGCCAAGGCTTGACGAATATCATTCTCTTGCGGAGTACCGTAAAGTGCTACGCATAGGTTGTAGGATGCACTTGAGCCCAGAATAGGCGGGATAAACAAGGAGTCATCCGCCGTAGTTGTCAAGAAACGGAATGTGTCTCTGTCAAGCGTGAATCGTGCACGGTGGGCGCGACCATTCTCAGGAAAGAAGGTAGGAATAGCTGAGAAGCCCATGCTTTGAAACAGTCGCTCACTGAGTGCTGTATTGTGGGGGGTTCTGACCTTAAAGAATTCAAGCCAGTTTTCGATAAAGGTCTTGGCATCCTTACGATGTGCCTCATCAAGAGCGGCAAGCCATAGGGGATCATCGGCATTAGGCTCCACACTGAGCCGATTTACGATTTCGTCGAGGAGGTGCTTGTTGCGTCCAGTAGATTCCTTCAGCGATTTGATATATTTCTCGTATTCTTCTCCGAGATCTACTGCTGAATTGCCAAGCCGAATGGGTAGTTTGCCGCTCTGTTCCAACATGTTGAGAGCATCATATGCAGTTAGGAGTGTTGCGGCGTTGCCTCCCTCAACCATTTCACGAATACGCCGAATGTCGGTTGCGGACACCATTCCTGTTGCTTCGATGTTGTCTAACTTCGATTCAAGCTTTTCTTGGCTTTCGCGCAAGTGCTTTTCCAGAGGCTGTAGTACGTTGCAACGTAAACTGGCAAGCGCCTGAGGGAAATCTGGGTAGGCGGAAGAAGAAACGTCAGGACGACTGATCGAATGTTCATTGCGCTGGCAAAGTGTCAGGAGCTCTTCGATTAGCCACTGCATCCGCGTTGCCTCGTTGGAGGGTAATGCATTGAGAGTCATGGCATGAGCCACTCGCTGACGTGCATCTTGTAGATCGTCGCTGAATTTGTCGCGCTCGTGATGATATTGCTGTTCGAGCGTTGGTCCTTTTGGGATGAGCGAGGACGGGAGCTGGTTAGCTATTAAGAAGGCAGGCAGGAAGCGCTTGGCAGTGATGTGGCCTTGGTAAGCATCGGCAAGAGCTCGGTTTATATCACTCTCTGAGCCGGGTTCATCGAGCTTAATCTGATCGTTGGCGAAATCACAGATTTCCTTGAATACTTGTTCCGGGGAGCAGACGGGGGGGGTCATGGGGTCCGGGGATTCAAGTGCCGGACGTAAATCCTTACCGAGAGAAACCTGTAGGAGAAGCCGTTGCTTTGCTTCAGGAATGTAGGCAGCAGGTTCGAAAGCATCGAACAACTGAATTACACACCTGAAGGCCTTAATTGCCGCATTGCGGTATAGCTTTTCAATTTCTTTGACTGGCCTGAGTGCTCTTGCCTCTTTTAATGCTTCATTTAGGCGCTCCCTAAGTCCATCAAGGAATGACTGAACGTCCCGAGTTAGTCCTGTAACATGGCTATCTTTCTGTCTGACAAGTTCCATGTAGGTTGTAATAAACTTCTCTGCCGCCAAGATATTGTCAATCATCATCTGGCGATAGGTCCCCTCGGCACGTACGCGTTCGTTGACTTGTTTGAAGGACTCCTCAATTGTTTGCATGGGACGTTTGAACTTTGGTTTTGCATCCTCGTAAGCATGAATGAGGCGAGAATGATCCCCCCTATAGATCAAGAGGAGACATTTCCCGATAGCCGTTGATTCTCCAAACATGTGGGCATGGGCACTCTTGAATGCGTAATTATGAAAATTCCTGTGTAGCTCTGGGTTGCCCTTCCAGTTGTCGGCCCGCTTTTGCATGCGCAAGATCTCGTTTTCGATCGCCACCTTGTCCCCGATTCTTGATCGCAGAAAAAGGTCCCTGGTCAACATTAGGCCGTGTTGTCGGATGACATCGAGGTGATTCACGAGGTTATCGAAGCCTGGGCGGCCAGATAGCCTTGCCGATATTGCGTTACCAATCTTCCATTGGACTTCGGTGGAGTCGAATAACATGTTACCAAGGCCTGCTGCCAAGATACCCAGCGCCATGTATTCGGGGTCGGCAATTGCGCCACACGGTAGGGTAGATGCTGTCAATAAGTTACTTAGCTGAGGATCGAGTTTAGTATCGAAGGAGAACTCACAATCCATTGCGTTCATCGATTGAACGAGGCTTTGGAGTATGGCCTGGTGTAGCTCCAGTTCGCTACTGCCGATATCTTTCGTTAGTATCCCAAGTGCAGCAACTTGGCAATCAGCGAGCCCGTAGAGTCTCTGGTCGAATAATTGATGCAACGCGGCAATATTGGTCTCGAAGGTGTTGACCTTATATTTTCCTGGGGTAGATTCGGATCCTTCGAATTGTTCCTGTACCAAGACCGTTTCATTAGAGTATGCCTCTTGTGAGACAGTCTCCGGTATATGTGGCTCATCTACCGCGGGTGTAATAACGAATTCAGGTTCAGTTCCCTTTGGACTGACATCTACCTGTTTGGGGCTTGGTTCCTGTTCGGGCGAGCTAATTTGGATTGGCTCAGCGGGGCCTAGTTCGGTTGAAACGGGATCATGCATCAAACTATCAGATAACAGATCCACGTGGTCACAATCAAAATCCATGTACTTGGGCCGCGTACCAGTTGGTTCCGGCGGTGTGTCGGGGCCGCCCTGTTCCGTCAAGATGAAGCAGATACTATTTTTTAGTACGTGGCGAAGTTCGTCGGATTGAGCAACTGCGTTTTCCTCTACGTTTTGGGACAGTTCGCGGCGTTTTGCACGCTCTTGGAGGCTTGTGGGTTTGGGGGATGACTCAAGGCCGTCAAGCATGCTGAGTAGGCTTTCGAGGTTGCCCACAATAGAGTCGATTTCGCTCAGCTGGCTCTGTGCAATATCCAACTTATCAGCAGTGATCTCTCGTGCATCGACATGCGGCATGTCGAGCTGCTCGCTCATTATATTGACCCGGGCTGCAACGTCAGCTTGGTATGCCTTGAATTCGCCTAACTTGGCCTCAATCGCTTCTGCTGCTTTGCTCAAGGCTACACGATCAGAGTGAATATGCTGCAGGACATCAATCTGTTCATGGATGGACCCGATGATGTCGGAGAAATCCTTTGACCCAGGCTCGATTGCCTCAATCAATTCAATGAGGGTTTTCTTAGTCGACATGATGCGTGCGCTCTCCTGATCTGTAGTTTTATCCAGCTCTGGGTTTGAATCTCTGAAGGCCCCTTCAGTTATGAAGACTTTGGCAGATATCTTTTCTGTCGTTGCTGGTTCCGGAGTTTTGACCTTTGGCAATAGCCGGTGAATGTTTAGCTTGACCGACTTGCCTTTCTGTTCCAATACAGATGAGATGGTGGATGCAGTTTCAAGATAGTACTGCAAGGCATGCTCAGTACGTGGGCCTGGCATGATAGATAGCTTTTCTCGAATAGCTTTGATCCAGGACTGTTTGGGCAGCTGGACGGCCATAAAGATTAGCCAGCCAAGTAGTGCGTCGTGACGATGTGTAGATGCCCAAATGAGCATCGATTCGAACTCTTCGTTCTTTATTCGAAATGGATTAACCATTTCGTCGGGGTTGTCGGTGTTATATTCGGTTTCGATCAGATGTGCTAGCTCGGTAAAAGTGAGGCTACCGATTTCTCTTGTTGCGCCAATAATCGCATGGCAAACCTGGGGTATGCGTAGCTTTGCGGCTAACCAGTCAATGAACCGCTCAGGATGAGGCATGTGATTGCCGTGTTGGCGAACGTAACCGAACTCGTAGAGCCAATTCCAGCAACGTCGGACATTGCGTTTAGTAACATCGCCGGTTACAAGGAAGATTCCTTGCACCTTGACCCAATATGGCAGTTCTACTGAGACGTTAGCCTCTCCGTTGAACATCTTGTGGTAGAGCAGCCTAATCTGATAGTCATTTAGGTGATCCATGATGGCCGGCATGTCGGTTCCGCGCACGAGCTGCACGAGCTCATCCAGATCGTCTGCGTCAACAGCAAGTTTGAAGTCGAAGACGGCTTCTTCTTCGGAGGGGGGGTGGGTTTCCTCTGTCTCCTCTCCCTTCACGGCCTTGATTACTTTGTCTGACATGACCGTGCCGGTTGAGTTTGAACTCTCACGTTCGTCTGTTAACGTGATGACAGCTTCGTCTTCATCTTCCGGATATCGAATCACATAATCCTCGATCTTAGCCCGGAAGAAGAGTGGCATCGGCAATCGCGTCCAGTCGTTATGGTGTGCATAGCCGAGACGTAGACCCATTGCCAAAATCGCGTAGACACCTGGAGCAATCCCATCAGGAACCGTCATTACGGTCAGATCCATTGGTGCAGGTAGCGAGGCGTCCATTGAGGCGATATCAAAGGACTTCAGTTCAAATTCCTGTGTTCCCTTTCCAATCCTGGACATCCGCGGCATTGATCGGTAACAGGATAGTCCCCGCTTCACCTGAACCGTTTTGATGTAGCCCATCGAGGCGATAAAATGGCCATAGGCGTGTTCGGCATGCTCTGGTGATTTCGATACCTCTACCAGGCGCCTTTCTGTGGTTGCATAGTTTTCTTGGTGGACCTCACCGGTAGGTGCTCCGTCTATCCATCCGCGGAAGGATGATTTCACTAAGGTCCTTAGTGGGAGAGTGTCGTTGCTATTTCGGATGCGGATAAAGGTCATACCCTTGAACCGCAGTAGTGGCAGGTCACCGAGTTTCGGGGGGGCTCCTGAATTCAGCTCGGTATCACTGATTCCCCGCCAAAGACTTCGGACGCTATCCCATTGGATCATAACCACGGCTTTGGCGTCTTCCGCGTGAATCATAGCTAACGCTTCCCGCGTCAGAGGTTCAAACGCCGCACGTAACCAGTTGTCGTCACCTTCCTGTAGTCGTCGCTGCGACCCTATCCATGATAGGGCTTTTGATAGGGGCATCCACTCGGTTAGCTTATTGCTACCATCTCTGTAGCCGACCCTGACGTGGGTATGCCCGTTAGCGACCTGAATGCGTGAAAAGAGGATAAAACTGACCCCGGTCTGACCACTACGGGACTGTGCTCGAGAACGTACAGCCTGAATGCCATAAATGCCTAGAGGTGCCGCACCTCCCAGTGTTGGGAGGCGATCAACGAAGTCCTTGACACCGAATACTGCTCCGCTATGTGCCAGCATTACGTCCAACAAGGCGCTCTGGACGCGGTGTATAAAGTTTTGCTGCGAGGATTGCTCGTCACGGTTCTCGATGGGAAGAACGTGATGGACATTTGCTCCGATAGATGACAAGGCGTGGATGCCCGCAAAATAGTTCACAGGGTCTTCTGGAGTGGAGCCAATTCGGTCGGAGGCACAGATCAGAACCACTATTTGACGTTCGCCGCTTTGTTCCTTGATTTGTTTTGCCGTTTTCTCCCAACATTTCACCCGGATATCGAAGCGCTGGCGGGCTTTACCTTCAGGACGTTCTAGGTTCGAACGTAGACCGTGTGTCTTAGGTGGAAGAGGCTCGTCGTAGACAGTGACAGCATCACCAAATAGCACCTCGATGGTCTTCTGGATCAGGCCTTTTTCCATCTGATAATCGGAGAGCAGCCAGATTATGGGCTTCATGTCACCATGCACCTGATGCAAGGCGAGCATATTCTGTGTTCTGTAAAGCTCAAGCTCTGCTTTTCTGAATGAGCTGTCTTCCTCGATCTCCTCCCCTACGTCTTCCTCGTCCTCTTCATCACCTATTTGGTTGAACACGCCACCCGCCATGCCGAAATCGGACAATCTGATCATTTCCTGCAATGGTTTTGCGGGCAAGGTAGGTAACTTGACCTCTCTCACTGGAATGTTGCCTGCGGCCAGTAAGGGCGCAACAAGTCGAGATGCTGTTTCGAGCAGGGCCAACTCATCGCTTTCAAAAACAGTTCTTGGTGAAATCGATGTGAAGAGTGAGGGTAGCTCTGGGAGTCCGGCCCACCAACCAGTTACATCATTGAATTCTCGTCGACTGATGGCGTCGGCGATAGTATGCGGCAATTGGTTGCCGGATTTTCGCTGTAGGGTTGCATACTCGTCGCCGAAAACCCAACCATCCTTGGTCTTGTTGACGGTGACTCGGCTTACGGGGCGTCCAGATCCCATTACGTAGGCAGTGACTGATCCGTTGGTTCGGTAATGTAGCGCTGGCATCCGCTTGGCCCAGACCCGTTTCATTGCCGATACAGAAAGGTAGAGGTCATTGGAGTACGGCATGCTCGTGACCGACAACCTAGCAACCATGGAATAGAAATCATCCCGGTAACGCCCCTCACTGCGGCGTGGTTTGGTCATCAACTCGACGGTATTAGTATTGTTATCTAATGATGAAACCAGTTCGCATTGCCCCATTCCTTCGAATAATTCTTCTCCGACCAACCGTTCCCCAAATTCTCTCGCGATTAATGGGTAGTTCGGCCGTCTCTTGACATCTATATAAGCGATGTCTGCCGGATCGAGAACGAAGCCGGTAGGTGAAACTTCATTGCGTAGACGTTCTGCGATGTGTCCGAGATTATTTCGCTCTGCCCAGGTCTCAACATCGTCAGTTAACCAGCGGCGGATAATGTATGCCAGCTTTTCACGCAGTTCAGGCAGGTTCTCCTCCGGAGGGGAATACATCTGAATAGCAGCAGACATTATTCCCTGGTGATCAGCCTGTAGTCCGAGGTTTTTATCCAAAAAAATGACACTATCAATGTCGCTTGATAAAGCTAGACGCAGGGACACAATGGGGAGGTTGAGTTTTTGCTCTTTGGCAGCTTCTATGAGATCGCAAAAGGCAATCTTCATACCTCCAGAGAAGTGGATGTTGGTCAACGAAACGCTACCACTTAGCCAGTTTCGATCTATTATTTGCCCTATGAGCAATGTATCGCGCTGTGATTTGATTCCATCTACGCGAGTCCATAGAATTTTGGAGTCTGTGTTCATGAGAAGCGGATCAAGTTTTGAATGGAATCCAGAGGTTCAGCGAACGACTGGTAGAGATTTCGGTAGCACTCACGGCGCGTCGGATCTGCATGGTGGAGGCATTTGGCAAGGATCGACTGCATCATCACAAGCATGGAGGATTGGTCTGTGTCTGCTCTGCCTAAGGCTGAGTTGGGTGCCCAGGCTGCGTCCACGAAATAGACGAAGGCCGGACAGTCTCCACGCATTGCCCTACCAATGGTTTGGAGGATGATGATCATCTGATCGGCCACGAACGGTTCCGCATATGGGCCTAGGCGATGTGATACCAGAGGGAGTCGCAATAGGTATTCGGTCATATGACTAGCGTCGCGTCTGGCTTGCTTAAGTGCCTGCAATGCCTCTTCCGTATCATGAAATTTGCGACGATCGAATTGTTCTGACGCACGGCCAACCAGTCCTTGTATTAACTGCAGACTGTCTCCTCGTGGATGAGGGCGGGTCAAGAAGAAGAGTGAACCGATGATGGCCTTGTTCTGTCGTGGACCGTGTCGGAACACGATGTTAACCCCTCGGCCGATTGCATTCATCGGGAAGAGTAGTAGTTCCCAGCCAGGATCTTCACCCAGTTGTTCAACCTCTGCTGCCGTGATTGCATGCTCATCCATACGGCCGTGTAGAGTGGCCTGGGCGAGATATCGTACTTTACCTCGCCACATAGGATGGTTGGCCTCGATGTGTTGGAAGATCATTCTGCACTGCTCATAGGAATTGACCACCAAACCAGCTTTTCTACACACACCATTTATGACATCGTTTTCGGCAATGGCCGTGCTGACGTGGCTGAAATTTCCGTTTTTTAGCAGTTCATCTACCATCAACTTTAGGATAACATCGCGCTGGCTCATCTTTGCCCCGCTGAACCGGAGTGGTGTTACCCCATCTTTTGGATCGCGCATGCACAAGAATGTGTAGCGAGAATGTTTCCACCCTTCGCCAGCGTTTGGACGTTGTAGAACATAGTGTGGGCCGGCTGAGACGTGAAAGCTGGGGCTTTGCTCAAGCATCGAGGTTGCACTGGTCAGGAGAACTGCCATACCACCGCCATCGCTTTCTTCTCCCAAGGTGATCATTCGTTGGGGAAGTGTCCTCGGCGTGCCAGCAAAGCTGACGTGGGAAACATCGACGTTACCTTCCTCGCTGATCGTATAGCGTACCCCGCTCATTCTGCCAATCAGGGACTCCGGCAGGATGGCCATCTGGTCCTTTGAAGGGCGAGACTCGAAAACACTATCGCTCACCAATCCTTCTGCATTCATTAGTCTGAGATGGGGAGCAAGACCAAAATGCTGAAGGACAACCAAAGAGACTGCGACTAGTAGTCCGCAGTAGTGGAAGAATGTTTCATCGTCCAGTGGCGAGGTCAGAAAGGGTGAACTCCGAAGAATTACCGCAATACTCTGCACTGAAGAGTCGTTGCCGTCGCGGTCCCACTGCTCGATGGCTTGCGTAAGTTTTTCATGAAAATCGCGTATTAATCTGATGTCTGTGCTTAGAAGAGCAGAGACCTCTAATAGTGTTCGCTCTAGATCGAGTGGATCTTCGTCGTCATCCCCTTGTTCTAGAGAATGACGAAAGGCGACTCGTTTCGCTGCAGCATCCCATACGCGTTCGATGGCATGCTGCGCCGCTTGTCTGGACTCACCATCGATCACGTTCTCGCCGGCATACATATCTGCAAGCAGTGACAGCGAGGTATGAAGGATATTGGTGTTGTCATTCCTGAATTTGGCCGGAAGGTGGGTAATAAGACCAAGTAGCCTTTCCGTCGCTCGTCCAAAGCGGCCCGTCATTTCCAGTAGGGCTGGAAGAGTCTCTCCTGCAATGAAAGCGTTACTTCCTCCTGCCACTGGCTGGTGAATGTCTCGGATTAGGGTGCTCCATAGGGAGTCTGAATCTCCTACGAGCTTCATTATCGGAGTGCCACGTGCATCGAGGTTGCTTTGCGCTCCATCACATTCGTCAACGACCAGGAGGTCAAAAGTTCGTGCAATAAATTCGAAATGATGAACTTCTGTTGTTGAGTAAAGCTTGGAGACACCTCTGTCCATGGAAAGGATGTGTCCGGCCCAAATGTGGGCTTCTGCTAACGAGCGCTCCCCATATTGGTAGCCACAGACGGAAGAAAGAGCACATTGATTGGCCCTCGGCCGCTTCTGGTCATCCGGTTTCTGCATGATTTTCATGCACGGTGGGGCGTGATGAGGGAAATCCTGCTCCTCGTCGCTGGCAAACCCAGCAAGTGCGCAGTTAGTTGCGAAGAATGGTGCTACTGTCCGTGTTTCCCCGAACCCTCGATGGTGTCCTGCTAGCGATGTGGCGAAGTTGAGGACATGTCGATTACGAGAGCTTTCTCCCTGGCCAGACAGTAGCCCCGCTGGAATGCGATACTGGGATAAGGTTTCGATAAAACTTGTGGCTACCTCGATAGACGGGAATAAGAAGCAGGCCCGATATCCGTTTTGAAACAAATAGGCAGCGAGGAGATAAAGTACTGTTGTCTTACCTGCGCCAGGAAGACCAATCAAGTGTCGGAGTCCTGTTAAGTCAAGGTATTCGCAGGGGGCCAAACCGATTTCACTAGCTTGTAGAAGGCTGGCTGTTGGATATCCCTCTATATCATGCAATCTCCGATACCAAGCATTGACGCCGGGAGGGGTACGGCCCGAATCGACATCCATAGCGTCAAACTCGTGAGCGATGGCAATGAGGTCGGACCACGCTACTTTACCGGGAGCATGCCCGATATGCGTTAGCTCATAGTTTGGAGGATCCTGCGGATCGAAACCAAGTGGAGAGATGAGTGCGTTGTAGCCACTGTCGTGGGTAATTTCAGCTGCCCGCGCAGGATCATGGAACATGATTCTGCTTCGGTTGCGTAACGAAAGTGGGTTACTCAGGGAAATAAGCGCCTGGCGAACGTCATCAGGCTCAAGGTGGGTCCAAAGTTTTCGAATGGATAGATCAGGCCCAATCTCGAAGCGTTGTGGGAAGCCAACGTCGATGTTTCCTTTGCGGTTTCGGTGCTCCTCAATTTGCCGGTAGTGGGAACGATATATGTCTGCCATTAGTACTAGTTCGCGCCGAGTACATGGGGCGATTCCAGCAAGTCGGACATTTCTTAGGGCAAGCGCAATATCTCTTGGTAGAGTATGGGTTACCCCCTCGAACCCTGCGAGTAGGCTTGACATTCTATCTAACCTTTCCTCGCCAAGCATCTCTGTGGCAATGAGACAGATGTAGTTGAAGCGTTCTTGCCCCTTGTATGGACTCAACGGCTCACGCATTGGTCGTTTCCTTGACTAACTTGAGCGCATCGCTGAGTTTCAGAAACAACAGTTCGTCGCGTTGGGCTGTCACTTTGAGGCGGTCAAGATAGGAAGGATGGGCCACGATCAGCCAGTCAGGGATGACTACCCATTTTCTCAAGTAATGGGCTAGGCCCCCAATCGATTTGCAGAACTTGCGGCCGAGGATTTCTGGGCTGCTGTACGCTTTGAGGTCGATCCCGATATCCCCGACAGCAATGTCAACTCGGTCCCTGAATGGGTATAGCTCGGCTGGCAGACCCATCTTGCAGATTGCATCGTACATTTGGATCTCGTCGAGGCCAGGCTCAATCCAGTACTGACGAATACCTCGTGTGACCCGCATAAGATCCAAAGACTTTATTGTGTGGGCGACAGCCGCCGGCTTACTGACGGTACAGGCTTGTGTGCGACAGACTAACCCTGCTTTCCCTTGTTGCATTGCATTGCCGCAATGGGCACAGATCGGCACTCCATCTCCAATATTCCACCCATCTGGAACGGGTTCGTAGAACTGTTGTTGCATCAAAAGCCAGATTTGTGACGATACGTCGAGTTCGCTTTTGCGAAGGTTTTCTACTCGTACCACTGGGTTCCTGACTACGAATTCGCGAACAGCCGTGTAGTCTTTGTTAGCGCTTTTTTCAGGGAAGCGGCTTAGTACCTCGACGAGCTTGGTGAACAGCTGATCTTCGATGCTGGCGGTTATTCCGCTGAAATCGCGGGATAGCTCCTCCGCCTCAGCAGTTGGAGTCCCATCCTCTGCATGGATCAAACGGGTGTCTATATAACCTAACTCGGTTACTTCCTGGATGGGGAGCCATTCACCAAGCGGTTTTGTACATTGCCATAAAAGTTGGTGGATTTCCGAACCCCAGTCGGGTTGTCCCAGTGCGAGACAGGCGTGGGATACAAGGGACATTGCCTTTCTATCCTCCGGTAGCAAGCCGACAGGCATTCCGTATGACTTTTGATTGCCTGCCACCATTTTCCCTTCCACGAGTGCAAGCCTAGCTTGGCGCATGACCAATGCTGCGAGGGATGGGATGAGCAGGGAGAGTCCGGTAGAAGGTGGCTTAGCTGATTCGGCGGGAGGGATGATGCTGACTTGGAGTAGGTTCTTGATTGCGGCTGTAGCCAGTGGTGGCATCACCCGGAAGTTAGAGGAATCTTCTGGTAAGCGGTAAGTTTTGAAAGCTCGTCGCTCAATGCCTACCAGGTCAGCAAACTCATCCCAAGTAAGATTTAGGTGGGTCTTGGATAGGACTCGTTTTGCCGCAGAAAGCCAGTCCTTTTGTGATTGCTGTGCTGCCACGAGCCTTCCTTGTGATTTATTTGGTACACGGTGCGTACCACAAACCGGCTTAGATGACAGGGTATTCATTGCGTACCATGTTAGCAAGTTGGCATACGAAATTTATGGTTTTATTTGTTGCGTATTTGGACTATGAATCGCCCCGACGCCAGATGACAGCTTCCTGCTGTGTCTGTCATAAAAATATTCGAACAATTGCGGGTTGATGCAGAGAATTGGAAAGGATGGGCGTCGCTAGGGAGCCTGAATCTGTCCTAACGATCAGGTTCCAGAACTTCTTTGCATGCTAGCATCCACGGCTTTTGAAGACTGAAACAACATATGAAAGCTGTGATTCGCTTGGGCGATCCAACTAGCCATGGCGGTTCGGTTGTTAGTGCTGCCGCGGCTACCAGTATGTATGGGAAAAAAGTGGCGTGTGTCGGCGATCGCGTTTCCTGCCCGAAGCCTGGCCATGAAAACTGCGTCATCGTCGAGGGCGATGACGGTTGGAAAATCGACGGACGCCCCGTTGCGTTGGATGGCCACCGTACAAGTTGCGGTGCCGTGTTGATCGCTACGCTAGGCGAGATACTGCGCGACCCTCATGCAGGTGCAGCACCGACAGTCATTGCCTCCTCAATGGCCGGCGCGTCCACACATAATACTGCCGCCTCAACCCGCTACGACATGCATTTCCAACTGCAAAGCGAACAAAGTGGCCGACCAATGGCCAACGTCCCCTACAAGCTGACGCTCGTAGACGGAACCGAGATCCTTGGCCATACCGATAGCCACGGCCGCACAGAAAAAATTTCAGCCGATCACCCCGCCCTAGCCACTTTGATTGCCCCGTACTATGAGCACAACGATACAGAAGACACTGACGCCGACGACGGATGCTGCACCTGCCATAGTGAGGCTGCCTGAACCTGAGTTGAGTGGCTCACAATGGGTCGCGCGCTTCCCGGGTAGTAACGATCTGGCCGACCTGACTCCAGCATTTGGCGCCAATGTTGCGGCCTTCGTCGCCGCATTGCGTGCAGCTGGTGCGCTCGTCCGCATATCAGCCACTTATCGCCCGATTGAACGGGCTTATCTCATCCGGACCAGTTGGGAAATCGCTAATGGTAAGGTGAAGCCTAACGCCGCCTCACCGTTTCCTGGCGTTAACATCCAATGGGATCACGGCAACGAGAGCCAATCGGTTGCGGCCGCACGCGCGATGTGTGCTGGATACTCAACATTGCAGCTACAGACTAGGCCTGCACTCAAGAGCCGCCACACCGATCGCCAAGCGATCGATATGACCATCTCTTGGTCCGGGCCGCTTACAATCAGCGATGCCAGCAACAATCGCGTCACCATCCAGACGGTGCCGCGCGCCGGCATGAATCCGGACCTTAAAACCGTCGGTGCGAGTTACGGCGTTATCAAATTTTGGAAAGGGGCATCGGATAAGCCCCATTGGTCAACGGACGGACGCTGACGATGAAATTTTCGTTGCTCATTGTTTTGGCACTTCTGGCTTTGCCTGTGTTTGCCAATAACACGCAGAACCCTGATGTGAAAAAATTCGTAGATACCGCAGATCAGTGCGAGCACTTTCTAGGAGAGATCGGAGGCCCTGGTACTGCCAAAGAGCAGCAGCGCCTGGTGCATACCGCCAACCACTACTGCAACGCGGCTAAGCGCCAATTCAAAAAGCTAGATGTTAAATACAAGGCTGACTCGGACGTGCAAGCCATCCTGGACAACTACCGTGCTGAGCTGGCCGACTGACGATTAGGTGCATCCCAGCGCAGTGGGCGGGTAGTTAAGTAATGCCCCAGATTTTCGTCACGGACCGGGTCGCTAAAATGCTTTTGTCCAGGCCACAAGAGGACGATAAACGCCTCCCCGACAGCGTTGCCGACGGTTTTTTATTTTCCGCCGCCAGCCGAACCACGCTCCCTTGACGCACCCTGCCTAGGCCCCTAACCTCCGTCATCGTTGCGAATGGAAATAAGCAACCGAGGCTGAGCAGCCCCGATGGTTACTGAGCACAATTTGACAGTTGCGCTCAATAATTACGTCGATCCGTGCATTTCTCTATGGCGGGCCGACGAAGGACACCGGCGGGTTCGCCCGCCGGTGTGCCGGAGTAACCACCGGTCTGCTCACCTTCGCTCGGCCTGCCGCCTTCCTACCGGCAGCTCCTCCCTCATGTGATGTAAGACGAAGGAGTTCGACCATGGCATCTCGCCGTACTGTGTCTCCCCTTGAGCGCGACCTGCGCGATATCCAATTCACCGTTGACCGATTGGTGCAGCAGATGGCGCCGGAATCTCGGCGTCGTCTTCAGCCGGAAGCCGCGCGTAGTTTGTTGGCGGCGGTGAGTTACAAGCTGGATATCTTGCAGGCGGTGGTGCGTTCGTAAGCGTGGGTAGATAGGGCGCGATGCGCGCGATCGCGTCCTATTCAAACGCCCAGTGGGCCCGCTGGGTGTTTCGTTGATGTAAGCATATTTAGGTTTTCGCTGAAGACCGGAGGTGGTTTGCCTGTCCCCACATAATCTCGGGGCAAGGTCTTTCGCTTCGTATTTGTTCTAAATCACGCAGAGGGCTTCTGGCTACATGTAAGAATAATATAAATTAACCTATCTCTTATCCATTTGGCATGATCATGAAGATGCTTCAGTTCAAGGCAATTTACCGTTCACTGGGATTTGCTCTGCTGTTGAGCACATGCTTCCAACAAACGTCCCTAGCGGATCCCGTCATCCTCGATACCCCTAATGCACATATTGTGGTGGTGCGCCCAATCGACAGCTGGTCCGCGGATGATGCATATGACCAAGTGTCGTTGGATTTGCTGCAGCAAAAGCGTGTCGGCTACAGTTATTTCACCCCGGAAGGCAAATACTATAACGGCTCGCCAGGCCTGTTTATGGACAGGAAAGACTTGTCCGAGCCGCTGTCTCGCGCGGTGGATGACATGCTAGTGGCAAAGCAGGTCGATTACGTCAAAGAAGTCGATAAATTCCTCTGCTTTCAGCGCGCCTTCACCATTCCGCATGAAAAAGTAGCGGACTTTTTGAATTTGCAGCAAAAGCTGTACGAAAAGTCGATCACCATCGGTGGGGATCCCGCTGTGGCAAGGGATCACATGAAGGCCAAGAAGGTGCTCGGCGGCATCATGGCCATTGGCATGGTCGCATTGGGTATGAATCATTTCGGAGCATTGCCGGGCGCCAACATCATGCTGAACAATCAACTGCCTCCCGAGATGTTCCAGCTGGTGAAGGACTTTGGTCGTGCCATGGTGCCTGTACCGCTACCGCCGATGGATCTGAGTGGCTACAAGACCGTGGACGTTCGTGTCATTACCACCGGCGGGCGCGACAGAGTGGGCGAGGTCATCATTGCCTACAAGGTAGATAAAACGGCGGAGATTGAGCGGGACGCCTTTGCCACCGCGATCGTCAACAGTTTCGGGCTGGATACGCCTATCGACCAGATCGTTAAAAATCGCGAGGCCGATTATGCGCGGCGGGTGGAAGTATGGAATGCCTGCGTGGCCGCTGGGCAGTGCAAGAGCTGAAGTGAGTCAAAGTAGGGAGCCGCTTGTCATCCAGCCTGGAATGTCTGGTGGTTCATTTTAAGAATAATTCCGCTGTTACTAAATTGCATAATAATCAAGCGCATTATATTTTCAAATGCGCAATGGATTTTTGGAGATATTGTGAAAAATCTGCTTGCGGTTGGGATTTTGAGTCTTACTTTAATCGGCTGCGCATCGGTGCCATTGACCAAGGAAAATGTACAAAGTAGCGTTGCTGTAGATACAGGATACCCGGGTTGTCCGAGTTGCGTTTTAGTAAAAACTTACCACCCTACGCTAAGAGCCTCTCATAGCAATCACATCACAGATAATGATTTTGATGGCTGGCTGGATGTGACATGGAGTCTCGTGATGACGAATTTCACCGCGGACAAAATGCCTATCTACGCAATAGATACTTCCCTGGTGACGTCGGGGCCATTTACACGAGGTGTTTCTTACTGGGTTGTCGATGAGTCCGGGAACAAAACTTTCCTCTCTGCAGCGGATCGTTACAGGTTCGAATGCTTTTCAAACATTGGCAGTGGTTGTAGCTGGGATCAAAGAGTTGTGCTGCCGACGCAGTTGGTGGACCAGGCGATCCATTCCCATCAGGGGTTCAAGATTCTTGTGGGCATTAACCAAGATAGAGTCCAAATGGGTTCGGATGGTTATAGTCCAACAGCTATACATACAAGCATTTTCCGCGGTATGACAATTAATGTAACGCCGGAATATCTGGATGGCTTCATTGCCGGCATCGAAACGCAAGGCGGCGTTTTGCCTTCTGCAAAATTGGAGGCTGCCATAACGAAGATAAACAAATCGCTCGATACTCTTGAAGCCAAGAACCAGGCTAAAAAAATGATTGCAGAAAGGCCGAAGAAAAGAGTGGTGGGTACGAAAGTCTGTCAGCGAATGGGGCCCTGGGTTATTGTAGGGTTTGTCGAAAATTCGACAAATGAGAAGATTCAAATTCGTGAGTCAAGTGAAACATACATCACTAACCCTCAAATACATGCTGGTAATTTTTCGGATAAGGTGATTTGGGATAATCCGGATAGATGGCAGCTATGTGATAATTAATTGTGCAATTTGAGCCAGTTCTCTGTAAACCCCGCTTGCTTAGTCGGTAAGTGGGGTTTTTCAATAAGCGCCGGCAGGGGCATCTTGTCTCCCCTTGAGCGTGCTCTGCGCGTAGTTTGTTGGCGGCGGTGAGTTACAAGTTGGATATGTTGCAGGCGGTGGTGCGTTCGTAAGCGTGGGTAGATAGGGCGCGATGCGCGCGATCGCGCCCTGCTCAAACGCCCGGTGGGCCCGCTGGGTGTTTTAAGGCGTATCGGGTTTTAGATCGAGCGAGAGCCGATAGCACTCACCAAGTAAGTGCCGCATTAAGTCGATATGGGGTATGATAATTTGCGCAGACATATAATCCCTATTTTATTGCCTTAATTATGAAGAAAATTATAAAAAGTGCAGCGCTTGGCTCAGCGGTAAACCTTGGGGGTAGCTATTTTATCTCCAGCATTGCGTCAGTAAGCTACGCGGCATTTCTTGCTAGAAATAACGTTGGTTTAAAAGATATTTATCTGTCTTTTTACTCAAAAGAATATACTGCTTTTGCTTTGATTGTAGGCGCTTTATTCGATATGGCTGGTGGCTACGCCGCAGCGAAATTTAACAATGAACGCCATATATTGGCTGGTTTGCTCTCGGCGCTGCCATGCCTTTTTATAGGTTTGTTTAGTTTGCTGAATCCCCTTCCAAACGAGGTCCCGATATGGTTCATCGTCACATCGTGGATAATCGTTATTCCAGGTGGCATGCTGGGTGGGTATGCCGCAAAACGGTGGACGTAGAACAAGGCGCAGCACAACTTGCCGTGGAATGGCTAACGGTACGCGGGGACAACGAGGGAACGCTGCAAGGGCGGCACAAAACTATTGGGGCGGATAGATTCTGGCCCTCCTGTTGATTGCCCGTGGATGGGCAGGGAGGGGGCGAACGGGTAGGCCGGCGATGACTGCCGGGTGGGCAAGCGATGGCGTGTGGTGCAATGCCGCGCATCGCGCGGCGATTGCCCCCTTCTATGATAAGAGTCAAATTTTTTCGCTAGCGTTTTCCAAGCCAGTCATACATGCCGCGCTGGCTGTTTCAGCACGGCATGTATGACTGGCAAGCCTTGCCAGGTAACTTCACCGTTTACCGCATCCATTTCTTAATACCCGTTCCCGGCTCTTATCCGTGAGGACTCGCCTCACCACCTTCTATCCGCCGGGACTAACCCGGCCTAATCCCGCATGCGCAGCGCGCCTTGGAACCGGAACTTGAACAAACCCCATCTACGAGAGTCGGTTACCGCAATGGCAACCCGGGGGCAATACGGGCTTGTTCACTGACATCAACAATGGGATACGCCCTGCGATCCGTACCGCTTAATGCTTACACATGGCTCCCGCCGGAATTTCCCCGAACTCCAGCAGCCTCCACAACGCGATAGCCAGTTTTCGAGCCACCGCCACAATGATCAACCGTCGCCCGCGCTTGCCGCCCGCCTGTGTTCGCTGCATAAACCAGCGTGTCAGATCGCTGTTGGGTTGATAGCGCAGCCAGTCCCACGCCATTTCCACCAACAAGGCGCGCACACGCCGGTTGCCCTGTTTACTGATGCCCTGATCCACGCGACTCTGACCACTATCGTAGGGCTGTGGAACCAGCCCCACACAAGCCCCCACTTCCTGACGGTTATTGAAATGCCGCCAGAACAGCTCCAGCGTCAGGCGGGTCGCGCCCACTTCGCCAATGCCTTTCAATTGCTGCAAGTGCCGTATCCGCTCTTTCTGCGCCTCCGGCAAAGCGTCGCGTATTTGCTTTTCAATCTGCTTCATCTGCTGAACGGCCAGACACAGCAATTCACGATTTTTGCTCAGCCGCGCCAGCAAGTTGGAATTCAGCGGTTGCCCCGCGTAATCGCACAACGCGCCAGGTTGTAGCCAGTCTGCGGATAGCGGATCGAATTCGGTCCAGCACCCCACCGTGCGCAGCAACTTAGTGATGCGATCACGATGCCGGATGATGTCCTTCTGTATATCGCCACGCGCCCGCACCAAGTGACGCGATCCCTCTTCCCCCTGCGTCGGCAGATGCAGGACGTGCATGCGGTCCTTTTCCCCGCGTAACCAGCCGAGCAAACTGTTGACCAGTTTCACCGCATCCAGCCGATCCGTCTTGGCCCGCCGCGCCTGGCGCGGAACCGGAATGCTGGCGGGATCGATGGGTAGTACCTGATAGCCGTACTTCGACAGGGCACGTGCAATCCAGACCCCATCCTGGCCGGCTTCAAACACCACAGACACCCGGCATACTTTGGTCAGTCCCCAATGCTGCAACTGCAGCTTGATCTTGTTTACGACCGCCTGGATCCGCCCCAATGGCGTCACGTCGTCCACGCTGTAGAGGGAGGGGCGGTCACGCCGTCCATCGCTCATCGCCACCTTCCAACTCTTTTTTGCAAGCTCCAATGCCACCGCCAGCATTTCGGTGGGTTGTGTTGTATGCTGGTCTTGAGCTGAGCGCATCGCCGTCTCCCAAAGTTGATACTTCCAAATTTCACTCTGGCAGGTGGCGTAGCGCTTGGCTCAATTTATTCATAGGGTCTACTGCTGTTGCTATAACCTGCTGAGAAGTCGAGGACCGTCGGCTTCGTCGCTGACCGGATCACCCACGGCTTCACCGTGGGCTACGCCGGCCCGCCCCGCTCGCGCGGGCATCTGACGCCTGGCCTTCGATATCGACATGGCCTCGAACACTCCCTCTCGTTTGGCCCTTCGTCCCATATAGGCAACTACTACGGCCGCTGCTGACTTCTCGCTCCGGTCAAACCGTCGCCCTTTCAGGCATGAGGCGAGATCTCCCCAGGTAAGAACGCACACCTTCATCGCACAACCGCCGGATCTACGCCGCTTCGCCTTGATCACGAGAGCTTCGCGGTCTTTTGCCCGCTCGCCCTGCTCCGCAGCGCCTTCTATCCGGTTCTTGTTCATCGGCTCGCGATTTACGCTCCACGCTTCCTTCCCACACTCGGTCGCCCTCATGCAGTTGCGCTTCGCTTCACTCGTCGTGATCAACTTATGGCGGGACTTGCACCCGCAGGTGTGCGCCCATGCTGGGCGCACAAAAAAGCCACCGCCGAGGCGGTGGCTCAAATCTTCGAAAGTTGAGCTGCTACACAGTCTTAGAAGTGGTGCATCAGGCCTGCGTAGGACATGCTCGACTTGTTGCTGGTGTCGCCTTGCAGAGCCACCAAGCCGTCGCTTTCCTTGATTTGCGCATAGCCGGCGAACAGGCTAGTACGCTTGCTCAAGCTATAGTCCAGCTCGAACCCAACTTCGGTTGCGGAGGTAGCCAGTTGCTGACCATCAACGGTCACGTTATAACGGTGCGACACTTCGAGCTGCGGCTTCCAGTTGCCAAATTGATAGGCAACGTACGAACCCCAAGCGTTACCGCTCATGTGCGAGTCACGGTTGGAGATGTGGTACAGCGTATTGAAGTTGACGTTAACCGGGTTGGTCGTGTCGGTGGTATCGGCATACTGCGAGTCGTGGTTGAAAGTCAGAGCCACGGTCAGGTTGTCACCGTTGTAGCCACCTTCAATACGGCTGATAGAGCCCGTCTTGTTGGTATCGGCGCCTTCGTTCGGCTGTGCCAGGTAAGCTACGCCAACAAACAGATTGGTTGCGGCATTGTTGTAGTTGACGTGGAAACCGTATTCGCTGTTGATCTCTTTATGGTTGGCAACTTTTTCACCAGCGATGTACTGCAGTTGGCCAGTGATGCCATTCCACTCCGGCATATCGTACTTCACCGAGTTCTTGGCACGACCGTCACCTTGCCACTGGCCGAAGGTACCATAGCCCGGCAAGGAGCCATTTTCATACAGCGGAGTGTTGACGTTGCCGCCACCAGTGGCCGCGAAGTCACGACGCGGGCCGTTCAGGTTATCGGTCGATTCAGTTTCCAGCAGAACATCGTTCAACTTACCCATGCGCAGCTCGCCCAAGGAGGCGCTCTTCAGGCCCACAAAGGTTTCACGATCAGCGAACACGCCAGCGCCCGAGCCCGGGGAAGAGACGCCGTCGGCGTTGAAGCCGTTGGAGATCTTCCACACGGTTTGCAGGCCGTTGCCCAGGTCTTCGTTGCCGCTGAAGACGATTTGCGAACCGAAGTCATCGATACCAGTGGTACGCGTGGTGAATACTTGCGGGGAAGCGCCACCAACAACAGCGCCATTGTTACCGGCGTACTTGATCGAGTCGATGCCGGCGGCCAGGGTGCCGGAAATGGTTACATCAGCATGAGCCAACACCGGCAGCGCCGCGGCGACTGCCAGAACGAGAGAGAGTTTTTTCATTTTGAGTCGTTTTTCCACATTGTTATTCAGGGGGCCTCGCGGATCGC
>Ga0213872_10000737_pt1 | contig 24357 bp, 20 predicted proteins | sample VelepicomBERX_R2_FD_160071 | JGI IMG/M metagenome (GOLD analysis project Ga0213872, IMG submission 160071) | Rhizosphere microbial communities from Vellozia epidendroides in rupestrian grasslands, the National Park of Serra do Cipo, Brazil - RX_R2 | ecosystem: Host-associated > Plants > Roots >...
TTGCCGGACCGACGGGAAAGGAGCAGTTTTAGCCCATGAACGAGGTAGAAGTTATCGAGATATGCCGCGAGGCAATCGTTGTCCTGTTAAAGATTGTGGGACCTATTTTGCTGGCCGGTCTTTTGACGGGTATCATTGTCTCGCTGTTCCAGACGGTGACGCAAATTCAGGAAGCGACCCTGACTTTTATTCCCAAACTGCTGGTCATCTTTGGCCTGACTCTGTGGTTGCTACCTTTCATGATGGCGACACTGGGCGGTTTCACGCAGGCCCTGACCGACCGCATCATTAAAATCGGCACGAGTAATTTATGATCAGCGTTTCGCTTGATCATTTCATGTCGGGGCATCTTTTCGCGTTTCTGGTTGTCTTCTCACGTGTGGGCAGCATCATGATGCTGTTTCCCGGTATCGGTGAAGCCTATGTCACACCGCGCGCGCGCCTGATATTCGCGTTTGGCATCTGCCTGCTGATTACCGAACCCCTGTTGCCCAAATTACCACCTCTTCCATCCAGCATGGCGGACATGGCGCGCATCATCACTTACGAAGTCACGGTCGGTTTGTATTTCGGCGTGTTGATGCGGTTGACGCTCAGTACGCTCGAAGCCGTCGGTACGATTATTGGCATACAATCCGGCCTGTCGAACGCCACAGTGCTGAACCCGCTGCTTGCGGCGCAAAGTCCCTTGCCCAGCGCGTTTCTATCTATCGCAGGCATTACCGTCATGTTTATGACCGGTCTGGATCATATGTTGTTCAGCAGTATTTTGGCAGTTTACAATATCATGCCGCCGGGTGACACACTGATGCCGGGCGATATGGCGCAATCGGTCGTGCAAATTGCCAACAAAAGCTTTACAATGGGCATCGCGCTGGCCATGCCGTTTATGATTATTGCGCTACTGGGCAATTTGGGACTGGGGTTGATGCAGCGCCTGATGCCGCAGGTGCAGTTGTTCCTGATAGCGCTGCCGGCCCAGATTTGGGGCGGTATGTTTCTGCTGTCCGTTACGGTTGCGGGTATTTTAACGCTGTGGCTGCGCTATGTGGATGAAACCGTCGCTTCCTTTGCCGGGATGTAAGGCATGGCAGAAGATCAGGATCAGGACCAAAAAACCGAAGCTCCAACCGGTAAACGGTTAACCGAAGCGCGTGAACGCGGTCAGGTGGCCATTAGCCGTGAGATGAGCTCGCTTGTCTCGTTCACTGCGATTTTCATTGTCATCGCGTGGTTGGGGCCGGGAGCCTTGTCTCGCCTAATACCGCTTTTGCGCGTTTATCTGGAAATGCCGCACGCCATGACGCTGGATGAGCGTGGCCTGCAGGCTATCGGCCTGAACACTATCGTGCAGGCCGCCATGGCCGTTGGTATCATTTTTGTTGTGATGGGGGCAGCCGCCATTTTGGGCGTCATGTCGCAAACCGGCCTGTTTGCGTCCCTGGATCTGCTGAAACCGGACATGTCGCGTCTATCGCCTATGCACGGCATTAAAAGGCTTTTTTCAACCAACGCGCTTGCCGAACTGGTGAAGAGCTTCGGCAAACTGATCGTGCTTGGTATCGCTTTTTATTTTCTGTTGAAGCCGGTGGTGAATGACTTGCCGACAATCCTGGGTCACGACATCAACGATGGCATGAACTATATCCACCAAAAGGCATCGCACATGATTTTGGTCATGCTGCTGATATTCGCCTGTATCGCGATTGGCGATTTTTTCTTTCAGCGTTTTCAGTACATGAAAAATCTTCGCATGACGAAGGCCGAAGTAAAGGACGAATATCGTCAGCAGGAAGGTGATCCGATCATCAAAGGACGTTTGCGTCAGTTACGTCTTGAACGCGCCAGAAAGCGCATGATGGCCCAGGTGCCTAAAGCGGATGTGGTCATTACGAACCCGACACATTACGCCGTGGCTCTGCAATATAACGCCGATAAAATGGCGGCGCCGGTCGTCCTGGCCAAGGGTGTCGATAAGCTGGCTGAACGCATCCGTACCGTGGCGGAAGAGCATAAAATACCTTTTGTCAGCAACCCGCCATTGGCGCGCGCCCTGTATGATACGGTAGATGTTGACGAACCTATACCGTCACAGCACTATCGGGCGGTGGCCGAGGTCATTTCGTACGTTTACAAGCTGAAAAAACGTAAATTTTAAGCTAAGGTTAAACCTTAACCCCTAAGTGCTTTCTATGCATCAAAACCGAATCAAAAAACCGCCAACATCTGCCGGGGGCACCGGGGCCGCCGACCCTCTGGTCACGCCTATGCCGGTGCGTGCGGCCGCTAAGCCCGCATTGACATTACCGCCCGCGCAGTTGGGCGTTTTGACGTTGGGCATCACCGCGTTGCTGGGCCTTATCATCGTGCCTGCATTCTCCGGCCTTGCCGGATGGGTTGTCGGTCTTTTTTTTGCGGCGGTGATTGCTGCCTGTTCCGGCTACACATGGCTGCAGCTTCGTAAAAAGCGGGTTGAAGGTTTTCAAGAGATGCTGTTACGCGAAGCGTTCCACAGCGTTCTTACGCCGCAGTTGATCACCGACGAGACCGGGCAGATGGTTTTGGCCAATCGCGCGTTCCGTGGCTGGATCGATATTGGCCAACAGAATGCCGAACAGGCGCTGTCCAGCCGTTTTTCGGCTTCCGCGTCTGGTGCCAATGAATTTCGTCAAATCCGTGACTCGCTGCGTAACAACCGTTCGGCAATTGCCGAACTGCCGCTTTTGCGCGGCGGCAAGGTTGTTGAATGGCGTCGCGTTGTCACGCGCCCCATTGAGGGTGTAGGGCGTTTCTTCCATTGGCGTTTCGAAGATATCAGTGAACGCCGCCGCATGGAAAAGGCCATGCATGACGAGCAAACCAAGCTTGTCGACTTTATGGACAATGCGCCTGTTGGTATTTATTCGGTGGACCAACATGGGCGGTTCCGTTTTGCCAATATGACTTTGGCGAACTGGCTGCAGGTCAAGCCAGACGATCTGATCAAAGGCGACATGCGCCTGCATGACGTCATCGTCGATCCGGCCAAGGGGATTGCGCCGCATGCGCTGGCAGATGGTGCGCAGGGCGACGAACATGGTGAGCTTTTCCTGCGCCGCCGTGACGGCAACACCTTTCCGGCTGCTATTACGCAAACCATTGTCGTCAGCGAAGACGGCAAAACGCTCAGGACCCGTTCGATCGTGCGCGACTTGTCGCCGGAACGCGAATGGGAAGCGGCTTTGTCCGTCTCCGAATATCGTTTCCAGCGCCTGTTTGCCGAAGCACCCATCGGTGTCGTTCTGGTGGACGGCAAGCTGGAAGTTCTGGAGTGCAACAACGCGTTCCATCACATTGTACGCCGCCCACGCGGGTCGGTTGTGGGGCTGAATGTCGCCGATCTGGTCAAGCAGTCAGATAAAGCAAACGCCACGGCGCGCCTGACCGAGGTTGTGAAGGGTGGCGATTTGGCCAAGGCGTTGGAGCTGCATCTGATCGCGGACCGCGATATTATTTGTCAGGTCTTTATTAAGCGCTTCAACCTGTCGGTATCGCAGCATGACGCCAAGACCGATAACGACACAGAACAGGGGTTGATGCTGTATTTCATCGACGCCACCGAACATAAATATCTGGAAATGCAATTTGCGCAGTCGCAGAAGATGCAGGCCATCGGCCAATTGGCAGGCGGCGTTGCGCATGACTTCAACAACCTGCTGACGGCGATGATCGGCTTCTGCGACTTGTTGCTGCAGCGGCATAAGCCGGGCGACCAGAGCTTTAACGACATTATGCAGATCAAGCAGAACGGCAACCGCGCATCCAGCCTTGTGAAGCAGCTGCTGGCTTTTTCACGTCAGCAGACGTTGCAGCCTCAGGTGTTGAATGTGGCGGATGTGCTGGCTGACCTGACCAGCCTGATGCGCCGTCTGATCGGCAGTACCGTCAAGCTGGATATGGTCCATGGCCGTGATGTGGGGCAGATCAAGGCCGATAAGGGTCAGTTGGAGCAGGTACTTATTAATCTGGTCGTCAATGCGCGCGACGCCATGCAGCAAGGCGGGACAGTTGTCATTAAGTCATCCATGAAACCGGTGACGCAAAGCACCTTGCATGGGCGCGATATTACGCCCGGCGAATATGTGGCGATAGAGGTCATCGACACAGGCTGCGGCATGTCGAAGGAAATCATTTCACGCATCTTTGAACCGTTCTTCTCAACCAAGGAAGTTGGTCAGGGTACTGGCCTTGGCCTTTCTACCGTGTACGGTATCGTGCGTCAGTTCGGTGGCTTTGTGGATGTGCAAAGCGAAGTTGGCAAGGGTTCAACCTTTACGGTTTGTCTGCCACGCTATGTCGAAACGGCCGAAGACGTGGCCGCACGTCAGGCCGCCGCAAATGAAGATAAGCCGGGGCCGGATCTGACCGGTGCTGGCACTATCTTGCTGGTGGAAGACGAAGACGCGGTACGCGTGTTCTCAACGCGCGCGCTGCGTAACAAGGGTTACAATATCCTTGAGGCGCGCAGCGGTGAAGAAGCGCTGGCCGTCATTGAGCGCGAAGGCGGGGACAAGATCGACCTGATCGTTACCGACGTCGTTATGCCGCAAATGGACGGGCCGACGATGTACAAGAAAATCCGCGAAAAGTGGCTGGATATGAAGGTTATTTTCGTTTCCGGCTATACCGAAGACCGCCTGCGCGAACAATTCACGTCGGGTGAGGTTATTTACTTCCTGCCGAAACCCTTTACGCTGAAACAGCTTGCAGGCAAGGTCAAAGACGTGCTGAACGGAGAAGGTTGATTGAAGGATACACCATGAATAATTTGCAACAGACCGATGACCTGTTTTTTACGCGCACAGGTCTGGACCGCGCTGCCGCCGAGAAAATCGTCGATCAGGCGTTGGATAACGCCGATGACGGCGAGCTTTTTCTGGAATACAGCCAGACCGAGGGTCTGGTCTGGGATGATGGCAAGCTGCGCAGCGCGAGTTTCGACACAACGCAAGGCTTTGGCCTTCGCGCTGTGTCGGATGAAGCAACCGGTTACGCGCATGCCGTGACGTTGGACGAACATTCCCTGAAACGTGCGGCTGAGACAGTGCGCGCGATATCAACCGGCCATTCTGGCACCATGGCCCTGCCGCCATCGGGCACCAATCAGGCTTATTACGAACCGGCCAACCCGTTACAGGGGCAGGCGTTCGAAGACAAAATCGCGTTGTTGCAGGAAGTGGACGCTTATGTCCGCGGGCGCGACCCGCGCGTGAAGCAGGTCAGTGTTTACTGGTCGGCTGACTGGCAGGCGGTGCAGATCATGCGCCGCGGCGGTTGGCGCACGGCGGATATTCGCCCTCTGGTGCGCATGGATATTTCGGTGGTCACCGAACAGGGCGGACGCCGTGAATCCGGTCATATTGGTTTTGGCGGACGGCAATCTGCCGCGCGTTTTATGAATCCCGCCGAATGGCAAAGCATGGCAGACGAAGCTTTGCGCGTGGCACTGTTGAATTTGGATGCGGTTGACGCGCCCGCAGGTGAAATGACGGTTGTGCTGGGCCCGGGTTCGCCCGCCATATTGCTGCACGAAGCCATCGGCCACGGTCTGGAGGGTGATTTTAATCGCAAGCAATCATCCGCTTTTGCGGGCCTGATGGGGCAACGCGTTGCAGCACCCGGTGTCACGGTCGTGGATGATGGCACAGTTGACCAACGTCGCGGTTCACTAACTATCGATGACGAAGGCACGCCGACCCAATGCACGACCCTCATCGAAGACGGTATTCTGGTCGGCTATATGCAGGACAGGTTGAGCGCCCGCCTGATGGGCACGCGCTCAACCGGCAATGGCCGTCGTGAAAGCTTTGCCTACCAACCCTATCCGCGCATGACGAACACCATTATGCGGGCGGGCACGATGGATCCCGCTGAGATCATCGCTTCCGTTAAAAACGGTTTGTACGCAGTCGATTTTGGTGATGGTCAGGTGGATATCACGAACGGCAAATTTGTTTTCCGTGCAGAAGAAGCCTACCTGATCGAAAACGGCAAAATCACGCGACCGGTTAAGGGTGCCGCGCTGGTCGGTACGGGGTTTGAGGCGTTACAGCGCGTGAGCATGATTGGTAACGACATGAAACTCGACACCGGCCTTGGCACCTGCGGTAAAAACGGGCAGGGCGTGCCGGTCGGTAACGGCCAGCCCACCATTCGTCTGGACCGCATGACGGTGGGCGGACGCGGATAAACTGATTGCTTACTTGGATTGTTTGTCGAAGCTTACGCCGCTGACCGAATAATCTTCTTCTTTCATATCGACCAGTTGGACATGAACGCGGTCAGCCGGTATTTCCAGCGTTTCATAAACGGCCCTGGCGACGGCTTCGTGCAGTTTACATTTCTTTTCGGACGAACGGCCCGCTAACAGATTGATGGTGACCCAAGGCATGTGGCCTCCTTGTTCGTGGTGTTGCGTGTGTAGGGCTTAAGTTTCTTCGCCTGTTTGTTGTGCACGAATACGCTGGCGCAAAACGTCGATGGGGGCCAGTTGGCGGCCTGATTTATAATACCAGAATGTCCAGCCGTTGCAGGCCGGCAACCCCTGAACCAGCGCGCCGACTTTGTGGATCGACCCGCGCACATCGCCAACGCGGGGCGAGGATGAGACAAGTGTCGCATCCGCCGCGACCTTGGCGCGGAAACGTTCGCGTTCATCGAACAGGTAATCACCGGGGCGCAGCAAGCCACGTTCCAGCACAATACCGAACGGAATGCGTGGCTCTTCGCGCTTGGATGGCGTGAGAAGGAGCGAGGCATCGCCCACAACTTCAATCGACTGTATGCGTTTCAGGGCATGTTTGGCGTAGGTTTTGTCACGTTCAATGCCGATGAAATGACGCCCCATTTTGCGCGCAACCGCGCCCGTCGTGCCGGAACCAAAGAAGGGGTCGAGGATCACATCACCCGGCTTGGTCGACGACATGATGACACGGTACAGCAACGATTCCGGCTTTTGCGTCGGGTGAACCTTGCTGCCGCTCTCGCCGCGCAGGCGCTCCTTGCCGCTGCAGATCGGGAGTGTCCAGTCGCTGCGCATCTGCTTCTCATCGTTCAGGTTCTTCATGGCTTCGTAGTTGAAGCATGGCTTGGCGTCACGCGACGGCGATGCCCAGATCAGCGTTTCGTGCGCGTTGGTAAAACGCTTGCCGCGGAAATTGGGCATCGGGTTGGTTTTGCACCAGATGATGTCGTTCATGATCCAGTAGCCCAGATCCTGCAAAATGGCGCCGACGCGGAAAATGTTGTGGTAACTGCCGATAACCCACAGGCATCCATCGGGTTTTAGAACGCGCTTGGCCTCTTTCAACCACGCATGCGTAAAACGGTCATAGGCGGCGAAATCGGCGAACTTGTCCCAATCATCATCGACGGCATCGACCTGCGAATGGTCGGGGCGCAGCAGCTCACCGCCCAGCTGCAAATTATAGGGTGGGTCCGCGAACACCGCGTCAACCGAATGGCTGGGCAATTCCGACAGAATGCGCAGGCTGTCGCCAATCAGAATTTGGTCGATGGGCAGGCTGACAGCCTTCGTTTTTGATGAGGGTGTTTTGCGCGACATGGCACTGATTTATGCGCAGGGCCCCTTAACGACTGGTTAAGACTCGGCGCTTGGTGTCCAGAAAGAGTCTTCTGAATCAGTCGATTGGCGCTAAAAGCTGAGCCACTGGTGCAAATGAGCCACGGTGCCATTCCGTGACACCCAGTTTGCCAAGTGCCGTTAGGTGCTCGGGCGTGGGGTATCCTGCGTTGCGTTCCCAGCCGTATCCCGGATGGCGCTCAGCCAGCGCGGTCATCAACCGGTCGCGATGCACCTTGGCGATGATGGAGGCTGCTGCAATCGACAGTGACTTCGCATCCCCCTTAACAACCGGTGTTGCCGGGCAGGGCAGTTCCTTTGGGCAGCGGTTGCCATCGATCAACGCGTGGTCGGGTTTTACGCCTAGTCCTTGTACTGCACGACGCATCGCCAGCATGCTGGCCCAGAGGATGTTCAGCTCATCAATTTCCGCAGGGCTGGCTTCGGCAATGCTGGTCCGGCAATGTTGCAAGATGGGGTCGAACAGGGCTTCGCGTTGTGCTGTGCTCAGCTTTTTACTGTCCTGAATGCCATGTATCAGTATGTCCGGCAGGGTGGCAGGCAATATGACGGCGGCGGCCACAACCGGCCCGGCCAGAGGGCCACGCCCAACCTCATCCACACCGCAAATCATCTTGCCTGCGTCCAGACCATGCTGCTTTTCATAGGTTAAATCAGGCATTATGCGTCCCAGATTCTTTGTCGCCAGTAAGGTTAAGCATCTTTGCGGGCCGAGGCAAACAGCCATTAACCCTTTATTTTCAGGCAAAAAAAACAGTTGTGGGGTAAAAATAAGGCGGTTAGGATGTGCGGGCTTGATAAAGCGCCAAGGCGCGGCGGTTATAAAAAAACGCTCAAGCGAGGTTGGTGCCAGGGTCATATGCCGGACGGCGATGATCAGGTTGGGTCAGGAAAGCGCCACGAAACAAAAATTTAAAACGGCAGCATGTAAGGCGGCTGGGATAAAATTAAAAAACTAGTACAACCAACAGGACAGGAAAATCTATGAGACAGGGTCAAAACGGCCGTCGCCCCCGCGGGCGTCATCACAATGGTGGTCAAAATAGCGGCAACCAGGGTGGTGGCAACGGTAATCGTCCCCGTTCCGCCGCAGCCTTGCGGCACCAAACCTTCGACAGCAACTGCATAGACCTACGCGTTCGCGGCAATGCGTGGCAGGTGCATGAAAAATATCAGGCATTGGCTCGTGACGCGCAGGCGTCAGGTGACCGCGTTGCGGCAGAAAACTATCTGCAGCATGCCGAACATTACTACCGCATTATCGAGGCGATTAACGAAGCAACCGCAGCCGAACAGCGCGCGCGCGGTGGCACGGGCTTCAGTGGTCAGCAGCCGGATGTGCCGAACGGTTACTACGGCGACCCGAACGCGCCGCAACCCGCGACCGATGCCAACGGCAACGTTATGCCCCTGCCGCCGGCGGCCCAGCCTATGGCTCAGGCCGAAGTTCAGCCGGTGCGCCCGCCGCAGGCCAACAGTTTCTTCACAGCCGAAGAGGTTGAGGAAACCCGTGGCGGCGAAGAACAACTGGTCGCCAATCGCTGATTTCCTGCAACCGCAAGGTTGGCATGACGTCCGATCTGCCCTATAAAAGGCTGATGAAACGCGACTTTATTAAAATGCATGGGTTGGGGAATGACTTCGTCATTATTGACGGACGGATCACCCCTTTTCAACACACACCGGCCAAATTGATTGCAATGGCGAACCGCAGGCGCGGTATCGGCTGTGACCAGTTTATGATTTTGTTGCCGCCCCAATCGCCCGAAGCCGACCTTTACATGGATATGTATAATGCGGATGCTTCCGTCGTGCGTGCGTGCGGTAACGCCACGCGCTGTGTTGCGTCCTTGCTGTTTCAGGAAACCGGGCGCGATACAGCAATTATCGAAACAATATCTGGGCTGTTGCGCGTCTGGAAAGACGGTGATGATGTGGCCGTGGACTTTGGGCCGCCGCGTCTGGAATGGCAACAAATACCGACTGCGCATGCCGTTGATACGCTGCATGTTGATTTGAAGGCGGAAGGGTTGGTTGATGCTTGCTGCGTCAATGTCGGAAATCCGCATGCTGTGTTTTTTGTCAAGGATGCAGAGGCTATCAATTTGTCACAGGTCGGGCCAATCCTTGAGCACAACCCTCTGTTCCCGGATCGTTGTAATATAGAGGCCGTACAAATTCTGCCCGGTAATATTATGCGCATGCGCGTTTGGGAACGTGGCACCGGTATTACGGAGGCCTGCGGGTCAGGTGCTTGTGCCACGCTGGTTGCCGCTGTACGCCGCGGATTGTCCGAAAGGCGCGCCACCATAAGGCTGGACGGCGGTGACCTGACCGTGGAATGGCGCACTGATGACCACGTTATCTTGATCGGCAGTTATTTCGAAGCTTACCGCGGCACCTTTGATGAATGTGATTATGAGGAGTGATGGAACAGGCCGCACCGCAGATAGTCACCTTCGGTTGTCGCCTGAACGCCGCGGAGTCTGAGTTGATGCAGCGACAGGCTGCCGCTGCCGGACTGCAAAACGCAATTATCGTCAACACTTGCGCCGTGACGGCGGAGGCTGAACGCCAGGCGCGGCAATCTATCCGCAAATTGCGCGCTGAAAATCCTGATGCCAGAATCATTGTGACCGGCTGCGCGGCGCATATCCATCCCGACAGTTTTGCTGCGATGCCGGAAGTTGACCACCTCATCGCCAATGACCGCAAAACAGTGTTGGAGAGCTTTACGGCCTTGCGGTCCGGTCAGGATGCGCCGATGGATGCCGAACCTTTGTCGGCGCTTGATTTGCCGCAACGCGCGGATACGGCCGGCGCCATGCAACGCGCCTTTATCGAAGTGCAAAACGGCTGCGATCATCGCTGCACCTTTTGCATCATACCCTATGGCCGTGGTGTGTCGCGTTCCGTGCCGATGGGTGAGGTTGCGCAGCGCCTGCACGCCGCCGTTGCCGCCGGGTATAGCGAGGTCGTTATAACGGGCGTTGATATTGCGTCTTATGGCAAAGATCTGCCCGCCCAACCCAGCTTGGGCCAAATGCTGCGGCGCGTGCTGGCACAAGTGCCCGATCTGCCACGTTTGCGTCTGTCATCGCTTGATCCGGCTGCGGTAGATGAAGATTTGTGGGGCCTTATCGCCAGCGAACCGCGCCTGATGCCGCATTTGCACCTCAGCCTGCAGGCTGGCGATGATTTGATCCTCAAGCGCATGAAGCGCCGGCATTTGCGCGATGATGTAATCGCGCTCTGCGACCGTGCGCGGCATTTGCGCCCCGACATAACTTTTGGTGCTGATATCATTACCGGCTTTCCAACGGAAAGCGATGCGATGTTTGCGCAGACCCGCGACCTTGTGCGCCAATGCGGCCTGACATGGCTGCATGTGTTCCCCTATTCCGCGCGCACGGGCACGCCTGCCGCAAAAATGCCGCAGGTGCACGGTACAAAGCGTAAGGAACGTGCTGAGCAGCTCCGTGCTGACGGTATGGCAGCCTCGGCAGCGCATCATGCCACGCTGGTGGGGCAGGCGGTCGAAGTGCTGGTGGAACAGCAAGGTTTGGGGTGCACGCCGCACTTTGCCAAGATTGTATTGGAAGGGCATGCTCCGGTGGGGCGGTTGGTTATGGCGGAATGTTATACGCTGCGCGACGGACAGGCCGTGGCGCGCGTGAGGGGATAGGATGACGGAAGAAAAGAAAACAGGCTGGTTGTCGCGCTTGCGGGCGGGGCTCAAGAAAAGCTCCAACAAGCTTTCGGAAAATATCGTAAGTGTTCTGACCAAAAAGAAGTTGGATGACGAAGCGCTGGAGCAACTGGAAGAAGCGCTTTTGATGGCTGATCTGGGGCCTGCGGCTGCAGCCAGACTGGTTGCCGACTTCGGCAAAACCCGCTTTGGCAAAGATGTCAGTGAAACCGAGATTAAAGAAGCCCTAGCTGAACAAATAACAGTTATCCTGCAACCCGTGGCGCACCCCCTTGTTATCGACAGGGACAAAAACCCTTTTGTCGTCCTGATGGTCGGCGTCAATGGCGCTGGAAAAACAACAACCATCGGTAAACTTGCACAGCATTATAAACAACAGGGGCTGCAGGTACTGATGGCGGCGGGCGATACATTCCGCGCCGCAGCGGTGGGGCAGCTGAAAATCTGGGGTGAGCGTACTGGCGTGCCTGTTGTGTCGGGCGATGAGGGATGTGATGCCGCCGCGCTTGCGTATCAGGCGATGGAGCGTGCGCGCAAAGACGCCGTAGATTTGTTGCTGATCGATACGGCTGGCCGCCTGCACAATAAAAACGACCTGATGCAGGAACTGGCGAAGATTATCCGCGTGATTAAAAAGCAGGATGAATCGGCACCGCATGCGATCCTGCTGGTGCTCGACGCCACAACAGGGCAGAATGCCCATGCGCAGGTCGAATCTTTCCGCGAAATGGCGCAGGTCACAGGACTGGTTGTGACGAAACTGGACGGCTCGGCCAAGGGCGGCGTTCTGGTGGCGCTGGCGGATAAATTCAAATTGCCTGTGCATGCAATCGGCGTCGGTGAAACCGCCGACGATTTGCAGGCTTTCCGTGCCGAAGATTTTGCCCGTTCGCTGATGGGGCTGGAAGGAGACGCAGCATGACGCAAAGATTTTCCCCCACGACGTCGGAGCAGGCGCGGTATTTCACCAACGCCGCCGATGCCGTTGCGCACGTCAAGGAAATATACGCTGCCAACACGACGTATTTACAGGAAGCCTTTGCCCGGCTGGCCTCCAGTGAAGCGCTGGAAACATTTGATGGTCACGCGCGTGTGTCGGCGCACTATCCCTATGTTGCCATCACAACGCATCAGGCGACCAAGGTCGATACGCGTATTTCTTACGGCTTTGTGCGTGGGCAGGGGCGGTACAGTACAACCGTAACACATCCCGAATTGTACGGCTCGTATCTGGAAGAGCAGCTTTCTCTTCTCATACAAAACCATAATGTGCCTATCGAAGTTGGTGTCAGTCAGACATCCATCCCCATCCACTTCGCTTTTGCCGAAGGCATGCATGTCGAAGGTGGGCTTGACCCGTCGCGCGTGGACACCATGCGCCAGATTTTTGACCTGCCCGACCTTTCGGTGATGGATGACTCGATCGCGAACGGCACGCATGTTGCGGCTGCCGGGGAAGATCATCCGCTGTCGCTCTTCACGGGGCCGCGTACGGACTATTCGCTGCATCGCCTGCGCCACTATACAGGGACCAGCCCGCACCATTTCCAGAACTATGTTATCTTCACGAACTATCAGTTCTATGTGGATGAGTTTGTGCGTATGGCGCATGAGTTTCTGGAAAAAGACGGCGTGTATACGGCGTTGGTCGAGCCGGGCAATTACACCACCTATAACAGCAAGAAATTCCCGGGCCGTACCCCGGAAGGGCAACCGGCGGATCGTGTGCCACAAATGCCCGCTTACCATCTGATTGCGGATGGTCATCAGGGTATTACCATTGTAAATATTGGCGTGGGGCCCAGTAACGCGCGCAATATTTCTGACCATATCGCTGTCATCCGGCCGCATGCCTGGCTGATGTTGGGGCATTGCGCGGGTTTGCGTGATACGCAAAAACTGGGCGACTATGTTCTGGCTCACGCCTATGTGCGTGATGACCATGTTCTGGATGACGCTTTGCCCATTTGGGTGCCGGTGCCAGCCTTGGCTGAAGTCCAGCGCGCGCTGGAAGCCGCCGTGGCGTCCGCAACCGGCCTTTCAGGCTACGCCATAAAATCTGTCATGCGCACAGGGACTGTCGTTACGACGGACAACCGGAACTGGGAAATTGGTGGTTATGCGGGCTTGGTGCAGCGCTTTAACCAGAGCCGCGCGATCGCCCTTGATATGGAATCCGCCGTTATTGCGGCAAACGGTTTCCGCTATCGCGTCCCCTATGGCACGCTGCTTTGCGTTTCAGATCGTCCGCTGCATGGTGAGATCAAGCTGCCGGGCATGGCCAACCGTTTCTATCGCCAACAGATAGATCAGCATTTGCTCATTGGTGTTCGGACAATGGAAATACTGCGCGAAACAGGCCGCGAAACGCTGCACAGCCGCAAATTGCGCGGCTTTCTGGAAACAGCGTTCCAGTAATCAGAACGAAGCGATCACGCCGCAAAATGCGCCGATCAGCAACACCATGTTCGCAATCATGCTGATCAGGAACCCTTTGGTACGGCGGTTGGCTTTTTGGTAATACCGCGCAGCATAGAGGGTGCGCGCGAACAACCACACCGCGCCACCTAATGTTGCGAAGTTATCGCTGACCGCCAGAGCGGCAACCCATAGCACCGGCAGATGGAAAGCCAGTTGCTCCAGCGTGTTCAGGTGTGCGCGTATGATCCGCATCAAATCCTGTGGCCCGCCGGTTTCCGTTGCCGGAACGCCGAACTTCATGCGCGCCCGCCCAACGTTATAGGTCAGGATCAGGTACAAAAAGCAGTCAAGCAGGGTAACAAAGGCCGTGCCGGGATAGGCAATATGGCCATAATTAGCAGTTAGAACGTGCCAGGGATCGAGCGACATGGGGCCTCTCTAAAGCGGTGGGTGGCTGATGTTACAGTACTCCATAAGGGTTGGCCATAGCGGATATCGGACCGCAGGCGGGGTGTTAACATCCGTTATCAAAGCTGCTAGATTTCCAAAACGATAATCTGCGATCATGAGTATCCCGATGTTTCGATTAAATATTTTGCGTCTTGCGTTACTGGGTTTTCTGCTGACGGTACCGGACGCTGTGCATGCGGCCATATTCTATCCAACGCATTTCACGTTGGGTAATGGACTCGAGGTTATCGTTGTTCCAAACCATGTGGCGCCCGTTGTGACGCAAATGGTCTGGTACAAGGTCGGTGCCAGTGACGAGGTGGGTAAGAAACGCGGTATCGCACATTACCTTGAACATCTGATGTTCCGCGGTACACCCAGCATACCGGACGGTGAATTCAGCAAAATCATCGCGTCGCAGGGCGGGACCGAGAACGCTTTTACTTCCTACGACTATACGGCTTATTTTGAAACGGTGGCGGCTGATCGTCTGCCGATGATTATGCAGATGGAAGCCGACCGCATGCATAACCTTGTCATTGCGCCCGATACGGCCAAGCCGGAACTAAGCGTTGTGTTAAATGAACGTCAGCAACGCACCGATAACAATCCCATCGGGCGGTTTGTCGAGAAAGTGCGCCATACACTTCTGCCGCATCATCCTTATGGCTTGCCGCTCATCGGTTTTCGGCATCAAATAGAGTCACTAACGGCGGCGGATGCGCAGGCGTTCTATAACGCCCACTACGCACCGAACAACGCGGTGGTTGTTATCTCTGGCGACGTGACGCCGGATGACGTCATGCGTCTGGCCGCGTCCATCTATGGCGCAGTACCGCGCCGTGATGTTGAAGCGCGTCGGGCTTTGCCGCCCGCCACGCTGCCCAAATCAGGCAGCTTTTCGATGGTTGATGCCGGTATTGAACAGCCGCAGGTTGAGCTGCACATCGTCGTGCCATCATACCATACGCAAAAGCAGCAAGAAGCCTACGCTTACGAAGTGTTGAACGCCATTCTGGATGAGGGCGAGTCCGGCCTGTTGTATCGCCGTCTGGTGCGTGGCAAGGGGCTGGCCAGCGGGGTTGCGTCCTCCTATGACCCGGATGCACGCGGCGATGCTGATCTGACTATTGCCATTTCGCCGGCCCCCGAAAAGAAGGTAGCGCAGGTGGAAAAAGCCTTGCGTGATACCCTCAACGACTTGGCGCAAAAGGGATTGGATGACAAAGCCGTCAATGACGCAAAAGCCCGTCTAAAACGCGAAGCGATTTTTGCGCGCGACAGTCTGATGATGCCCGGTTACGTGTTTGGGTCAGCCTTGGCAACCGGCCACAGTGTTGCCGCTGTCGAAGCGTGGCCGCAGCGGATTGAGGCGGTGACGACTGAGCAAGTCAACGATGCGCTGCGCGATATGCTGAAAAACCCACACACACTGGTGGCAGAATTGTTGCCAGACCCGCATGCGTCGCAGGCGGCGCGTGAAGCGGCCCAGCCTGTTCTTTCCCAAGATCGTGGGGTGCGGTAATGATGAAGCGTTTTCTGACCGTCGCGCTGATACTGGCCGCCTTTGCGGTGCCTTCGCTGGCGCGCGCCACAACCATTCAGGAAGTCACGAGCCCCAAGGGCATTCATGCGTGGCTGGTTGAAGATCATAAGCTGCCGATCATCGATATCAGCTTCGCCTTCCGTGGCGGGGTGGAGCAAGATCCTGTGGACAAGCAGGGGCTGTGCAGCCTGGCAACAACCCTGTTGACTGAAGGGGCCGGGAACTATGACGCCGTCGCGTATCAGCAGATTTTATCAGAAAAATCTATCGGTATCGGTTTTGAAGCCGGTCGTGACGCAATAACGGGTCATGCCAAATTCCTGTCAGCGGATCAGGCGAAAGCTTTCGAATTATTACGTCTGGCACTGGCTAAACCGCGCTTTGACCAGGCGGACATCACCCGTATGCGCACCGAATTTATCGGTGCAATACGCGAGCAGTTCGGCAGCCCTGACTGGCAGGGCCGCAACGCCTTGCTCAAGGAAGTGTTCGCAGGGCATCCCTATAGCATGCGTCGTCTGGGTAGTGAGAAAAGCCTGAATGCCATCACGCGTGATGACATCAAAGGCTTTGCGGCTGAACATCTTGCGCGGTCTAATCTGGTTGTCGCTGTTGCCGGCGACATCAAGCCGGATGACCTTGCCGCTATGCTTGACCAGGTATTTGGTGCACTGCCGGCCGAAGCCAAGCTAATGCCTGTTACGGATGCGCCGTGGCCAGCCACTCCGACCCATGTTGTGGTGACGCGTGAAGGCACGCAAACCGGTTTGCTGTTCGCGTGGCGCGGCCCAAAGCGCAGCGATCCGGATTGGTACGCGCTTGAAGTTGCCAATTACGTTATCGGCGGCGGTGGTTTTGCATCGCGTCTGATGCACGAAGTGCGTGAAAAGCGCGGCCTGACCTATGGCATTGATACCCATCTGTCTGCCATGGAACATGCGGGGATGATCGCTGGTGATGCCGCTATCGATAATAACAAGGTGGCGGAGTCGTGGCGCGTCGCGCACGAAACCATCCGTGATTTCTATGATAACGGCATAACGCAGGCCGAAATGACCGCCGCCAAAGACTATCTGACGGGGGCCATGCCGATGGCGATGACCAGTACGGATAAGGCAGCCTCTGCCATGTTGGGGTTGCAGCTTGAACATCTCGGCCCGCATTTCTTTGATGACTATCCGGGCATCATCCACGCTTTGACGCTTGAGCAGATCAATCAGGCCATCCGTCGTTGGTATGACCCCGATGCAATTTCTTTCAGCATGGTGGGCAAGCCAGAGGGCATTGCCGATGCGACTTATAAACCAATGGTGCGCGAATGACTTCACAATTGACGGCATCGCCTGCATGGCGGGCGTTACAACAACATCGTGCCGATACGGCGGGCCGGCATGTTGCCGATATGCTGGATGCCGCGCGCGTTGGCCGCTTGGTGCTTTCGCTCGACGGGCTGCATCTGAACTATGCGGCGCATGATGTTTCCGATGAAACGCTGAAGCTTCTTGTGGCCTTGGCGCGACAGCAGCAGGTTGAGGGCTGGCGTGACCGCATGTTGTCAGGTGACAAGATCAACAACACCGAAGATCGCGCCGTACTGCACACGGCCCTGCGGCAACAGGGGGATCAGCCTGTTCTGGTGGACGGTAAGGATGTTATGCCTGATATTCGTGCCGTGCAGCAGAAGATGGAAGATTTTGTCGAACGTGTACGTTCGGGCGCATGGAAAGGCGCCACGGGCAAACCCATCCGTCACATTGTGAATATTGGTATCGGTGGTTCTGATTTGGGGCCGCGTATGGTTGTTGAAGCCTTGGCGGGCAGTCAGAGTGTGCCGCAAGTGCATTTTGTCGCCAATGCAGACGCGCATGACATACAGCCCATGCTGGATGGATTAGATCCGGCTGAAACCCTTTTTGTCGTCGTCTCCAAGACTTTCACGACACAGGAAACCCTGTTGAACGCGAACAGGGCGCGCGCGTGGTTGACTGCAGCTTTGGGTGATGATGCCGTCTCTAAACACTTTGTTGCGGCATCCAGCAATGTGCAGGCCGTCAAGGATTTCGGTATCGACCCGGATAATATCTATCCGTTGTGGGATTGGGTCGGTGGTCGTTACAGCCTGTGGTCGTCGGTGGGGCTGAGCATTGCGCTCGGGCTCGGCATGGATCAATTCAAACAATTGCTGGCCGGTGCCGCCGCTATGGATCGGCATTTTGCAACGGCGCCTCTGGAGCAAAATCTGCCTGTCCTGATGGCCATGCTGGGCGTGTGGCAGCAGAATTTTCATGATACCGGCGCTTTGGCCATTCTGCCTTACGACGAAAGGTTGCGCGACCTGCCGCGCTTTTTACAACAGCTTGATATGGAAAGTAACGGCAAGTCCGTCACTCGGGATGGTCAACCCGTTGATTACGAAACCGGCCCCGTTATTTTTGGCGAATGCGGCACAATAAGCCAGCACAGCTTCCATCAGTTATTGCATCAGGGACCCAAGGCTTTGCCCGCTGACTTTATTGTGGTGGCTGAGGATGATCTGGGTCTGCCAGAGCATCACCAGGCGGTATTGACGAATGCCGCCGCGCAAATAGGCGCTCTGGCGCTTGGCGACCCTTCTGCTGCGGTGCCGCAAAACCGGTATTCCGGTAACAGGCCTTCAACATTGATAAAACTGGACCGGCTTGACCCTTATCATCTGGGCATGCTGTTAGCCCTTTATGAACACAAAGTTTTCGTGCAGGGTGTCGTCTGGAACATCAATTCGTTTGATCAACCGGGGGTTGAGCTTGGCAAGCAAATGGCAAAGGCCCTTGTATCCGGCGCACCGGTGCGCCCTGACAAAAGGTTGGAGGTCACTGCGACCTATGACCACTGGATTAAAAGTCGAACCCCCTAGGTTGATCACAGGTTTATATGGCTGAGAAAAAACCCCTTAAGCGCATCACGCAGGCAGAGCTGAATAATATTGTTGCCAAGCATGCCATGTTTCGCTCGGCGCGGTTGGGCGGTGCACGGGCCATGCTGGGTTATATGGATCTGACGCGCCTTTCGTTCGTCGGGTTTGATCTGTCGCATTCAGACATGACGGGGGCCTGCCTTTATCAGGCTAACCTGACGGATACAAAGCTGGACTATGCCATCATGTTCGGTGCCGACATGCGGTTTGCCAATCTTCAGGCGGCCAGCCTTGTGCGCGCCGATATGCGCGGTGTTTGCTTGCGTGGCGCCAGTCTTGTGGGCGCTGACATGAATGGCGTTGATCTGCGCGAAGGCATTTTGGCCAGTTCCGACAGCGAAGGTAACATTACCCCGATTCACGGCGATATCGGGCAGGCGGGTGGCGGTGCGGACTTGCGCGGCGCCAACCTGACGGATGCGCGATTGTCCGGTGCGGTCGCTTCTGACACGAATTTTGACGATGCAACCATGAAGGGGTGCAAGATCGTCCGCGCCAATTTGCAAGGTGCCAGTTTCCACGGCGCCGATCTGGAAGGCGCCGACCTCAGCATGTGCGATCTGCAAAATGCCGACATGCAGAACGCCATTCTGGTTAATGCAACCATGAATATGTCGCAGTTGAATGATGTCAACCTAAAGGGTGCTTTGACCAGCAAACCTGTTGGCCCGACGGAAAAGGACTTGCCGGGCCCGTTGGAAGAATTGTTGCGCAGCCACACCATCTGGGTGGGTAGCAACGGTCGTGAAGGGCAGCAACTGAATATATCCGGCTATGACCTGCGTCAGGCGAACAGTTTTACGCGCGCCTGCCTCACGCTTTTGCAGGCATCCAAATCCACTCTGTACGGCGTCAATTTTACGGATGCGCAGTTGCAGGCGTCCGACTTTCATGCCGCCGACCTTCGCCACACCAACTTTCAGGCAGCCGATATTAGGGGTGGTGATTTTACGGGCGCGCAACTCAGCAACGCAAACCTGCAAGGCGCGCGGCTGGAGCCGATTACCATCGTCCAGGGCCGCACCATTGCGGCAACTATGTCGGGTGCGGTTTTACGCTACGCCAATCTGTCCGGCGCCGATTTGCATCAGGTTGATTTCCGCAATGCTGATCTGCAATTTGCCAATCTGACGGGCGCCAACCTGACCGAAGCGGACTTTCAAGGCGCCAATTTAAAGGGCGCGCGCCTCAGTCCAGCTTATCAATATCTGCAGAACTGACACCAAACAAATATGGGGGAAGTGATGACCAGGTTTAACAGTGCCGATCATTACAAGAAGTTAGATCTCCTTTTCCGTGCGGATGAAGACAAATGTCTTCATGACTTGTTTGATGCCGCGACCCTGTCCAAGGAACAGCGGTTGAATGCCGCCGATCGCGCAACACGCTGGATTGAAGAAATCCGCCGAACCTATAAACCCGGCATGGGGGTCAGCGATATGCTGGCGCAGTTTGGCCTCAGCAGTCAGGAAGGTATCGCCCTGATGTGTCTGGCCGAGGCATTGCTGCGTATCCCCGATAACACAACCGCAAACGCCCTCATTCGAGACAAACTGGCGGAAACCGAATGGAATAACGCCATCGGCACTGGCGGTTCATGGGCTATTGGTGCCGCCGGTTGGGCTTTGACCCTGACGGGCAAGGTTCTGGGGCTGGACAATCCCGCGCATCAAACGCCGGGCGCGGTGCTGGGCAAGCTGGTGTCGCGGGCGGGACAGCCTGTGATACGTGAAGCACTCAGCTTTGCGATGAAATTCCTGGCCGGGCAGTTTGTGATGGGAGAGGCCATCAGTGCCGCGCTAACGCGGGCTGAGCCGCAAATGGCGCAAGGCGTTCGCTTTTCATTCGACATGCTGGGTGAGGGAGCACGCTCTGCCGAAGATGCAGAACGGTATTACAAAGATTATGTGTATGCGATCGATGCCGTCGGCGCGCACCAGATTGCGCATCATTTCCCGCGCACATCGGGCATTTCTGTCAAACTGTCGGCTTTGCACCCACGCTATGAATATCCGCAGCGCGATCGCGTGCTGAAGGAATTACTGCCACGTTTGGTTGCTTTGTGTGAAAAAGCGGCTGCGGTCAATATACCGCTGACAATCGACGCCGAAGAGACCGAGCGTTTGCAGCTTTCGCTGGAATTGATTGAACAAGTGTTTGAAAAGGCCCAACTGGGCACATGGACGGGACTGGGCTTTGCCGTGCAGGCTTACCAGAAACGCGCGCCAGAGGTGCTGGATTTTCTCATTAACCTTGCGCGGCATCATAAACGCCGGGTGCATATCCGCCTGGTCAAGGGCGCTTATTGGGATGCAGAGATTAAGCGCGCGCAGGAACGTGGCTGGAATGACTTTCCGCTTTTTACGCGCAAGGCATCTACGGACGTTTCCTATCTGGCTTGTGCTCGCAAGATGGTCACAGCAACGGACGCGATCGACCCCGTTTTCGGTACCCACAACGCCATGACGGTCGCGCATATCGTCAGCCTGTCGGGCAAGCCGGATAAACTGGAGTTTCAGCGTCTGCATGGCATGGGCGAAGAACTGCATGCCCTGATGATGCGTGACCAGTTGGCGACATGTATTTACGCGCCCGTGGGTAATCATGAAGTGCTGCTGGGGTATCTGGTGCGGCGTATTCTTGAAAATGGTGCCAACAGTTCGTTCGTACACAGGTTGCTGGACAAAGCCGTACCCGTATCCGAATTGACAACCGATGCGGTTGAGGAAGTCAAAAAACAGGTTCAGTACCGGCATCCGTTGGTCAAACTGCCGGATGATTTATATCAGCCGGAACGCCGCAATGCTCGTGGTTATGACATTACAGATCCTTTTGTAACAGGTGGTATGATGAACAGTATTCAACAAGTGAATTTGACCAGTTATGCAGCCCACGGCATTGTTAATGGCACACCTGTTGTACCTAAGGATAGTCCCAGCTCCGTTCCCTACGCATTCGCGGCTGCGCAGAAGGCGCAGAAATCATGGGGTCAGAAACCGGTTGCCGAACGCGCCGCTTGTCTGGACAGGCTTGCTGACATTCTTGAATCGCGTGACGCGGAAATACTCGGCTTGCTCGTTAAAGAAGGCGGCAAGATTTTGGCCGACGCCGTGGCTGAATTACGGGAAGCAGTTGATTTCTGCCGTTATTATGCAGCCCGTGCGCGTGTGGATTTTGAGCCTGTAACCCTGCCGGGGCCAACTGGCGAACATAACGAATTGCGTCTTGCGGGTCGCGGCGTTTTTGTTTGTATCAGCCCGTGGAACTTCCCGCTCGCCATCTATTTAGGGCAGATTGCTGCCGCCCTGGTCGCGGGCAACGCTGTGGTGGCCAAGCCTGCGCCACAGACGCCGCGCATTGCGACCTATACCGCTGAACTGATACACCGCGCGGGTGTGCCAACGGATATTTTCCACCTTTTGACGGGTGGTGCAGAAGTGGGGCGGGCCATCGTCGCGCATCCTGCGGTATCCGGCGTGGCCTTTACGGGCTCCACAATGGCGGCGCAGCATATCAACCGCACATTGGCTGCGCGCACGGATAAAATTGTGCCATTGATCGCTGAAACAGGCGGACAGAACGCCATGATTGTAGACAGCACTGCTTTGCCGGAACAGGTGATAGACGATGTAATCACCAGCGCTTTCCGTTCTGCCGGGCAACGTTGTTCGGCCTTACGCGTTTTATGTTTGCCGGATTCCACGGCGGACAAGATTTTGGCGATGCTGAAGGGCGCTATGGCCGAATTGCGGGTGGGTGATCCGTCAGATCTGGCAACGGATATTGGCCCCGTCATTGATCGTGATGCCCATGACAGGCTGCAGGCGCATATTGTCCGTCTGCGGAATGAGGCGAAGGAAATCGCATCAACGCCGGTGAGTGCCAGCCTTGATGGATGGCATTTTGTGGCGCCACAGGCGTGGGAAATCCCCGCCATCAACTGGCTGACGGGTGAGGTGTTCGGCCCCATACTGCATGTCATCCGGTATAAACCGCAGGCGCTGGATAGCGTGATCGAGCAAATCAACGCCACGGGTTTTGGCCTGACGGGTGGCTTGCATTCACGTATTCAGGAAACGGTCGACCATGTCGCGCAAAATCTGCATGTCGGCAATTTCTATGTGAACCGTTCGACCATCGGCGCCGTTGTCGGCGTGCAACCTTTCGGTGGCGAAGGGGCGTCTGGTACCGGGCCAAAGGCGGGCGGGCCGCATTACCTGCAACGTTTTGCAACCGAACGTGTGGTGTCGGTTAACACAACGGCGGCAGGCGGCAATGCCAGCCTGTTGTTGGCGGCGTCACAGTAAAACAGATGGTGCTTAGTTGCCGAAGGCGGCGGCGATTTCCGGAAGGTCAGCCACCCAGGTGGGCAGCAGGCGGGCATAGGCCACACACAGGCGCATAACCCACGGGTCGGTAGTCGGGAGGTCGCCTTCCTGCAGGGCGGTGGCGAATTGCGTATTCACGGGCAGACGGGTCACGTCCTGACGGGCTTCGGCCAGACGGTTTGCCTTATCCAGGAATGTGGTGGCCGCCATGGCGTGCTGTTCGACCATATGAATGGCCAGTACACCAATTTCATCAGGCGACAATTGCAACAGGTGCGAAGGGTTATCGGCATCCAGCGTCAGGCGGCGCAGGGCTTCCTGATTAGCGCGGTCGATCATGTCCGACGTATCAAACGCCGCCGGAACCGAGTATGTCTGGCTGACATAGGGGATATATTCCAGACCATTGGCGAAACCGCCAACGGCCAGCAAATCCGCCATGGCGCGGCCCACACGTATAGAACCTGTCGCCTGCGCCACAAACAAGGCGGCTTCCACATCCACGCGCGCACGGTGCAGGTAAAGGCTATAAAGTTCGGCCAGCGGCGAGGGCAGGTCCGTCCGCGCGGCCAGAAAGTCGCGGCTGATATGGCTTTCAACACAGCGATGGTTGCGGCGGAAATGGTCCACTTCGGCGGCGGTCAGGGGCAGGGTGGCGCCCGCGTCCATAAAGTCGTTCAGGCTGTGGCCGCTCAGGTTGCATATAATCTGCCAGTCATCCTGTTGCTCGTACCCGCTCATTTGCGCCAGGGCGGCCTTGCCTTGCGGGGGGATATTTTGCGTCAGCAGGTTAACCGCGACGCCGGGCTGGGCCAAACGCGCCAGCCATTCCAATACTTTCTCGCTCTTGCCGGTCGAGGCAAGCGGATCAAAGAAGTCGTCGTTGGCGGGAAGATAGCTCATGACATCCTCTGTCAAATCGCGCTTTTGGTGGGTTTGACGTTTTTCATCCTGGCTTCAACACGGCTACTGACTGCATGAAAGTATTTCACTGCTTTTTTATCACAAGTCGCGGGTTATGGTTAATGGAAATTTACCAAATTGACTCAAAATTAAGCTTTCGATTCGCCTTTGCCCTGCCTTGTGTCATTTGAGTCACTCATTGTTACGTGTAAGCAACTATGGAAATTGCGTAGCGTGACCTAATCTGTTGACGCAGGCTTTGACGTTAAGGCATTGTGCGGATGCGTATTTCAGAAGTAGGGGCTTAGTGATAGGCCTTGCGCCATGAAATGCGGGTGTAGCTCAATGGTAGAGCTCCAGCCTTCCAAGCTGGCTACGTGGGTTCGATTCCCATCACCCGCTCCA
>Ga0213872_10000738_pt1 | contig 24321 bp, 25 predicted proteins | sample VelepicomBERX_R2_FD_160071 | JGI IMG/M metagenome (GOLD analysis project Ga0213872, IMG submission 160071) | Rhizosphere microbial communities from Vellozia epidendroides in rupestrian grasslands, the National Park of Serra do Cipo, Brazil - RX_R2 | ecosystem: Host-associated > Plants > Roots >...
AGGAGTGGAAACGATTGGTCAACTGAAAATATTGCATGCCGAAGGTTGTGACAAAATTCAGGGCTACTATTTCAGTGCGCCGTTGTCGGTTGACGAATGCACGTCACTACTTGAACGCAATATTTCATTGCCAATGGAGACAATACGGCGGCATGCTCACGCGCGTTCGCTGCTTGTGATCGACGATGAGCCCAATATTCTTTTGGCGCTGAAGCGCGTGCTCGGCCGTTCAGGCTACCAGATGTTTACCGCGCATGACGCTACCGAAGCATTTTCTATTCTGGCAAACCACCAAATTGGCGTGGTTCTTGCCGACTACCAAATGCCGGACATTCTAGGGACGGAATTATTGGAGAAAGTAAAGCACATGTATCCGGATACAGTGCGGATTATGCTGACCGGACATGTCAATCTCAATAGTGTTACGCAAGCCATTAATCAAGGCGCCACCTATAAGTTTCTTATGAAACCCTGGGATAACAACGAACTGGAGAAAACCGTTCTGGACGCATTTGAAAAATATGAGCACTCGTCAAAGTAAGCCGCGTTTACGACGAGGTATAAAAAAAATTACGCCAGGCACTCGCTAATTTTCAGCAGTTTTATGCTTCCTGAGGCCATTGCTCAGGAAAACTCTGACACATGATTGATGAGACCGGCCGTATGTTTAGATGAATAGCGTATCCAGTATGTAAAAAATGCAGGGGAGACAAATTATGCCGTTCTATTTGATGCGTTTGGTCTTGGCTTTTTGTTTAGCAAATGGCGCAACACAAACAGCACAAGCACAATCAGCATCCTCGAAAATGCCAAAAGTCGAGGATGTAGTTGAAAATCTGGCGGTCATGCAAGAACTAGTCGCAAAAGCCAGTATGCACGCGAAACACTGGGACGGCCCGACATCGGGGCCGCGTGCTGTTCCTCAGGCCACTATTGCTGTTCTCTGTGAAGATCTGCGTAATGGCGGGATCCTTGGGGTGGTAAGAGGTATCAGCGAAGCGGCAAAAGTGATGGGGTGGAATATCAAGGTTCTCAATGTCGGCGGCACATCAGCCGGCCGAGATGCTGCCTTTTCTGCTGCAACGACGTTGAATCCAGATGGCCTGATTTTGGTCGGAATGGATGCAAAAAAATCGACGGCGCAGTTACAAGCTTTTCAGAGACGGAAGATGGCCATTGTTGGCTGGCATGTTGGTCCTCAGGCAGGGGCACAGAAAGAAGGGCCAGTTGCCATGAATGTCTCCACAGATCCGTTAGAGGTTGCCCGGATTACCGCGATGGCGGCTGTTGTACAGTCTAAGGGTGCAGCCAATGTTGTGATTTTTACGGACAGCCATTTTGAAATTGCCACGGCCAAGGCAAATGCAATGGCAACGGTGGTCAAAGCGTGCAATAAGTGCTCGCTGCTTGAAGTGAAGGATGTTGCGATTTCTCAGAGTGCAGAGCTGATGCCGGGAACGACAAAGGATTTGCTCGGACGCTATGGTGGGCGCTGGACCTATGCGCTGGCAATCAACGATATCTATTTTGACTATGCAGCTTCTGAATTAACCAAAAGCGGTCTTGCGAGTGACGCTGTCAATATGATGTCTGCCGGCGATGGGAGCGCTGCGGCGTTTTTACGTATTCAGGCAGGCACTTTTCAGAGTGCAACTGTCGCCGAGCCACTCAATCTGCACGGATGGCAATTGATCGACGAGCTGAACCGTTTGTTGTCTCATCAGCCCGTTTCTGGCTATTTGTTTCCGGTGCATTTAATAACAACGTCAAATATCGCTTTTGACGGTGGACCTCAACTTCAATACGACCCTGATAATTCGTATCGCGATATCTACAGGCATATCTGGCAACGTTGAAGAGGAGATGCAATTGCATTTTTTCAATCGACTAAGAGTTCCAAGTTCGCTGAGAACACAGTTCCAGCTCGCGATCTCCGGACTAACATTCCTGATTTTGTTAGCTGGCGGTGCCACAGTTTACGCCTTGCATGAATTTTCAGCTTCTACGAAGCTGTTGGCTCAAGAACGATTGGTTCTTATGCAAAAAGCTCAAGATCTGTTACAGCAGACATTTCTGATCGAGCGTGAATCATATCTGCTTTCTAATGCAACGTCGATTGCAGACATGACGCTCAACTATAACGAAATGGTGAAGCAATTGGCATTGGTCGATATTTTGGTTGATCAATTAGCGACAGGGGGAGACGATTTAGCGGCGATTAATTTACATCAGGCCAGTCAGCTGTTCAGAAACGCAGCCAATATTGTTACGCAATTACGTGAAGTACAGCTACGAGAGCGGCAGGAGTCGACTCTAAATCAGCTGGAGCGCGGTAAAAGGCGCGATGCCGGATTGCAGTTGTCGCAACTAAGTGATGAGCTGCAAAGGCAATCGAAAGCCATGATTGAGTCCGCGCAACTGCAATCAGACCGCTTTACGGATGATTATCGAAATGCTGTCCGGAATCTCGAGATCACGTCGTCCCGGGATCAAAAGTGGATCATTGTTTTGTTGGTAGGCATTCTTTTCATGGCTTGGCTGATATCACATAGTTTTCTGGGTAAGCAAGTCATGGTCCGTTTGCAGCAGGTTAGTGCCGGTCTATTGCAAGATGTCGTTGAAGGGGAAAAAATTGTATTGAACGTGACCGGTAACGATGAGATTGGAAAAATGGCGCGCGCTGTAGAGCAGTTTCAGGCAGACCGGTTGGCGCTTGCGCTGGCGAACCAAGAATTGAAAGCCGAAAAAGCGCGTCAAGACGAGCTTATCTCCAAGCTTGAAGAAGCGCACACTCAGTTATTGCAATCTGAGAAGATGGCATCGATTGGTCAACTGGCAGCTGGTGTCGCTCATGAAATCAACAACCCTGTCGGTTTCGTCAATTCAAATCTGGCGAGCTTAAAGCGCTATGTCGATGATCTGTTTAAATTAATCGATGCTTACGAAGTTCAGGAGAAGGAATTGTCCGACGTCATCAGGGAAGATATTGGTCATATCAAGAAAGAAGTAGATCTGGCATTTTTGAGGGAAGACATTGATGATATCTTTTCCGAATCAATCGAAGGCCTGCAGCGTGTAATTAGAATTGTCAAAGATCTGAAGGATTTTTCGCATGTCGACCAGTCTGAGCGACAGTGGGCTAGTCTCGAAGACGGCTTGGATAGCACTTTGAATATTGTCGCCAATGAATTGAAGTACAAAGCGGACATTATCAAAGACTACGGCGCTGTTTCAGACATTGAATGTGAGCCATTTCAGTTGAATCAGGTTTTCTTGAATCTGTTGGTCAATGCAGGTCACGCAATTGAAGGGCGGGGCACAATTACTTTACGTACCAGACAGAATCAAGAGAGTATATGGATCGAAATCGAAGACACGGGAAAAGGAATCCCCGCAGAAAATCTAAGTAGGATTTTTGATCCATTCTTTACGACCAAGCCCGTTGGAGTAGGAACGGGATTGGGATTGTCTCTATCATATGGGATTGTAAAAAAGCACGGTGGGCGTTTGGAGGTGCAAAGCCAGGTTGGTCAAGGGACTCTATTTAGAATGATATTGCCAAGAGATAAGGACCGGCTGTTGATTTTCTCGCAGATTTGACCCGCTCCATTTGCCCCCGCCACTGCCTGCTGAAGGCTGCCACCCGGTCACAGACTCCTTCATATCAGGAGCCCTCAAATTCAAGAACATTTGTTTCAGGGGCCTTCTTCGCTTGCGAGATTTGATCGCCTCTGCACTCTACCAAATGGAGAGCTTTGGCACAAAGAAGTCAAGCGAGCTTGGCGAATGCATGGGATGGGCTGGTTCGCTTATCTCTGCATGAATGTAGCGGCGAACCGTGTCGCGGGAGATGTCGAGCCTGCGAGCAATTTCCCGAATGGAGATGCGGTCTCTGATGTACCGGCGTCGAATAATTCCAAGTAGGGCCAGGGCTATCACTCCGTACTCCTGTCGCGTAGGCTGCCTAGGGCTTCTTTACCTTGGAGCAGTCGTTCGCCAGCCGCTGGAAGGGCATCAGAGCGGCAATCATGTCCGGGGTATCGGACGGCATCACGATAAGCTCTGGCATGGTGCCCGCTGTCTTAAGCGCTTGGGATGACGAGTTCGCAGCATCGAATCGTCTAACGAACGGGCGGTGGCGTCGAAGAATTGTTATTGAAATCAAGACTACAGCTGACGATCTCTCATACAAAGCCTGCGCCAGCGAAAGGCTGTAAGTCAGCGATGGCCGGAATTCTGGAACACGTTGAGCAAGATTAGCGCACTGACAATAGCGACGGTAGGAATAGGTTTTCAATCCATCATCTCTCTCCTCAGCCAACTGAGAATGCCAACTTCCTAAGAGTGAGGGTGGACGGGCTTTTGATGGCGAGCAAAGAAGTCAAGCATGATCGTGCTTGCATTCGGGCCTGTTGCGTTGAACGGGTAAGCGGTGTCACCGCCACTCCAAGCATGGCCTAGTCCCTCGATCATTATCGAACGCACTATGACCTTTCGACCTATAACGTAGTCGCTTATCTTCAGCCTTCGCTTGATAGGATGTTTCTTCGAAGTCCGACCATATGGCAGCTCTTTAGCCGGCAGGGGAATCAGCCCGTGGGACTGATTGAGGGCGACAAATTGCTCGAGCAATTGTCTGTGATTGACTGGTCGAACGACAGGATCGCTACTCCCTGCTATGAGAATCGCTGGGACCGGATTTTGTGGTGGAAGCCCTGAAAGTACGTCGCTAAGAGCACTAATGGGACGACGACTACCTTGCTGCATTACGCGATAAGCGCCAGCGACACTGTTGCATCCTCCATATGCCGGGCCGGAATGCAGTCCTACCGCAGCGATCAGGTCAGGACGCGTTAGCGCCAGAATATGTGCCATCGCAGCACCGGCCGAAATTCCGCAAACATAGATACGATCACAGTCGATAGCATGCTTGGAGGTCACATACTCGATCATTGACGTCAATGCTGCAACCTCACTTCCCCCTTTTTGAATTGTCTTGTCGTACCATCGCCAGCAACGGTGGGACTGCGAGCGAATCGATTGTTCAGGATAGAGAACCGCGAAACCCCTTGCGGATGAATGTATGTTCATCCTTGTCCCCAGCGCGAACTCTTCAGCATTTTGGCGACAGCCATGCAGCATTACCACAAGTGGTATTTCGCATGAAGTTACCTCCGGTAGGAACAGATGATAATGAAGAGCGGGTTCCGTCCCCGAAAAGCGGTGGTATCCAGAGGTCCAGGTGCCCATCGGCTCCCTGCGCGAGACTGCCGACGAGTTATTTTTCTCTCTCTTCGAGACGCTAGCCTTGTTCATGCTGGCTGTACTTTTGATAAACCAATCGACATTTTTTCGTTGCGACGCGATTGCCTTTTTCATTGCTGTGAGCCACAAACCGTTGAGTTTTGTTCGCATCGCAGAGTTCCATTGATAGGTACTATATAAGCATCGAACGGCAATCACGGAAGACGATGTCGGGCAGTTCCATTCCGAATTAAATATAATCTAGTCTCTACGGAGATCGAACGAAAGTGAACAAGGACAAAAGGATTAGCTACCGCTATTTGCTATGCCATCTATCGCATTTGCTGCTTAGCGTCGCCCAGTGTCATCCGCGTACGTGGAAATTCAATGAAGCGCACGTATTTTCTTTGCGAGATCAGCCAGCTGATACGGCTTTGATATGAAGGCATATTTGTGGAGTTCATCAGCCGCGCTGGGCAACGCAGAGAATGAGTGTCCCGAAGACAGGATGATCTTTATCTCCGGGAATCGCCGCTCCACCTGTCGGGCCAACTCCACGCCACTAATACCACCTGGCATCACGATATCGCTAAACAAGAGGTTGATCGCCGTGCCTGACTCCAAAATCTCGAGAGCCTCGGTGCCGTTCTTTGCCATATATGTTTTGTAGCCCAAGGCTGAAAAGAGCTCAGACGTAACATGGAGAAGATCTTCCTGATCATCGACGATCAGCACCGTTTCCATAGCAGTTTCTTCTGTCGGTGCAAGTTCCTTGTCCTTTGCCAGCGGGAAATACAACGTGAATGTTGTACCTAACTCAAGTGCACTGTCCACTTTGATTTCTCCGCCCGATTGCGTAGTGAAGCCATAGACCTGGCTCAGCCCAAGCCCTGTACCTTTACCCAGTTCCTTCGTTGTGAAAAACGGCTCGAATACACGCCGACGGATCTCGGGAGTCATGCCGTGCCCAGTGTCGGAGACGCTGATCTGTGCATAACTACCCGGTGGCAGTGAAAGTCCAGACTCGACCTCTCGCAGGTCAACGATACGGCTCTTGATTTTCAGTTGCCCGCCCTCTGGCATGGCATGACAAGCATTGACGACTAGATTGAGCAGGGTAGTCTCAAAACGCGCTGCATCGATTTCAACCATAATGGACATCGACGCGAGGTCAAAGATATAGCGGATAGAGGAATCTCCGGCACGCCGTAACACAGGTTCGAATTCACGTATGGCTGTGTTCAACTCTACCACAGCCGTTTTAAGCGGTTCCTGACGGGCAAATGACAAAAGCTGCTGCGTTAGAACGGCGGCTTTGGCCAATGCCCGGCGCATACTATCGAGCGTGCGCGCTCCCTCAACCACCGGATATTGCGCAGTCAGCACCTCTAACCCTGAGGTGACCACGGTAAGTAGATTGTTGAAGTCGTGCGCGATCCCCCCTGTGAGCTTGCCAAGGGCTTCCATTTTCTGGGATTGAAACAGGGCTGCGTTAGCGACCGCCAGTGCATCAGCGTTGTCTCGCTTCTCGGTAACGTCTCGGGTAACCTTTCCAAAACCAATGATGCGCCCATTCTTATCCGTGATTGCGTCGACGATGACGTGGGCCCAAAAGGTGGAGCCATCTTTCCGCACGCGCAAGCCCTCATGTTCGTACCGCCCGGATTCCGCCGCGGTTCTCAAGGCACGCTCCGGCAGTCCCCTCAAGCGGTCTTCCAGCGTGTAGAACTTTGAAAAATGGTGTCCTACAATTTCCTCAGCTTCATAGCCCTTGATGCGCTGCGCCCCCGAGTTCCAACTTGTGACGATGCCCTCTGGCGAGATGAGATATATGGCGTAATCGGTGACGCCTTGTACGAGCAAGCGAAATTGTTCTTCCTGGCTAAATTGCCGAGCGGCAGAACTTGAATTGTCGACCATGATGATTCCTAGACAATATGCCACCGCACAGACTGCGACCATGAAGGTTTGGCAAAATTAATTTCAAGAAAGCTGGTCAATAACTTTTTGTCAATTTAGAAGAGGTCAAAGGATGACGCAATACAAGACAACAAGTAGCGACGGAAAATTCCTTTTCTTGTTGGATTGTTCTGAGCAAGAGGGAGGGTGGGAGCTGAGTCGGGTAGAGATCATGCAAGGGGAGACGGTCGTATTACCGGCCCGGGCCTTAGCTGGATCTTTCAGCGCGCATGCGTTAGCGATTGCGCATGCCATCAATTGGTGCGAAACCATTGTGAAACATCTAACAACGAAAGAGGTCGGCCCTCGCTCTTAAGCCAAGCCGATGACCTGGTCAATGGCTAGCACAAGGGCGTCCAGCGACACAGGCTTGTTCAGCACGACAGAAAAGATGGACAGGGAGGCCCACCTGTCACTGATCGGCGTCGCTGTAAGGAGAATCCTGGGGATGGCGGCATATTGTGAGAGGGACTGCAACTCCTTCGCTAGTTCCATGCCGTTCATCTCAGGCATACGCAAGTCCGTCAGAATTGCCGCTGGCATTTGATGGCGGATTACATTCAACGCATGTCGACCGTTCTCAGCTTCCACCACTTGATACCCACCGGCGCGGAGCGAGTAAGCAAATAGCTCCCTAGCGTCGATGTTATCTTCAACGATAAGCACGATATGACCAGTTCGAGCAAGTGAATCCATAAACCCTCAGTCCCAACGATAATGAAAAAACTCATTACGTTATTAGGGGGGTCAGATTGCTCGATTTTGTAAAGATTCCCGCCTCCGTCGCTCAGCAGCGACAAATTTTTTAGCCGACTATCATTGCAACCACCGCTAAACCCATTGCAAAGGTCGCGCACCAACCGATGACTTTCACCGTGCGGCCGACCATGTAGTTCCCCATAACGTCCGAGTTGATCGCAAGGAGCATCATCAATACGTGCGCTGATAAGCTGGATGCCTACCATCAGCGGATATGTAAATATGACCGTCCATAAGGTGTTGAAACCAAACTGCGCTCCCGCCTCCGAATAGGTGGCAATACCACTGGGGTCATCGTCTGCTGCCCCCGTGACAAATCCGGGTCCCAGTCTTTTGAGCCAATTGATCTTGTTCAAGGCGGACTCCCGCGCAATCGATGAGCAAAGAGTGCCATACGCTACGAAGGGAGAAATCGGATGGTGGCGCTCATTGTTGTAGGAAAGGATCGCGTTATGAGCCATCCGGACCATCCATCATCCTGCAAATCATCTGATGCGCCTGCCATATTCCCAGGCTGCGGAGGCTATTGAAGTCCGGATAAAGATTTTCGGTATCGCGAAACAATTCAGCCCTCTCCCCCATCGCACTTCCATCGCCAGACGCCCCCCGCCCGGTAGCTGGTAGCCGATGATCATGACGTCGTAGTATCTATAACAGTATGTATAGCTCAGCGACGCCATAGCAAATTGCCATATAGAAATATTGATATTTATTGTAACCGGGTGAGAATGTGAATGAAAGCACAACAAATCATCTCAGCTTGATGCGACTCAGAAAATTCCTTATTGGCGGGCCGCGCTGGCAATTTCACAATGCTGTGGAGACAACCAATCAAACCAGGGGACGCGACGTGTTCAGTTCAAAGAAAACCACTTCGCGTGGTGCAAAGCGCTTCGTGTTTGCCGTGTGCGTCATAATTACTGCTCTAGTCGTCCTGTCGACTTTCCGGGAGCGAGATGTCGAACTTTCCCAATCGGAAGAAGCGCTGTCGAATATGGCCATGGCGCTGGCACAACATGCTGACCAGACCTTTAATGAGGCCGACATCGTTCTACAGGGCATCATGGAACGCTTGCGAATCGATGGCTACGACGAAAAAGGGCTCAGGCGTACTCATGAGATGATGGTCATGCGCGTGCGTAAGCTGACGCAGTTGCATGGGCTTTTCGTCTACGACGAATTTGGGAATTGGGTGGTGAACTCTCAGCCGGCATTAGATCTGCGGCTCAATAACTCGGACCGTGAGTATTTTCAATACCATCGCGATCATAGTTCGCTTGATCCCTATATTGGCAAGCCCATTCAAAGTCGGTCAAATGGGAGATGGATATTGACTATCAGCCGGCGCATCAGCAAACCTGACGGTTCCTTCGGCGGCGTTCTTTTGGCAACAATAAATCTGAGTTTTTTCGAGCGCTTCTATGACCGATTTAACCTCGGGGAGCAAGGCGCCATCATGCTAGGGACAATGAGCGGCACAGTTCTTTTTCGGCGCCCGGTACTCAATGACTCCATTGGGAAAAGCCTCGACAGGTCACCGCTCTTTCAGCAATACGTACGCCATCGCACCGAAGGATCGGTGGAAACTCGTTCCACAATGGATGGGGTCTTGCGTGTCAACAGCTTCCGCCGTCTCGAGCAACATCCATTGTTCATCATCGTTGCGCAGTCCAAGGACGATATTTTGAGCTCCTGGTACAACCACGTGCTTTATCGTTCGATTGGAGTGAGCGTGCTTCTTGGACTGTTGGTGTTCGGCGGCCGAAAGCTTGTGATCCATATCAAGATGACGGAGGCGGCTCAGGATGAGGCGGTGGTGGCGCGATACCGGGCTGAAGAGCTAAATACAGTATTGCAGCGCCAAGCCCTGCTCGACGGGCTCACCGGTCTTGCGAATCGCCGCAAATTTGATGATGCACTACGGCAGGAAATTGCGCGGGTCAACCGGCACCACGAGCCCGTCACATTGCTGATGCTCGATGTCGATTTTTTCAAGAAGTTCAATGATCGGTACGGTCACCTCGAAGGCGATGAATGCCTACGGCGAATAGGCAGGGTTCTGAGTGCAGTTATTCAGCGCCCGGGAGATGTTGCAGCCCGGTATGGAGGGGAAGAATTTGCCCTGGTATTACCCGGCTGTGACAGGGTAGGGGCGCAGATCGTCGCCGAGCGGGTGCGCACAGGCATTTTGGCAATGAACCTTGCGCACGATAACAGCCCTCACGGTGTCGTATCGGTGAGCATTGGCGCGGCAACGTTGACCTGGCCCGCGTGCACCTGGTCCTTACCCAAGGATATGATCAAGGCCGCCGACGATGCGCTGTATATTGCCAAACAGCGAGGTAGAAATTCAGTCGTTGCAGCAGCCCTCCCCCTCGAAGAAATACGACGCACCTGATAGAGGAGCGTATTACTGGCCGCCGTTAATTCATAACTATTTCGCATAGGGCTTTTGAGTTACATTGAAAAATAGCCCATTTTTGAAGTGATACGCTTAAACTGGCCCCGGAAGTTGGACAGTTTAGGACTAGAGAGGAGCTGCCTCTTTGGGTTTCACTGACCACTTTTGGACGAACTCACTTGGGGTCAGATGGCCAGGCGACTAGTTGGGACGATGATGTTTGTAGTCATACTGCCAAACCTGCATCTTTTCTCGAATTGTTGATTGGCTCGCAGAACTGTCTCTCTCCATGAGTCACGTTCGATTGCCCTCCGAAGGCAGCCATGCGGCTATACGGCCCTTTAGATCCCAGCTCCCTTAAGTCTAGAAACATCTGTTTCAGGGTTCATCTCTGCTCGCACGATTTGGCCGCCTCGGTGCTGAGCCAGGATGAAAGTCGATGCACGAATTCGTCGAGCGAACTCGCTCATTTCCTGCTGGGGTAGGAGCGCTCGATTGCTTCTGATCGAATGCAGCGACGAACTGTACTCCATCAAATGTCTGGCCTTCGGGAAATTTCCCGGGGCGAGATGTGGTCGCGGATTTACCACCGACGAATAATTCCAAATAGGACCACGTCTATCACCCCGTTCTCCCGCTCGCTGTCATGAGCAGGACTGTGGGCTAAACATGGGCTAACGTGAGATGCAAATTTCATGGAAAATGGAGCAGTTTTCAGTGCAATTCAGCAACCGGAGTGTCTGTGTGTGCGGCTAACCCTGGGATCAATAGACAACCGTTACCGTTTTTTTCTCTTCATCGTTGTTCATACTCGCGCTGCCATCCGTCGAGATTTTCACCGGTCCATTGCATGAGTTTCGCACGACTGGGCTTCCATTCACCACAATTACGGTGATATTGCACGTTGGCACCACAATAGCCGAAATGCTCATTCTCGCTGAAGTAGCAGCGCGCAAGGTAATGGGGAGCCACCAACAAAATGAAAGAAGAAGAGGAGCTACCAACAACCTGAAACAGAAGTTCGTTTTATTGTTCACGTCTTGCCGTTCAGCCAAATAGGAAGTGTGTAATTTAGACACCGAGGTATGTTTAATTTTATTGACGGCTAGTTCTTTTGGTATCGGAAATTTCCTGATCTATTCCAATGTTAGTAGCGGCAGGATGTAGCTGGGGCTAGTGCGATCGTCTTCTTTGAAGGACGAGCTGAATACGCTAGTCCGCATTCTTCTCCGACAGGATCTCGCGGACCTCCTTTATTTTCGCCCTCTCGACGCTCTGGCACGAGTGACGCTCTGCTTGCGGGCGTATCCGAAACCCTGGAGATTAGTTTTTTGAGGATATAGAAAATCATCGGTGCGGACCTGCTATCTGCGCATGCTTTGACGATAACGGCCGCCGAAAGCGGCCGTTATCGTTGGTCTGATAATGTTTTAGCACCGGCTAAGATGGTCGTAAATGCATTGTCGTCCAGAGCGATATATCTCCAAAAGTCATCGACTAGGGCGCTCGATCGAATTTGGCATCTAAAAAATAGAATCCCTGGAGAAGACAGATAAATATTGCCTCCAAGCAGGCAGGAAAACCCTGATTCTCACATTGCTGAAATGGAAAGATAATTTGTATCGTTCCTAACGATTTGAAGACGGCGAGAGTAGATGACTATTAAATTTTGGGTGGCATTTAAACTCGTCAACCAACCCGCACGGCGCGACATACAACTCGAAGTTGATGAGCTAGTTCTAAATTGTGATGTCGTTCTGCGCGCCTTGGGTAATCATCTGAATCCGTTGGAGGAGTGGCCGTTTTCAGTCGAAGGACAAACTTGCTCGGGAGATACCGACGTCTGCAGAACGGCAGTGCAGAGGCGTCGAATAAAAGCAGCTCGTGAACACCTAGGGATTATCTACATTTCGTACCGGACGGATGGCGAAGGGTTGGAATCTCTCTGTTAAAAAGACCACGTAGACGAGCTCGACGGACTCTTGAGGCCGCCAATCCGAATTGGTGCTACTTCACAGTCAGATTGATGCCGTGGACCATCATGTGGCCGTAGGAGTGTTCTTCTCCGTCGGCGAACTGGTCCGTAAGCTTGTAGTGCCCCGGCGGCAGCGATAGTGTGGTTCTGCCAGGCAGGCACGCCCCGCCCCGGTCGCCTGCATCCATTTGTCCTGACCGGTATCCGGGCTGACAGGACCGATCGCCACGCCTTCCCATGCCGAATGACACAGTGGACTTTGGAAGCAACCTGCCGCATCGAAGGATGCGGCGCCCGTCTTACCGTTGTGGGGGCAGCACACGTTGGCCGCCGGCTACGCCGACGCTTGTTTCCTATGTAACTACGGCCTGGAATCCGGCCGTGGGCACCAAAACGCGGGTATGGCAACTGCTAACATCGCTCGTAAGCAATTTCAATGACGGATTGATTTTGCTATCGAAGTCTGCTTCTGGCCGATTACGGACGCTTCTTCTTTTAGTTTGCAGCGTGCCACGTCTTGAGCGAGCGTAACCGAAGTTACAATCGACATATGGATGTATTATCGAAGCCTATAATCTGTGTAGCTAGAGAAAAAATCATCATAAAAAACCTCTTGCTCCCGAAAATTAGTTCTGCGTTTTACCTCCTTCGCGCCAGCCCGGAGCACATCAATGTCCCAATCTCAGAATACTAATAGTTACGCTTTTCTGCCCACTGGCGTTACGGGGCTCGATGACGTGTTGCGGGGCGGTTTGACTCGTGACCGGCTGTTCCTGGTCGAAGGATCGCCCGGCGCGGGGAAAACTACGCTTGCGCTACAGTTTCTGATCGAGGGAGCCCGCCAGGGCGAGCCGGTACTGTACATCACTTTATCTGAGACCGCGGTCGAGCTGAAGTCGGTAGCGGAAGCGCACGGGTGGACGTTGGACGGCGTCAGCATCCATGAAGTACTTCCGTCGGAGAGCATCCTCAACCCGGACGAGCAGTACAGTATCTTCGCGCCCAGCGACGTTGAGATGGGAACCACCACCCAAGAGATCATTTCCGTCGTAGAACGCATTAGGCCAAATCGCGTGGTTCTGGATTCGCTCTCAGAACTGCAGTTGCTCGCATCCAATCCGCTAGGATACCGTCGTCAGGTGCTCGCTTTCAAGCAGTTTTTTGCCAGCCGGTCATGCACCACCCTGTTCCTTGATGACCGAACCGCCAGCGACGGCGACCTGCAGGTACGGAGCATTGCGCACGGTGTGATTTCGCTTGAACGAATGGCGACCGACTACGGCGGCACACGTCGCCGTTTGGAAATCATCAAGTATCGCGGCATCGCGTTCCGTGAAGGACTGCACGATTACAAGATTCGGCACGGCGGACTAGTTGTGTTCCCGCGCCTGATCGCAGCGGAGTCCCGTGAGAACCTTGCACTCACGCAGTTCTCTAGCGGCATCGATGAACTTGACGACATGTTGGGTGGTGGACTCGAAGAAGGCAGCAGTACTCTGATCGCCGGCCCGCCAGGCGCGGGAAAGTCGACACTGGCGGCGCAGTTTATCGACTCGTGTCTACGTCAGGGGCTGAAGTCGTCGCTGTTCCTCTTCGAGGAGTCCAGTTCAAACTTGCTGAACCGCTCTGACAACCTGGGCTTTTCACTGCGGGCTGGGGTGCGGGACGGCACGATGGACATACATCAAATCGACCCGGCTCAATTGACCCCTGGCGAATTCGCGCATTTGGTATGCCAGTCTGCAGATGCCGGTGCCAAGGTGGTGGTTATCGACAGCCTGAATGGTTTCCTGCAATCCATGCCCAGCGAGCGCTTGCTGTCGATCCATATGCATGAGCTACTCACATACTTAGGGCAGAGAGGTGTCGTCTCGATCTTGGTGGCTGTGCAGCAGGGCGTATTCGGTACTAGTATGACCTCCTCAATGGATGCCACCTATTTGGCTGATAACGTGCTCTTGCTACGATACTTCGAATCACAGGGCGAGGTGCAGCAGGCGCTGTCCGTGTTTAAGAAGCGCGGCAGTGCGCATGAAAGGACGATCCGGCGGATGAATATTTCTCGCCGGGGCGTGCAGGTCGGCCCCGTGCTTAAGCAGTTCCACGGCATCCTCACTGGCGTTCCCAAACTCAACCGCTGCATCGACGAGGACGAGGAGTGATGATGCGAATCGGTGCGCAGGGAAAACGTGTACTCATCTGTGCCCCGTTTGGCCGCGATGCAGAACTAGCCGCCTCCGTCCTCGCTAACGCCGGCTTAGATTGCGTGATTTGCAGAGACATCGAGCAAGTAGTCGGCGAATTGGAAACTGGCGCAGGGGCATTGCTGACTGTCGAGGATGCCATCGCCCCCAAGCGATCTGGACGGCTGGATGAATTCATCGCCCAGCAGGCCGCATGGTCCGATCTTCCCGTGCTGGTGCTAACCAAGGCCGCCGATGACGGCCACTGGAGTAAAAGTGCGTATCGCCGCCTGCGCAACCTGACGCTCTTAGAAAGCCCAATCCGCCCGTCGACCCTGGTCAGCGCGGTGCGCGCTGCAATCCGGGCACGCGAGCGGCAATATGAAGTGTTCGAAATGGACCAGCGCAAGGATGAGTTCTTGGCCATGCTCGGACACGAACTGCGTAACCCCTTGGCACCGATCGGGGCCGCTGCCTTACTGCTCGACCTGGCAGCGACCGACGTCGAGAAGGTCCGCTCGACCAGTAAGATCATCGCACGCCAGGTGAAGCACATGACCAGCCTGATCGACGATTTGCTTGATGTGGCGCGCGTAACGCGCGGACTGATTACTCTTGACCGCGAAATCATGGACATCCGCCTCATCTTAACCGAGGCTATCGAACAGGTTGAGCCGCTGGTGCGCGAGCGCGGACATGCGTTCAAGGTCGACATGCCCCAGCATTCAGTCACGATTGAGGGCGACCACAAGCGCTTGGTCCAGGTGTTCGCCAATGTACTGCATAACGCGGTCAAGTACACGCCGAACGGTGGCGCGATCGATGTCGCCTGCAGCCTACAGAATCAGGAGGTCGTGGTCGTTGTGTCTGACAACGGCGTTGGTATGAACCCCGAAGTGGTGGAACGTGTCTTTGATCTGTTCGCCCAGGCCGAGCGCTCGGCAGATCGCTCTCAAGGCGGTCTCGGGCTTGGTCTATCTATTGTCGAGAGCTTGGTCAGATCGCATGGCGGCAATGTGTATGCTGCCAGTGAAGGGTTGTCTAAAGGCAGCGTATTTACCATTCGGCTGCCGCTGCACGAGCGACAGGAAATTATTTCAAGATCTGATACGACCGCTCCCGGCAGTGCAAGCCCTCATGCACTGCGAGCAATGGTAGTGGACGACAACAAGGACGCTGCCGACATGCTGGCCATGCTGCTAGAAGCCCGAGGTTTCGAAGTCAGTGTTCACTACACGGCGCGTGCTGCGCTCGAGCATGCGCGCAGTACCCAGCCGCATGTTTTCCTGCTCGACATCGGCCTGCCCGAAATGAACGGCAATGAGCTTGCGCGGGAGCTACGCCGACGTCCGGAGCACACGTCAGCGGTCCTGTTCGCAGTGACCGGTTATGGACAGCAGAAAGACATTGATGAGTCTATGCATGCCGGCTTCAACTTACATTTCGTGAAGCCGATCAATATCCCCTTGTTGTTTCAGAAACTGTCGGAGCTCTTGGGCAGTGACATTTCCTCTGCGCAACGAAATATCCGCCGTTGACCGCTTCTGGCCGATTGCCGGCTATATTAGCTAAATGCGTTATGAGACTGAACTAGAGGGACGGGAGGAGCGTTCCAAGATTTGGCAGACTTGATGAGCGCGTTCCCACGGCTATACTTTATCTATGTCATGGGAGGCCAGAGGGATGAATCATGAACACTCCGGAACCGTCGTATCCCCCGCTAGACTTGGACGAAGCATTGAAGACCTTTGCTCGACTTCAACTGGAAGGCGGCGATCTTGGGGCGCGCTATTGGGAAAAAATCGCGGACCTGGTGAAGGATGCTGATTCTTATCGAGTTCGGGCTCTCTCGGCGGAGATGAAGCTGGAAAGGATTCGAGGGCTGGTGAGTTATTAGTGACCCAATGATTTGGTCGAGAGCAGCCCATCCGCTACTCGCAATCTTAAATTGCATTTAAGCAAGATTGGGCGTGCGCAGATGATCTCATTTTCCGAAGCATTTTTCGCCACGTCAAAGTGCTAATTTGGACAAAATTGGTAGCTTCCATCTCATGGAAATGGCTGGTTCTTAAGCCTTAGCGGGCGACGGCAACGTTTGCGGTAGTTTCCAGCGAGGAAAATCTAACAGCTCCTCTGTCACAGTACTTCACCGCTCGGGGGGAGCCGCATCGAGAGCGTTTTGGCAGAGTTGTCCTTCCAGTCGTCGGCAAAATTGTGAGGCGCAACACAATGGGCTCAGTCACTCTATCGGATGTACCCGAGGATTTCCCCAGATCTTGTCATCTTTATGCAATTGGGGGCGCTCAGCCTAAATTGGTACTGCGAGAGGCCCAGGGCCGATACCGAGAAGGCTGGACCGACTCCGAGCTCATCGAGAGGTTTGCAGTTTGCCGTCAGTTTGCGGAGTATCTAACGCCATACTGCAGCGAGAAGCTTTCCACGGTCCCCGGAGCTACTCTCGATAATCTTCTCCCTACCGTCCGTAAGAGGATTGTCAGCAAAAGGTGGGGCTACACCGAGGGGGAGCTGGACTGGATTCTTGATCAAGTTAAAGCGGAGTTACTAAAATCGCAATAATGCCATTTTTGCAGATCAATTCTTAGACCATAGCTGGCCGGTCGAACGTACCTCACTGCGAACTAGGTAACATCCCAGTTGCACAGAAATCAAGACACCCCCTTATTGAGAACAAAGAAAAATGGCTATCGATACCAAGTCACGACATATGACGCATGCAGACGGCAATGTGTTCGCCGACTTAGGATTTGAGCCCAAAGAGGCCGCTGAGCTTAAGGTAGCCTCTCAAAGGCTTATCTCGGTAAAGCTGGCAGTCCGAGATCACCTAGTGACCGAACTGGCCGCCTGGATCGAAGCCAACAATCCGAAGCCATCTGATGCTGGCCGGATCTTGGGTTTAACTCGCCAGCGTGTTGCAGACATAAGCAAAAAAACCGGGAGCGAGTTCTCTATTGACTCGTTAGTGGACATGCTGGTCAGAGCAGGCAAGCGCGTCACGGTCTCCGTCAAATAGAGCCCACTCTACTAGAAAATTAAGTGTGTCTCACGCTGCATCGAAAAAAGCGAATGTTGCGCTGATGTTGTTGCATTGCGAGAGCATTTTTGGCAGCATTTAAGCACTCTGATTTGTACCAATTTGCATGCTGGTTCAGTCCCTCAGGGCGACGGCAATTTTATGCGTCCAAGAGTGGATTACGGCAATTTTTTGGGTCGTTCTCAGCGATGAAATGAATCGCCCCGGAACTACTAGACACTCCGCAGCCTAAAATATCTGGCAACCAAGGAGTCGTCATGAGTAACAAGCGTTATCCGGAAGAGTTCAAAATTGAGGCAGTCAAGCAGGTCACGGAACGGGGCCACTCAGCCCCTGATGTTGCGAAACGGCTCGGGGTCTCATAGCCAACGCCGTACAATTGGATGAAGAAGTACGCATTGGCGCCTGAGGAGCGTCGGGCACAGATCAGCCAGCAAGAAGAGCTGCGTCGCCTCAAGGCCGAGCTCAAGCGCGTCACCGAGGAGCGCGACATCCTAAAAAAGGCCGCCGCGTTCTTTGCCAACGAGTCCCGGTAAAGTACGCATTCATTGTGGCTCACGAACCCCAGCATGCCGTTCGCACGATGTGCCGCGTTATGCGCGTCCATCCCAGCGGCTACTACGCTTGGAAGGCCCGACCGGAATCCGAGAGGCCCAAGGAGAACCGGCGGCTCCTGGGGCTCATCAAGCAATCGTGGCTGGAATCTGGTGGGGTCTATGGCTATCGCAAGATTACGGCCGACCGGCGCGACTTGGGCGAGCGTTGTGGCAAGCATCAGGTCTATCGCCTGATGCGCACAGTAGGCCCCAGGTGCCAGACTGGCTATCGCCGTCGTGCTGGACGCTATGGCAAGCCGACAGTCATTGCCCCGAATCATCTGCAACAGAAGTGCGACGTGCCGGCACCGAACCGGGCATGGGTTACGGACATCACCTATATCCGCACCCGCGAGGGTTGGCTGTATCTGGCCGTGGTGCTCGACCTGTTCTCACACCAGGTGATTGGCTGGTCGATGGGCTCGCGTATTGACCGCAACTTGGCAATGGACGCTTTGCTGATGGCAGTTTGGCGCAGGAGTCCGGAGCAGGAGGTCATTGTGCATTCAGACCAAGGGCAGTCAGTTCAGTAGTCATGACTGGCAGGCATTCCTGAAGTCGTACAGTCTGGTGGCCAGCATGAGCCGGCGCGGCAACTGCCACGACAATGCCGTGGCAGAGAGCTTCTTCCAGCTATTGAAACGTGAGCGCATTAAGCGCCGTATTGAATATTGGCGCATGGTTGCCCCATCCAATAGCGCTGATTAGCACCACATAGTGGAAAGACAAGCGCCCCGCTCAAAGGCAAACAACGGCACCAGTAGTTTGCGTCTCGAAGCACCATCTGATTGCACTTCAAACGCCCCATCATTTGCACATATGCGCCATAACGTCGATTCGAAGATAAAAGTATCGCTCCGCTACTGAAGCACTGTGCCATTGCCAACAAAGCCGCTATCGACCCTTATGAGCACTCCGGTCCATCAGTATCCAAGGGAGGCAGCTCTCGGAAGGCGTAACAGTTCGCCCTGGCATCATTCAGTGCATGGTGCTCGGGCATATTGTTTTTCTTGTGAAACTCGTAGCGTAGTAGCTCATTAATCCGATCAGCGACCAGTCGGCGCTTGCACCACGGCGGGACTCGGCCATCTAGGACGCCGTAAAAGAGGTCCCAATCGGTCTGGTAATCGTAGCAGATGAAAATCTCCTGCCCTTTCGGTCGAATGAGCCTGAGCCAGTTGGTCAGCTCACCGTAAAGTATGTCCTTACCCATTTCTGCATGCGGAGCGTAACCTAATAGCGGGAGCACAGCTTCCTTGACGAACGCGCTGCAAGCCCTAACCTCATAGGGAAGCTCGGCATAGAACTCTTCTCCGCTTTGCGCCACCAAACCAATGCTGATTAGCTGCGGATCCAGGAAGTCAGTAAATTCGGTATCGATAAATACATTTAAGCCCACTAGGTGCCTCCTATCGCGTCACAATCTTTGAAGATGCTGGATCTAGAAGAGTCCGGTCGCCCAGGATCCAGGGCATCAGCCTAGCGATGTTCATGGCGTCATCCAGTCCACGGTGGTGCTGCCCCTCCAATGTGATCCCCGCTAGCGCGCACGCCCGGGCCATGCCTACCTCTTTTCCGATTCGCTGCGCCTTTGCAAACAAGCGCTTGGCGTTCTTGTGATGCATCGTCAACGGCATGGCAACTCCGTGGCGCTCGGCATCCCTTGTCAGCTGCTTAAAGTCGTAGTTGCCCCAGCTCATCCAGACAGGGTCGTCACTCTTGCTCTCGTCTACGAACGCCGCCAACGCGGCGGCCGCCACGGGGAATGAGGGAGCCCGGTCAATCTCGTCTTGGGTAATCCCGACAAGATTCTTGCAGAACGGCGTCAGAGTCGGTCTGATGAGGGGCTTCACCAGATGCTGGAAGCGCTCCAGGACTACGCCAGCTTCGGTGGTCCAGCAGGCACCGATTTCGATGATTTCCATGTCCTCGGGAGTGATGCTCCCGTCATCCGAGCAGGTCGCTTCCAAGTCCACCACAAGAATACGAGACAAACGCTGTTCCTTTCTAAACAAGTTATGGATGTACGGCGGAAGTAGAATATTTCACCGCCCGAGTAAAATATTCTACTCACTGCAGTAAAACATTCTACTCTTCGCTCTTTCCCCTTAATTCCCGACCAATGCATTGATAAGGGCATATTCGGCAAACGCTGAAATAAAAAAGCCAGCCGCTCATTGAGGGGTGACCTGCCCCCGGAATATCCGTACAGGTCAAAACTAGAGGTAAGGTTGCTTCTCAGCGCCCCGAAACGGGCAAGGAGTAGCCATGAAACGTTCGAGATTTACCGAAGAGCAAATCGCCTATGCATTGCGATTGGCTGAGGGTGGCACGCCGGTGCGTCGACGTCTGTCGGCAGCTTGGGGTGTCGGAAGCAACCTTCTACACATGGAAGAAGAAGTACGCTGATTTTGGCGTAAGCGAGCTGCGCAAGCTCAAGCAACTCGAAGACGAGAATGCACGCCTGCGACGTATCGTCGCCGACCTGACGCTGGACAAGCAGATCCTGCAAGAGGTGGTGCGAAAAAAAGTCTGAAGGCTGCCAAACGGCGCGAGCTGGCGGCCTGGATGCAAGAGCGTTTCCAGATAAGTGTACGGCGTTCCTGCGCGCTGGCGTTGCTGCAGCGTTCAACATGGTACGAGAAGAGCCACGCACGAGATCAAAGCGCGCTACGCCAGCGCATCCGAGATATTGCCATGAGCCGTCCGCGATTTGGCTACCGACGGGTGCTGGTAATGCTGCGTCGCGAAGGCTGGGAAGTGGGTAAGAAACGCGTCTATCGACTCTATAGCCTGGAGGGACTGCAGCTGCGGATGAAGGTCAAATGCCGCAAGCGCATCGCCCTGCTGCGCGGAAAGCCGTCGGTACCCACCGGACCGAATCAGCACTGGAGCATGGATTTCGTTCATGATCAAATGCTTGACGGCCGCCGCTTTCGCATCCTGACCGTCATCGATCAATGGAGTCGCGAGAGTGTATGCCTGGAGGCCAACTTCCAGCAGACCGGCCGTGCAGTTGGCCAGGCGTTGGATCGGTCTGCGCTCCTTCGCGGATGGCCCAAATCCATCACCGTGGATAATGGGACCGAGTTCACCTCCCGCGCCTTGGACGACTGGGCGTATCGGCACGGCGTGAAACTCGACTACACACGACCTGGCAAGCCGACCGATAATGGCCTCATCGAGTCATTCAATGGCCGGCTGCGTGATGAATTCCTTAACGTGCACGAATTCATCACACTCTATGACCTTCGAGAAAAGATGCAGGCTTGGCAGTACGACTACAACTATCATCGTCCCCACGGCTCGCTTGGCCATCTGACCCCAAGTGAGTTCGTCCAAAAGTGGTCAGTGAAACCCAAAGAGGCGGCTCATCTCTAGTTCTAAACTGTCCAACTTCCGTGGGCAGGTCACCTTGAGGCCTTAACCGGCTATTGACCGTCCAACTTTATGGGGTCAGTTCAGGGCTGGCTTTTTTCTCCAGTGAGAATCCAGTTCAGGCGGAACGTGAACGCACAATCGGTTGCAACACACGCTCGGCAAGCCAGCCAAACAGTACACCCATGACAGACCAGAGGATCGCCTGCATACCGAACGAGGCAATTCGGAATTGCCACAGTAAGGTCGCTGGGAATTCGTTCGGCACTTCATTTATGCTTGGCAAGGCCGATTCAATGGCCGCAATCACCGCAACGAAAGCCAACACGGAGACGATCGTTGCATTCCAGACTCCCATACTGCGAGCCCAGAATCTCCGCAGCTGTGTCGCCAGTACAATCATGGCTATTGAGATGGCAATCATCAAGAAGTACAGACTGGTGCGGTACCCGATCGTCTCAGGATCTCCGATGGATGGCGGATTGGGTGGATACTTCAGGCCCGGTGCCAAGACCAGGGCGATGAAGGCCGCTAGCGCCAACCAGGCCGACAAGGTGCGCACGTTGAGGTTACCTGCCCGGCCATAGGCGTAGGCGAATACCAGCGCGAACAAGCCGCCAACCGATGTACCAAAGACAAGGACACCCGTCAGCAGCCCCAGGCCGGCCTGGGTCGAGCGGCTGACCAGCTCTTCCTCGTGAGCATCACCCTTCGCTTCTGCCGCATGCTCTTCGAAAGCGATCGCGCGATCGACACTGGGTTCACCGGCGACCTTGGCGAAGCCAAAGGTGAGCAAACCTGCCACCACGCCGGCCAACATGCCGCGTGCCAATAATTTTCCGACCATGCTGACTCCCTTCAATGACAAGGGAAGCCGAGCAGATGGCGACCATCATGCACAAATTCATGCACGTACATACCCGGAATGAGCGAAGTCGCGCCTTGTTCTGCACCGACGAAGTAGATGGCCAGGAGTAACAGCAGACCGCCGAAAATGAACCAGGGCAGCAGCTCACGGACGGGAATGGGAACCGGTTGAATCGTAGGATTGGCGATAGTTGTAGTCATTTTATTGTTCCTGGGGTTACGCGCCCCGTTGGTGGATGAAAGAAACAAGGCAAAGCCCGGGTCTGACTCTCGGACACTCCACTCCGATTACAGCGGCGCGACCGTACTGGCTTTACACCAGTTTCCGTGGCTTGCTAGCCGTATTATAGTCGTCGCCTATTTTGCAGAAAGGGGAAATGGCGCGATGAGCAGCATCATTGAGGAGTCTTTGCGGCTGACGCTGGTGAGCCATGCCGCCACCGCCGCCATGCGCCGAGGGCAATTGCCAGATGGAGATGACCTGGATCGTCGCGGTGTGGATGCCGTACAAAGCTGGCCCGGACGCAGCCTGCTTCCCAAGACTCCCTCCGTTTTCGTCAGCCCAGTGCCTTGTGCCATTTCGACGGCACGGGCACTCGGGCTCGATGGCCGTCAGGAGGAGGCCCTGGCGGAGATGGATTTCGGTCGTTGGCGAGGGTGCCAGTTCAAGGATCTGGCAGAAAGCCAACCTGCCGCATTGCAGGATTGGCTTTCCAATGCCGACATGGATTCGCATGGCGGCGAGTCCTTTTCCAGGCTGTCGCAGCGGGTAAGCTCCTGGATGGACTCCCTTTCAGCAAAGGATGAGGTAGTCGCCATCACCCACGCATCCGTCATTCGCGCTGCCATCATTCATGCATTGGGCTGTCCTGTCAGCTCGTTTCGCCACATCGAAATCAGCCCGCTGGCGATGGTGCGACTCGTGCGCTCCAGGAGGGGCTGGATCTGGTCCCCCTCAAGCAGCTGACATGCTGACTGGTTGAACAGGCCAAAGTAGATCATCGTTTTTCCGATGAATTGTCTTGCTTGAACCATACGGGCCAGGAACTGCGATGCCTATCAGCCACATCGATGTTGGGGATCAGCGCCTGCTCAAGCAAGGGAAGCTGACCGGCAGATTTCGCGATCCGGTATTTAACGCTGTGTATGCACTCGCGATCACCAAATTCGCAATGATTGAGGTGGGTGCCACCGCAAGGGCCATTTGCCAAGCCTTTGGGGCAAGTCTCCGGGCAGATGTAGAGGGTCTCCTGCAGCCGGCAGCGGCCGCACGTATCACATCCCACTAGCGGACGCTTGATCGCCCGCTCGGCGGCATGGAGCGCGCGCGCTGCTATCCCATTCTTCCAGAGTGGCCGCGTCATCGCCCAGCCAAAGGCAGGGCTGAACCAACCCTGACCAATGAAGACCCGCTGGTGAACCTCGGAGAGCAGCGTATATCGGAATCGTTCACGGGGACTGGCCTTGACATTCGATTGCCCCAATCTCCAACCACCCGAATCAGGGGTAAAAGAAATGCTGGGCGCATCCGGAATCGCCCAGCTAGCCCGCCATCGTTCGGCCCATGCAGTCATCGAGGGCGCGTGCTTGCGTTGTTCACCGATGGCTCGCTCCAGGGCGAGCAATTCCTCCAGCGTATGGAGGCCGGACAGATGAATTCCGGCATAGCCCATCAGCTGAAGCCCCACGATCTGCAATGCCAGGCGCTCCAGGCTTCTTGTCGTGGCACACGTGGACGATACGTCCTGCTCAAGCGCCAACACCGCGCGCATGGAATCGGTAATGACGATGCCGGGCACATCTTGCAGCGCCCGTGCTCGCCGGGCAGTCAATTGCATCACACACGCCAGCATTGGTTTCGGATCTGGTCTGGTGCGCATCCAGGTCAGCGCCTCAAGATGCTTGGT
>Ga0213872_10000739_pt1 | contig 24305 bp, 14 predicted proteins | sample VelepicomBERX_R2_FD_160071 | JGI IMG/M metagenome (GOLD analysis project Ga0213872, IMG submission 160071) | Rhizosphere microbial communities from Vellozia epidendroides in rupestrian grasslands, the National Park of Serra do Cipo, Brazil - RX_R2 | ecosystem: Host-associated > Plants > Roots >...
TTTACGAACTCGATGGTGAGGCGGCGCTGTCGGTTTATAAGCGCTACCTGGGTGACTATGCCGCTGGCCTGCCGGCATCGGGTCTTTTGTTTCCATTCGAAATGATCAAGGAAAACGGCGAGCAGAACGGGCTCATTCGCACCATTCTCGGTATCGACGAGGCTGCGGGTTCCTTGCTGTTGGCGGGTGACGTGCAAGAGGGGGGGTACCTGCGCCTGATGCATGCTACGACCGACTCGCTGCTCAACGGCGCAGAACTCGCGGCTGAAAAGGTCTCGCGCGGGTTGGAACCTTCGGGTGACGTACTGGCTTTGCTGGTCAGCTGCGTGGGGCGCAAGCTGGTGATGGGCGCGCGAGCCGAGGAAGAAGTAGAGTCAGTGAGTGAAGTGTTTCGAGGGCTCGCGCAGATCGTCGGTATGTATTCCTACGGTGAAATCGGTCCGGGTATCGATGAAACCGATTGTCGGCTCCACAACCAGACCATGTCGATCACCTGGCTGGGCGAGGTGAACTGAAGCATGCCATTTCGGAACAAGACCCTGGCGCGGCTCTTGCGCCGCGAATTCGGGACGCATGACCATGCATCGTATGCCGAGCTGACGGCCGCGCTGGCAGCAGTCGCAGGCAAGAGCGATTCCGATCTGCTGCGGCAATTTATTGCCGCCTTCCCAAAGTTTGTGCTGGCGGTCGACGAAAGCTACGGCCAGTTCGAACGTGACATCGACCTGCGTACGCGCAGTCTCGAACAGTCGTCTTCTGAACTCTTTGCCGCGAATGAGCGCTTGCGTGCCGAGGCAGCCAGCCAGCGTAACGCCTTACAGGCCTTGCGCGCTGCCAGCAATCAGTTGCTGGGTGAGGCGGGTGCGGATTTTATTTCCGAGCAGCAAGGTGACGACGTCAACGCCCTGAGCGAGTTGATTCGCATCCTCGTCAATCAGCGCGAGGTAGTCCGCGACGAATTGCTGCAGAACGAGCGGCGGCTGCGCAGCCTGATTTACAACCTGCCCGGTTGTATTTATCGCATCTCGCCCAGTGAGTCGCTGGTGATCGACTTCGTGTCGGACGGCATCGAAGACCTGACCGGTTGGTCGGCGGCGGAATTCCAGGCGAATGCGGATGAACTGCACCGGGCGTGCGTAGGCGATGCCGTAGTCGTCCAGAAGCGCGAGCGTATGGCCGCAGCGATCGCAGCTGGTGTTTCGTTTGAGATGGAATATGAGCTGACCCGGCGCGACGGTACCCGGCTCTGGGTGCTTGAACGAGGGCGCGCGGTCAAGGATGGCGCGGGGAAAGTGGTGTCCATCGATGGACTGATTCTCGACAACACCGCCGTGCAAAAGGCGCAGGCAGATCTGGAGATATCCAACCGGCGATTATCGAATGCGGTGGAATCCATTCATATGGGTTTTGCAATGTTCGACCGGGATGATCGGCTTGTGAACAGCAACGATGCGATGCGGCGGCTTTACCCGAAGCTCGCGCCGTTTCTCGTGCCGGGCATTTCCATCGAAGACCTGCTGCGCGCCTATTTCCGCACCACGGCACCCAGCGAACGTATCAAGAATCCCGCCGAATTTTTCTCTGAAGAAGAGGATGAGTACATCCGTATCTGGCGAGAGCATCGCTATCGGCATCCGTTCGAATCCGAAATCCGCACGGCGGGTCGCTGGATACGTCAGCAGCAAACGATGAGTGCAGATGGCTCCGTCGTGATTCTGCATACTGACATTACCGCGCTGAAGCTGCTGAACCTTGAGCTCGCATCGGCCAAGGAAACCGCCGAATCGACAGCGCGGGCAAAGAGTGAATTCCTGGCCAATATGAGCCACGAAATCAGAACGCCGATGAATGGCATCGTCGGCATGACCGAGCTGACGCTGGAGACCGATCTCAGCCCCGAACAGCGTGAGAATCTGGAGCTGGTACGCGCATCTGCCGACCAGTTGCTGGTCGTCGTCAACGATATCCTCGATTTTTCCAAGATCGAATCGGGCAAGCTGCATCTTGAGCAGATTGAGTATTCGCTGGCAAAGAGCCTGCAAGAAGCGCTCAAGCCCATGCAGATCAAGGCCGAAGCGAAAAAGCTGCGCCTTGCATGGACGATCGAGCCAGATGTGAGCGACCAGCAGTGGGGCGATCCGATTCGTTTGAAACAGGTACTGACCAATCTGGTGGTCAATGCCATCAAGTTTACCGAGCGAGGCGGGGTTACTGTATCGGTGAGCCGCTTGGGCGGCGATATCGAAGGGATGCGCATCGCAGTGCACGATACGGGGATCGGCATCGAACGAGCGAAACAGACGGCGATCTTCGATTCGTTTTCGCAGGCTGATAGCTCAACGACGCGGCGCTACGGCGGTACCGGTCTTGGGCTGACCATTTGCCGCAGCCTCGTCAACCTGATGGGGGGCGATATCTGGGTCGAGAGCGAGCCGGGCTTTGGCAGCACGTTTTACTTCACTATCTTGCCGGCCGGGCAAGCGGCGACGCCTATCGCACCTGAGCCTACCGTCGCCGACGCCGACCAAGGGCAGGACGCGTTGATGCTGGACCGCCATCTGCATATTTTGCTGGTGGACGATAACGAAGTGAACCTGCAGGTCGCCAAGCGCATGCTGGCCCGCCAAACGCATTGGCGAATCGACGAAGTCACCTCGGGCGAACTGGCGGTTGAGGCATGTTCCATGGCGCAGTTCGATTTGATTCTGATGGATTTGCAAATGCCCGGTATGGGCGGTATCGAAGCGACCCAGCATATCCGCAGCATGGAAAGCGCATCGCAGCGCCCACGCATACCGGTGGTCGCGCTGACGGCCAGTGCGTCATTGGAATTGCGAGAGGCTTGTCTCGTTCAGGGGATGGATGGCTTTTTGCTGAAGCCAATCAGGTTGCAAGAGCTGCTGTCCGAGATCGGCCGCATCATGCGGAAATCCGATCACGCGAGCATCGTCCAGAAAGCTGAAACCCTGGTGCATGAGGCATTTGACCCCCAAGCTTTGCTGGCACAGCTGGATGGCGATTTTGAATTTTTTGCCAAGCTTTCACGACTTTACGTGCAAGACGTCAACAAACGCCTGCCCAAGCTCGACCAGCTGATTGTGGAGGGCAAGCTGGATTTGGCGCTGCGCGAGGCGCATGCCATCAAAGGCGCGAGCGGGAGCTATAGCGCCCATACCATGTCGCGATTGGCCGAGCAGTTGGAGAATATGTTGAGAGAGCGCCGCGTCGATGATGGCTTGATCGTATTGGACGATATGAATCGCTGTTTCTGTGATCTCTGCGTTGCCTTGCAACCCTATTTTCTGCGTGGACCGGATACGGTCGAGGCGTCGGTTTAATGAAAGTCGCGGCTCGCGACCTCAAGGCGGCCGAGCAGGGATGATTTATCGCTCAGGTATTGCGCGAGCAGGTGCACCACATCGCCTTCGCGCTCAATGACGCCATGGACAGCCAGCAAACTCGCGTTCAAGAGCGGTTGGCGATGGCGCTCCGCCAGCTCCGCCCAGACCACCACATTGGTGTTGCCAGTTTCGTCTTCGAGTGTGACGAAGGTCACGCCTTTTGCGGTGCCGGGCCGCTGCCGGCCGACCACCAGGCCGCACACCCGGGCCAGTTGCCCCGGTCGCCCGCGCCGCAGATCTGCAGCGGTCATCCAGCCCTCACGCTGGAAAGCGGGCCGTAGAAGCTGGAGCGGGTGGGCGCGCAAAGTCAGTCGCGTTGACTGATAGTCGCTCACGATATCGCTGCCGAGCGTGGGGGCGGGTAGGGCAACGGGGGCGGTATCCTGGTCGGCATCGCGAATCAGGTCGTCTTGCCGTAAGAGGCCGGTGGCCTGCCAGCGCGCTTGCCGGCGATGGCCGGCGAGGCCCGCCAATGCATCGGCATCGGCCAAGAGGCCCAGCGTGCGTTGATCGAGTTGTACCCGTGCCTGCAAGTCAGCGAGGCTGGCATAGCCGCCCGCAGGACGCTGGTCGGCGATGCGTTCCCCCACTGCCTTGGCTAGGCCCTGAACCAGCCGCAGGCCCAGGCGCAGTGCAGGCGGGGCATCGTCGATGGGCTCCAGGCTGCAGTCCCAGCTACTCGCATTCACGTCGATGGCGCGTACTTCCACATTGTGCCGCCGCGCATCCTGCACTAGTTGCGAGGTTGAATAGAAACCCATGGGCTGGCTGTTGACCAGGGCGCAGGCGAATGCTGCCGGGTGGTAATGCTTGAGCCAGGCCGAAATGTAGACGAGGATGGCGAAGCTCGCCGCGTGCGACTCGGGGAAGCCGTATTCCGAAAAGCCTTCGATTTGCTTGAGGATGCGATCGGCAAAGCTTTCCGGGTAGCCATTTTTCAACAGGCCCGACTTGAGCTTGTCGCGGTATTGCTCCAACTTGCCGGTGCGTCGCCATGAAGCCATCGAGCGACGTAGATCGTCTGCCTCGCCCGGTGTGAAATCGGCCGCGACGACAGCCAGCTGCATGACCTGTTCCTGAAAGATCGGCACCCCATTGGTCCGCTCCAGCACCGCATCCACCCTGGGGCCGAGCTTCTCGATCAAGCCTGGGTTTTGCCGGCGCGCAAGATAGGGGTGAACCATATCGCCCTGGATGGGGCCAGGGCGCACCAGCGCCACTTCGATCACCAGATCATAGAAATTACGCGGCCGAAGCCTCGGCAGCATCGACATCTGTGCGCGCGATTCGATTTGAAACACGCCGATCGTATCGGCCTTGCAGATCATGTCGTAGACCTTGCCATCTTCAGCCGGAATCTCGCTCATCGTCATCGGCTCGTGACCCGGCCCTGCCAATAGCGCCAAACAACGCCGGATGGCGGTGAGCATGCCCAGCGCCAGCACATCGACCTTAAGCAGATTCATCGCTTCCAAGTCTTCTTTGTCCCACTGAATGACCGTGCGGTCTTTCATGGCGGCGTTCTCGATGGGCACGAGGCGGGCGAGTGGGCCGCTTGAGATGATAAAGCCGCCAACATGCTGTGATAGATGGCGCGGAAAGCGCTGCAGGGTCTTGGTCAGCATCAGGAGTTGCTGCACCGACCGACTGTTGCCGTCAAAGCCTGCTTCGGCCAGCCGCAACGGCAGGTCCTCGATCTTGTCCCACCAGGCTAACGTGTTGCTCAGGCGGTCGAGCTGGCCTTCGTCGAAACCGAGTGCCCGGCCGACGTCACGCAATGCGCTGCGGCGGCGGTAGCTGATGACGGTGGCGGCCAGTGCGGTGCGCTCACGACCGTATTTGCGATAGATGTACTGGATGACCTCTTCGCGGCGTTCATGTTCGAAGTCGACGTCGATGTCGGGGTGTTCGTCGCGCTCTTCCGAGATAAAGCGCTCGAACAGCAAGGTACCGCGCTTGGGATCGACTTCGGTGATATGCAGTGCAAAACACACGACGGAATTTGCGGCCGAGCCGCGCCCCTGACAGAGAATCTTCACGCGCCGTGCATAGGCGACGATATCGTGAACGGTCAGGAAGAATGGCTCGTAGTGGAGCTTGGCAATCAGTGCCAGCTCCTTCTCGGCCTGGGTGCGAACGGATTCCGGCACACCGCTGGGGTAGCGGTCGGCGAGGCCCGTTTCTGTGAGCTGCCGTAGGTAGGTGGTAGGTGTGAAACCGGGCGGCACCAGTTCCTGCGGGTATTCATAGCGCAGGCTGTCGAGCGAAAAAGTGCACCGGTCGGCAATCCGTACAGATTCGGCCAGCATGGCTGCCGGATAGACGAGTGAGAGTGTCATGCGGCTGCGCAAATGGCGTTCGCCATTGGGCATCAAGGCCTGCCCGCACTCGGCAACGGGCTTGCCGAGCCGGATGGCCGTCAGGACATCGTGCAGCATGCGGCGGGAACGGGCATGCATATGCACATCTCCCGCAGCGACACAGGGCAACTGGCAGGCATCGGCGAGATCAACCCGCTGCTTGAGCTTGGTTAGGTCGTCCGGGCCGCCATGCAGTTCGACCGCAAGCCAGGCGCGGTCGGCAAAGTGTTGCTTGAGCCAATGTCCGTCTGCCATATCGGCCGTTGCGCTGGGTAGCCAGAGCGCCAGCATATGCTGGCTGAGATTGGCAAGGTCTTCACGCAGCAGCGTGTAGTGGCCCTTGTCGGCACGGCGCCGGCCAATGGTGATCAGCTCCGACAGGTCGCCATAGGCTTCCCGGTCTGGCGCGAGCAAGACCACGCGCAAACCGTCGACCAGCTTGAACTCGGCGCCAACGATGAGCTTGAGGCCCAAATCTTTGGCTGCAACATGAGCGCGCACGATGCCGGCGAGCGAGCATTCGTCAGTGATCGCCAATGCACGGTAACCCATGGCATGGGCGCGTGCGACCAGCTCCTCGGCATGCGAGGCGCCGCGCTGGAAGGTAAAATTGGATAGGCAGTGCAGCTCTGCGTAGTCGGGTAGGGCTGGCGTGGCGGGCATCGTGGTACACCGTCTTCAGGCAAACAGCCCATGCAAAAACCAATGGCCATCGCTGCGTTGCTGGTAGATCCAGTAACGCCGTCCGGATGGCCCCTCTGCCCGGTAGTAGTCGCGCGCAATGGCGTCGCCGTCCCACCAGCCAGACTCGATGCGCTCGGCGCGGCCAAGCAGCCGTAGGGGTTCGCCGTACCAAGGGCGTTCCTGCCGGGTTTCCAGCGCTTGCGGCTGGCGTAGTAGCCACCCGGGTCGTTCGCCGACATCAAGCTGAATGGGCTTTTCACCCGGTGGCGCTACATGCCAGGCGTGCTCGGGGCGATGGTCCGACGTGCAGTTCAGCTGCTTGATGGCTTCATCGCCCAGCCTTGCAGCCAGCCGGGCACGCAGCAGCTGGAAATCGGCCTGCCGAACTTGCTCGCCAAAGAGGCCGGGCGTTTCACCATCGAGCCGGTGCAGCTCGGTGGCATGCAGTGTGATTTCTTCGACCGGCGCCGCCAGGGCCAATTGCTGCAGGCGCTCGCGTGCGATGCTCAGCATGCCATCGCGTGCGCGGGTCGGCTGGCCAAAGCCGATCAGGTGCTCACTCACTTGCCGGTTTGCGTGGTGCAACTGCAGCCGTACCTGCTGCGTGCCATGGCCGCGTGCGAGTAGATAGCCTGCCAGGCTGGTCAGCAGCCGTTTGACAACGAACAGCAGCGCTTCGACGCTATCGGTCGCCCAGTTGAGCCCAACCGTTTGCATAAATTGGTCAGGCGGCTGGATCGCCTGCCGGGGGTCTGGTAGATGCCCATGCGCCCGGTCGAGCTGCAAGATCAAGTCTGGACCAAAGCGCCGTGACAGGCCTGCGCGAGGCAGCCTGCTCAGCCCGCCTAGTCGACGTATACCCAGCGCATTGAGCTTCTCAAGCGTGGTGCGCGGCCAGGGTAACTGGCTGACGGGCAGTTGCGCGAGCGTCGGCATCAAGGATGGGAGATCCAACAAGGGCAGGGCGTGCTCCTGGTGGGCCAGCCATTCTGCCGCAAGGGGTGTCGGCGCCACCCCGATGCGGGCATGCTGCTGCAGCTCCGCCAAGCCGGATTGAATCTGCCCGAGCAGCTTGTCGAAACCGCCGAAATAGCGCAGGCAGCCACCAATCTCGATCAGGATGCAGTTAGGCGGCGTCAGGCAGACGGCTGGGCTGAATTGCAAGCACCAGACAGCCAGATCATGCAGGAATGTGGCTTCACGGCTCGGATCACGACGTAGGACCTGTAGGCCAGCGACCAAGGCTTGCGCAGTGGCTCGCTGCTGCCCGACCCGCACGCCGGCCGCCATTGCGGCCGGGTTGCACATCACTACATGCTCCCCCCGGGCCGTGCGCTCGGCAACGGCCAGTGGCTCAGGCTGCTTGGGCGAGAGGCCTGGATGCAGTGCGTCGAACGATAGTGTGGGCAGGTACAGTGCCAGCCAAAGCATGGTGCGCTCCGGTCTGCGAGGCAGTATTGAGGGCTTCCTGATGCAGGAAGACGGGGCGGCCCAACGGGGCACCGCGGCGCTTCAGCACATGCACGGCAATGCCGCCGCCGAGGGGCTCGACGCTCAGGCGTAGAGGGAAGGGCGAGGACACATCCTGCTTGCCCTGGCGTAGTACAAATCCACAACCCCCGCCCGCTTCGGCAGCCAGTTGCAGGCGACGCCCTTGGCGGTCGGTCAGGCTTTGGGCAAACCAGCCGATTACGGCACCGCAAGCGGGCTCGCGCAAAGCTTGCTCCATGGTCCAGAGCGCGTCGTATTCGGTATGGGCTTCGGCCCAGGTCAGGTGGCGCAGGTCGATACCTGCGGCCTGCCATGCAGGTGCATAGGGAATGTGTGGTGGTGAGACCAGCAGAACAGGCTTACCTTGCCGGGTCAATTCGGCGATGACCGGCATCAGCAGCTTCAATTCGCCACAACCAGCCCGTGCGGCGACCACTTCGGTTACAGCTGCGCTAGGCCAGCCGCCGCCGGGCAGGGCGGCCGCCAGAGCGGGGTGACCACAGCCAACAACTTCGGATTGCGATTGGGTGTAGCCGTCTCCACGCCAGATGGAGGGATGCTTGAGTACTTCGGCGAGCGCTGCTTGCACGGTCAGACTCCTGGTGTACGTTCGTTCACTTATTATGGAGAACGTTCGTTCACTTTACAACAGGAGAATGACGATGCAACGGAAAAAGTCTTTTGGTACCGCGCTAGCGCGATGCAGTGGGCGTTGATGCCTGGGCTGGCTTGGGCTGCCAGCCACCGCCCAGCGCCTTGACGAGGAAAACCGTCGCTTGCCAACGCTGCCCGTTGATCTGTGCCAGTGTACGTTGGTTGGCCAGTAGTGCCTGCTCGGCGGTGATCACATCGAGCACATTGGCCACGCCACCTTCGTAGCGCGTATTGGCGATCTCGTAGGCTTGGTTGGCATGCGTGACAGCCGTCTGGGCGTCAGTCGCCGCACGGCTCAGGATATCGATGGCGCTCAGGTTGTCTTCGACTTCCTGAAAGGCTGTCAGCACCGTTTGGCGATAGGTGGCAACGGCTGCCGTGTAGCCTGCTTCGGCTTGGTCGGCGCGCGCCCGGTTACGGCCTGCGTCGAACACCGTCAGCGCAGCTGCGCTACCGAGCGACCACAGATAGCTCGGTGCGTTGGGCAAGGTCGAGAGCAGATGGCTTTCTTGCCCGATGCCGGCATTCAGCATGATGCTGGGAAAGAATGCGGCTTGTGCCACGCCGATCTGAGCATTTGCGACGGCCACACTACGCTCTGCTGCGGCAATATCGGGGCGTCGCTCCAGAATATCGGCCGGTACGCCCATCGGTATGGCAGGTAGCGTATCGCCCATGACGCCTGGCTCGATATGGAAGCCTGTCGCAGGGGTGCCGCACAGGGTCGCCAATGCATGTTCGAGTTGCACACGCTGCCGCACCAGCAGTTCTAGCTGGCTGCGTGTGCTGTCGAGCAAGGTTTCCTGCTGGGCGACGTCGAGCCCTGATGCGTTGCCCGCGTCGTGGCGTGCTTCGATCAGCTTGGCTGCCTTGTCTTGCAAACTCAGGCTTGCCCGGGTCACGGCCAATTCGCTGTCGAGTTCACGCAGGCTGTAATAGGTACTGGCTACGGTTGCGGTCAGCATGAGCCGCACATTTTCGAAATTAGCGATGGCCGCTTCGTCGCTGGCGCGAGCTGAGGCGAGGTTGGCACGTACCCGGCCAAATAAGTCTGCCTCGTAACTCACTTGGGCGCCCACCACAAAATCATTCTGCACGGTGGCGGTAGAGCTTGTGCTATAGGAGGCCGAGGGGCGATTGGCCGATGTGCGTACCCGGTTACCTTGCGCGCTCAGGTTGACCTGCGGAAACAGCCCGGCGCGCGCCTGGTCGAGCAGCGCATGCGATGCGTCGAGATTGGCAAACGCGGCTTTGAGGCTCTGATTATTAATCAGCGCCGCGGTTTCGAGCGTATTGAGCTCGGCATCGTTGAAGGCGACCCACCAATTACCGCGCAACTGGGTATCGGCAGGTTGCGCGGGCCGCCAGGGGCCATCGCCTTGCCAGGCTGGCTGGGTATCGACTGCCGGCCGTGAATACGGCGGTGTGGCCGCACAGCCAGCCAGGCCCGCGGCAAGCGACAGGCCGATGAGCGTCCGCATCGTCATGCCGGATGCTCCGTATTGGGGACGATCTTGACGGGCTGCTTGTCGGTCGCCGAGTCGAGCGGGTTGATGATGACGCGGTCCTGCGCAGTCACGCCGGAGACGATCTCCACCGACTTGCCCATATCACGGCCGACGGTGACGGGCTTGATATGCAAGAGGCCATCATCGCCCACCACCGCTACTTGGGTGCCTTCGGCGCGGAACAGCAATACGTTGGCTGGCACGATCAGGGCTTTCTCGCTGGTCTTGGCTGCCAGCGCGACTTCGGCGTACGCGCCGGGCATCAGCTTATGGTCGCGGTTGGGCAGCGTGACTTCGATCTGCATCGTACGGGTCACGCTGTCGATCGCATGGGCCGTCTTGCTGACCGTGCCTTGGAAGACCTCATCCGGCAGCTCAGCCTGGGTCAGCTTGATCTTGTCGCCGGGTTTGATCTGCTGCGAATACGCCTGCGGTACGTTGATGTAGGCACGTACTGTGTCGATCTTGGCGAGCATGAACATCGGCTGGTTGACGCTACCGGTGCCGCTGTTCACCAGCGCGCCGACATCGGCATTGCGCAGGGTGACGATGCCGTCAAACGGCGCGACGACGCGCTTGAACGATTCCAACTCTTCCAAGCGCTTCACATTTGCGTCCGCCGCTGCGAGATCGGCCTGGGATTGATTGAAAGCGCTCTGGCGTTCGTCGAGTTCCTGTTGCGAGACGGCATCCTTCTGGCGCAGCGCCTGCCAGCGGGTGAAGGAGGATTTCGCCAATGCGGCACTGGCGGCGACCTGGTTGCGCGTGGCGACTGCCTGGGCCAGTTGTTGGTCGACGTCGGGCGTATCAATCTCGGCCAAGAGTTCGCCGCGTTTGACGGTGCTGCCGATATCGGCAAAACGATGCAGCACGTAACCGCTCGCACGTGGATAGATTGGGGATTCTTCGTCGCCGCGTATCGTTGCTGGCAGGCGCAGCGGTTCGCCCTGTTTGGCTTCCTGCGGCGACATTACGTGTACATACACCGTCTGCTGCACGGCCATATCGGCTTCAAGCTGCTTATTCTGATTGATGTGTTTGATCACGCTATGCGCCGAACCAATCACCAGCAGCGCGGCAATCACGTAGATCAGTGTTCTTGCGCGCTTGATGGCCGCTGGCCGGTCGACCGAGGCCAGCAGGCGTTCATGGGCAGCGTGCAGGTTTTCATCATTGGTGGTGTGCGAGTTGGGCTGTGTCATGTCGGGCTCTCCTCAAACCGGAACCGGCTCGGAACGATGCGTGTCACGGCGTCGCTCGTTATAGCGGTAGAGGCTGGCAAATACGGTTGGGACAAAGAACAGGGTCGATACGGTGGCAAACAGCAGGCCGCCGATCACAGCGCGGCCAAGGGGGGCATTCTGCTCGGCGCCTTCGCCGAAGCCGATGGCCATCGGCACCATGCCGATGATCATCGCCAAGGCGGTCATCAGCACCGGGCGTAGGCGGGTAGCACCGGCTTCCAGAGCGGCATCGAGCGGGGAGGCGCCGGCATGTAAGCGGTCACGTGCGAACGAGATCACCAGAATACTGTTGGCGGTCGCCACCCCCATGGTCATGATCGCCCCGGTAAGCGAGGGCACGCTCAGTGTCGTTCCGGTCAAGAATAGCGTCCAGGCGATACCCGCCAAAGCGGCCGGCAGCGCGGTGATGATGATGAGTGGGTCGAGCCAGGACTGGAAATTGACCACGATCAGCAGGTAGACGAGTGCAATCGCCATCACAAGTCCCACGCCGAGACCGATAAAGGAATGCTGCATGGTATCGACCTGGCCGCGAATCGTGATCTGCGAGCCGCGCGGTAATTTGGCGCGGATCGCGTCGACCTTCTTTTGCACATCGTTAGCAACGCCACCCAGGTCGCGCCCAGATACGCTGGTGTAGATATCGACCGCAGGCTGCAGGTCGTAATGCGATACAACGGCGGGCGAGACCATGGGCGAGACGGATACCAGGTTGCCCAGCAACTGATTTGGGCCGTTTTGCGCGCCCGAGACCGGTGTGCGCAAGAGCTCGTCGAGCGAATCGAGCTTGTATTGGGGCGTCTGCACAGCCACGTTGTAGACGATGCTGTTATCACGATTGAGCCAGAAGGTCGGCGTGGTCTGTTGGCTGGAGCTCAGTGAAACGAGCATGTTCTGCGCAACGTCGACGCCATTGAGCCCGGTCTGCTGCAGCCGTACGCGGTCCATGGTCACTTGCAGGCCAGGCCGGTCGAAACGTTGTTGAATATGGGTATCCACGGCACCGGGAATCGTCTTGATCTCATTGACCAGCTCGCCCGCCAGCTTGTGATTTGCCATGACGTCCTTACCGGTGAACTGGATGTCGACGGCAGATGGCAGACCAAAGTTGAGGATCTGACTGATGATGTCAGCGGGTTGGAAGGTGAATTCGACGCCAGGGAAGTGCTCAGGTAGCTCCTTGCGCATACGACGGATGTAGTCGGTGCTTGGGTGGTGGTTTTCACCGTCGAGCGCGATCAGGAATTCGGTATCTGACGTACCGATGGTGCCGGCATTGCTGTACGAGAGGTTGATCCCGCTATAAGGCAGGCCGATGTTGTCGACGATGGTCTTGAGCTCATGCGCCGGAATCACAGTGTGGATATAGGCCTCCACCTGGTCGGCGAGGCGGGCTGTCTCTTCTACCCGCAGGCCGCTTGGGCCGCGCATGTGCAGGCGAATCTGACCGGCATCGACATCGGGGAAGAAATCGTGGCCCAAAAAGAGGTAGATACCGCACGAGGCCACACAAAAGGCAAAGAAGCTCAGCATGAAAAGCTTGCTATGGGCAAGGCAGGCGTCGAGTACTGCGACGTAGTTCGCGCGCACGCGCTCGAAACCGGCGTCGAAACGCTGGTAGACGCGATGCAGCAGGCTAGGTGGGCCTTCCTTGGCCGCCATATGGCCAGCCATCAGATACTTGACCAGCGTCGGTACCAGCGTACGCGACAAGACGTACGAGGCCAGCATTGCGAAGACCACGGCTTCGGCCATCGGCACGAAGAGGTAGCGTGCCACGCCGGTCAGGAAGAACATCGGCACGAATACGATACAGATACACAGCGTTGATACCAGCGCCGGCACGGCGATCTCGGCTGCGCCGAGCAAGATGGCATTATCGCCTTCCTTACCCTCGTGCAGGTGCCGCTCGATATTCTCGATCGTCACTGTCGCGTCGTCGACCAGAATCCCCACCGCGAGAGCGAGCCCGCCCAACGTCATCAAGTTGATTGTCTCACCCAGCATGTGCAGTACGATGATGGAGGTGAGGATCGACAGCGGAATCGAGACGGCGATGATGACCGTACTGCGCCAGTTGCCCAAAAAGAGCAGGATCATCGCAGCAGTGAGGCAGGCGGCGATCAGCGCTTCACGGATCACGCCAGAGATGGCGGCCTTCACGAACAGCGACTGGTCAAACAGCGGCGTGGCGGTGAATTCCTTTGGCAAGGACTGCGCGATGATGGGGAGCCGATGCAGGATCTCGCTCACGATGGCGAGCGTGGAGGTATTACCGTTCTTGATGACTGACAGCAGCGCGCCACGCTGCCCGTCCTTGCGCACGATATTGGTCTGTGGCTGGTAGCCATCGCGCACGTGGGCCACATCGCGCAGGTATACCGTTGTGCCGCCTGTCGTCTTGATCGGGATGGCGTTGAGCAGTGCGATCGTCTCAGGCGTGCCGTTCAGCGCGACGTCGTATTCGGTATTGCCGATCTTCTGCGTACCACTCGGCAAGATCAGGTTCTGCGCGCCGATGGCACTCACAATCTGTGTGGGCGATATGCCGTGGGCCAGCATGGCCGAGGTATCAAGGTCGACCGAGATCAACCGCAGCTTGCCGCCATAGGGGTAGGGGACCGCCACGCCCGGTACGGTGATCAGCCGCGTACGCAGCTGGTTCAGACCAACGTCGTTGAGCTCCTGCTCTGACAGCGTGGGGCTACTCAGCCCCAATTGCAGGATCGGGATACTGGATGCGGAGTACTTGATCACCAACGGCGGGGTCTGGCCCGGTGGCATCTGGCGCAATTGCGCCTGTGTCATCGAGACGACCTGTGCCAGCGCGGTCGGGATGTTCGCACCCGGTTGGAAGAACACTTTGACGACGCCGACACCAGTCAGCGACTGCGATTCGATATGTTCAATATCGTTGACGGTGGTCGTCAGGCCGCGCTCATTGACCGAAACAATCCGGTCCGACATTTCCTTTGGCGACAGCCCGTTGTAGTTCCAGATGATGCTCAGAACCGGGATGTTGATCTCGGGAAAGATGTCCGTCGGGGTCGCGAACAGCACGAACGGCGTCGCCAGTATGATCAGCAGCGCCAGAACAATAAAGGTATAAGGCCGCTTCAGCGCAATCTCGACAATCCACATCCAAGTATCGTCCGGGTCGTTTCTGAAAATGAGTGCGAGCGCGGGTGCGGGCCGATATGCCGCAGACTGCGAAGCCAGTCTACTTTAATGGATCACGCATTTCTGATAAACCGCTGTAACGGCCGTTGATGCAAGCTTCAAGAATTTTTCACAATTGCCACGATTTGCAAGGTCGGTCGTGGCATCGGCGCTTATCCTGTCCTGGCAAGGATTCATGCCCGATAATCCGGCTTCTGTCGCACCACGCCTCGCGGTGCAAGATCGCGGCTATGCTGTACCCCAGATGCCATACGCAGAAAGCCCCATCATGAGCAACGCGCTCAAGGTTGTTCAAGTCGCCACTTACGAGCAATTGCTCCCTTCTGAAGTCGCATCGCAAACCGGCAGCTGGTTTGTGCGAGCGCGCAATTACCCGATTTTCAGCACGACCTGGTTGCGATACCGAACCCTGGCTTACATCACTGTCGCCGTGCTCGTTGCAATTTTTGTTGCACTGGCGGTGATTGTGGGCGGAAACGAGTCGTGGCGCCTTGGTCTCTCTGTGGCCCTGGTCGAGTTGATCTCGGTATCTGCCTTAGCTTTTTATGGGCCGGCCATGGCGGTGCTGGTGTGTCGTCGGCAATGGCCGAGGCGGGCCGAGGCGATTGCGCTTTGCATGGCGATCGTACTGGGTACAATGGCAAGCTATGGCACGATGCGGGGGGCCAAGTACTGCATCAAGTACGTGTTGCTCGGCAATCCTGATGCTGCCTATGTGATCCGTGCTGTAGGCGGGATTGCCAATGAGCAGAATGCCGATACAGTCCTGGTGGGCGATATCAAGCCTCTGCAGGCGAACCAGCCGACACCTGGTACCAAGATGGTTGCTGGCGCTGATGACCTGCCAAAGACGAACCTGGCATCGGAGTTGTTCCAGGTCATCGCCAGCGGCCTTGTGGGTCTATTGTTGTTCCCTGGGCTGATTGGCGGCGGTTTTGACCTCCTGACCTTCTTCCGTCAGCGTCGCAAGCTTGCAGAAGTGCTGCAGGCGCGCGAGCTCGCGCAGGCTAAGGCGGCCTGGCAAGAGGCGGAGCTTAGGCTGTCGGTGCTCAGCGCACAGATCGAGCCGCATTTTCTGTTCAACACGCTGGCAGGCGTACGCGCCGCGATTGTGGCTGACCCCGCCCGCGCGACGGCCATCATTGACCATCTGGTAGAGTACTTGCGCGCCACCATACCGCGTATGCGCGACGATGGCGGGACATCGCTTGCTCGGCTGGATAGCCAGATCGAAGCGATCCGGGCTTATCTGAGCCTGATGAGCGCCCGCATTCCCCGGTTGAGCTTTTCGATTGATGTTGCCGCTGGACTAGATGCCGAACCCGTCCCTCCGCTGATGCTGATCTCCCTGGTCGAAAATGCGGTCAAACACGGCATTGAGCCTAAGGTTGGCCTGGGGCGAATCGAGGTCAGCGTAGCGAGGGTGGAGCAAGATGGCGCACCGGGCATCTTGCTGACAGTGAGTGATGATGGCGTCGGCTTCGGCGGTGCGACGTCCGGTACGGGCATCGGGCTGACCAATATTCGTGAACGATTGGTCACGCTATATGCCGGACGCGCAAATCTGGCGTTGAAAACAAGAGCTGGCGGTGGCGTAGCGGCGACGATCTTCCTGCCTACGTGAACAGCCGTATCGTTGGCGCAATCCAAAAACAATTGAATAGAGGAGGGCGGCATGCCCCGTGCGATCATCGCCGAAGACGAAGACCTGCCCCGTAGCGAACTCCGTCGCTTGCTGCATGAGATCTGGCCCGAGCTGGAAATCATTGCAGAATGCGAGCATGGCACCGACGCGTTGGAAACCATTCAGCGCGAAAAGCCGGATATTGCTTTTCTCGATATTCGCATGCCGGGCTTGTCGGGGCTGGATGTGGCTGAAGCGGCCAAGGGTCATTGCCATGTGGTGTTTACCACGGCGTACGATGCGCATGCGCTGCAGGCGTTCAATGCAGGTGCTGTTGACTACCTACTGAAGCCGGTATCTGTGCAACGTCTGACTGAAGCAGTCGCCCGTCTGCGCGATCGCATTGTGCAGCAGCCTGCGCCCGATCTGAACGCTCTGTTTGCCGAACTCGACAAGCGCTTGCGCCCGGTGGCTGATGCAGAGCGCCTACGCTGGATCAGCGCGAGTGTAGGCGACACCATCAAGCTCTTTGCCGTCGATCAGATTCTGTTCTTCGAATCCGATGAAAAGTACACACGTCTTGTGAGTGCCGATGACGAAGCGCATATCCGCAAGCCGCTCAAGGAACTGATGGCGGGGCTCGACGCTGAACAATTCTGGCAAATTCACCGTGGCGTGGTCGTACGTGCCGATGCCATCGCCCGGGCAAAGCGCGATGAACTGGGTCGGATCACCGTTGAGTTGCGCGACTGCAACGAAACGCTGAAGGTGAGTCAGGCCTATGCGTGGCGTTTCCGGGCCATGTAGTGCCGCAGCGCAATATATTTCCGCCTGAAAACTGAAAATTGCTCATAATAATGGCCGCCGAATCCGCTTCGGCGTTGGGTTTGGCGGTTGTTGCCCGATTGTGGCCGGCCGCCGATTTGCATACTCCGGATTCTATTGGACTATTGGAGCAAATCCGCAATGGCACAATCACACACCATGTCGAAGACACTGGGTATCGTATTCGCGGCCGGCCTCGCAGCCGGTATGCTTGGCGCATGTTCGAAGGCACCTGAAACGCCTGCCGCCCCCGCTGCTGCTGCACCTGCAGCACCTGTCGCTGCGCCGGAAGCCGCCGCTGGTGGCAACCTGAACGTGTACAACTGGAATGACTACATCGCCGACGACACGATTCCGAATTTCGAAAAGGCGAATGGCCTCAAGGTTAAATACGACCTCTACGACAGCATCGATACGCTGCAATCCAAGGTGCTGACCGGTAATTCGGGCTATGACGTGGTTTATCCGTCTGCAGACTATGCCGGTAAGTGGATCAAGGCTGACGTCTTCAAGCCGCTCGACAAAACCAAGCTGCCGAACCTTGCCAACCTGAACCCAGAGTTCCTGAAGAAGCTTGAAACCGTCGACCCGGGCAACAAGTTCCTCGTGCCGTATATGTGGGGTACGATGGCCTTCGGCATGGATGTCGACAAGGTCAAGGCTGCACTGGGCAAGGAGCCGCTGCCAGCCGATATGTGGGAACTGGTGTTCAACCCCAAGTACACTAGCAAGCTCAAGGGTTGCGGTATTTCCTTCATCACCATGTCGAAGAATCTCTTCGCCATGGTAAACGTCTCGCAAGGCCGTGAAGCCAATGATTATTCCGATGCCGCCATCGCAGCTGATCTCGCGGTGCTGAAAAAGGTACGTGGCGACGTGAAGGTGTTCAACGATTCACCGATCGACCTCCTGGCTAACGGTGACGTCTGCGTGGGCCTTGCCTATAACGGCGATGTCTACATTGCCAAGGACCGCGCGGCACAAGCCAAGAAGCCGCTGAACATCGAGTATGTGGTGCCGCAGAAGGGCACGATCTTGTGGATCGACACCATGGCGATTCCGAAGGATGCCAAGAACGTCGATAACGCCTTCAAGTGGATCAACAACATCCTTGATCCGAAGGTCGTGGCCAGCATCTCGAACAAGGTCAACTACGCCAACCCGAACGCCAAGGCGACCGAACTGGTGGATAAGAAGCTGACCAGCGACGCGAAGATCTACCTGAACGACGACGTGCTGAAGACCCTGCAACCGCTGGCCGCCATTGACCAGCCGGTGCAAGCTGCACTGAGCAAGGCATTCGATCAGTTCAAGGCTGCGAAGTAAGTCTGTAGCCTGTGTAGTCGTTAAAATGGCCGGGGTTACCCGGCCATTTTTATTGCTCGTTGCCTAAGCCAACGAGCGGGAGTCAGTCGAACCGCCACCTGAGCGCGATCTGCACACTACGTTCCCGTTGTGAGGGGCTGATGCCAAACACGGTGCGTTCAGGGCGCGTGCTGTTGAGCTGTACCCATTCGCCAACCACGCTCATGTCCTCCGATAAATCGTGCGTCCAGGCAACGGTGACGGCGTGGCCGTCTTCGTCATTGTTGTCCTGCGGAAACTGGTCGTTCTGTCGCGTACGGAAGTGATCGTAGCGCGCTGCCAGCATATCCTTCCCCCAGCGGTAGTCTGCCAGTAGGAACCAGGCTTCGAAATTGATGCGAACCGTGTCGTAGCCCATCATCGTCATACCGGTCATGGCTTGGGCGATCAATTCGCTGTCTGCCGTGGGTGACCATTTCGCGCTGGTTTCGTCATAGCGCGTATCCCACGCGTATTGGCCGTGTTTCAGCGCTTTCGGGTTGCCGCGATTTTCGTAGTGGGTCAGCATCAACGTCGCATTGCCGCCATAGCTGTAGCGGGTACTGGCGTAGTACCCCACCCGATTGTCTATCTGGTGAAAGTCGTCCAGCCGGGGTTGTTGCCGGTCATAGAGCGGGCCATCGTCGTCATAGATGGGTAGATTGGGGAGCGGCAGGGTCTCAGTCAGCCCGGTGATGCGATCGCCGATACTCCAGCCGCGCCAGGCCAAGAGTGCGCCAGCGGGCTCATTGCCGTTGAAGGCGCCGGCGGTGACGCCGAAATCATGGACCGAGTTGGCGAATCGGCCAGAACGGAATAGATCAAGCTCCAGGCCCTTGATGCGGATTTCTTCGCCAATCCAGCTATTGATGGCTGACGCGGATAAAGTGCGCGAGGTACTCCAGCCTGGGCCATCGTTCTCGAAACTGCCGGGAGGAAAGAATGCGCCCGCCCGAACCGTCGTGCGCCAAGCGGAGGCGGGAATGGGGCGCCATTTGAGCCAGGCCTCGGTGACATCGATACGGGGTTTGTGCTCGCTCGCGGCGTTCAGGGTCAGGTTGCCGCTGATCGTGTCGCTCACATCGCCTCGCAGAATCAAATCCGCCTGTCCGATGGAAAGGCCGTCATGATCGCGATCGGTACGCAGTTTGCCAAGGCCGCCATAGGCCCAGCTTTGATCGGTGGTACTGGTGCCTGCACGCAGATCCACAAAACCGTCGATATCCAGCGCGAGGCTTGGACGAGCGTATGCGATGCAAATCCCAACGATGAGTATGCGACCTGATTTCATCAATACCTGATCCGTGATCGGCGACGTACTTGGCGTTGCCGCCTGTTTCGGTACCCAGTCTTGCGCAAACTATAGCTTGCTGCACGTATTTCGTCGTTGCCGCAGCGGCCTGTATGACGGTTTGGGTGAAAAATAGACGTGAGTCGTGTGGGTGGACAATAAAATGGCCGGACAATCCCGGCCATTTCGATTTGTGTGCGCACCCAAACTTACATCGTTTCCAATACCTTGATGCCTAGCAAATCGAGGCCGGTTGCCAAAGTCTTTGCGGTCAGGTCGCATAGCTTTAGGCGCGAGGTATTGGCAACGCTTTCCTGAATGACTGGGCAGGCTTCGTAGAAGCGCGAGAAGGCTGTTGCTAGGCCGTAAAGGTAGGCGCACAGGAAATGCGGCAGGCTTTCGCGGGCGACTTGGTAGACTACGTCGCTGAAGCGTGCCAGCTCAAGCGCCAACGCGTGTTCGGTTGGCTCCGTCATGATGATCGGCGAGGATTGATCCCACTCGCCCACCTTGCGGAAGATACTCTGCACGCGGGTATAGGCGTATTGCAGATAAGGTGCCGTGTTGCCTTCGAAACTGAGCATCGCGTCCCAGTCGAAGATATAGTCGGTGTTGCGATGCTTACTCAGGTCGGCGTACTTCAGTGCACCGATACCAACGGCCGAGGCGATCTCGCGGCGCTTTTCTTCTGCCAAATCAGGGTTCTTGCTGCTGACCAGTGCAAATGCACGTTCTTCTGCCTCGTTCAGCAGGTCCACAAGGCGCACGGTATCGCCCGAGCGCGTCTTCAGTGGCTTACCGTCCTCACCCATCACCATGCCGTGGCCGATATGCTCGAAATCGGCATCGGCAGCTAACCACCCGGCCTTGCGGGCGGTGACGAAGAGCTGCTGAAAGTGCAGGCTCTGGCGTGCGTCCACAATGTAGAGGCAATTGTCGAGCTTGAGCTCGCGGGTGCGGAAGCGGATGGCGCCGAGGTCCGTCGTCGAATAAAGATAGCCGCCACCTTGCTTTTGGATGATGTAAGCAGCTGGCTCGCCTTCCTTATTTTTGAACTCATCAAGGAAGACCACCTGTGCGCCCTGGTCTTCGGTCAGGAGGCCCTGCGTACGCAGTTCGTCCACCAGCACGGGTAGGTCGTCGTTATAGAAGCTTTCGCCGCGTACGGCCTTGCGGTCTAGCAGCAGGCCAAGCTGCTGCCAGAGCGCTTCGGCGTGTTCCAGCGAGATCTCGACGAACTGCTTCCACAGAGCCAGCACTTCGGCGTCGCCGCCTTGCAGCTTCACAACATATTCACGCGCGGTGTCGGCAAAAGCGGGGTCTTCATCGAAATGCCTTTTCGACTGCTTGTAGAAGGTATCAAGGTCGGCCAGCGCGACGTTGGCTTCGCCTGTCTTTCGCATCTCGACCATGTAGGCCACCAGCATGCCGAACTGCGTGCCCCAGTCGCCTACGTGACTCTGTGGGATGACGTCTTGACCCAAAAAGCCATGAATACGCGCCAGTGCATCGCCGATGATGCCGCCGCGCATATGGCCGATGTGCATTTCCTTGGCGAGATTGACTGATGAGTATTCAACCATCACCTTGCGGCGTTCGGGTTGCACGACGCCAAGTAGGGCGTCCTTGCGTGCAGCATCGACATGCTTGGCCAAAAAGGCATCGTCGAGCTTGATATTGATAAAGCCAGGGCCAGCGATTTCGAGACTCGCTGCGATGCCTGCGAGGTCGACCGCGTCGATGATCCTCTGCGCCAGTTCGCGCGGGTTGGTCTTCAGCGCTTTGGCTGCGCCCATTGCACCGTTCATCTGGTAGTCGCCAAACTCAGGTCGGCCGGCGAGTTGCACCAAAGGCTGTGCATCGGGTGCGCCGACGGCGGCGAGTGCTTGGGCGAAACGTTGATTCAGCAATGAAAGCAGCGACATGCGTTGAAGATTCCCTGGCAATAAGGATTGCGCACTGATCCGGGCAGGAGTAGCGCGCGGTTAAACATCAATATGGTGATATTTTACCCGAGCACGGGCATTTCGCCGAATCGCGGTACCGACAGGGCAGGGAAGCCCTGCCGTTGGTAGCGGTGTCGAGCGAAGGCTGTCAGCGGGTGACGGTGCGCAATACGTCGAAATACTCGGGGAAGGTTTTGCCCACGCACTTCGGGTCGTTGATGCGGATGGAGGTGCCACCGACCGCAACCAGCGAAAAGCACATCGCCATACGATGGTCGTCGTAGGTGTCGATCACGGCGTTGGGCGTCAACACGTCAGGAGGCGTGATACGCAGGTAGTCCACCCCTTCCTCGACCGTGGCGCCGACCTCGCGTAGCTCAATTGCCATGGCGCTGAGGCGGTCGGTTTCCTTGACGCGCCAGCTGGCGACATTGCGGATCGTCGTCACGCCGTCGGCAAACAGCGCCAGCACGGCGATGGTCATGGCGGCGTCGGGAATATGGTTGAGATCGGCGTCGATGGCACGCAGGCGGGCACCGGTTGCGACGCGTGGGCCGGTGGCTTCGATCCAGTCTTCACCCATGGCGATCAATGCACCCATCTGGGCCAATGTCTCAGCGAAGCGCACGTCGCCCTGGATGGAATCACGGCCCACGCCTTCCACGCGCACCGGGCCGCCACCCAGCGCGCCGGCCGCGAGGAAATAGGATGCTGAGCTCGCGTCGCCCTCCACATGCACCACGCCAGGTGAGCGGTAGGTCTGCCGAGCGGGTAGATGGAACTCGTTCCAGCCACGGCGCTCGACCTGCAGGCCAAAGCGACGCATCAGGTTGAGCGTGATTTCGATATAGGGCTTGGAGATCAGCTCGCCGACGACTTCGATACGGGCATCTTCGCCCGACAGTGGCAGCGCCATCAGCAGGGCGGTCAGGAACTGGCTCGATACATCACCGCGCACCTGCGTGCTGAGGCCGGGCCGGTCACCCTGGCGGCGAGCCCAGGGCTGGATGGCGAGCGGCGGGAACCCTGGATTGCCCTGGTAGTCGATATGCGCACCCAGCTCTCGCAAGGCATCGACCAGGTCGCCAATCGGACGCTCATGCATGCGTGGCACGCCGCTCAGCCGGTAGTGCCCGCCCATCAGTGCGAGCGCAGCGGTCAGTGGGCGAAATGCGGTGCCGGCGTTGCCGAGGAACAGATCAGCATCCTTGACCGGGAACGCCCCGCCGACGCCATGCACGCGGTAATTCAGCGTATCGCCCAGCCGCTCGCAGCGTACGCCTAACTTATCGAGCGACTCTAGCATCCGTCGCGTGTCGTCGGAATCCAGCAGATCGCGGACTTCGGTGATGCCGTCGGCGAGGGCGGCCAAGAGCAGCGTACGGTTGGAAATACTCTTGGAGCCGGGAAGGCGAACGGTACCGGAGGCTGCACTGCTGGCGGGGAGGTCGAGGTGTTCCATGACGTAATGGGCGTGGCGTAAAGCAAGAACGACGATCATAACCGGCCGTCGGCCGCTAAGAAAGTTGACGCGCGCGGCACTCGTGGGCTGACAGCATGCGGCCATTCCCGCAAAATAACGGGAAATGACATACCGTCGCTGCATTGGGCGAGCGGCGAACACACAAGGAATCACTATGCCAACCGTGCCGGTAATTGCAATTGATGGCCCCTCCGCTTCGGGTAAAGGAACGGTCGCCGCACGCGTTGCGGCCGCACTGGGCTGGCATTTGCTCGACTCGGGTGCTTTGTACCGGCTCACTGCTTTGGCTGCGATGAATCGATCCGTGCCTTTGGACAATGAAACGGCTGTCGCAGCGGTTGCGGCGTCGCTCGATGCGGCATTTTTGGAAGGGCGTATCCTGCTCGATGGTGACGATGCTGCTGAGGCGATTCGGGCGGAACAGGTGGGCGAGGGCGCCTCGCGCGTGGCATCGCTGCCTGCTGTTCGTGCCGCGTTGATGCAGCGCCAGCGCGATTTTGCCAAGGCGCCCGGCCTCGTTGCCGATGGTCGCGATATGGCTTCAGTTGTGTTTCCTGGCGCGGCGCTCAAGGTCTTCCTGACCGCCAGTAGCGAAGAACGTGCGGCGAGACGGTATAAACAGTTGATTGCAAAAGGGGAATCCGTTAATATTCTGAAGATTAAGCAGGATATTGAGCAACGGGATGCCCGCGACAGTGCGCGCAGCGTCGCGCCGCTCAGGCAAGAAGCAGATGCATTGCTGCTGGATACCACGCAAATGACGGTGGATGCAGCAGTCAAGACGGTGCTCGAATGGTGGCGGCAAGCCGGCGGTGCTGGTTTGGCTGAAAACTGATCGAGCGAAAAGCGGGCGTACGACCCCAGATTGTGCGCCTGTTACGGTGCCGACCCATGCGCAAGGCAGGGGCGGCGTTTTTTAACTTAACCCCACATGCTGCATCGTGGGTGATCTGGACCTTATTACATGACTACCGCAGTCTCTTCCATGGAAAGTTTTGCCGCCCTCTTTGAGGAAAGCCTCGCGCGCCAAGAAATGCGCGCCGGTGAAGTGATCACCGCCGAGGTTGTTGCGGTTGAAGACAAGTTCGTCGTTGTCAACGCAGGTTTGAAGTCCGAAAGCCTGATCGACATCAACGAATTCAAGAACGATCAAGGCGGCGTCGACGTCAAGCCGGGCGACTTCGTTCAAGTGGCTATCGACAGCATCGAAAACGGCTACGGCGAGACCAAGCTGTCCCGCGAGAAGGCCAAGCGCCTCGCAGCCTGGATC
>Ga0213872_10000740_pt1 | contig 24280 bp, 16 predicted proteins | sample VelepicomBERX_R2_FD_160071 | JGI IMG/M metagenome (GOLD analysis project Ga0213872, IMG submission 160071) | Rhizosphere microbial communities from Vellozia epidendroides in rupestrian grasslands, the National Park of Serra do Cipo, Brazil - RX_R2 | ecosystem: Host-associated > Plants > Roots >...
ATAATCTCCGTACGGGTCAGCAATTCGTAGGCTGCCGTCAATCCGGCCGGCCCAGCTCCAATAATCACCGCGCGTCTACTCTGTTCCGGTAAGTACATTGTTTTTATTTGCTTTACTCCGGCTAAGGCCCGTCGCCAATAAGAGTAGTGCGCAAATCGGGTATTTCTTCTGGCTCTTATCGCCGGAGGGTGGTCGCTTGGTTGAGACGCCGCCTGTCGGGAAATTGCGACACTCTTTGTTACGTACCGTAAAATGAAAGCCGTATGACAACCCGGAGTGTCGCACCGTCTGCAGCCGCAACCTTTTCACAGGCTTACAGAGCCCGGCTCCTCAACGCCCTCGACACCATCAACCTCGAAGCTGTGGGTCGCGCCGCCGAGCTACTGGCCGAAGCTCGCGAGCAAAATCGTCATATCTTCGTCTGCGGCAATGGCGGCAGTGCCTCGACCGCTTCTCACTTCGTCTGTGACATGGTCAAAGGCGCCAGCTTCAACCGAGATCGGCGATTCCGCATCATGGCCTTGACCGACTCCCTCCCGACGATTACAGCCTATTCAAATGACGTAAGTTACGATTGCGTTTTCGCGGAGCAGCTCAAGAATTTCGCGCAGCCCGGCGACGTTTTCATAGCCATCAGCGGATCCGGCAACTCGCCCAACGTGCTCTGTGCGATGGAATACGCCAACTCCATCGGCTGCCGTACCATTGCCTTGACAGGACGTGACGGCGGGAAACTCGGCCCCATCGCCGGCCTCGAGATCCGTGTTGTCGAACCGCACATGGGCCGTATTGAAGACGCGCACCTGATCGTCTGCCACATGCTCTGCTACTACTTCATGGAACAGTAGGCCGCTACGCTTTCCACGCCGAAGGCTTCGTCCGTCGCAGCGTCCATTCCGTGTCCGGCTCAATCCGATTTGGAGCTTCCAGCCTGTAACCCAGCCCCTCGATTCTGGCCTTTTCCCGCCGGAGATAGGTTTCATAGACGCTGGCCAGATCTTCATCCTTGGCAATAAAAACCACCACTTCCGGCTCGCGCGTTTCAAGGAACTCCCGCACAGCCTGAAACACTCCATTGAAGATGCGGAAGGCCAGCGCTATGGTACTCCGATCAATCGTTTCACGAGAACGGGTGTTGAACCCCACGTGCCAGGGACCGTTGTGCTCGCGTTGCTCAAAGTCCACATCCACGGCAATCGACTTCACATGGAACGTTGCTACCGCATGCGTGGTGGATTTCAGGTTCCAGGTCACACTAGCCTCTGTGTCGAATGACTCGGCAATAATCTCAGCGAATGTTCGCATAGCTCCTCGCGGCCTTATCCGGTCTGCATCCAGCATCTCGCAAAGTCGGCCGCGATAGGATGTTGGACAAACAACGAACAATGCCTCCTTCTCCCCTGGCAGCAGACTTATCCGGAAAAGTCGCTTTAATCACCGGCGCGAGCAAAGGGCTCGGTCGAGCTATGGCTGTTGCTCTCAGCCAGGCCGGCGCGGCGATCGCACTGGCCTCCCGCGATTCCACCAAACTGACGGATGTTCAGAACGAAATCCGCCAAGCCGGCGGCAAGGCGGAACTCTTTGTCGCCGATGTTCGCGATGAAACGAACGTCAGGCGCCTTCAATCCGAAGTTTCTTCACAATTCGGACGTGTCCAAATTCTCATCAACAACGCCGGCATCAACATCCGCAAGAATCTCACTGATTTCTCGCTAGAGGAATGGCGCAGCGTCATCGACACCAACCTGACCAGCGCCTTCCTGATGTGCCGTGAATTTGTGCCTCACATGAAGGGTACTGGCTATGGTCGGATCCTGAACATGACGTCCATCATGAGCCATGTCTCCCTGCCGCAGCGCAGCGCGTATTCAGCAAGCAAGGCTGCGCTCCTCGGTCTCATTCGCGCTCTCGCGCTGGAGCTTGCTCCCGAAGGCATCACGGTCAACGGCATCAGTCCGGGACCGTTCGGCACGGAAATGAATCTGCCTGTAATGCAGAATCCTGAGGCGAACGCACAGTTCCTGGCCAGCCTTCCCGTCGGCCGGTGGGGAAAGGTGGAAGAGATCGGTGCGCTCGCTGTTTATCTCTGCTCCGAAGCGGCCGGTTTCATTACCGGAACAGATGTTGTTATCGACGGCGGCTGGTGTGCCCGATAGTTTGTTATGACGCGTCGCGATGCAAGTTGGGCGATTTTGCGGGCGGCATCGGCCGCCGGCGGCCAGGCATTCTTTTCGCGCTGGCTGCAGGCCGCGCAAGCCGCCGCAGCCGCCATGCACACCCACTCCGAAGGTTCGCCGCCTCCACCCGATCCGCATGATTGGGCCGCCTATAAGCCTCAATTCTTTTCCGCGGCCGATTTCCATACCCTCGATCTCTTCACCTCCACGCTGATCCCGACCGACGACACGCCCGGCGCGCGCGAAGCCTGCGTTTCACAGTTCATCGATTTCGTTGTAAATGCGGCGGCCGAGTATGCGCCGGCAGTGCAGGAAGAATGGCGACGCGCCATGGATTATCTCCGCGGCCAGGATTTTGCTTCCATGACCGAAGAGCAACGCGTATCGTTTCTGGAGCGCATTTCCGCGCCCGAGCGCCATCCCTCCCAACACGACCCGGGCTTCACGCATTACCGTCTTATCAAGCAAATGACAGTGCACGCGTTCTACACGTCCCGCGTCGGTCTTGTGGACGTGCTCGAATATAAAGGCTTCGCTTATCTCACCGCATTTCCCGGCTGCGATCATCCCGAACATCACCAGGTCTGAGCCGCCATGCCTCAAAAGTTCGACGTCATCATCGTTGGTTCCGGAGCGTGCGGCGGCTGGGCCGCAATGGCGCTCACGCAAAGCGGCTTCAAAGTAGCACTGCTCGAAGCCGGCTCGCACATCGAGCCCTATCGCGATTTCCACCATCAGTGGCCCTACCAGCTTCCCTTTCGGGGCAGCGGCCAGCCCGGTTTTTTGCGGAGGTACTGCCGGGGCGCCACCGAATACAACTACCGGCTCATGATCGACGATGTCGAGAACCCGTATACAACACCGCACGACAAGCCATTTAGCTGGTCGCGCTCGCGCGTGCTCGGCGGTCGGACGTTGCACTGGTCCCGCGCATGCGATCGCCTCTCCGATCTGGAATTTAAGGCTGCTTCCCGCGATGGCTACGGCGATAACTGGCCCATCTCGTACACCGATATAGCGCCTTATTATGATCGCGTCGAGCGCTTCATCGGCGTCAGTGCCGCGCGAGCGAATTTTCTGCAATTCCCCGATGGCGTGTTTCTTCCGCCCATGCCGCTCAATTGCGCGGAGACCATGTTCGCTTCGGCTGCCGGCCGGCTGGGGCTCCCCGCGACACCGCGTCGCGTTGCGCAGCTCACCCACATGTGGAACAACCGCCCGCCCTGCCATTACTGCGGCAATTGCGTGAACGGCTGCGATGTGGGCGCCATGTTCAGCACGGTTTCCACCACTCTCCCTCCCGCGCTAAAAACCGGCAACGTAACGCTTCTCTGCGATTCCATCGTCAGCCACGTGCTGGTGAATCGTGAGAACCGCGCCTGCGGCGTCCGTTACATCGAACGCTACACGAATCGCACCATAGAGCTCGCCGCCAACGTCGTCGTTCTTGCCGGCTCGTCTCTCGAAAACACTCGGCTTTTGCTCAACTCCGCCAAGGGCGGGCTGGCAAATAGCAGCGGCATCCTGGGTCACTACCTGATGGATCAGATCGGCGGCGCTGCGGTCAGCGGTTTTCTCCCGGTTCTCAAAGGTGCGGCCATTCGCAACGATGACGGAAAATCAAGCGGACTCTATTTCCCGAACTTCACCAACATCGCTCCCCAAACCGGCTCACGCGGGTTCATTCGAGGTTATGCCATGAGTGCCACCGGCGGAGCCGCGCAGTTCCCGGCCTTCGCACCCGATCTGCCCGGCTTTGGGTCGTCTTACAAGAAGCAGGTTAAAACGCTTTATCCGGCCTTTGCTCGCGTCTGGCTCTCCGGTGGCGAAATGCTATCTCGTAAAGAGAACTTCGTTGCGCTCGATCCGGAAGTGCGGGACAAATGGGGCATCCCGGTGCTGAAGATCACCTGCAGCCACTGCGACAACGATCGCAAGCTGTACGCGGACTTCTTCACCCGTGCACAGGAGCTCTTCCGCGCCGCCGGCGGCGAGATCGTCGATGCGAAACCCTACCTTTCCCCGCCCGGCAGCTTGATCCATGAAGTCGGCACCTGCCGCATGGGCGAAGACCCGAAAACCAGCGTCCTCAATTCGTTCTGCCAGACGCATGACGTCCCGAACCTGTTCGTCTTCGGCGGCGGCTGCTTTGTCACCACCGGCGACAAGCACCCGACCCTGACCATGATGGCCCTCAGCGCCCGCGGATGCGATCGCCTCACTGATCTCGCGAAAAAAGGAGAGTTCGCATGAGTGGATCCGCCCCGGCTGCGGCCGTCTCCCAAGCCTTTGAAGAACGCACTTACCGCAAGGTCACCTGGCGCATCATTCCGTTCCTCTTCCTCTGCTACATTTTTGCCTACATCGATCGCGTAAACGTCGGCTTTGCAAAACTGCAGATGCAGCAGGATCTCAAGATCAGCGACGCCGTGTACGGCGCCGGCGCCGGCATCTTCTTCCTCGGCTATTTCTTTTTCGAAGTACCGTGCAACATGGCGCTGCAGAAGATCGGCGCGAAATACTGGCTTGGTCCCATCATGATCGTCTGGGGCATCGTCTCGGCTTGCACGATGCTCGTCAAAACGGAAGGCCAGTTCTACCTCGTCCGCTTCCTTCTCGGCGTCGTCGAGTCTGGTTTTTTCCCGGGCGTCATCCTCTATCTCACCTTCTGGTACACCGAAAAACATCGCGCCAAAATGGTCGCGGCCTTCATGACCGCCATCCCGCTTTCCGGCGTCTTGGGCGGCCCGGTCTCCGGCTGGCTGCTCGAGCGCATGTCGTCCGTCGGCGGATTGCGCGGCTGGCAATGGCTCTATCTCGTCGAAGCTGCGCCCTCCATCATCGCCGGCCTGCTGACGATGCTGTGGCTTGCCGACAACCCCGGCAAAGCCCACTGGCTTACGCCGCAAGAGAAAGCCGTGCTCCTCGCGCACCTGGAGAGTGAACACAGCAGAAAAAAATCCGCTGCGCACAGCCGCCACACGCTCGCCGGCGCCTTTCGGAGCTGGCGGGTCTGGACACTCTGCTTCGTCTACTTCGGCTTTGTGATGGGCAATTACGGCATCAGCTTCTGGCTGCCCCAGATCATCAAAGACTCGATTACGAAAGACGCTTTCCGTATCGGTTTGCTCACCATGATTCCCTGGGGTGTCGCCGCCATCGCGATGGTTCTCGTCGGCCATCACTCCGACTCCACCGGTGAGCGCTGCTGGCATGTAACACTCGCCGGCGTCGCCGGTGCGATAGCGTTTGCGGTTTCGGCAATCCCCGGCATCTCCGGCGTGACCGCGCTGATTGCTCTCACCGTCGCCACCGCCGGCCTCGCCTCGGCCTTTTCAACATTCTGGGCCTTGCCCACTGCCTTTGTGTGCGGCGCGGCGGCTTCCGCCGGCATCGCGTGGATCAATTCCGTCGGCAATCTCGGCGGCTATTTGAGCCCCTTGGTTGTCGGCAAGATCCGCGACGCCACCCACAGCATGACCCCTGCGTTGCTGTTGCTCTCCTTTTGCTGCGTCGGCTCCGCGCTGCTTACCGGTCTGTTTTTCCGCAGGAAGTCATCATGACCAGACGAACGTTTCTGCGCACCGGCGCGGCCGGCATAGGCACCGCTTCTCTCATAAATCCTCTTATAGCTCAGCCCGCTTCGCACAAGCTCGGTATCGCGACAACTTCTTATATGGGTGTGTGGCGCCCGCACGACACGCTCGAATTTCTCGAGCACTGCCATTCGCTCGGAGCCGCCGGCATCCAGGCATCCATTAACGGTGATATCCCGAAAGTACACGCACGCGCCGAGCAGCTCGGCATGTATATCGAGGCCATGGTCCCGATGCCGAAAGGATCCGATACCGCCGCCTTCGAACAGAGCCTGAAAGATGCGCAAGCCGTGGGAGCCGTCGCGTTACGCTCCGCCTGCCTGGGAACGCGCCGCTACGAAACCTTCACCTCTCTCGAAGCCTGGCAGCAGCACGTTGCCGAGAGCCATCAATCGATCGAAGCCGCGCTTCCGCTGCTCGAGAAATACAAGATCCCGCTTGGTCTCGAGAATCACAAAGACTGGACCGCCGACGAATTCGTTACTCTCCTGCGGCGCTATTCGAATGAATATCTCGGCGTCTGCCTCGACTTCGGCAACAACATCTCGCTGCTCGACAACCCTTTAGACGCTATCGAAAAGCTCACGCCCTACACTGTCTCAACGCACCTTAAGAACATGGCGGTGACACCGTATCCGGACGGCTTCCTGCTCTCCGAAGTCCTACTCGGCGACGGCTACCTCGACCTCCCGGCAATTGTCGCCCGCATCCGCCAGGCCCGCCCGAACGCCCGTTTCACTCTCGAGATGATCACTCGCGACCCGCTCAAGGTTCCGTGTCTTCTCGATGAGTACTGGGTTACTTTCCCCGATCGCAACGGCCTGTATCTCGCTCGCACGCTGCGTTTCGTCGAAGAACATCGCAGCGCCAAGCCGCTTCCGCGAGTGTCGCAGCTCACGCACGAGGAAGCGCTTAAAGTGGAAGAGCAGAACGTAATCGCCTGTCTCGACTACGCTCAGCGGGCATTTTTGTAGATCAAATCCAGCAGCTCTTCGTACATCGCCTCTTTATCTTCAACCGATCCGGTTTGGAGTGCCTGGGTCGCACAGTGCGTGAGATGATTGCGCATGAGCGCCCGGGTCACCGCTCGCAGCGCCTCTTGCACAGATGAGACCTGCGTCAGGATGTCGGCGCAGTAACGATCCTCTTCAACCATGCGCTGCAATCCACGGACTTGACCTTCTATACGGCGCAATCGTCTTAAATTGGAAGCTTTGATCTCCGGGTCCACTCCCACTGCTTTGCGTTCGTCGCCGCCCTTGCTTCCGTGTTTCGTAAGTGCCATTGGGTGTCCTTATGCGAGTTTCAGGCGGCGCAGCCGCAAACTATTCGTCACGACGCTGAACGAGCTAAGAGCCATTGCCGCGCTCGCGATCACCGGGCTCAGCATCAAGCCGAACACAGGATACAGAGCGCCGGCCGCCAGCGGAATACCAACTACGTTGTAAATGAAAGCCCAGAACAGGTTCTGCCGCATCACGCGCATGGTGCCCCGCGAGAGTGCAATCGCGGCGGCGACTCCGGTCAAATCGCTGCGCATGAGCGTTACATCGCCGGCTTCCCTGGCTACGTCGGCGCCCGTAGCCATCGTGATGCCCACATCAGCTTGCGCCAGCGACGGCGCGTCGTTGATGCCGTCACCAACCATCGCTACCACGCGACCCTCAGCTTGAAGCTGCTTGATCGCATCCAGCTTACCCTCGGGCAGGACTCCTGCGATTACACGATCCAGGCCAACCTGCCGCGCAACGGCACGTGCCGTTCGTTCGTTATCTCCGGTGAGCATGACAACATGCAGCCCCTCGTCATGTAAGTTGCGAATCGCTGTTACGGAGGTGGGCTTCAGCGTGTCGGCAACAGCAAGGATGCCCGCTAGCTCGCCGTCGATTGCAATCCAGAGCGGCGTCTTTCCGGTTTCCGCCAGCCGCGCTGCCTTTGCCTGCAAGGGTTGGACGGAGACGCCATGGTGTTCGAGCAGCGCGGGATTGCCGATGAGCATAGCGTGGCCTTCGACGACGCCGATGACCCCTTGCCCGGGAATTGCTTCAAACGCGCCGGCTGAAGGCAACGTCACCCCGCGCTGCTCAGCATAGCGGACAACGGCCTCCGCCAGGGGATGCTCGCTCGCGCGCTCCAGCGCCGCTGTGATGCGCAGTAGCCGATTCTTCTCAGAATCGTCGTTGGCTTGCATCGCGAGCAAAACATCGGTGACTTGAGGACGGCCAACCGTGATCGTCCCGGTCTTGTCCAGCACGACTGTATCAATCCTCTCCAGTCGCTGGAGTGCTTCGCCGCCTTTGATCAAAAGCCCGAACGCCGCGCCGCGCCCCGTAGCCACCATCACCGCTGTCGGAACCGCCAGGCCCATGGCACACGGGCAGGCAATCACCAGAACCGTCACAGCAGCGGCAAACGCTTGCATCAAGCCTGCTCCGGGAGCGAAGAGATGCCAGGCGCAGAAGGTGACAATTGCGATTCCAAGTACGGTCGGCGCGAAGACGGCGCTGACGCGGTCGGCGAGCCGCTGAATCGGCGCGCGCGACCCCTGTGCTTCCCGCAGCAAGCGCACAATCTGCGCGAGAGTGCTTTCGGCGCCGAGCATCGTCGCTCGATATTGCAGCGAGCCATGCTGGTTGATCGTTCCGCCGATCACGCGGTCATTGACAGTCTTCTCGACGGGCAGCGCCTCGCCGGTCAGCATAGATTCGTCTACACTGCTCTTGCCTGCGACCACTGCTCCATCGGTCGGAATGCGCTCTCCTGGCCGCACCAGAATCAGGTCGCCCTGTACGATCTCGTCAACGGGTAAATCGCGCTCCACGTCGTCGCGCAGAACGCGTGCCGTTTTGGATTGCATTTGTACAAGCTTGCGTAGTGCGGCTGCGGTCTGGCCCTTGGCACGACTCTCGAGCGTATTGCCCACCAGCACCAGTCCGATGATCAGCATGCCTGCTTCAAAGTACACGTCCGGTGCTATGCCATGCGAAAGAAAGAAGCCGGGGGCGACGGTGCTCGCGGCCGAGTACAGGAAAGCGGCCCCGGTTCCCAAGGCCACCAGCGTATTCATGTCAGCAGTCCTGTGTAAGAACCCGGCCCAGGCCTTGATGTAGAAGTGCCGCCCTGCCCAACCGATAATGAAGACTGCGAGGGCGAACAGAGACCAGCGAATCGCATCCTGGTTGACGGTGTAGAGCGACGGTAAAGCTTTCTGCAGCAGCGGATTGAGTACGCTCATCTGCCAGCTCATCAGTGGGTCTTTCATGCGCTCCATGCCGCCCGCGCTATTCATGCTCATCAATGGCATGGAGAGCAGCATCGCCGCAATGCCGGCGCCCACGCTGACAGCGGCCTTCAGACGCAGTCTCTTGTATTCGCGAAGCTGCTGCTCATCGTGCTTTTCCTGTTCATCGAGTATGGACCGGTCAAGCGCGGGCATCTCCGCCCCATAGCCCGTCTCCCGGATGTTGCCGACCAACCTCGGGGTCGAGGTCACACGCGGATCGAACGTCACCGTCGCGTTATGCAGCATGAGATTGACAGTCGCATCAAGGACGCCGGCCTGAGCCGCGAGCGTGCGCTGAATAAATGATTGGCAGGCAGCACACGTCATCCCGCTGACGGGAATCGTGACCCGCTCCGTGCTTGCGGCGGAGGTGGCCGCTGCATCCGGAGTGGAGGTGCTTGATATCGCCACCGTGCCGGCCTACTTTTCAATCCGGCCGGTAAAGCCGATACGCTCTAGTGCACTGGTAACTTGCTCCGCATTGGCCTCGGCTGGATTGAAGACAACCTGCGCCGAGCCGACCTCCACTTTCTCAACCTGGACGCCTGGAACGTTCTGAAGGGCAGCCGTTACTCTGCGGACGCAGGCCCCACAGTGCATTCCTTCGATCGCTAGTTTAAGAGTGCTGGACATCTTTGGGTTCCCCTCTATCCCAATAGATGCAGTATACCCCCTACGGGTATGCACCCTTTTCCAAAATTTGCTAGAGCCTCGGAAAGAAAACGAAATTCCTAGAAATGAAACCCGATCGTCCCCGTCACCGTTCGGGGCGTCACATAATGAGTTCCGCTGAAGGTCGACAGAAAGTTGTAAAGCGAGTATTGGTTGGTCAGGTTGATCACCTCCACCCGCGCGCTCCACTTGTACTTCTCGGTGCGAAACAGGTTATCGTCCCCGACCGCGAGATCAAATAAATTGCGAGACGCAATGCGCGGCGGGTTGTGGTCGTCGTTCTCGGTGCCGGCGGCCGGTATCTTCACCAGATTAGAACCGTAAATGGCCGCGGGACACACGCCTGTCGGACTGATCGGAGTCGTCGGCGTCGCATGCACGCTTCCGCAATAGAGCCCCGCCTGAAATTGTTGATCCGGCGACAGCCCGGACACGTCCACCAGGGTATCGGTCCCCAGCGGGCCATTGTTGCAGTTGCCGCCCGCACATGGTACCGGGCCCGCCACAAGACCGCTGTCATAACGCCAGTTGAAGCTCAGCCACGGCCCGTTCTTCCAGGGCTGGTATTGCAGGTGGGTCGTCTGGTTAAAAGCCTCATCATGATCAATGCGGAAGACTCCATTTCCCCCCTGCCCCACGGGCGTGACGCCGATACCGGCGATTTGCGGCTGGAAGAAACGGGCGGAAACGTGAGACATGACGACAAATGCCGACAACCCATGGAAGCTCGGCATGGTGCCGCGGATGGCAAAGCCGGGAATCTTCGAGTTATGCCACTCGATCGGATACGTGATCGGCGTGTTGCCGAACACACTGAAATCATAGGCATTGTGCGTGTACTTCCAGATGTATTCGCCATCCAGCACAAAGTACCGGCCGAATGCCTGCTGAAACCCCGCGTGGAATTCATTGCGCAAGCCCGGAACCAGCGGAGTCGTAAGGCAAGGGTAGCCCTGAAGGGTGGACTGCAGCGCGTTAATCACCGCATTACTGCATCCTGTACTTGCAAGTATCAGGTTCTCGTTGAACGGCGTTTCCATAAGACGCGCATAAGAAACGCGCAACACCGTGCTAGTTCGTTTGATGTTATACGCGATGCCCACCCGAGGCTCTGCCTGAGTCGCGTTAGTAAGGCCGTTGTAGACATCGCCGCGAATCCCTAGATTGAAGGTCCAGTTCTTCAGCGAGATCGTGTCCTGGATGTACATCGCCAGTTCCCTGATGTCTGCGTGGCCGTTGAACGTGTAGCGGCCGCTGGTCGAACCCGGGCATCCGTCGGATGCCGGCAGCGGCGCGGTCCTGGTCAAGTCGTAGCAGCCAAGCAGAGCATTAAACGAGGGATTCGGTTGCAGCGGACCGGTGCAATCGGCGGGATCCGTAATTCCCGGACCCGTATAAGCGCTCCCATCCGCATTCAAACACACCGCATTCAGCGTCGGGTTGACGATGCCGAACGTGTCGTTCTCGGTAAGAATCGTGTCTTCATAGGTGATTCCCGCTTTCAGGTTGTGGATGCCCTTCACGTAAGACACATCGCTGCGCAGTCCCAGGTTCGTTAGCCTGCGGTTCTGGCCAATGGTCGTGTCCTGAAGATTCGGCTGCAGATCGGCGAAAGGGTTGTCACTCGGGTAATAGTTATACCTATCCTGCCGCGCAAAGCCGCCGAATGTGAACACCGTGTTCGGATTGATCAAATGAGTCCATGTCGGCGCCACGTTGAACGTCACAATCTGCGAACGCTGATCCGTCGAACCGACCGGCAGGCCGTTCGGACCGAGGCCGCCGTTATCCACCACCAGTCCTGTCCACGCTGTCGCGTTTTGCGCATCGAACGAGTTTGGCGTCTGGAACCAGGACCGCGTGAACTGCATGTTCACGTTAACCGTGTCCGCGTCGGAAGGCTTATAATCGACACGATCGAAGATATTCTCTTCGTTGCCCCGATCATGCATAACCGTAAATTCGGGCGGGTCTAAAAACCGGCCCGCCTGCAGCGCGTTAGCAGAAATAAGATTGCCCCATTTATCCCCGCCATACGCCAGATCGAATCCGTCATTAGTTGTTCCGAATGTGCCGTAGGATGCCGTCACGTCGCCATGCGGCTGCTTAACGCCCAGGCCCGAGCGCGTATTCACCACAATGACCAGGCTGGTCTTATCGCCATACTCAGCCGGAGGAGCACCTTCGATCACCTGCATCGACTGCACGGCTTCGACGGGGAGCTGATTCGAGAAAACCTTGCTTTGCTGGTCCGTCACCGGCTGGCCATCGATGGAAAACGAGTTTTCTGCGTGATCACCGAGTCCATGAAAGAGCCCGTTCGAATCCGCGGCCACACCCGGCGATGCCGTAGTAACCAGGGAACTGAGCGAAGACGATTGGCTTTCGAGAGGAAGCTTCTGGAACAGCCCTCGATCAACGTTTGTCGTGGTCGCCGGATTCGTGTTGATCAAATCCTGTGCCTCAGCGGAGACCTCGACGACAGTCGATGCCTCGCCGACTTTCAATTCGACCTTCACGGCAACCGGTATCGGTGATTTCACGTCGACGTCCTGCGCGATTGGTGTGAAGCCATGCGCGGAGGCAGTCAGGTGATAGTTGTTAAAGGGTATGTCCGAAAATGTGAACTGTCCTTTGGCGTCTGTCGCGGTAGTGCGGCTGTAGCCGGATACCGGGTTCTCAATCGTTACCGTAGCCGCCGGGATCACCGCACCCGTAGGATCTTCCACCGACCCGCGAATGGTTCCAGAACTGCTAGTGGATTGACCGTAGCCAGGAACCACATAACTGAAAGCTAGGACAACAGACACAAAAATAGCGGGAGCGAGCTTTATCATTACCTGGATTGTCGAAGATAAATGACACCGTTCGCCGGAGAAATCCACCAGCGGCTTAATCCTGAAGATGAGCGGCCTGTAAATGGCAACGAACGGACGCGCCTATTCGCCGCTCTGCCCGGTCAACCGGCGGTGTATGTCGCGCTCGGCTTTTGCTTTTTCCGGCTCTCCCAGCCGATCGTATACGCGCGCCAGATGATAGTGCGGCATGGGCTGCTTGGCGTCCAATTGGATGCTGCGGCTCAGTTGTTCGGCGGCGGCTGCGTACTGGTGTTCATTCGCAAGCAGAACACCCAATTCGTAATGTGATTCCCAGTCGTTCGCATCCAGCACAATCGAACGGCGAAGCAATTCCTCCGCCCGCTTGCTCTTCGGATCCTCCGCGATTAACACCTTCGCGAGCAGCATCTGCGCTTTCGCATTCTGCGGATTCTTTGCCGCCCACGCTTCGTAATCTTTCAGAATCTCGGGCATGTGCTCCCCGGCTTGATCCAGCATGCGGCCTAGAAACTCGTACGGCTGCTCTACTCGCGGTTCAATTGTAATCACGCGTAGAAATAACGTGATCGCCTCGTCGAACCGTCTTTGGCCGTAGCGCGACACACCGAGGGCCAAGGTGAGCTGCGCGTCCTGCGGATGCGCCTCGAGTGCGGCATTCACCACCTCCGCCGCTTGCGAAAATTCCTGCCCTTTCAGCAGCGCGTCTGCATAATCAAACGCGATCTGCGGATCGGTTTTAGCACCCTCCCAGGCGGCTTGGAGATGCTTCGCCGCTTGCGCTGGGTCTCCGGTTGCAACCAGCGCCCGCCCGAGCAAGTCCTCTGTTGCCGGTGTATCCTCTTTTGCGATCGCTCGCCGCGCCAGCGGCAGCGCCTTGGCTCCGTCCCCCGCGCTGATGTAGAGCTCCGCCGCCCGCGCGAGGGCATTCGCATCTGCCTTCGGGCTTTCGGCGTATTTCTCTTCGAACTGCCCGGCGCGCTCCAGGTCGCCCGCTTCCGAATAAAACATCGCGAGCGCATGACTGATCACCGGATTCCCTGCCGCGCCGGCCTCGGCCGATTTCGCCGCCGCAAGCGCCTTCTCCGGCTCTTTCAGCCGCAGATACACCTCTGCAAGCGAGCTCCAGACGTATGGATTCTTCGCATCCAGCTTTGACGCCTGCTGGAGATCATTACGCGCCTCCGCCAACTGGCCATGCTGCAGCGCCACCAGGCCTTGTTGCAGCAGCGCGTGCGCCTCCTGCGAATCGGCGGCCAGCAGGAGCAGCAGCATCAAAAAGAGGAACAGCAAATATTTACCCTACTAAACCGCGCGCAACTCAGCCGCCTCCGAGGCGATTTCCGTCTTGCAACGGGCCGATTGCCAATCGGGACAAAAATTTACTTACACGCACAACTGATAAACGACTCCCGCAGCCGCGAGATCGCCCGGTGCACAAGCACCCGCAAATGCCCCCGTTTTACTCCTAACCGTTCACTAACCTCCGAACGGTCCAGTTCATCGAAATACAGCATGAGCAAAACCGCCCGATCGTACTCCGGCAAGCTCATCATCGCAGTCCGCAACTGACAAAGACTCTCCTCCGTCTGCAAACTCTGCTCCGGCCCGGACGCCTCATCCCAACTCCCGAGACACTCATCGAGTTCGGTAGTCCTCTGCGTCGCGCGCCAATGTTCGAATAAAACATTCCGGCAGATCCCGTTGACAAACTGGCCCAGCCGGTTCGCGTCCCGCAGACTCTTCTCACGCTTTATGGCTTCTAGGACTCGACAAAGAGTCTCCTGACGCAAATCTTCGATTGCCGTGTGGTCGCGTAACCGGAACCGCAGCCAGAAATCGACCGCTCCGCCGAAGTAGCTCGCAAAATGATTCTGAATCTCAGGGTTCCCGTTGCGCAAGCCGGAAACATAGCTGTCTGAAAATTCGCAACTAAGCGCTTGCTTATGGCGCGGCATGGAAACCGCCTTGTAAGTCCTCAATGACTCCGCATGTTTGCTTCCAGAGTAGGAGCCGAAAACTCACAAGCGGTAAGTGACAGACCCACAAGCAACCATCGCGACTCCTCGTGGCACAACTTGGTTATCGCCGCAAACCTTTTGGATACCTCTCGGCTAAAAAATGAATCAGCGTAACGCTGACGCGCGTTCCGTCACAAGTGGACAAGCCGCCGGTCGAATAAGAACGCGGGCTTCACTAACACAAAGGAATTTATTTATATGAAACGAAGAATGAACGGATCGATTCGATTCATCGCAATCGTTGCTGGCCTTGGTGCATTTTTGCAAGCCAAAGCAGGAGCGCAGGAACCAACCGCGGAAGCGCAGTCGCTGACTTCCATAACCGGCGAACAGGGCGCGCATCCCATGCCTTTACCCGCGAGAGCGGCAGCAAAGCTACAGCCCGAAGTATCGCCAACCTCCGGCACTCCGGCGCTCATTTATCACGGAGGGCCTGTGATGACCAGCGCAACCAGCTACGCTATCTTCTGGGCGCCTCCGACATTGCAAAACGGCCAGGCTGCCAGCTTGCCCGCGTCCTACCAGAACATACAAACCGCGCTTCTTTCGACCTATCCGGGGCACTCCATCGATAACAACAACACCCAGTACTACATGACGAGCGGCTTCGGCTTTTTCCGCTTCACGAACTTCGTTCAGAACTCAGGCAGCTTCGGAGGCTCGTATGTCGATACCGCGCCTTATCCTGGATCCGGCTGTTCCGACCCAGTGACGCCCGGCAACTGCCTGAGTGACGCGCAAATCCAGGCAGAGGTGCAAAAGGTCATGGCCCTGAAAGGGTGGACGGGCGGCCTCAACCATATATTCTTCGTCTACACAGCCAGCGGTGAAGGCTCCTGCGCGGGCTTCGGCTGCGCCTACACCGACTACTGCGCCTATCACGGCTATTTCACGAGTGGCTCGACAACCGTGCTGTATGGCAACGAACCCTACGCGGCGGCCGGCTTTTGCCAGGCCGGCAGTTCGCCGAACGGAGACCCCGCGGGCGATGCAGCCGCCTCTATCACCAGTCATGAGCTGACAGAGTCCATTACCGATCCCGAGTTGAACGCATGGTACTCCGCGGGCGGAGACGAAATCGGCGACCTTTGCGCGTGGAACTATGGCGTCAACACCTGGGACTCGGGCAAAGCCAATGAATACTGGCCGATATCTTTCAGCAACATCATCCTTTTCGGTCATTTCCCGATTAGCTTTTTCGAACTGCAGCAGGAGTACGACAACCACACGGCAAGCTGCGTACAAGTCGGACCATAAGTTCTACCCATCAACAAAAAAGCCGCCCCTGTTTCTCACAAGGGCGGCTCAATCCACTAAGACTAGCCAAGGATAACTGTCAAGAAAGCTTTCAGCGCTCAGCCGTCAGCTGAGCTGAAAGCTGGCCTGTGACTGACCCGGTTTCTCGAACGATACCTTGATCCTTCCCGCCAGTCACAGATTATTCAATCCGGCTACCAGCCGGGGGCCAAGCTGACGGCTGATAGCTGACGGCTGATAGCTGACGGCTGAAAGCTATCACTGACGGCTGATAGCTATCAGTAGACCGAAGTTCCTTCTTAGAACTGCAATCTCATCTGGAACTGGATGTGCCGTTCGCTCCCTGCCTGGGTGCTGGTGATTCTGCCGAAATTCGCATCCTGCAGACCGCCGTCCGGCGTATTAAATTGCGGCGTGTTCGCGACGTTGGTACCCTCGCCGCGGAGCTCTAACTTCCATCGCTCCGTGAAGGCGAAGTCCTTGAAGATCGAGAAATCCAGCGTGCGCGTAGGCGGTCCGTAGTTCGTTTGCAAACCGACGTTGCCTTGCGAGAGCGCAGCCGGTGAAGCGAAATTCGCGATGTTGAAATACTCGTTCGGCGTCCGGCCTCCCGCCGGGGCCTGGTTCGGGCTCCCGGAGATCAACTGTGGACCGCATCCGCCCTCGGCGCCCGATTCAAGCTGGCAGCCGCTGGCGTAAAGCGTGTACGGCACGCCCGTACGCAAGGTAAGGATGCCGTTCACCTGCCAGTTGCCGAGCAGCGTCTGCAGGGCTCTGTTCAGGTTCGCGCCGTACTGCTTCCCTCGCCCGAACGGAATCTCGTAATTGAACGCCGTGGTGAAGCTGTGCCGGATATCCCACGAGGCATTCGTGTAAGAGGCGTTGTAATCGAGCGGGTTTATGTTGTACAGGCCCGGCGCGCCGGAAAGCGTGGTGCCGCTATCCGCCAGCGCGTGGCTGTAGGTATAGGCCGCCTGGAATTGCAGCCCGTTCGTTAAACGCTTCTGCAGAGAAGCCGTCATTGCGTTGTAGTTGCCTACGCCGAACGATGCCGTTCCCGAGACGCCGCCCACGTCCGGCGCCAGGCGCAGCGCATTGCACGTGATGGCCGAATTCGTCGTAAAGACGTTCGGGCATGCATTAAAGTCGGGCTGCAGAAGCTGGTGCGATTGGTGGTTCCCCTGGTAGCCGATTTGCGCCACCATCTGCCCGGGCAATTCCTGCTGGACCGACAGGTTCCATTCCTGCACCATCGGGTTGAGGAAATCCGTCGCCAGGCTGCGGAACTGTAGCGACGATACCGGGAATCCGTTGAACACGTTTACCGGATAGCCGATGGACACACCGCCTGTCGCACCGCCATTCGCGAAGAAGGGATCAGGCTGGAAGGAGCCCACTCCCGCCGGCCGGCCGAGCTGCGGCGACTCGTTAAAGGGCGCGGATTCACCGCGGTTCGGGTAGCCGCCCTGGTTCTCTTCACCACCGTAGAAGATGCCGTAGAATCCGCGGACCACCGTCTTCGGAAGCACGTTATAGGCAAAGCCCAAACGCGGGCCGATATCCAGCTTGTCCCACGGAATCAGGTACGGGCTCACCTGACCGCGCGAAACTTTTACATCCGGGAACAGCGCCGGGAACGTGATTCCATTAATCGTTGCCGGAGCGTTAAAGTTCGGCGAAAGCGGGGTATTTTGATCCGGGCCCTTCGGAATGTAGAGCGTCATGTCTTGCAGCACGAAGTTCGACTGTCTTCCGAACTGCTCGCCGATCGGCGAGAAAAGCTCGTACCGCACGCCCAGGTTCAATGTCAGCTTCGAAGTCGCCTTCCATGTGTCCTGAACATAGGCGGCGTAGGCCTGCTTGGTGGACGAAATGAAATTCGTGGTCGAAATCTGCCCGTTGTTAATCGCGCCGAGCAGGAACGAAGCCATCTCGTCGCCGCTGTCCGCGCTGAAGGTTCCGTTCTGTCCGCCGGCGTCGTTGGTGTTCGACGGATACGCTGTCTCCGTCCGCGAGAAATTCATTTCGCCGTGCGGAAAGGGAACTTGGAAGAACGGGAAGTGCAGTTGCCGGAACTCTCCGCCGAACTTCAGCGAATGACTTCCCATGGTCAGCGAGAGGTTCTCGATAAGGTCCCACTCGTTGTTGTACTCCTTGGTGGGCAGCCAGTCATTCGCGCCGATCTGGCTGTAGCGCGCCAGACCCATCTGCGGAAGACCGCCGTTCAGCGTGGTCGTCGGATCGTATCCTCCAATCCCGAAAGCCTTGAATTCATCGGTGTTCGCGTTGGCCTGCGCGCGCGCCGTCACCAGCCGGCTGAAGCCGACGCGCGCTTCGTTCACCAGGTTCGGAGAAAAGATGTGCGTCCAGCTCAGCATCGCGTCACGGCCCAGGTCCTGCTCGCTGGTTCCGTAGAAATTGCCCGCGTCAAGCGCGCCTGGCAGCGGCTGAACGCTGGTTTTGCTCGTGTTCGACCAGCTCAGCGTGCCGAAGATGCTGTTGTTGTCGTTCAGGTGGTAGTCCACACGGCCGTCGCCCTGGTCCTGATTCAGCCCGCCTGGAGTCACCCTGTAATAGTCGTTCTGCGGAAACGCTCCCGCCGCCACCGCCTGGTTCGGAGCAGGATAGAGACTCGCGATTTTCAACGCCGCCGGATCCATCGCCGTCACCGGGATTCTGTTCCCCGGGTACGGATTCCGGCTGTAGTTCGGAGTTGCCCCCGCAGCCGCCGTCAGCGAACCGGGCAGGCAGCCGCTCAAACACGACGTTGTGGTCGGGTCGAAAATCTCGTTTTGCAAAACGTTCTGGCCATTGATCGTCCCGATCGATTTTCCGAGCAGGTTTGAAAAATTCCCATTGGCCATATCCGGAGTCGGAATCGTGTAAAACCCGCCATAGCCGAGGTTCTGAATCGATCCGCCCGCCGTCGCGATGCGCGTGCCCTGGTAATCGCCGAAAATGAAAAGCTTGTTCTTGATGATGGGCGCGCCGATGGCCCCGCCAAACTGGTTTTGCTTGAACGGATTCCGCTGCACACCGGCAACATTGTTCTCCCAGCGGTTCGCATCGAGCACGGTGTTTTGCAGAATCTCGAACAACACCCCATGCACCTCGTTGGTGCCCGACTTGAGGTTCACGTCCAGCACGCCGCCCGCCGCGCGGCCATACTCCGCGCTCGCGCCGTTGGTAATGACCTGCATATCGCCAATCGCCTCCACCGACGGACCAATCACGAACGAGGTCTGGTTGATGAAGTCGATCACGTTGACGTTGTTGTCAATGCCGTTCAACAGGAAGTTGTTCTCGCCTGTCGATCGAACACCGTTGGCTGAAAAGCCTCCGCCCAGTGCATCGCGCGCGCCGGGTTCTGCCGGGACCACCCCGGGTGACAGGCGCGCCAGGAACGTGAACGTGCGTTGGCCGCCAAGCGGCAGTTCGGAAACTTCGGCAGAATTCAGGTTCGCGCCGATCGCCGGCGACTCGGTCTCGAGCAGCGGCGCCGCCGCCGTCACTTCAACCGTCTGCGAAGTATTTCCCACTTGCAGAGTAATGTTCACCGCAACCGGGGCCCCGGGGTTCAGGACAACCCCCTTTTGCTGCGCTTTCTCGAACCCGGCCGCTTCCACCCTGATTGTGTAGGTGCCTGGATTTAGCGCGGGGCGATTGTAAGTACCGGCGTCGTTGGTAACCGTATCGTAGGAAACCCCCGCCGCCTCATTTGTAATAGTGACTTTTGCATTTGGAACAGCCGCTCCTTGCGGGTCAGTGACTGTTCCGGTGACTGTTCCGAGGTCTCGCTGTGCAAAAGCAATCGTAGTGCACAGGAGAAAAATGAGCGCAATCCAGAGACTATGCCAACGTGGCACAGGTTCCCTCCAACGCAGAGAATTTGAGACCGCCTGAAACTGGGTTGAACTATATCACACGTAAACGTTTACTTCAAGTAGAAATACGCAGGATATACTACTAACCTCAACGAAGTATAACAAGGAGGGTAAGCGCATTAGCAGAACAGCTAGCGCCCAATAGAAAAGGGCCGCTCTTGTTCATCACAAGAGCGGCCCTCTTACAAGGGAGAATCAATCGTCAGAACATCAGCCGCGCGGAGAATTGAATGTGGCGTTCGCTGCCGGAGAGTGTGCCCGTGATCTGGCCGAAATTCGAATTCGAAAGGTTGTTTGATAGATCTTGGATATTGAACTGCGGGTTGTTGAAGATATTGAAGAACTCCGAACGGAATTCCAGCCTCCAGCGCTCCGTGAACGGGAAATCCTTGAAGATGGAGAAGTCCAGAGTCTTCGTCGGCGGTCCGGTGTTGGTTTGCAGACCGAGATTGCCCTGCGAGAGCGGAGCCGGGGGACCGAAGTTCGCTGTATTAAACCATTCGTTCGGAGATCGGCCTCCCGGGGGCGCGGCGTTCGCATTGCCCGAGATCAGTTGAGGACCGCAAAGCGCGCCGTCGCTGACAAGTTGGCAGCCACTGGCGTTTAGAGTGAACGGCTGGCCGGTGCGTAGCGAGAGAATGCCGTTGACCTGCCAGTTTCCTAGGATCGCCTGGACAAATCGGCTCGTATTGGCCCCGTACGGCTTGCCTTTTCCGAATGGCAGTTCGTAGTTGCCGGCCAAAACGAAACTGTTGCGAATGTCCCACGCAGCGCTCGAGTAGGAACGGTCGATGTTTGAAGGATCGAGTTGATTGAAACCCGGTGACCCTGAAAGGGTAGTACCTGTGTTTGACAGCGCATGACCGTAGGTGTACGCAGCCGTAAACTGCAGGCCCACGGTCAGGCGCTTCTCTAGCTGCACGGTCAGCCCCTCATAATTCCCGATACCGAAGGTCGATGTCCCCGAAACAGAGCCGACATCGGGATAGAGCCGCAGCGCGTTGCAGTTGATGTTCGGGTTTGCCGTGAATACGTTGGGACATGCGTTAAAATCCGGCTGGAAGAGCTGATGCGATTGGTGATTACCAACGTAGCCAACGGTTAAGGCCATCTGCGCGGGCAGTTCCTGCTGCACGGCCAGGTTCCAGGATTGAATCATGGGGTTTCTGAAATTCGGCTCCACCTCGCGGAACTGCAGCGATGAAACCGGGAATCCGTTGAACACGTTGATCGGGTAGCCCACAGTTAGACCGCCTGTCGGATTGCCATTAGCAAGGAGCGGGTTGGGTTGGAATGAACCGACGCCTGCCGGTCGGTCCAGTGCCGGCGATGAGTTGAATGGTGCTGATTCACCACGATTCGGGTTTCCGCCCTGATTCTCTTCGCCGCCGTAGAAGATCCCGTACGACCCGCGCACTACCGTCTTCGGGCGCGGATTGTACGCAAATCCCACCCGCGGGCCGGCATCCGTCTTATCCCATGGAATCAGGTAAGGACCCACCTTTCCGCGGGAAACCGCCACGTTCGGGAACAGCGCCGGAAAGGTGACGCCGTTAACGGTCGCTGGGGTATTGAAATTCGGTGGCAGCGGAGCATTCTGGTTCGGGCCCGATGGGATGTAAAGAGTCGCGTCCTGCTGGACATAGTTGGACTGCCGTGCGAACTGCTCGCCGATCGGCGAGAAGAGTTCATAGCGAAGACCCAGGGTCAGGGTCAATTTCGGGTTCACCTTCCAGGTGTCTAACCCGTAGAACGCATAAGCCTGTTTGGTCGACGAAATAAAGTTGGTCGTTGAAATCTGCGCCGTGTCGATTGCGCCGAGAAGGTACGAAGCCATTTCATCGCCCGTATCCGCACTGAACGTGCCGTTTTTGCCGCTATCCTTAACATTCGAAGGATACGCCGTCTCTGTCAGGGCGAATCCCATTTGACCGTGTGGATAGGGTACCTGGAAGAACGGGAAGTGGAACGGCCGGAATTCGACGCCGAACTTCATCGAATGCACGCCCTTCGTCACCGCCAGGTTTTCAATGAAATCCCACTCGTTGCTATATTCCTTCGTCGGAAGCCAGTTGTTGGCGCCAAACTGGCTGTAGCGCCCCGGATTCGTCTGCATCAGACCGCCATTCAGAGGGATTGTGGGATCGTAGCCGCCAATCCCGTATGCCTTGTACTCGTCTGTACTGGCATTCCCCTGCAAACGGGCGGTCACCAGCCGCGTGAATCCCACTCGCGCTTCATTCACTAGGGTGGGCGAGAAGATGTGGGTCCAGCTAATCATCCCGTTGCGTCCGAGATCCTGCTCGCCCACCCCGTAGAAATTCCCGCCATCGAGCGCACCCGGGAGCGGCTGCCCGCTGGTTTTATTTGTGTTCGACCAACTGATCGTCCCGAAAATGCTGTTATGCTCGTTCAGGTTGAAATCCACACGGGCGTCGCCCTGGTCCTGGTTCAGTGTGCCGGGAGTGACAATGTAATAGTCGTTCTGTGGAAAGGTACCGGTTAGCACAGGTTGGTTCGGGGCCGGGAACAAGCTGGCGATCTTATAGGCTGCCGGATCCATGCTCGTAATCGGCATCTTATTTCCCGGGAACGGGTTCCGGCTATAGATCGGATTTCCCGACCCGTTGCCCGTCAGTGTTCCGGGAAGGCAGCCGCTGAGGCATGTGGTCGTTGTCGGGTCGAAGATTTCGTTCTGCAGTACATTGGTTCCGTTAATCGTGCCAATCGATCCCCCGAGCAGCCGGGAGAAATCACCCTGAACCATCGCCGGCGTCGGGATCGTGAAGTACTGACCATAGCCAAGATTCTGGACCGCGCCGCCTGCCGTGCGGATGCGCGTGCCTTGATAATCGCCGAAGACAAACAGTCTGTTCTTGATGATTGGGGCGCCCATCGCGCCGCCAAACTGATTCTGGATGAACTTATTCCGCGGAACACCCGCCTTATTGTTCTCCCAGGTGTTCGCATCCAGATCCGTGTTCTGCAGAAGCTCGAAGCCCACGCCATGCACCTGGTTCGTGCCGGACTTCAAACTGATGTCCAGCACTCCGCCGGCCGCGCGTCCGTATTCCGCGCTGTAGCCGTTTGTCAGGATTTGCATATTGCCGATGGCTTCCACCGACGGCCCGATCACGAACGAAGTCTGATTGATGAAGTCGATCACGTTGACGTTGTTATCAACGCCGTTCAACAGGAAGTTGTTTTCACCCGTCGACCGCACGCCGTTCGCGGAAAAACCGCCGCCCAGCGCATCGCGCGCGCCCGGCTCGGCTGGAACAACACCGGGCGACAGCCGCGCGAGAAACGTAAACGTGCGCTGCCCGCCCAACGGCAATTCCGAGACCTGGGAAGAGTTCAGGTTCGCGCCGATCGCCGGAGACTCAGTCTGCAGCAAAGGTGCAGATGCCGTCACTTCAACCGTTTGGGTCGCATTTCCTACCAGTAGCGAGATATCCACCGATGTTGGCGTACTCGGGTTCACAATGATGCCCTTCTGTTCCGCTTTCTGGAATCCGGCTGCCTCCACCGTAATCGTGTAGGTTCCCGGATTCAAAGCAGGACGGGTATAGGAACCTGAGTCGTTTGTCGTGGTGTCCGACGCGACACCTGTCGCGTCATTCGTAAGAGTAACTTTTGCATTGGGAACAGCGGACCCTTGCGGGTCAGTGACGGTTCCGGTAACAGTTCCGAGGTCTCGCTGTGCAAAGACTACTGAGGTGCACAGGAGAAAGGCGAACGCAACACACAGACTACGCCGACGTGGCATAGATTGCCTCCCACGCAGAGTAAAGTCGACCGCCGAACTGGGTAGAACCTACCACACGTAAACGCTTACTTCAAGAAAAATATTAGATCCGCTAATGTAAAAAGTCATCCCTTGTCCGGAAGTAAGGCAGCGAACATTTGGCTTGCGCATACTTTCACCGCAACCGGCGCGCCCGGATTCGGGCGCATCCGCTTCGGCGCTAGAATCAGGAATTCATGAAACGCGGCGTCTTTGTGGGCGGGATACTTCTCTGCGCAGTCGCGGCTGCCCTTGTCCCCGCCTTCAAAGCGGATTTTGAGGATATCGCCGGGCCTTCCGGACTAACAGTCAAAAACGTTTACGGAGGCCTCGAGCGCAAAGACTACATTCTCGAAACCACCGGCAACGGCGTTGCCATATTCGACTATGACGGCGATGGCCGCAACGATATCTTCATCCCCAACGGAACGCGCCTGAATGAAACCGGTCCACAACCCGCCGAGCTGCCGCAGCTCTATCACAACGAGGGCAACGGCCGCTTCAAAAATGTGGCCGCCCAGGCCGGTTTCAAGCAAACCGGCTGGGCGCAGGGCGTTTGCGTCGGCGACTACGATAACGATGGCCACCCCGACCTGCTCGTCACCTACTACGGCCACAACATCCTCTATCGCAATCGCGGCGACGGCACGTTCGAAGACGTCACGGAAAAAGCCCGTCTGCCGGTCACCGGTATCCGCTTCGGTTCCGGGTGCTCGTTTGTCGACTATGATCGCGACGGCTACCTCGATCTCTTCATCGCCAACTACGT